>OCTX012190536.1_pt1 | contig 10602 bp, 7 predicted proteins | sample 1539691 | NCBI WGS metagenome assembly OCTX01 (sample SAMN02144231, study PRJEB22623) | gut metagenome | biome: sheep rumen | host: Ovis aries | place: New Zealand | reverse complement strand
TTCAGTTATATTCGCAACTATATGCAATATCGCTTACCGAATGAAGCTGAAATACTCTTGAAATAAAATCCATATGACCTATAGTCGGGGTCTGTCTGTTTGGGGCATGCCTATGCTCCATCCCACCCACGGTGAAAGGAGAAACCAATGTCATCAATGCGCAGGGCGGTGTTGACGCCGCTCCTGGGCGTCGCGCTCGTCGCGAGCCTGGGGCTCGTCGCACCGCCCGCCATCGCAGCGACGGGGGATGACGCCGTCGCGACCCAGGCCCAGGGGGATGGCCTGACCATCACCCGGACCGACGACGCCTACGAACAGGGCACGCCCGTCATGGTCTCGCTCGTCGAGGAGCGCAGCTACCAGGTCGACGTCCCCTTTGCCGACAAGACGGCCGACGAGCTCGGCGAGCTCGTCGCATCGGGCGACGTGACCCTCTCGCTCGACCGCGAGCAGGGCGTCGTCGACGAGGCCGCCTATCCCCACCAGTGGCTCGGCGGCCCCCTCGACCAGTGGATGACGGTGCACACCACCGACGAGTGGTACGAGATCGACAACGAGTCCAAGCCCCTCTTCAAGGATATCGAGGCCACCGTCGTTGACGTCGACGGCGTTCCCACGGTGCGCTTCACCTTCTCCAACGAGCTCATGTACGGGCTCAACGGCATCGACGTCCGCGCCCGCGAGCTCACCCGCTCGTCGATGCTCGACTACACGGGCACCTACCAGCTCTCCTGCAAGGTGGGTGACGAGGTCGTGGCCTCCTGCCCCATGGACGTGCGTCCCTACGACGAGTTCAGGACCCAGGACGAGATTGACGCCGAGCTTCCCGAGCTGGTCGAGCGCGCCAAGGCCAACGGCCTCTACGCCGAGGTCCAGCAGTTCGGCACCTCGTCCAACGGCAGGCCCATGAACGTCGTGTTCGTCGCCAAGGACGCCCAGGACCTGGCCGACTACCAGGAGCTCAAGGCCCGCATGGAGGAGGATCCCGCTGCCGTCCAGGAGCAGGTCCGTTCCGGCGAGCTCACCTACAAGGTGCCGGTGGTCTACAGCAACGTCCACGCGGACGAGATCGTGGCGGTCGACGCCGTCATGGAGTTCCTCGAGGACCTCGCCGACAACCAGCCCATCTCCTACCGTCGCCTGACCAACCTCACCGACGCCGGCCGCGACGAGCTTGCCACCGAGATGGCGCTCGACCGCACGGTCTGGTCGGACCTCATCGCCGACAAGGTCACCGGCATGGGCTACCTGCGCGGCGATGGCGGCGAGGGCCATGGCATCTGCTATGACGAGCCCTATACCGCCTCCTCCGACCTCAGCGAGGAGGAGCTGTCGACCTACTACGACATCGCCGACGAGACCTTCGTCCCCTCCGAGATCCTCGACGACGTGTTCTTCATCCTCGTTCCTTCCGAGAACGTCGACGCCCGCGAGCTCAACGTCCGCACCAACGGCAACGGCTTCGACCTCAACAGGGACAACACCTACCAGACCCAGCCCGAGACCCAGGCCATGAGCGGGCTCATCACCGACTGGGACCCCATCTCGCTGCACGAGGTCCACGGCTACTACCAGCAGTTCCAGGTCGAGCCCTGCTCGCCCACGCACGACCCCAACAACGAGTACGACCTGTTCATCGACACCGCGCTCGAGCAGGGCGAGTACTTCATGTCGTGCGCCTGCGCCAACAACGAGACCATCAACAGCGTCCAGATGCCCATGCGCGACTACCTCAAGGTCCAGCCTGACGGCACGCGCTTCTGGGAGTACCCCTTCGACGATATGTCGACCAGCTACACCCCGCAGTACGCGATGATGCACGGCACCAACGCCTACACCGTCGAGGCCCCGTATGGCTCCACCGACGCCGTCTACGCCCTCGAGTACGGCTTCATTGGCAACGCCCGCTTCGTGGTCGAGAACAAGGACCGCATGTTCCTCAACCAGCTCGAGCGCTACCGCCGCGGCGTCGAGAACATCGATGCCGACGAGGTCCGTCCCTACTACGTGAACCAGGCTGACGAGCCCGGCGCCGAGGCGGACGTGTTCCGCCCGCGCGACAACGAGAACCATAACTTCTTCCCCGAGTACTACGTCATCCCCATGGATCCCGCCCTCCAGCAGGACCGCGCCGCCGCCTGCGAGAGCGTGGACTTCCTGATCCACAACGGCGTCAAGGTGAGCGCCACCACCACCGACGTGACGGTGGGCGACGTCACCTATCCGGCCGGCACCATCGTGGTCGACATGCACCAGGCGAAGAGGAACATGGCCAACTGCGCCCTCTACCCCAACCTGGTCATCAGCGATTGGTCGCAGGGCTCGCTCTACTCCGAGCCGGTCACCAACTTCGCGGAGTTCCGCGGCTATGACATGGACACCGTCCGCACCGCCGGTGCCTTCCCCGCCGAGTCCCTCGAGGCCATCGACCAGGCCCCCGCGCAGCAGAGCGTCATCGAGGGCGAGGGCGCTTGGGCCATCATCCACAACGACTCCCTCGAGGCCATCCGCTCGGTCAACGAGCTGCTTGCCAACGGGTGCGCCGTCGGGCTCGTGACCGAGGGCGAGAGCGAGGGCGACTACGTCGTCTCCGCCGACGACCTCGCCGGCGTCTCGGACGACCACGTGCTCAGCGTCTCGCTGACCGACGAGCTGCCCGCCGCGCAGACCATCGCCAACGACATCGCCATCTACGTCCCCTGCTATGACGACCCCTCCGTCGTCGATGGCGATGGCAACGACATCGGCATGGACGGCTACTTCGCGCGTCTCAACACCAACTACAACTGGGACCGCTTCGCCCTCGCCCAGCAGATGGGCTTCACCCTGGTCGACACCCCCGACGAGGCCAACGTCATCGCCGGCAGTCAGTCGCTGACCGACGACGTGGCTGCGAAGGTCAAGGGTGGCACGCCCTATGTGGGCTACACCTACGAGGCGCTGAGCTCGGTCACCGGCCTCATCGACGGCTTCGACTTCGCGCCCAACGGCGACGAAGCGTGGACGAGCTACGACGCCTTTGGCACCGTGGAGTTCCCCGAGGACGACATCGTCACCGCCACCTATGCCAACGAGGGCGACTACCTCATGTACGGGTATGGCGGCAACTGGATCAGCGAGGTGCCCGACGGCGCCAAGGTGCTCATCCGCATGAGCGACGACGACCTCGTCGAGGGCTTCATGGCCACCGACCACATCGACCAGTACAAGGGGTCGGTCCAGGCCATCGAGTATGACCAGGACGGCATGAACGTCACCCTGTTCGCCAACACCCTGACCAACAAGGCCCACCAGCAGGACGACTACCGCTACCTCACCGCGTCCATCTACTCCAAGATGCTCGTGGGCGACTTCAACGGCGAGGCCGTGACCGAGGCCCCCGCCGAGGCTGCCGCCGAGGCGCCCGCGGCCTCCGGCTCGGTGCCCGTGTGGGCGATCTGCCTGGGTGTCGCCGCCGTGGCAGGCGCCATCTGGTACTTCGTGAGGAACCGTAAGGCCAAGGACTAGTCCCGGCAGGCCTCCCTCATGCGAGCGGCCCCGGACGCACATGCGTCCGGGGCCGCTTCCTTATCGCGTCATAAGATGACGTGCGCAGGCTAGCCCTCGTCGTAGCTCTCGGACTCGCCCTCGCCTTCGGACTCGCCCTCGCCCTCCTGCTCGGCGAGTGCCTTGTCGCTCAGCTGGAGCACGTGGATGGAGCTGCTGTAGCCCGAGATGGTGGTGGCGGACCAGGGGTGCGACGACACCTCGATCGAGGTGGGGTCGTACACGTTGATGGTGCCGTCCTCGTTGACGCTGGCGGCGAGCACCCAGTGGGCGTAGGGGGTGAGCGTGTTGGCCTTGATCTGGCAGATCGTGGGGTGGTTGTTGTAGAGCGACGCCGTGATCTCCTCGGCGCTGGGCTCGAAGGTGTCGACGCGCAGGCCCAGGGTCTCAGCCTCACGGGTGAAGAGCTCGGCGGTGGTGTACTCCTCGCCGGTGTTGGTGCCATCGGCCTCCGAGAGGGCGGCGATGTCGGCCGGGGTCTTGTCGGAGCGTCCGGTGAGGCCCATGTAGCCCATCGAGAGGACGGTGGGGCCGGAGCCGGTCACCGCGAGCGGGAGCCCCGCGTAGTCAACATAGCCCCAGCGGCTGTCCCAGTTGAAGAGCTTGGGTACGGTGCCCTTGGTGACGCTGTCCTCGTAGGGCTCGGAGGTCTTGTCGTGCGTGGGGAGCTGCGCCACGAAGTCGATGGTCTCGGGCTCGTCGATGGCAAGCTGGATGACGCGCTCGTCATACTGGTCGGCGTTCTTCGCGATTTCGGCGAAGCGGTCGTTGCGGTCGAGGACGACCGAGAGCCGCGACGTCAGCTCCGAGGACGCGCCGGCGGCCACGCGGGCGTCGAGCTCGTTGACGGCCTCGACGGTCTGGGTCTCCTCCGTCTCCTTGTTCGAGCAGCTGCGCGTGCAGGTCGAAAGCAGCACGGCCAGCAGGATGAGCACGATGAGGGCGGCTGCGATGAGCATGAGGGAGCGTGGGTTGAGCTGTGCCGCGACGCCGCCGCGACGGTCCGTGAAGCTCATCCCGCGCGAGCCGAGCCGGTAGCCGGTGTCGGTCCTGCCGCGCAGGGGCCTGCCGCCCGTGGTGGAGGAGGTCGTGCGGCGCTGCTGCCGCGAGCCCGACGAGGAGCTGCGCCTCGTGGACCTGCCGTTCCGTGACCTGTCCTGTCTGCTTGAATAGTCCATCTCTCGTCTCCGTCTATGTCCGCCACGTCAGTGGGCCGACGCCTCTGGCCATGTCATGTTGCAATACTACACCACATGACCTGCGTCTGAGCGAGCGGGCTCTTTGCGTGGGGTGGGGGAGGGTGCGAAGGCGCGCGTCGCGGGTCGGCAGGCGCATGTGGAGCGGGCCTGCATACACCGTCACCACGACTATTACATGTTCATGACAACTCGTGAGTGAAAAATTGACACCATCTGCCCATTTCTGTACTTTCATGCAACGGAAAGCGGGAATATGCTTCAATACATGCATATAATCTGAATGATTGTCAATTGAGCGGAGCGAGGGGTCTTCCATGAAGAGGCGCAACAACAGGCAGGATGCCATCCGAGAGATCGTCCGTGACAAGTCGATACGCACCCAGCGCGTCCTCGTGCAGGAGCTCGAGGCCGCCGGCTTCGCCTGCACCCAGGCGACCGTCTCCCGCGACATCGCCGACATGGGCCTGCGCAAGCTCCCCGAGGGCATCTACGTGCTTGCCGAGGACCTCCACCTGCAGCGCATGGTGTCCGAGCTCGTGAACGACGTGGCGCGTTCGGAGAACCTCGTCCTGGTCAAGGCCCAGCCCGGAACCGCTCCCGGCATCGCCGCGGCCATCGACGCCGCCGACCTCCCGTACGTCGTGGGCTCCATCGCCGGCAACGACACCATCCTGGTGGTCGCCTCCTCCGTCGAGACCAGCAAGGAGTTCGAGCGCCTCATCAACAAGCTGCGCAACGCCCACTAGCCTCATCCCCTATGACGTTGAAGAGAGGGGCCCCGCAAGGGGCCCCTCTCGCTAGATGAATGCCTGGGGTTGGGGAGGGGCTAGCCCTCGCCGCCACCTTCGCCGGTTCCGCCACCTTCGCCGGTCCCGCCACCTTCGCCGGTTCCTCCACCTTCGCCGGTTCCGCCACCCTGCTCGCCGCCTTGCTGCTGCTGTTGCTGCGCGGCCTCCTCGGCGGCCTGGCGGGCTGCCTCCTCCTCGGCGGCCTGGCGCGCGGCCTCCTCCTCGGCGGCCTTGGCGGCCTCTTCCTCCTCGCGCTTCTTCTGCTCCTCGGCCTCGCGCTGCTTGCGCTCCTCCTCGGCGCGCGCCGCGCTCTCCTCGTCGGTCATGGTCGCGGTGGTGTTGGAGAACTTCCACTCGGTGTTGTTCTTGTACCGGGGGGTCTCGGCGACGGGGAACTCGGTGGCGGGGGCGTCGCCGAGGACCTTCTGCACGAACCTGCCGAAGACCGGCACGGAGGTGTCGCTGGGGTGCGCCTCGACGCCCCACTTGGTGACCATGCGCTCCTGGCGGTACCCCGTCCACACGGCGACCGAGACGGTGGGCGTGTAGCCGCAGAACCACAGGTCGCGCGCGTTCTCGGTGGTGCCGGTCTTGCCGGCGATGGGCTGGCTGATGTTGCAGTAGTTGTAGACGGCGGTGGCCGTCGCCCCGCTGTTGTTGCACACGCCCTGCAGCACCTTGGTGGCCGCCGCGGCGACCTCGGGGGTGACGGCTCGGGTGGGGTTGTCGGCGTGCTCGTAGACCACGTTGCCGTTGCGGTCCAGGATCCTGGTGACGGCGATGGCGTCGCGGTGGATGCCGCCGGTGGCGAGCGTGGCGTAGGCCTCGGCCATCTGGACGGGCGGCGTGCCGATGGTGCCCAGCGTGATGGAGCTGTAGGCGGGGATGTCGACCGAGATGCCCATGGCGTGCGCGGTGCTCACGATGTTCTCGGCGCCCACGACCTCGGCGACCTGGACGTAGCCCGTGTTCGAGGAGACCTCGGTGGCGCGGGCGAGCGTGATGTTGCCGTAGTTGGCGTTGGCGTAGTTCTGGACCTTCCAGGTGGGGGTCACCTGGAGCGGCGAGCTGCAGTTGAGCACGACGTTGGGGTTCATGCCCTGCGAGATGGCCGTGACGAGCGTGATGGCCTTGAAGCTCGAGCCGGGCTGCCTGCGGGCCTGGGTGGCGAGGTTGAACTGGTCGCGGTCGAAGTCGCGGCCGCCCACCAGGGCCTTGATGTAGCCGGTGGCGGGGTCGACCGCCACGAGGGCGCACTCGAGCTCGTCGTCATCCATCTCTGCGAGCTGCTCGTTCACCGCCTCCTCGGCCGCGCGCTGCCAGTCGGGGTCGAGGGTGGTGTAGATCTGCAGGCCGCCCCTGAAGAGCGTGTCCTGCTCGAAGTCCTCCTCGAGCAGGGCCTTCACGTAGTAGGTCCAGTAGGGGTAGGTCCCGTCGCCGTCCATGACCGACTCGCCGAGGTTGAGGTTGAGCTCCTCGGCCTGGGCGGCGTCGTGGTCGGCCTGCGAGATGTCACCGGCGGTGAGCATGCGGTCCAGGACGATGTTGCGCCTCCAGAGGGCGCCATCCGGGTTGGTGGTCGGGTCATAGGCCGAGGGCGACTGGGGCAGGCCCACGAGCAGGGCGGCCTCCGCCAGGGTGAGGTCGGAGGCGTGCTTGTTGAAGAAGGTGCGGCTCGCCGCCTCGATGCCATAGGCGCCGTGGCCGTAGTAGATGGTGTTGAGGTACATCATGAGGATCTGGTCCTTGGTGTACGCCTTCTCCATCTCGATGGCGATGTAGGCCTCGCGCACCTTGCGCTTGAGGCTCTGCTCGAACTGCTCGTCGGACAGGACGGTGTTGCGCACGAGCTGCTGGGTGATGGTGGAGGCGCCCTCGTGGCCTCCGGTGAGCTGGACGACGACGGCACGGGCGATGCCCTGGATGTCGACGCCGTTGTGCTGGTAGAAGCGGACGTCCTCGGTGTCGACGGTGCCCGCGATGACGTAGGGGGAGACCTCGTCCATGGTGATGGAGCGACGGTTCTGGAGGTAGAACTCGGCGATCACGTTGCCCTTGGAGTCGAGTACCTGGGTGGGCTCGGCGACGAGGTAGGCGTCGGCGGACGAGTAGTCGGGGAGGTCCTGGAGCCAGAGTTCGACGAGGCTGCCCAGTGAGAGCGCCAGGGCCATGCCGAGCAGGGCGAGGAAGCCAAAGAAGCCGGCGATGCCGAACGCGAGGATGTGGGTCTTCGAGTGTTGGTGTGCCCTGCGGGTGCGGATGCCCATGCGACCTCCCAGTACTTGGCCTTTCGGCCCATTCAGTCAACTTGCCATTATCCGTCAAACCGCGCAATCTCGGCTCAGCACTCGGCAATGTGCGCAGATAACGCAGATACACGGCCCCGGCATGTCGTGACGTTGTGTGAGATGTGGCACTCCGGCGGCGTGGCTTTTACATCGCGCGGACGTGGAGTATCATTCTGAAGGTTATAGACGCGGGCTCTTCCGCGGAGGCAGATAGGAGACACACATGTCCGGACACTCTAAGTGGGCTACCACCAAGCACAAGAAGGCGGCCATCGACGCCAAGCGCTCGTCGCTCTTCTCCAAGCTCTCGCGCAACATCACCGTCGCCGCGAAGGTCGGTGGCGACCCCAACCCGGACAACAACGCCTCCCTCGCGGCTGCCGTCCAGCGTGCCCGCATGGTCTCCATGCCCAACGCGAAGATCAAGGCCGCCATCGACAAGGCCTTTGGCTCCGGCTCCGATGCCGCCGTCTACACCGAGATCACCTACGAGGGCTATGGCCCGGCCGGCGTCGCCTTCTACGTCGAGTGCCTGACCGACAACAAGAACCGCACCGCCGCCGACGTCCGCTCCGCCTTCACCCACTCCGGCGGCAACCTCGGCACCTCAGGCTCGGTCGCGTTCCAGTTCGAGCGCAAGGGCACCGTCGCCGTCGAGAAGGTCATCAAGAGCGAGGACAAGAAGGTCGCCGACCGTCCCAACGCGGTCGACGAGGACGAGTTCATGATGGCCGTCGCCGAGGCCGGTGGCGACGACTACGAGGACGCCGGCGACGAGTGGATCGTCTGGACCCAGTACGACAACATGCAGGCCGTCGCCAAGGCGCTCGAGGAGCAGGGCATCGAGGTCAAGGGCTCCGAGCTCACCATGGTTCCCACCACCCCCACGACGGTGTCCGTCTCCGACGCCAAGAAGGTCCAGCGCCTCGCCGACAAGCTCGACGAGCTCGAGGACGTCCAGAACGTCTACAACACCATGGACGTCACCGACGAGATCGCCGCGGCCCTCGACGAGGAGTAACCCACGCGCAGAGGCAGCGAGACTGGCGCCCCGCTCGTTCGGGGCGCCTTTTTTCTCCCGCGGCATCCCCGGTCGCCGCCGGGTGCGTCTCGTTCGCCGCGCAAGGGGTATCCTGTACACGTGGTTTGCGGCACCGCCCTCGTGAAAGGTGGAGTGATGGGTGGCTTCAAGCGGTTCTTCCTCTTCGTCTGGTCGGTCGCGGGCATCCTCGCGGTGCTCGTCCTCGGCCTTGCCTCCCTTGGCCCCTGGCAGGACGCGGTCGCGGCGCTGCTCTCGGTCTGGTGGGTCGAGGCCGTCGTCGAGGTCCTGGCTGCCATCACGCTGCTGGGGCTCGTCATCTCGCTCGTCCGCTCGCTCGTGAGCAAGCGGGTCGACGCCGTCCGCGTCCAGACCATCGACGGCGGCACCATCACCGTCACGCGGGACTCCATCGCCTCGCAGGCCGCCCGCGTGGTCGAGTCTGACGGGGTCTGCACGGTCGATGACGTCAGCGTGCGCGCGCGCAGGGGCGGCAAGGTCCACGTGGGGGTGCGCGTGCTCCCGCACGCGACCGTCGACGTCCTCAAGAAGGGGAGGTCGCTGCACGACGAGCTCGTGACCGAGCTCTCCGCCATCTGCGGCAAGCAGCTTGGGAAGGTGAGCATCGAGTTCCTCGAGCCCCAGGAGACGATCCGCATCACCCATCCGTCGCTCACGACCGACCTCGTTCCCGCCCCCGCTGCGGCGACCACCTATCCCGACCCCGTGGCGGAGACCGCCGCCGCGACGACGAGCTATGCCGTCGCGGAGGACACGGCCCTCCTGCCGACAGACTCCGATGGAAGGGAGTAACCCATGACGACCGAGGACACGGAGGGCATGGTCCCCGAGGAGCAGGCCGCTCCCGAGCCGGTGCCGTCGCCCATGCCCAACCCCGAGCCCGAGCCCACGCCGACCCCCGAGCCGGAGCCCGCGCCGACCTACGCCTATGACCCGCGCCCCTCGGCGGGCCCTGCCCCCGAGCCCGTCTACGAGCCTGCCGACGACGACCGGGCGGACTCGCTGCGGGACAGCGCCGCGGAGGCGGCGCGCAAGGCTGCCGACTGGCTCGACCGCTTCGTCCCCGGGCACGGCAACACGATCCTCTTCGGCATCGTCGGGCTCCTGCTCGCCCTGCTCGTCTTCAAGATCGGCGTTTGGCGCTCGTTCGTCGTCCTCGTCCTGGTGGTCGGCGGCATGGCCTTCGGCCAGTACCTCGACGGCGACCCCAAGATCCTGCGCTTCTTCCGCGACCTGCTCAACAGGGGCGAGTGACCGGTGGGCGTTAGGACGGGACTGGCGATAGGGGCGGGCAGGCTCGCCTCGTGGGGGCTGAGGCGCGTGCTCAGGCGCAACGCCTCCCAGCTGCCGGGGCGCATCGCCCTGGCGCTCGACCCGCAGCTCCTCACGTCCCTCAGGGACAAGCTCGCCTGCGGGAGCGTGGTGGTGTGCGGCACCAACGGCAAGACGACCACCACCAACGTGCTTGCCTCGGCCGTCGAGGCCTCGGGCGCGCGCGTGCTGTGCAATCGCGTGGGCGCCAACATGGAGGCGGGGGTCACCGCCGCCATGCTGCCGGGGTCGACTGCGGACTGGGCCGTCATGGAGGCCGACGAGCTCTCGACCATCCACATCGTCCCCAAGCTGCGCCCGCGCTACCTGGTGCTGCTCAACCTCTTCCGCGACCAGCTGGATCGCGCCGGCGAGATCGACCACGTCCAGGACGTCATCGTCGCGGCGCT
>OCTX012112437.1_pt1 | contig 10603 bp, 9 predicted proteins | sample 1539691 | NCBI WGS metagenome assembly OCTX01 (sample SAMN02144231, study PRJEB22623) | gut metagenome | biome: sheep rumen | host: Ovis aries | place: New Zealand | reverse complement strand
TATGTATTTGACGGCAGAATTGCGGTCGTTTCCGACAATGTGGGCGGCATGAAGGCGCTGACGGACTATGTGTGCAGGATGGGCCACAGGAAGATCGCCTATATTCACGGTGACAATACTTCCGTTACGAGAGACAGGCTTTCCGTTTTTTACCGCACCATGGACAGCTATATGATCAAGGTGCCGGACGTCTATGTCCTGCCCTCAAGGTACCGCGACGTAGCCACGACCGCGCAGCGCACCCGGGAGCTTCTGAGCCTGAAGGACAGGCCGGACTGCATTCTCTTCCCGGATGATTTCTCTGCGGTCGGCGGCATCAATGAAATCCGTGAAGCCGGCCTCAGGATTCCGGAAGACATCTCGGTGGCCGGCTTTGACGGAATCGAGATATCCCGCTTCCTGTCGCCGAAGCTGACGACGCTCAGACAGGATTCCGAAACCATAGGAATCAGAGCGGCTGAGTCCCTGATCTCCCTGATCGAGAGCCCGAAGACGACCCTGATCGAAAAGATCACCGTGCCGGGAGAACTGGTGGAGGGTGAGTCAGTCAGGAATATGAAGGATGCCTGAAGGGAGCTGCTGAAGGAAACGGCAGCACTGAGGCGCTTCTGTACGGCGGAAGGCACGGTCCGCGGACTGCATCCTTAATAAAAGCGGACGGAAAGCGGACCGCGGCGAGAATAGAACTTTTAAAATAACAGGAACTATGATAAGATGATGGCAATTGAAAATCTGCAGCGGATTGTGCCTCCTCTTACGGAATGGTTTCGCGCATTCGCGAGGGAACTTCCATGGAGGTCGGATCCGCTGCCTTATTATGTCTGGATTTCGGAGATTATGCTCCAGCAGACCAGGGTGGAGGCAGTAAAGCCTTACTACAGGCGCTTTATCGAAGCGCTCCCGGATGTGAGGGCGCTCGCGGACTGCCCCGAGGAAAAGCTTTTCAAGCTCTGGGAGGGACTCGGCTATTACAGCCGTGCCCGGAACCTGAAAAGAGCCGCGCAGGAGATGGTCCGTTCCTTTGGCGGCGAGATTCCGGGGGATTATGAAGCGCTTCTGTCCCTGCCGGGGATCGGCTCCTACACAGCCGGAGCCATCGCGTCCATCGCCTTCCACATCCCTGTGAGCGCGGTGGACGGGAATGTGCTTCGTGTGGCGTCAAGGCTGACCGGGAGTGAAGAATGCATCGATGAGCCGCGGGTAAAACGCTTCTGGGAGGAACGCCTGACCTGTCTGATCCGGGACAGCGGCACAGACAGCGGCCTGTTCAACCAGGCTATGATGGAGGTCGGCGCCCTGGTCTGTCTTCCGGGCGGGAGACCGGCCTGCGGAGCCTGCCCGCTCGCAGCCTGCTGCAGAGCCTTCAGGGACGGGACATGGGAGCGGATTCCCGTGCGCAGGAAGAAGAAAGCGCGCAGGATCGAGGAACGCACGGTTCTGCTTGTGCGGGACGCGGTGAGCACGCTTCTTCATAAACGGGAGGACAGGGGACTTCTTGCCGGACTCTGGGAACTTCCGAATCTGGAAGGGAGCCTTAATGAGGGGCAGGTCATGGAGTACTGCCAGAAGCTTGGCCTGAAGGCAGTGCAGATCCATCCCCTTCCTGAGGCAAAGCACATTTTCACCCATGTGGAGTGGCATATGCGGGGGTTTCTCCTTCTGGTGGAAGATATGCAGGAAGCCCGGCAGTCCGGACAGCTTGAGGAAAACCGCTTCCTGGCGGCCGGTACGGAGCTGATCGGGGAGAGATATCCCATTCCCTCCGCCTTCCGGCCTTATATGGACTTCCTCGGTCTGCGGATCGGCTCCGAAGCCCCTGCATTAAATCCGCCGGCGGCGGAGATTATTCCGGAAGGGAGACAGTCCCTGTCCGGTGAATACAGAGAAAACAGAGGTTGACTGATATGAAAATACTGAGTGTCGCGGTTCCGTGCTATAATTCTTCTGCCTATATGGAAAAATGCATAAAATCGCTTCTTCCGGGCGGGGAAGATATCGAGATCCTCCTGGTGGACGACGGTTCCCAGAAGGACAATACACTTGAGATCGCGCAGCGCTATGAATCCGAATATCCCGGTGTCGTCCGGGCGATCCATCAGAATAACAAAGGGCACGGCGGCGCAGTCAATACAGGGCTTCGAGAGGCGTCCGGCCTTTATTTCAAGGTGGTGGATTCGGACGACTGGGTGGAGGAGAAGGCGCTGATCAAGATAATCCGCAGGCTGAAGCTGCTGGAGGAGAGAGAGACGCCGGTGGACATGTTCCTTGCCAATTTTATCTATGACCGGGAAGGCGTGTTCCACAAAAATGTAATGCAGTTCCGCCGGGCATTTCCGCAGAACCGGATTATCTCCTGGGATGATATGGGGCATATGAAGCAGACCCAGTACATCCTGATGCACAATATTATCTACAGGACCGGGGTTCTGAGAAAGTGCGGAATGAAGCTGCCGGAGCATACCTTCTATGTGGATAATATTTTCGCTTTCCAGCCGCTGCCGCACTGCGAGAAATTCTATTACATGGATGTCAACCTGTATCATTATATGATCGGCAGGGATGACCAGTCGGTCAATGAGAAGGTGATGCTCGGCAGGATCGACCAGCAGATCCGCGTGAACAAGATCATGATTGATCTGTTCGCGTCGCAGAACTGGAGCGGGCTGGACAAGAATGTACGCAAATATATGTTCATCTACCTGAACAAGATCATGACGGTAACGTCCGTGATGCTGCTGGTAGGAGGAACCGCGGAGGATTATGAGAAGAAGGGCGAGCTGTGGAGCTACGCAAAGAGGAGGGATTACAAGCTCTACTACAGACTCAGGATGTCCCTGCTTGGGGTTATGACCAATCTTCCCACCAGGCTCGGAAAAAAGACCACGGTACGCGGATACAGGCTGATCCGCCATGTGATTCATTTTAATTAAGGGAAACGCAGACTTGAAAAGGAGCACAGATTGCTATGGAGACACAGGGAAAGAATTTCATCGAACAGATCATTGACAAAGATCTCGAGGAGGGAAGAGCGGAGGCCGTCATGACCCGTTTCCCGCCGGAGCCGAACGGGTATCTGCATATCGGACACGCGAAGTCGATTCTGCTCAATTACGGCCTGGCGCAGGAGTACCACGGCAAGTTCAACCTGCGTTTCGATGACACGAATCCGACGAAGGAGAAGAGTGAATTCGTCGAATCCATTAAAAATGACGTCAAGTGGCTGGGGGCGGATTATGAGGACCGTCTCTTCTTCGCTTCCGATTATTTTGAGCAGATGTATGAGGCTGCGGTAAAACTGATTAAAAAAGGCAAGGCCTTCGTCTGCGACCTGACTGCAGAGCAGATCCGGGAGTACCGCGGCACCCTGACGGAAGCGGGCAAGGACAGCCCTTACCGGAACCGCTCCGTGGAGGAGAACCTGGAGCTGTTCGAGAATATGAAGAAGGGCCTGTATGAGGACGGGGCGAAGGTACTGCGCGCGAAGATTGATATGGCCTCCTCCAATATGAATATGCGCGACCCCGTGATCTACCGCATCGCCCATGTTCCGCACGAGAATACCGGAGATAAATGGTGCATTTACCCCATGTATGATTTCGCGCATCCGATCGAGGACGCGATCGAGGGCGTGTCCCACTCGATCTGCACGCTGGAGTTTGAGGACCACAGACCTCTGTACGACTGGGTCGTGAAGGAGCTGGAGTACCCGCATCCGCCCAGACAGATCGAATTTGCCAAGATGTATCTGACCAATGTCGTAACAGGAAAGCGCTATATCAAGAAACTGGTCGAGGACGGTATCGTGGACGGCTGGGATGACCCGCGCCTTGTTTCCATATCGGGCTTAAGACGCAGGGGCTATACCCCCGAAGCGATCCGCATGTTTGTGGAACTGTCCGGCATCTCCAAGGCACAGTCCTCCTCCGACTACGCGATGCTGGAATACTGCATCCGCGAGGACTTAAAGCTTAAGAGAGCCCGCGTCATGGCGGTTCTGGATCCGCTGAAGCTGGTGATCGACAATTATCCGGAAGGACAGACGGAGGAACTGGAGATCGAGAATAACCTGGAGAACCCGGAGCTTGGGAGCAGAAAGGTTCCTTTCTCAAGGGAACTGTATATCAACAGGGATGATTTCATGGAGGTGCCGGTCAGCAAGTACCGCAGACTGTACCCGGGCAATGAGGTCCGTCTCATGAATGCCTATCTTGTGACCTGCACATCCTGTGAGAAGGATGAAGAAGGCAATGTCACGCTCGTACACTGCACATATGATCCCGAGACGCGCGGCGGGAACGCCCCGGACGGCCGCAAGGTGCGGGGAACGATCCACTGGGTGGCCGCAGCGACGGCGGTTCCCTGTGAGGTACGCCTGTTTGAGAATCTGGTGGACGAGGAGAAGGGCGTCTATGACAAGGATACCGGCGCGCTGAACCTGAACCCGAATTCTCTCGTTGACCTGCCGCTCTGCTATGTGGAGCCCGCGCTGAAAGGGGCGAAGGCGCCTGAGTCCTTCCAGTTTGTGAGAAGCGGATTCTTCTGCGTGGATTCAAAACTCTCCTCGGAGGATCATCTGGTCTTCAACCGGATCGTATCGCTCAAGTCTTCCTTCAGGCTTCCCGCGGGGAATTAAAGCTGCCGGTATGAACAGATTTTTTGACTGTATTTCGGATTTCATATTTGTCTCAGACCGGCCTGAGAAGGCGGAGGTTATCTTTGTGCCCGGCGGCGATTATCCGGACTGCGCCGTCAGGGCTGCCGGTCTTTACAGGGAAGGCTTTGCACCTTTCGTGCTTCCGAGCGGATGTTTCAGCAAGCTGACCGGCCGCTTTACAAAGGATCCGCGCTTTGGTACGGAATGGGAATATCTCCGGCAGATTCTGCTGGCCGGGGGAGTCCCGGACAGCGCGATTCTGAAGGAGGACCGGGCGACCTTCACCTGGGAGAACGCGATCTTTTCCCGGAAAGTCCTTGAGGAGCGCGGCCTTCTTCCGAAGACGGCGATTCTGGTCTGCCAGGCTTTCCACGCCAGACGCTGCCTGATGTACTATCAGCAGCAGTTTCCTGAGACAAGGCTTCTGGTCTGCCCGGTCGAGACGAAGGCGATCGCGAAGGACAACTGGTTTCTGGATGAGGATAAAATCGATGTTGTGCTCGGTGAGATGGAGCGATGCGGAGGCCAGTTTCATGAGATCATGAAAGACAGGCTGAAGGAGGGAAGATGATACGACTGATCGCGTCCGACCTTGACGATACCCTGCTTCCAGAGGGGACTTCCGACCTGAATCCGGAATATTTTGAACTGATCCGGGCGCTTCATAAGAAGGGGATCCTCTTTACCGCAGCCAGCGGAAGACACTATAACAGCATGAAGCGGCTGCTCGCTCCGGTGAAGGAGGAACTGATCTTTCTCTGCGGGAACGGCACCTGTGTGGTCCGGCAGGACAGGCTGATGGACCTGCGGGAGCTGGACCGGGAGCTGTATGCAGAGCTGCTTCAGACTTTCCATGCCCTGGACCCGGGCATTGTCCTGGTGGACCAGCCGGACAGAAGCTGGTCGGATGAGCCGGACAGGGAAGCGCTGGACCGGCTGATGAGCGGCTACGGGCTGGATGTGCTGTATACGGAAGATCTTGCTTCCCTTGAGGGGCCGGTTCTGAAGATTGCCCTCCATGCGGCGGGCGACGCCGCCCTGGCAGCGGGTCCGGTCAGGGAGAAGTTCGGACAGAGAGCGAATGTGATGGCGGCAGGCAGCAAATGGGTGGACGTGGTCCCGAAGGGAACTGACAAGGGCAGTTCTCTCTCCGCGATCCAGAAGCAGCTGGGAATCCTGCCGGAAGAAACCATGGTATTCGGCGACAATGAGAATGATATCGGAATGCTGAAGCTGGCAGGCGAGAGTTATGCCGTAGGAAATGCGCGTCCCAGCGTAAAGGAAGCAGCAGCTCACGTGATCGGGGACATGAGGGAGGATTCTGTCCTGAAGGTTCTGAGGAGCCTGCTCTGAGCCGGGATGCGCTATGCGGCATTCTGCGGAATACAGTGCGCAGGGCAGCAAAACTGCCAGTCGGAATATGCGGGCGGTCTGATGTGCGGAGGCCGTGAACGGAGCAGCAAAGATGCAGCAGATCAGGAGTTCCGGGAGGAGTGAAGGATGGCGGACGCAGCTGTTTTGATATATCATATGAAAGAAGACCGCATGCGCCGGCTTAAGGAAGTCTGCAGCAGCATGGGCATCCGCGCTGTCCCTGTGGACAGAGAGGCGGAACGGGCCCCTGTCGGGCTGCTTTCGGGAATGCTGGATCCCGTGAAGCTTGCCCGGAGCGCGTCCGGGCAGATGCAGGAAAACCGCGGTCCGAAAGAGATCGATGAAGAGATGATCGTGATGGCGGGATTTACAGAGCAGCTTTTTAACAGCTTTCTGGACCGCCTGAAGGAAAAGACGCTGCGGATCGATCTGAAAGCGGTGCAGACGGAGACGAATCTTTACTGGAGCGGGGAGATGCTGCAGGCTGAGCTGAAGAGGGAGCGCGAGCTTTACCGGAACATGATGCATATGAACAGTCCTGCCCGGCCGCTTTGAGATTCAGAAAGTTGAGGACGCTTATGTTCCGTGAGATGAGAAGAAAGAAGCAGCAGATCAGTGAGGAGGAATGTATCCGTCTTCTTCAGACGGCAAAAAGAGGAATTCTCTCTGTGTCGGGGGATGACGGTTATCCCTACGGCGTGCCGATGGATTTTGTGTACGGGGACGGGAAGATTATCTTCCACTGCGCGAAAAGCGGTCACAAGCTCGACGCGGTCCGCAGGCTGGATAAAGTATCCTTCTGTGTGCTGAGTGAAGGGATTCCGGAGGAAAATGACTGGTGGTATCACTTTACGAGCGTGATTGTGTTCGGCAGGATTTCGGAAGAGAAGGATCCTGAAGAAAAGAACAGGTATCTGAGGCTTCTGGGCAGAAAATATATGCCATCGGAAGAAGTCATGGAGGAGGACCTGAAAAAGAACGGCCCTGCTGCCTGCGTGCTGGTTCTCAGAATCGAATGCATGACGGGGAAAAAGGTCAGGGAGAAGTGATAACGGCAAAGAGCCTGCGCTGATGCGCAGGCTCTCCCTGTTTATATGGTCATTATTCACGGTCCTCCACATATCAGTCTGCACACATATTCCGCCTGGCAGCTTTGCTGCCTGAGCACAACAGCGCACAGAGCGGACCATCCGTAATGCACACATATGCCGCCTTGAGCGCATTACGCGCAGTCTTCCCGGACTGGCGTGGAGACTGCGCCGCCAGGTCAGCTGTCATCGCGCGAAAATCAATGGGAGAAGATAGTGCCGGATTGTCCCCAGAATCAGGAGATGTCCCGGGTAGAAACAGTAAAAGAGATATTTGAGCCCCCGGCCCCGCTTCCCGTTGTAAAGGAAACAGAGGATAAAGGAGAGGGGCGCCCAGGTCTCCCAGGCGATGGCTGCCGCGCCGCCTGCACATTCGTAGAAGCGGTGTTCATGCAGAAGATACAGGACCGCGATCAGAAATACTCCTTTATAGTTGTAGTCCGTCATCATGGCTCTGGCAAGCATCATGCCGGAGGCAAGGCAGAGGTACTGCAGGCAGGGTCTTTCTTTCAGAAGATCCATCATCCAGATGACCAGAAGTCCGATCAGAAGGGTGAAATAGACATTCTGCTTCTGCCAGTAGATATAGCTGGGCTTCAGGCAGTAATCAAAGGGGAATTCGGAGATAAGGGCAAAAAGGAAGAGTCTCCGGGCGTAACGCAGCCTGTTCCGTGTATGGAAAAAACCTTCCACGATGAGAAAGCAGAAAATCGGGAAGGCGAGCCGGCCGACGCCGCGCATCAGGCTGTAGAGAGCCTTCAGCTGTCTGTACAGGTCAGGGCTGCTGCTCACGGACATATGCCGCAGGACGGAAGAGACGACAGAGGCGCCGGCGTGGTCGATCAGCATAATGACGATCGCGAAAGTCTTCAGCATGGTACCGCTGAACCCGTACTCTGATCCCACGAAGCCCCTGTACAGTTTCATATCCAGACTGTCCGACGCGGGGGAAGCATTAGTTATAGTCGTTCCTTTTTTCATTTTGCTCAAAAATTCCTTTGTTCTGGAGAAAAAATGCATATTCCTTCTGCCGTGATTTTATCACCGGAATGCAGGAAATGCCATACCTTTGTGTAAAATGCCTAAAAGTTCCTGTCATTCTTTGGGGAAAACCCCCAGTAGACGGGCTTCCGTTAAAATGCTAATATATGAGCCAGATAAACGTTTAACTTTTTTTCGGTTAGGGCATATTAACCAGATTAAGAGTCGCGAACTAACTTGTTCAGCCAGGGAGGTGCTGCATTATGAAAGAGTTTATGGGGCAGGATTTTCTGCTTGAGACCGAAACCGCCAGTCATCTGTATCATGATTTTTCAGAAAAACTGCCGTTGATTGACTATCACTGCCATCTGAGTCCGAAGGAGATCTACGAGGACAGAAGGTTCTCGAATATTTCCGACGTGTGGTTCGGAGGCGAGCAGCCGGACGGAAGCTATTACGGGGACCATTATAAGTGGAGACTGATGCGTTCGAACGCCATCCCGGAGCAGGAGATCGTAGGACGGGACGATGACTTTAAGCGTTTTTACGACTTTGCATGCACACTTGAAAAGTGCATCGGCAACCCGATGTACCACTGGTGCAACCTGGAACTGCACAGATTCTTCGGGATCAATGAAGCGCTGAACCGCAGGAATGCCCGGGAGATCTTCGACAAGTGCAACGATATGCTCGCCAATGATCCCGACTGCACGGCCAGAGGTTTTATCCGCAAATCCAACGTCTACTATGTCGGAACTACGGATGATCCGGTTGATACGCTGGAATGGCATGAGAAGATCGCCGCTGACGACACGATGCCCTGCATCGTCCGCCCCAGCTTCCGCCCGGACAAGGCGATCAACATCACCAAGGAAGGCTTTGCGGACTATCTGCGCAGTCTTGCGAAATCTGTCGGCAAAGAAGCCCTTACCACGACGCAGGAGGTCTGCGACGCGCTGGTTGAAAGAGCCGAGTTCTTTAAGGATCACGGCTGCGTGGCTTCCGACCACGGCATTGATTATATGATGTTCCGCCCGGCCCCGATGGAGGAAGCGGACGCTGCCCTGAAGAAAGTCCTTGCCGGAGAGAAGATTACGACCGAGGAAGCAGAGAAGTTCCAGACACAGGTCATGCTGGCCCTGGGCAGAGCCTATCACAGGCTGGGCATTGTCATGGAGATCCATTACGGTGCCCTGCGCAACGGCAATGAGCGCATGTTCCGCAAGGAAGGTCCGGACACCGGATTTGACTGCGTCGCCATCACGGACAGCGGCAAGGCCCTGGTCGCTTTCATGAGCGAACTGGACAAGAACGGTGAGCTTCCGAAGACTGTCCTCTTCTCTCTGAATGAGGGAGACAATGAGATGCTTGACACCATCCTGGGTCTCTTCCAGTCGGATGAGGTTCCGGGAAAGATCCAGCACGGACCTGCCTGGTGGTTCTGCGATACCAAGAGCGGCATGGAAGAACATATGAAGTCACTTGCCAACCTCAGCGTACTCGGCAATTTCATCGGCATGCTGACCGACTCCAGGTCCTTCCTGAGCTATCCCAGACATGAATATTTCCGCAGGATTACCTGCAACTTTATCGGAAACCTCGTGGAGAACGGAGAGTATCCGGCCGATGACGAATCCCTGAAGGAGATCGTGGAAGGAATCAGCTTCCGCAACGCAAAGAGATATTTCGGGATCTGAGCATCAGGCGGGTGCAGCTTCCCCAGCGAAGAGAGATATTCCGGGATCTGAGCATCAGGCGGCTGCATTTATAAGCGGACGGTTTTTTATAGGGAGTATCTGCGGAAAGGGGGTGCGGGATGCCTACGATCAAGGATGTCGCAGAAGTTTCCGGATATTCCGTGTGTACGGTATCAAAAGCACTCTCCGGCAAAGGCAGCATCCGGGAGGAGACCCGGAAGAAGATCCTGGCTGTGGTGGAGGAGATCGGTTATCATCCGAACCGCCTGGCCGTCAGCCTGAAGACCGGACGGACCAATTCCCTGGCGCTGATCGTGCCGGATGTAACGAATATTTATTTTCCCAGACTGGAAAAATATGTGGAGCACTACGCCAGCCAGAAGGGCTATATGGTCTTCCTGTGCGACGCGGGCAACAGCTGCGAGAGAGAGAAGATTTTCATAGACGAGCTTTCACAGGGAAGGGTAGACGGGGTGATCGTGACGCCAAGCACACCGGAACACGGACACATCATGCGCCTTCAGGAGCTTGGAATTCCTTACGTCTATCTGAACCGCTATTTTGCCGATGATCCGGACAGATGCATCAGGATTGACAATGAGCGGGGCGCCTATGAATGCGTTTCCTATCTTCTCGACCAGGGATACAGGCGGATCGGGGCGGTTCTTCAGTCCTTTCATAATATCTCCTACCGCGAGCGTTATGAAGGAATGAAGAGAGCCTTCGCGGAGCGCGGCCTGCAGATGGACGAGGATCTGATCGTTTCTGACGCGGATGATCTGGAGAATGCCCATCATTCCATCGGCGTA
>OCTX012108917.1_pt1 | contig 10603 bp, 26 predicted proteins | sample 1539691 | NCBI WGS metagenome assembly OCTX01 (sample SAMN02144231, study PRJEB22623) | gut metagenome | biome: sheep rumen | host: Ovis aries | place: New Zealand | reverse complement strand
AAAAAGCCGTATACATGAGTTGAGATCAGCGGGATATAATATTGGTGATGTTTATATCAACGTGCATGATCGTTACGGCAATGAAACACGCGTCAAAAAGTATTTTATAGTGGGGGATTAAACATGAAACTTACAAGAGAAAAGGCTTTAGAGCTGCATTATCAAATGTGGGGTGATATGCAGAACGATTTAGGAGATAACCCGGAACCGATTTCGCGAGAAGTGTACAAAGAAAAGTGGATAAGAAAACATTTTCCCGGTGAAAAAGTTTTCAATAATTGTTTCCTTTGCGAGTATGCCGGTAAAATGAACTGTTTGAATTGCCCTATTAACTGGGATAGTTTAGCTGTTGATGGAGAAGGCTTTTGTTTTGAACCGTACAAAGGCGGCGGAATTGAGGGCAGTATTTACCTTGAAGCACCAATCAGCGAGATCTTGGCGCTACCGGAAAGGGGGAGCAAATGACAATTACAATTACAATGACTTGCTTATTGGTAAATATTTGTGTTTTCGGACTTATCTGTCTGCACTTAAACGAGAGAATTAAAAACGCGAATTTTGTTATTGACGCCTTAGCGACAAAGGTTAATTATCTTGAGAAAAAAGCCGATCTGAACACGAAAAGTATTGAGCTGCAAAATAAAAGTATTAGAGAATTGCTTGAACTTATAAAAAAGGTCGTTGAATACAAAGAAACAACGGAGCCAGATACAAAGGCGCTGATCTCCGGGTGGGATGCCGACGAAACTGAACCTGAAGACCCGGTAAAAAAACATATAGTTGATATTATGTTAAATGGAATATACGAGCAAAAACAGGGCCTTATAGATTCATGGACTTTACAAAGCGCTTTATTAGGATAGACACAGCAATGTATTTATCCGTGGAATTCAGGTCAGTTACAGGCAAGTGCTATGTTGCCGCCGCAGCAATGTATATATCCGTGGCAGCAGACACCTTCGGGAGCTATGTTGCCATTGTGGTATATCAACAGACGATTGGAGGATATGTAAATGGGAATTTATATTAAGGGTATGACAATGCCGAGCTGTTGCGATGTATGCAGGTTTTCCGATTGGTCGAACTTACATCAGACAGCATGTTGCAAGATGAGTGATTATGATCCATGTTTCGAATACCATAGCATTGACTACAGGGAGAAACGAGCAGATTTCTGCCAGATTGTTGAAATCTCCGAACCACACGGAGATCTGATTGACCGTGATGCGCTGAACATTGGCGATTATGAGCGAGAGGATGATGACACCGGTACGCTTGAAATCAGTCTCGGTGGTTTGCTCGATTTGTACCATAAGGTGAAAGACGCACCGACAGTTATCGAAGCGGAATGGAAAGAGAACACATGAGCATTACACACGAAGAGTCAAAGTACAGATACACCCAAGAGGCAAACGGACACGGAATATTCGTCCAGACAGATTGCTGTAACAGCAGGATGTATAGCGTGGACAACGATCCGATGCGCTACCACGGAAGGTTGTGTCCAAGATGTTTTATGAATAACAAGTATGTGACATTATACATGCGAGGCACAGAAGAAGGCGTAAGAGTGTTTAATGCCAATACAGAAGGGAGCGAGAACCATGACGATTGAACAGAAAAAGCACATAGACGCCTTCAAATATTGGGTGCAAACCAATACCGAAAACGGAGTGAGCACCATTCCTGAATCTATTTGCAAAGACATCATTGCAATTCTGAGGGAGAAGGGTGGCGAGAACCATGAACCATGACTACGCCCATTGCTTAGATTATGAAGAGAACAATGCTAGATGCCCGAAATCTTGTTTTAGGGCGGAACTTACAAGGGATTTATTGCTCAATCCATAGCCTCTTTCATCGTGGATGCATTTTGCAGGAACGGATGAGTGTCCGTTGAAATCTTACAGTACATACAGAAAGTACGGTAAGCCAAATGACACTTGAAGAAGCGATTGCCAGTTACGAGAAAAGCGCAGAAAGGTATCACAAAGCCTTTTTGCACTGCAAAGCGCATGACGGGGAATTTTACCAGAGCGAAGCTGAATCCAATAAGACATGCCATGAGCATGACCGTCAGCTTGCCGCATGGCTCCGAGAGTTGCAGAGAGCAAGAGTTCTTTTGAAAGCGACACACGACCTTCTCGAAGCCGCAGATGATAGTCCGTATGTTGAAGATGTGTTGGGAATACGTGTGCATTATGACGATACGGATTGTGATGGAAGTTGCTTGATGGAAGATATTGAATACTACTTTGACGAGTTTGGTGAAGAAGGGAGAACCGATGGCTGATATTGTACAACTTTGTTTTCAGTGTGCAGATTTAGGCGATGATGACTGCATGATGTGTCCACTTGGTAATCCGTGTTTGGGTTGTGAAGATTACGACCAGATAAATCATGTGTGTAAGAGCAATGGTGGATGTGCGCCAGAAAGGAGAACCGATGGATAATTTGGTTGCATGGCTTATCGTGGTTGTAGCATTAATATTTTGCTTGTGGACTAAATGAAAAGGAGAACCGATGATTGATTTAATTGTTTTATTCAGTTTCGTTTTGATTTTCTATGTTCCGATTATTCTTTATGAAAAATTAGGATGGTTCAAATGGTTCTATCACGATGTTCTGGGATGGCATAAACCGACAGACGAAAAAGAATTTGATGGGTGCAATACACATTCACACTGTAAGTATTGCGGTAAAGAAATTATGCAAGATTCACAGGGCAACTGGTTTTAATGGAAGGAGAACTGATGGATAGAATTAAAGTCGAGAGGGCTATTGACGGACTTACGGAATGGCGAAAGCATGTACAGACAAACTCTGATATTGATAGGGACATTTCTACGGCAATCGAAGCACTCAAGGCACAACTTTTCTCGGAAGGCACAACTTCCGACATGATTGACAGACAGCAGGCGATTGATGGAAAAATAGTAATCCAGCGAACAAATGGAGTTGAGATTTATTCAGATGAAGCTGTGCCTGTTGGGTATTTAAAAAGTCTGCCACCCGCACAGTCTGGACTAGACTCGGAAAACCTCGTTCGCACGATAGAGACGGGAATCACTGCAACAAATTCAAATGACGCTTATTCTCTTGGAATGCGCAACGGCATGAGGTGGTGCAAGAGTTTGATAGACGGCGCAGAACCAAAATTCGAAGATGTGACAGATTCGGCAGAGTTGTTATCTGCACCGCCCGAACCGCAGTGGATTCCGGTGAGTGAGAGATTGCCGGATGAACACGAAAGCATGTTTGCAAAATATTACAACACACCAAAGTGGAACAATAGCATGTGGTTGAAAGAATCAGACAAAATGTTCGTGTCGGCTGAGGTACCCGGAAATGAGATCATTGTAGATACAGCAAAGATGATTGATGGCAAATGGTTTTTCGGATTAAGTTTTGTTGATAAAAAAGTAATAGCATGGATGCCGTTACCAACACCATACACAAAATAAAATCAAAGGAGAACGGAATGTGCGACAACAGATAGGATGCATAATATTTTATATCTCTATTGCGTTAGGTTTTTTGGCTCTTCTGGCTCCGCAGATTTATTGGTTTGTAAAATGCTATACCGAAGGTGGAGACTGGAAATATTACGGCAAAAACATTCTGATTGGTGTGTGGCTTGCCATGCTTACACTTGCATTACTTTTAATATTTAGTTAATCAAAGGAGAACGAACATGAAAAAATTTATGACACTTATCATCACAGCAACGATTATTATTCTTATGGGACTGGCTTGCGCAGTCAACACCGAAGCCGCCGAGAAATATCCATACACCAAAATCACCGGAACAGACGGACACTTTGTAAACGAGAAGCTTGGAATTTCATGCGTCCTGCTTGAGTGCGACCACTTCCCCGGCAGGTACTGGACAAGACGATCCTCGGACGGATGGCTGACCCTGCAGAAGCTTGCAAAAGATCCTGTTGCCGCAGGTCAGGTCTTTGTTTTTGAGCGTGACGTGCAAATCAAGAATCCTTCCGCTACATACAGCACTCAGTGGGAGCGTGACAAGTGGCATACGGTGAGGTGTCTGCAGGACGATTACAACACGTACTTGACCGCCCGAAGCGATGGCTTTTATTTCGTGGCGCTCGAATGGACGCGCGCAAGCTCCGGTTACCAGAATCCGAGCACACAGCTTTGGAGAGTAAGACTTGTCAAGGACAAGGGCACATATCAGGTCATACGCTTATCAAGCATGAGCAAAGTCGGAGCCGCCGCAGCAGGATGGGGCGAGGCAAGACCGCATGACTATCCGTGGTGAGGTGTAAAATGCAAGTTAATAATGATTTTAAAGACAGGCTCAAAAAGGCCATGAAAAATAAAAATATGACTGTATCAGAGCTTGCCCGGCAGTCAGGGATGCACACACATACTATTTACCTGTATCTTGAGCCTGAAAAGTATGGTAGAAATATAAATCCTCGTATTATGAGCCTTGAAACACTGGCGGAAGTGTTGGATGTATCAATTGATTGGCTATGGGGGAGGACAGATGCTTGATTTCGGCTTTTATAACATGGACTGTATAGAGGGAATGCAGCAATTTCCCGATAAATATTTTGATCTAGCCATTGTTGATCCGGTTTACGGTGGTGTAACGCAGGGCGGCTATATGAAAAACGCTGAATCAACACAAAGACTGGCAAAAGCTATTCAATACCATACCGGGATATGGCAGCAGGAAAAGACAGGTGATGATTATTTTACAGAGCTTTTCCGTGTGTCAAAGAATCAAATAGTGTGGGGCGGCAATTACTTTGTAAGCTAGATCAAAAGAGACTCGCAATGTTGGATTGTTTGGGATAAAAAGCACCCTGAAGGCATACAATTTGCCGATTGTGAGCTTGCATGGACATCATTTGATCGCGCAACACGAATTTTCCGGTACAGATGGAACGGGATGCTGCAGGAAAACATGAAAAACAAAGAAAAACGCATACATCCGACGCAAAAGCCGGTCGATCTGTACAAATGGTGTATAAAAAACTTTGCAAAAACCGGTGATGTTATACTTGATACGCATGTGGGAAGCGGCAGCAGCCTTATAGCTTGCCATGAAACCGGCCATAATTTTGTAGGTTTTGAAATTGATCCGATTTACTACGAAAACGCGCAAAAAAGACTGATTGAGGCCGTATCTCAGGCCAATATCTTTAATATGGGCGTTGCATATTGAGGGAATAACGATGATCGCGATAATTGAGATGCTTTTGTGGGCGTATGTACTCAGCTTTTACGCCCGCAAAAAACCTTAACAACTCTAACAACTCCAAAAAACCTAAAAAAGGTGGCCGGTATATTACCGGCCGCCCTTCTTTTCGGGGAAGATCACGAATGTTCTGTCTGTGTTGTCTCCGTAAACAGTAACCGGCAGGCCAGTTTTATTGGCCTTGTCTTGCGCATCCCTTATAATAACCGCTTTTTTGTAGGTCCCGCCGAAATATTCAACCGTCTCCGGGTGCAGCCAACAACCGACGCGGGCCGTGTACCACGTTATCATAAAAAAACCTCCTGCGGGCATTACCCGGCCCGCGCGGGATGGTAGTAAAAAAATATAAAAAAGGTATAGCGCAACGCGCGATAGTGTGATATTATGGTGTCGGGAGGTGAGGTATGTACAACGAAAAGCGCAAAGAATCGACCATGAAGTATTTGTCAACACTGACAGAGATCAGGTTCCGTGTTAAGCCAGAGGAAGCAGAGCGCTACAGAAAAGCCGCTGCTGAAATGGGCTATCCGAGTATGAGACAGTTTTACATGGCCGCGATCAACGGACACATTGATCGGCATGAAACAATCTGTAAAAATTCGGGCTGTCATAATTATGACGGCTTCGGCTGCACGAGGAGCCCGGTAGTAAAAGAGGGTGAAGAAAAGTGCCCGTGTGATAAGGAGGCGTAATATGGCAATACCGGTAAAAGAGACAAAAGAAAAGATCGTCGTTTGTGCTGTATGCGGTGCAAAGTTGGAGCTGAACAAGCTCTATCACTACATTGCGCGGGATGATGGGTTCACGGGTGCAGTGACAGTATTCACAAAAGAGCAAGAGAAACCTATGTATGACGCGTTTGATTGTCCGGTCTGCGGGTGTCAGTACATCGCTCAGGAACGTAAGCGCACGTTATTTGATGTTGTTTGCTCAGATGAACCGGGTGACGACGACACTGAAACAAGCGACAACACCGAGGAAACAAGCGATAAAGAAGAAAAGCCGGAATGTAAAGGGTGCGAATACGATGATGATCCGCAGAACAACCCGTTTTCTATGATGTGCGTGAGCTGCCGGCGTATGTATACCGATAAAGACCTATTCGGCGGTAGTGGTAGCACACTAATAGCCTGTGAACAGTTAAACCGTAAATGCTATATGTGCGAATTAGATACTCATTACTGTGATGTAATTATACAGAGATGGGAAAATTTTACGGGACAGAAAGCGGTTCTGATAGATGGATAAGATGAGGGAAAAGCACGTATGCGAAATGCGAAGACTATCAGAAGCAATACAAAAAACAAAATCAGAACACCTTAAAAAAGATTACACAAAAGCATACGGAAGAATGTGCCGCGAATTAAAGGAGTATGATGAGTGGCACAAAAAAGCAGAATGTATGAGTGAAATTATGTAAAAACGCATTATGTGTTTAGACATCCTGAATATAACTCTAATGCACTTGGAAAAAAATTTGTTTTGCATAAGCGGCAATTTCTTTTTGCCGCTCTTCATTATCGTATAATCTCATTTTAAAAACCTCCTGCCCGGCATAACCCGGCCGGGCACGGGTGTAAATTACCATTCTATAATTTTAATTCCTTTGCTAAAAGGGTCTTCGCAGCACTCTCCGCCGGGGAACCTGTAAATTGGCATTTGTTGGCCTTCTAGTAAGGGTTGAACTCCGCACAAAACGGCCTGATACTCCGGTTCACTTTCCCGACATATTCTAAAAGGGTAAAGTGTGCGCAGTCTATCAATGTACGGCCCTTGAGAAGCAGCTTTTTTGTAACGCATGGTAAAACCTCCAGCGGGCTTTACCCGGCCCGCGCGGGTTAATCTTAAAACATCTTAATTGTTCCGCGTCTCACGCCTGATTTAAAGGCATCGCACGTCAAACCGGCCGCGAGATCCCACAAATTTCTATGACTTTTGTCACGTCTATAAGGGTAAGCGGTCTTAGTGCCTAAATATTCACCGATCACGCCGCGAACAACGCGGTTGTTTTCGACATACACCCTGTATCCGCCTAATGTGTGCCAGCCGTCAGTCATTATTTACCTCCAATCACAAGATCCTGCCAATACTTAGAATACCAGTCTGTATTATCGCCGTATTCCGGGGAGTCAACCCACTCCGCCTCCGGTATATAGATTATTTTGTCGTCGTCGGCAAAATTCCAGAGACTTAGACGGCCCTTAACCGGTATCGGCTTGATTAATCGGTTATTATCCAGAATCCACGCATACATGCCGCGCCGATAATCAGACGGGCCAAGCATAGCGTCTTCTAAATGGTCCCGTCTAAATGGTTGAACGTCCACGAGATCGACGACGGCCAATGCATGAGAAGGTATTGTACCGAAAACCTTTTTTGCGGTTGAACAAATCAAAATAGGCCCGCGATAGTCAGTTTTCCACGTTCTGACCTCGATAGTCTTTTCGCCGGTTGCAATAGCCATAGCGTAATAAGGGTGAATAGATAATGCCTTCAAGATAATACCTCCTAAAAATATAAAGTTTTCAATGTTCCTCACTCTGCATTTATCCGGGCTTGTGACCGGCCGCGGCTGCATTAAGGTGGGCGCTTAGCGCCCGGTTATTAGTTCATGTTTTCAATAACTCTGTTTAGAATGGCAATGAGATCATCGTCACTGAGTTTTGAAAGCTCGTCATCGATCTCCGTTCCTAAACCTATGCAATCCATATCATAAACCAAATTAACGAGTGTTTGTTCTAACATTTTTCTGTGTGCCATAGCTTTTTCCTCCATTTTGTAAAGTGTGCCCCGCTCTGTATTTTATCCGGGCTTGCGACCGGCAGCGGCTACATTAGGGCGGGCGCCTCAGCGCCCTATATTATTAATCAATGAAATGAATCCATACTTGCCGATCATCGACGTCGGGCTCCCCGTCGTCGCAAAAGTCCCCGCGCTTGAACTCCCAATCATGTGCCTGTGCTATGCAATAATCGAGATCGTCAACTTCATGTGCAAGCTCACCGAAAACATCAACCTTCTTTAATCCGCCCACATCAAAGAAATCATTTGAGAAATCCGGGCTCCACTGAAAATCTGACCATGTGCGCATGATAATCTCAGCAGTCTTGTTACCATCGGTTAATATAGTAGCCATGTTTAAACCTCCTGCGGGCTATACCCGGCCCGCGCGGGTAAAAGTGTTATCTGATGCCTAAAGCCTCAAAAAAAGCCCTGTCAACAACATTCCAGTCATTCGGTATCATGCTACTCCAATTTGAACCGTGTATAACATTCTGCAAATGAATGAAATGTGCGCGCAACTTTTTGACTCCGCAAAAAATACCGGTATCGCACCCGCTGCCTTCTTTTGCAACATACAAAACGGCCTGAGAACCGTCTGCGTATTGCGGCGCTGTGTAATAGTCCCAATTACTATCTCCCGTTGCAATTAGGTGTAATTTGCTTTTGTCTACTGCCATAATCAAAACCTCCTGTCATATAGTGGCCGGCCTTAAACCGGTAGACCTGCGGCCGGTGATGATCCGGCCGAGCGTCCTCCGCGCAGGTGATCGTCAAATGGTGTGCATCTCTAAGCGACCGTCTCTGTGAATAGTAGCCTCCCCTGGTTTCATAACCGGTGAACCGATATAGACAGAAAATGTGATCGCCTCAGCAGGCAGCGCCTCACAATCAAAGGCCCTCATGCACTGGTCGTAAATCCATGCGGCCCCGTGTCGGTGTCCACCGATTGTTAATATACGATGGTACAGAGTGTTTGTGGCCTCATAAACGCCGTCTATGTTGATACCTTTAACCATAATGCAAAACCTCCTTATAATGGCATATAGGGCACGCGGCCCGGTCAAAAGATAGTTTTTCTTTTATTATATAGGTTACTATACATATATTCAAGCACGAATTACATGTTCTACATATTGCACAATATAGCGCACCTAAAATTGTGCATATTGCATAGCGCCCCAAAACATGATACTATTAACTAAAAGAATCAAGGCAGGTGCAATTATGGCAGTAGGCGTCTATAAATATTGGTTAAAAGAAGAAAACTTAATACGGCTTCAAGGGTGGCGCCGCGACGGTCTAAGTTATGAACAGATCGCCTCAAACATGGGTATAAATCCCGGCACATTATATATATGGGTAAAGAAATACCCTGAGATACACGAGGCGTTAAAAAAGGGCGAAGAAGTTATGGTATACCAAGTAGAGAACGCCCTTTATAAGTCCGCAATGGGATATGATGTAACAGAGACAGACCAGACAGAGACATCATACCCAGACGGATCAAAGACAGTAACAAAGCACGCCCGCAAAAGGCATATCCCGCCGTCATTGGGAGCTATATGCTTTATTCTGAAGAATAGACGGTCCGACAAGTGGCAAGATAAGCCGGTTGTTCAGGACACAACGGCCCTTGACAAGCTAGACGAAATCCTAAAAGGGGTAAAAGATGCAGTTCAGTCAGAAGCAGAAGGAGTTCATAAGGAAGGCGACGCACAGATATAATTTAAAGGTGGGCGCGGTCCGATCAGGCAAATCCTATGTCGATATATCCTATATGATCCCTCAGCGGTTGCGGGCGCTCAAAGACAAAGAGGGATTAAACGCCTTTATCGGTGTATCAAAAGAGACAATAGAGCGTAATATACTGCAGCCAATGCGCGAATTGTACACTAGCGACGTGGTAGGAACAATCAATAACCGCAATATAGCTCAGGTGTGCGGCGTTCCGGTGTATTGTCTCGGTGCTGAAAAGTCGTCTCAGGTGGCAAAAATACAGGGCTCCTCATTAAAATACTGTTACGGGGACGAGATAGCAAAGTGGAACCAAAAAGTATTTGCAATGGTCCAATCACGACTTGACAAAGAGTATAGCTGCATGGACGGGGCCTGCAATCCCGAAAATCCTAGTCACTGGCTGAAATGGTTCATTGACCGTGAGGATATTGACGCTTACATTCAGAAATACACGATCTTCGATAATCCGTTTTTGCCGAAAAGTTTTGTTGACAATCTATGCAAAGAGTACGCCGGTACGGTATACTATGGTAGATATATTGACGGTGAATGGACACTGGCCGAAGGTCTTATTTATCCGATGTATGCCGACGCTATAACGTCAGATTTGCCGGGCAAATACAGCGAATACGCCATATCTATTGACTATGGTACGCAAAACGCGTTTGCGGCGCTTTTATGGGGATTACATGAGGGTGTATGGTATGCGTTCCGCGGGTACTACTACTCAGGCCGAAGCACCGGTGTACAAAAGACAGACAGCGAATACTTGCGGGATCTCGAAATGGTATTCGGTGACATTATCGAAAAGTATTATGATGATCTTGAAAAGCATGAAAAAGAGCCGTA
>OCTX012135660.1_pt1 | contig 10605 bp, 6 predicted proteins | sample 1539691 | NCBI WGS metagenome assembly OCTX01 (sample SAMN02144231, study PRJEB22623) | gut metagenome | biome: sheep rumen | host: Ovis aries | place: New Zealand | reverse complement strand
TATTATTGTTGTTACTATATACTATTGAACTATCTAAATTATGAATATCATTAATATCAGTGTAATAAAGAATTTGGTTATCTTTTATTGTTAAATTATTTGATATTTTACTAGTTATATTAACGTTATTATAATTAACTTCATCATTATTAGTAATATGATATAAGTAACCTAATGTTTCGTTTATAGATGCATAAGCATTTTCTGTTCCTTTATCATAAACTGTTCCATTGATAGATTCTTTTGGAGTGACATCAAGACTTATATTAGCGTCTTCTAATTTTACTATTGAAGTATTAGAACTAATAGTTTTTGTTTCACCCAATGTGTCAAATTTTATTAAAGAATTATTGTAAGCATTTTTATTTATATCGTTTCTATTTAATGTAGAAATCATATTTAAGTATACGATTGGTATTTTTACTCCGGTAATATTATTAGAACTGCAATCAATTGCGATTGCTTTAACATTTGCCATATTATTAGGTGTATCAGAAGACCATGTATCACTTCTTGTCAAATCTAGATTACGATTATTTGATAAATCTAAATTACTATTATAAGAATAGTAAATAGTATAATCTAAACCTATAGATTGAAGACTAGAAGTATCAATACTTGATAAAGTTCCTTGCCAATAACTGTTATTTCCATAAGCATTTTCTAATGATGAATAGATTACTAAATTTGTCATTTCTGTTAATGGATCAGAGTATGAATACTCTATTTTATATTGATATGCATTACCAATTTTTACTGTTGTATTATCTTTATGTTCATTATCTATAGTATTTTTAACATTTGTTTTTAAAGTTCCTAATGATGTTGCTACAGGATCTACTATAGTTGTATTAGTTTTGAACAGATAACTGCCTTCTGCAGTTCCTAGGTTACTAAATGCTGTTTTAATACTATTAGAGCTAAATAAATTAGAATTAGCATTTGCAGCATTATTGTAACCATTAGTTATTTTGTTTTCACTATAATAAGCAATATCACTATAAATTGTATTTCCATAGTCTCTATTAGAAGTATGAGGATAATCTACTTGATAATTTATTACATAGCCTGATACTAATTTATTGTTTATTACTTTGGTATTATTATCAGTATTGCTTATGGTTACTGTTACTAGTTTTCTATTAGTATTTTGGTATTCACCACCAATTGAAATACTAGCATTAATTACATTATCATTTATATCTTTAACTATAACGCTATTATCTACAAGGAGTGCTCCTTGTGGAAGAAGTATATAATATTTAGCATTTTGTTGCTTTTTTATACTATTAATAGCTATATTACTTACTGAACTATTATATTCTATATCTTCAGTAACTTTAGATTCATAATTAATAGTATAGCTATTAGTATTTTTAGTTTTTGTTGATGTATAGGTCATAGAAGAATTACTATCTAATTTAGTTAGATTAACATCTTTATATTTTGTATCTTTAGTATTATTATTTACTTTTGTATTAGCATATTGTCTTAATACTACACTATTATTAGCATTATAAATATTATTTATTTTTGTTTTAGCAGCACTTAATAATTTAAGGTTTACTCTTGTACCAATATAGATAGCAGCTTTTGTTCCGTTATAATTTATTTTTATATTTGTAGTATTAGCTGGTAAAATAATCGGATTATCATTTGTTATTCCATAAACATTTGTAGTATTAGCGTTATTGGCAATATAGTTAAGACTATTACCTTCAATACTTAGACTACCTATTTCTGTCCATGTTCCATTTATTTCAGCTGATACTTTTAGATTGCCAGAAGCATCATTATTATTTTCTGTTAAATAGTATCTATCATTAGATAAAGTATAATCATATTTTATAATTGATGGTGAAATAGATATTATATTATATTCAGATTTTGTCAAAACATTTTCTGAGTTTATTAAATTATAACTAGAATCAAGAACAGTTTTGGTAGTTGCCACTTCTAGATTATAACTATTTGCTCCTGTATTAGTTATATTCCAATTGTTGAATGCTTTTAGTCTTTCGTCACTACTATTTTTATTCATTTCAGCTGATGTTGGTTCAATAAACAAACTGAAATCTATATCATTTTTATCAATTACATTAACAGCTCCAATACCATTAGTTGTATCTTCATATTCCACTGTTATTGAATTATTTTCACCAGATGGATATGTAGGTGTTACGCCACCTCCACCAGAAGCTGTGTATTTAGCAGTCCAACTTACATTTTTCTTTATTGTATTAAAATCACCATCGCCTGTAGCTTCTATACTTAAAGAAAAGTTTGTTGTTACTTCTCCACTATTTGGTTTAGGATATTTTACTACATACGTTCTTGTAAAATCAGTAACCGTTGGTATCTCATTACTTAATTTTTTAAATGTAGAATCATTAAAGTCATCAAATGGTTCTGAAAATTCATTATCTGAGGCGTAGTCAGTAATATCTCCTACCTTATATGTAGTACCATCAGAGTATACTACTAATTCTCCGGTTGGAATAGTAGGAATAAGAGTTGATGAAATATTAGGATCTGTGTTAAATGGTTTTGTTGAATTGATTGAGCCATCTACACTATATAGTACATAGAAATAATTATTTCCGCTATCAGGATTAGTACCCCAATCATTATTCCATTCTTCAAATATTTCAGGTTCAGATTTTACAATATTTTCTATAGCTAGTTTACCATTAACGTTAGCATGGAAACTATTTGATGTGTCTTCTGGGAAAGAATCTATACTTCCATGTTCATTATGCATATAAACCTTTGGAAAGAATGAATCAGCAATATCTGTATTATCATATATGAAGGATGGTAGTATTTGGAATGTTATATCAAATGTAGTATCTAAGTTATCAGCAGCTGAAATTTCTTCAGCATTATATATATCGATTTCAGCGGGGCTATAATCTGTAATTAAACGCCAGGCAAATTGTTGATTAGTTCTACTATTTTCATTTACTAAGCCATTAAAGTAAATATAAGCAAATAATAAATGATACCCTCCAAAGTTTTTCTCAACAACTATTCTATTATTATCCGGGTCTGCAGTCCAAATATATTCTGAGATATCTTCACGAGTAGCGAAAGGGAACATATTATTATAAAAATATAAAATAATACCTTCTTCGTTGTATTCGTTGCCAAAATTACTTTGAGCAGTTCCACCTTCGTAACTTAAATTAATGCGATATGTTATTTCGTTTTCTTCAACAATGTTTTGTGTAGCATTTATTACTGCTACATCTTTATTTATTACCACATTACTTTTAGAATTTAGATTAACCCATTCATTAGTCATTGTCCAATTACCTAATGAACTATCGTTTAATACAGAAGCATTCTTTTCTATATTTTCTACTAGACTGCTACTCGTTTTATTATTAAATTTAAAAGTAATTATTCCCACAATAAAAAGTAGCATTATAATAGAATATATAATAGCTTTTTTATTCTTCATAAAGACACCAACCTATTCTTACAATATTATATCATTCTACTATTATCAAAGCAATAAAAAAGAAGCAATTATCTTGCTTCTTCTTGAGCTCTAGTTTCTCTTATTACAGTTATCTTAATAGTACCAGGATATTGCATTTCTTTTTCGATTTTTTCTCTCATATCCCTAGCTATTTTATAACTTGTAGCGTCATCAATTTCGTCTGGTTTAACCATAACTCTAACTTCTCTACCAGCTTGCATAGCAAATGTTTTATCAACACCTTCAAAGGAATTACCTATCTCTTCTAATTGTTCTAATCTTTTAATATAATTTTCTAGTGAGTCATTACGAGCTCCTGGTCTTGCTGCTGAAAGAGTATCGGCAATTTGAACTAATACAGATATTACACTAGTAGCTTCTTCATCTCCGTGATGAGATGCTATAGAGTTTATAACTACCTTATCTTCTCTATATTTCTTAGCCATTTCTATTCCTAGTTCAACATGGCTGCCTTCAACTTCAAAATCTATAGCTTTACCAATATCATGTAATAGCCCTGCTCTTTTAGCTAGATTAACATTTTCTCCAAGCTCTGAAGCCATAAGGCCACATAAATACGCTACTTCTTTAGAATGTTGCAAAGCATTTTGTCCATAACTCGTTCTAAAATTAAGTTTTCCAATTAAATTAACCAATTTAGGGTCAACTTTTGTTAATCCTAATTCAACACAAGCATCATTACCCATTTCTGTTATTTTTTCATTGATATCATTAGAAGTTTTTTCATACACTTCTTCTATTCTTGCTGGATGAATACGGCCATCTTTAATTAAAGTTTCTATTGTTTGTTTAGCAATTTCTCTTCTTAAAGGGTCAAAACTTGAAATTACAATAGCTTCTGGAGTATCGTCGATTATTAAATCTACTCCTGTTACTGATTCTATTGTTCTTATATTTCTACCTTCACGACCTATTAATCTACCTTTCATTTCATCATTTGGTAGTGTAATAGTACTTACTGTTTGTTCGTTTACAACATCATTAGAATATCTTTGCATGCTTTGAACGATTAAATTTTTAGCTGTTTCATTAGCGGTAAGTTTTGCTTCTGCTTCTCTCTCCCTAATATACTCAGCTATTTCTCTCGACATATTATCTTCTACTCTTTGCATAATCATATCGTGAGCTTTTTCTTTAGAAAATTTAGCTATAGTTTCTAGTTGTTCCATTTCACTTTTTAACAATTCTTCCATTTTAGCTTCTTTTTCTTGTATTTCTTTTTGTTGTTTTAGCAAATTATTATCTTTTTGATCTAATAAAGCATCTCTTTTAGTCAACATTTCTTCTCTTTTATCAAGATTTTGTTCACGTTGTAAAAGTCTTTCTTCTGATTCTTTTACTTCTTTTTTCTTTTCTTTTATTTCTTTATCTGTTTCTTGTTTTAATCTATAAGATTCTTCTTTTAATTCTGCTAGTGAATCTCTTTTACTTTTTTCTGCTTCTTTTTTTGCTTTTTCAATTAATTTATTAGCTTTGCTTTCAGTATTTTTATCTCTGATAGCATTTATCACTATGATAATAATTACTCCTAAAACAATACCTACAAGAAGGGCTATAATGGACATTAAATTAAATTCCATTTCTTACCTCCATCTTATATAGAAAGATTTAATTAATCATCTATAGTTCTTATTATAAAGATTTTTTTCTTATTTTTCAACTAAGAATTTCCTAATTTCCGTTAAGTGTGCGGGTAAAACGTTATTATTGTATATTTTTAAATAGAGGTAAATATTATAATATTTTTATTAGTATTTCATTCATCACATAAATATATTCTGGATTAACATATAGATAATCATCTTTATATATTAATTCTTTTTCTTTTAATGCATTTTTTAAATCATAGACATCTTGAATATTAACCCCGAATTTTTTATAAAAATTAGGGAGATATATTCCTTTAATTTTTCTAAGTCCTAGCATTAATTCATTATCCATGTTTTCTTCTTTAGATAAAAAGTTTTCTCTTAATAAATAATTTCCTTTGAAGTATTCTGTTACACTTTTAGTATTATCATATCTTACTCCATATATATAACCTGATGCTCCAACACCAAAGCCATAGTATTCTTCATTATTCCAACAATTTAGATTGTGTTTGCTATATTTCCCATTTTTGCAAAAATTACTTATTTCATAATGCTCATATCCTTTATCATCAAGTTCTTCGCATATATATTCGTACATTTTAGCATCTATATCTTCTTTTATTGGCACAATTCCTTTTATGGCTATTTTAGTATTATCTTCAACTATTAATGAATATGTACTTATATGATCTGGCTTTAGTTTTAAAAATAGTTCTAAATCTTTTTTTAGATCTTTAACTCTTTCATTAGGGATACCATATATTAAATCAAAGTTAATGTTGTCAAAGCCTTTTTCGCGAATTAGTTTAACTTTTTCTTCAGCTTCATCATAAGTACATTTTCTTTCCATAAATTCAAGCTTTTTTTCATTAAAAGACTCTATTCCTATACTTAATCTATTTACGCCATATAGTTTTAGTACATCTAATAGTTGTTCATCTATATCACTTAGATTACACTCAAAAGTAAACTCAAGTTCTTCACTTAATTTAACATTTTCTTTAATTATTGTCATTAGTTTTATTAAGTCTCGGTTAATTAAACAACTAGGTGTTCCTCCACCAATGTATAGAGTTTTTATAACCTCGCCATTATATCTATTCTTAATTTCTTTTTCAAGAGATTCAAGATATTTTACAATCCAAGGTCCATGGTATAAAACTTTGCAAAAATCACAATAACTACAAATACTTTTACAAAATGGAATGTGAATATACATGCTTTCCATAGACATCCTCCTAATTTTTAATATATATTTATTATACCATAAATAAAAGATGGTTTAACACCCATCTTTCTCTTCGATACTACATCCACTTTCTAAATATGTTGTAATAGCTTCCGTAATCTTATCATTTAATTCTGTAACTTCTTTTTTAGATAAATCTCTTAAAACTCCGTCTTTATCATAATGATGATTATCTATTGTTCCTTCAATATATGTACCAATTACTCCTTTTTCAAAAGTTATGATAGTTGGAACATTTAATCTTTTTTCACCCGTATTAACCACATCTCCACTTGATGTTGTTAAAGTGTATTTAGGCAAATACTTATCTAGTATTTTTAACAATTCATAATAATCTTCATCAGCATCTTTATTTTTTTGCGCTTTCTTCTTATTGACTGCAAAAGAATCTCTTATATCACTAGCCTCATCATCATTAGGTCGAACATTTAAATAGTATATCTTTTCTAAAGAAGTATTACTTGCAGCATTAACTAAAATCGGTGATACAATTCTACTTTTTTGATTTGTTGGATATGCAAAATACATTACTCCAGTATCTTCTTTAAGTAATTTTACAGCTTCTGAAAGCGTAACATATTCAATATTATTATCTTCTATAATGCTAACATTTTTTAATATTTCTTCATTGCTGTTATTTTTTCCGTTTAAAGATTCATATTCTTTTTTAAAATTCCTTTCATCTGTTGTGAATTCAACTTCAGGCAAATAATTTTTGTTTTTATCATATATTTTTTTATAGGCAAGATATCCTGCAACTAGTATTACTATAATAAGGACACAAGCACATATAGTTTTCCAATAATTTGGTTCTTCATAGTTTTTATTATTCTTTTTTATATCTTTTTTCTTTTGCTTTTCCATTTTACTTCCCACTTTCAATTGAGTTGACTTAAGTTAATTATATCAATTTTAACGTTAATAATAAAGCTTTAATTAAAAAAGTCCTATTCTATAGGACTATTTTCATTAATATTACAAGTAGTACTATCTAATTTCATTGACGATGGACCAATTATAATATCATTACTATTTTCTTTATTACATTCTAGTATTTTGTAATTTTTAAACTCATGAAGAATATTACCTTCTTGACTCTCTTCGTTAGATATTTCATTTGCAAATAATGAATCTATTGTAATTTTTGAAGAAGATAAAGCCGAAGATATTTCATAATTATTATTTCCATATTTAATAGTTAAATTATCTATGCAATATGTATATATATCTTTACTTTCTCCACTATAAACAATACTTTTATCACTGCTACAATCTTTTTCTTCATTTATTATTATTTCATATTTGTCAAAGTTGTTTTCTTGAACCATTTTAGCTTCTGATAAGTAGATAACAAATTTGTCATCTTTGTGTTCTAAGGTTTTTACAATGCCTATAACAGTTATTTCATCGTAGATATCATATAAATCTAGTTCGTTTATATTTTCATTAAACATAATTTTTAGGGTAATATTATCTGCAAAATTAACATAACCGTTTATTGTTATTTCAGTTTCTTCATACGGTTGCATTTCAACAGAGTTTTGACTGTTTTTTTTGCTGATTTTTCCTCTTATTTTTACAAAAGTATTATGATATTCGTCATAGTTTTCTATAACAGAATTTAAAAACGAATTAGAATCTATTTGTTCTATATTATCGGGATCGCACATATATCCTTTGCTATAAAACTGATCAACTTTCATATTTTTGGTACTATTTATATCACATTGCCATACTCTATATCCGATAGAGTTAAAAACTCTTGTGTTTTTAGTAGTTACAATATTGTATGTATAAATCGGAATACGAGCGAAGGTTGTAGATACAATTGAGTCGATAAATATGGAAGCAGCAAGCAATATAATAAAAATTATTGCATTGGTTCTAAAGTCTTTTTTCTTAAAGAATACTGTAATAACAATTATTCCTATTAAATTTAGTAATAATCTAAATGCCGATAATATATTAAAACATAGTGGAATAATAGCAATTATTAAACCTATAATTAGTATTTTGTAGTTGTAGATATTCTTTTTTTTCTTTTTCATATCCCCACTCCTATTATAGTAATAGTATAACTAATTTTTCATAAAAAAACCACAAATAATAATAATTTGCGGTTTTTTTGAATAATGCTTTACATTACTAATTTATAGCATCTTTTAATTTGCTTCCAGCTTTAAATGAAACAACATTCTTTGCAGGAATTTTTAATGGTTCTTTTGTTAGAGGATTGATTCCTTCTCTAGCAGCTCTTTTCTTAGAAGTCCAAGTACCGAATCCTACTAAAGCAACTTTCTTTGATTTTTTCAATCCAGTAGTAACTCCTTCAATGAATGCATCAACAGCTTTTGCTGCATCTGCTTTAGTAAATCCAGCTTTATCAGCTATAAATTCTACTAATTCTTGTTTTCCCATTTTGTTTACCTCCCATAAATATTATTTTGTTTTTGTAAGGTATTCACCTTACATATTTAAAATAGCAAAAATAGATAATAAAATCAAGAGAAACCAACGATTTTTAGTGCTTTTTTCAATATTTTACATAATAAAAAAAGGAAGATTAAAATCTTCCTCCTACATTCTCTGAAGGGGTTTCTGGTGTGCTAGGATTTTCTGTAGGTGTTTCAGGCGTACTTGGTTGTTCCTCTCCACTAGGACTTTCTGGTGTTGTTTCACTTACACTTCCTACACTTTCATTATAATCTGTAATAACAGATCTATACATGCTTATTTCAGATATCATATTAACTGTTCCAGAAAATGACAAACTTTGCATTATTCTCTCTACAGTATTGTTGTTTTGAGTTCTAGCTTCTGAATTAGTATAAACTACTGCAGCTCCAACTACTAAGTTTGAATTAGCAATATAATAGAAGTCATATTGAATTTCACTTCCTGCTTTTACTGCTTTAGCTACTATTGCTTCTTTATTGCCAATTTTTTTGCTTTGAACGTCTAAATTTTCATATCCTTGGCTTGTTAATTTCCCTTGAATATATTCTTTAAGAGAATCATTTACATCTCCTGATACAGAAGAAAATTGTACAATAGTTGAAACTTCTTTGTTAACTATTGCTGTAGTTCCACTTGTAGTATCTACGTTCCAGTTTGGAGGCAGTAAGAATTCATAATTATTTATGCTTACTTTGTTTCCTACTGAAGAAACAGTTTTTTGAGCTTTTTCACTAGAGTTATCTACAGGTTCAGGTGTTGAACTTGAATTATTAATTATTATCATAGCTACTACTGCACCTATTATAATTACAGCTGCTACGATTCCAACAATAATAAGCAACTTTTTGTTAATTGGCTTTTTTTCTTTTGGTGCCTTTGGTTCTTTTGTCCCTTTTTTAGCATCTTTATCAGCCGCTACAGGTGCTGTTGGTGCTACAGTTGGATTTCCTACTGGAGCTGGTGCAGCTGGTGCTGCTGATGTTACAACTGGAGCTGGATTTTTTTCAGCTTCTGGTGCAGGTGTTACAGGCGCTGCTGGTGCTACAGCTGGAGCTCCTACTGGAGCTGATGGAGCTGGCGATGGTGCTGCTGGTGCTACAGCTGGTTTTGTATTTATATTATTTGTACCACATATTGGACATATAGTTGTTCCTGCTTGTAGTGGATTACCACATTTTGTACAATTGTTATTCATATTTTATACCTCCTAGTATATGTATCATTATATAACATTCTATAATAAAAATCCATCCTAAATTTTTAACTATTCTTTTATTCTTAAAATATGTTATAATATTTTAAGATACGGAGGTGTGATATTAATTGAAAAACAAGCAAGATTGTGAATTTACTGAAGTTAAGATTACACAAATTGACCCTCCGAAGGATTTAACAGATTTAGAAAAAACGGCTTTAATGCAATTCAAACTCGAAGAAGAAGAAAAAAAACTAATTGCTCAAAAGAAGGAAATATTAAACAAGGAAAAGTATCGCCCTACTTTATCAGATACAATCAAATTAAAACTTAGTGATATAAAAAAGAAGTTATCAGAGGATAAAACTAAAAAATCTTTATATAATACTGTTATATTGAAATTAGATGAAATAATCAAAAAAAATAATGCTTTGAATACAAAGAAAAAATATAAAGTAACAGAAATTCAAACTAACAATAACAAAAAGAAATCTTTATTACCAAAATTCTCTATTGGTAATAATATAAAAATAAATGTTGATACTGATAATTATGGAAAATACTTATATAAACTCAATAAAATTGCTTTAAACAATTTAGCAAAAGA
>OCTX012249208.1_pt1 | contig 10606 bp, 8 predicted proteins | sample 1539691 | NCBI WGS metagenome assembly OCTX01 (sample SAMN02144231, study PRJEB22623) | gut metagenome | biome: sheep rumen | host: Ovis aries | place: New Zealand | reverse complement strand
TCTCATTTCTCATTTCCAGCCTCTCAGCGCAGACCGACTCCGCCTACTGGAACGCACGCTTCCGCCAGCTCCTGCGCTGGACCTACGTCGACTCCTCACTCGCAACCATCTACCTCCCTTATGAATTAGGAGTCAGGAGTTATGAGTTAGGGGTTGATGACACCAACTCACAACTCAAAACTCAAAACTCACAACTCAAAACTCATAACTACCTGCCCCTCCACTGGTACGGCTACAGCTTCCTGCCCTCCGACCAGTGGCCCGTCGTCTTCCATGTAGCCATCGGCGACGGCCCCGAGCAGACCCTCACCCTCGCCGCCCTCCAGCAGCTCGCTCAGTGGGGTGCCTTCCTCACCAACGACGACCACCGCCGTCTCCGCCTCGCCACCATCAGACAGCGCGACGAAACGCTGCGGCAGGACTCCCTCCTCCGGCAGCAGCTCGACTCCCTCGACGCCATCGCCCGCGCCCTCCGCATCGAGGCCGACTCCATACAAGCCTCGCTGACTGCCGACTCCCTCGAGACCGTCAGCCGACAGCGCGCCGAAGAGATAGCACAGGCCAAACAGCGCATGAACCGCGACCAGATATTCATACTCAACGTGAAAACCGCGCGCTCTGAGTACATGTTCGGCCTCGAACTCAACCTCTACAACCCCTTCGGCAAGACCATCTCCATGCTCGAATTCAACGTCGCCCCCTACAACGACCGCGGCCAGGTGCAGGAAGACAAGTTCCACCGCACCGTCCGCACCATGCGATGCATGGGCCCCATAGCGCCCGAATCGCCGGCGCAGTACACCTTCGACGAGCTCTTCTGGAACGACCGCGGCCGCATCAAGTTCATGCGTATCAACTCCATAACCTTCCACTTCACCGACGGCACCAGGCGCTCCTTCCACGGCTACGAGAAAGTCCTCAAGCACACCCTCCGCTGACACCGTCCCCCTACGGCCCCTCTTCGGCCCCCCTTCGGCCGTTCTACGGCCTTCCACTGAAGAACGGCCGAAGGGGGTCCGTAGGGGGTCCGTACCGGCTCTATCCCGATTAAGACTTTTTAACACCGGTTCCGCGGCAGTGCCGCGCAGTGGGGGAGAGGGCGTCGGAATTCACAATTATTAATTTTTCCATGTCGGAGAATGTTTGTATCTTTGCATTTTGTATTGAGAACAATATAATTTAAATAAAAAGATGAAAAAAACCTTATTAACAATTGCTACTATGGCAGTTATCGCTACCGGTTGCCAGCACAAGGCCCAGCTCACGTCGGGCGTAAACGCTGACAATTTCGACACCACGGCCCGTCTTGAGGACGATTTTTACCAGTACGCCTGCGGCGGCTGGATGGCCAAGAACCCGCTCGACGCCGAGCACTCGCGCTACGGCGCCTTCGACGTGCTGGCGGAGAACGCTCTGAAGAACATCAACGGCATCATCGACAGCGTCTCGAAGAACGAGAACGCCGCCGGCTCGCTGGCCGACAAGATCGCAACGATGTACAACATCGGCATGGACAGCGCCCGCCTGCAGGAGCAGGGTGCCGCCCCTCTGATGCCCTACCTTGAGGAGATCAACGCCCTCAAGAGCCGCGAGGATGTGTGGGCCGAGATACTGAAGATGCATCAGCGCGGCAACACCGTGCTCTTCGGCATCTTCGGCGAGGCCGACAAGGACGATGCCAGCATGTGCATCGCCTGGGCCTACCAGGGTGGCCTCGGTCTGGGCGACCGCGACTACTACCTCCTCGACGAGGGCAACAACAAGAAGATCCGCGAGGGCTACATCGACCTCATGACCAAGGAGTTCGCCATGGCCGGCTACGACAAGCTGAGCGGCAAGAAAGCCGACAAGCTGGCGCAGACTGTGATGGCCTTCGAGACCCGTCTGGCCAAGGCCATGAACACCAAGCTTGAGAACCGCGACCCGCAGGGCACCTTCAACCGCTACACCGTTGAGGAGGCCGCCGCCTTCGCTCCCAACATCGACTGGAAGGGCTACTTCGAGACCGTCGGCATCATGGACGGCATGAAGAGCTTCAACATTGCACAGCCCAAGTACTTCGCCGAGGTCAACAAAGTGCTGGCCGACACCGACGTGGAGACCATGAAGGCCTACTTCGCCTGGCACGAGATCGTCAGCGCCGCCAGCTACCTGAGCGACGACTTCGTGAACGCCAACTTCGACTTCTTCGGCAAGCTGATGAGCGGCCGCGAGGAGAACCGTCCGCGCTGGAAACGCGTCACCTCCACCGTCGAGGGCGCCATGGGCGAGGCCCTGGGCCAGCTCTACGTGGAGAAATACTTCCCCGCCGAGGCCAAGACCCGCATGGAGACCCTCGTCAACAACCTGATCGAGGCTCTGGGTCAGCGCATCGACATGGCCACCTGGATGACCGACGCCACCAAGGCCAACGCCCACAAGAAGCTCAGCACCATCTATGTGAAGATCGGCTACCCCAACAAGTGGCGCGACTACAGCGGCCTTGAAATCAAGGACGACAGCTACTATGCCAACGTCATCCGCAGCAACGAGTTCGACATGGCCTACATGTTCAGCAAGATCAACAAGCCCGTCGACAAGGACGAGTGGCTCATGACCCCGCAGACCGTCAACGCCTACTACAACCCCACGACCAACGAAATCTGCTTCCCCGCCGCCATCCTTCAGCCCCCGTTCTTCCAGTTTGACGCCGACGATGCCGCCAACTACGGTGCCATCGGTGTGGTCATCGGCCACGAGCTGACCCACGGCTTCGACGACCAGGGCCGCCAGTACGACGAGAAGGGTAACCTCAACGACTGGTGGACCGAAGAGGACGCCAAGAACTTCGACGCCAACAAGCAGGTCCTCATCGACGCCTTCAACAACTGCGTCGCCCTCGACGACCCCGAGCTGGGCAAGATGAACGGCAACGGCGAGCTGACCCTCGGCGAGAACATCGCCGACAATGGCGGCTTGCACGTGAGCTACCTCGCCATGCAGAACGCCATGGCCAAGAAGCAGGTCAACAAGGAGCAGATGGACGGCTTCACCCCCGAGCAGCGCTTCTTCCTGGCCTACGCCGCCGTGTGGGCCAGCAACATACGCCCCGCCGCTGCCCTGCAGCTCACCCAGATGGACGTCCACTCGCTGGGCCGCAACCGCGTCAACGTGGCCCTGCCGCAGGTCACCGAGTTCATCGACGCCTTCGGCATCAAGGAAGGCGACGGCATGTGGCTCGCCCCCGAGAAACGCGTCGTGCTGTGGTAGCCCGATACACCAAGCCCCCATTCTCCCGGGAAGAGAGGATGGGGGCCTGACAAAAAGCCCCTTCTCCTTGTGGAGAGGGGGCTTTTTGGTTATGAGTCTTTTGTTTTTTATTTTTTCTTCTTTATAAGCATCGAGAGTAGTATGCTGACCACTAGGATGCCGAGGATGACGGCGAGGGAGGCGAGGGTTGGCATATGCCAGCCGAAGAATTCGCCGCCTATCATCTTGAGGCCGATGAAGCAGAGGAGGGCGCCGAGGCCGTAGTGGAGTAGCCAGAAGCGGTCGGCAATGTCGGAGAGCAGGAAGAAGAGCGAGCGGAGGCCCATGATGGCGAAGATGTTGGAGGTGTAGACGATGACGGGGTTCTGTGTGACGGAGAAGACGGCGGGGATGGAGTCGACGGCGAAGACGATGTCGCTGAACTCTATCACCAGCAGCACGAGGAAGAGGGGGGTCATCTTGCCGGCGTGGAAGAAGTCGTGGCCGTGGCTCTCCTGCGTGACGGGGAAGTGCTTGGAGGCGAAGCGTACCACGGGGTGTTTGGAGGTGTCTATATGCTCTTCGCTCTGCGGGCGGAACATCTTGACGCCGCTGTATAAGAGTATCACGCCGAAGACGGCCAGCATCCAGGAGAACTTGGCAACCAGGGCGCCGAGGGCGAAGATGAAGATGAAGCGCAGCACGATGGCGCCGAAGATGCCCCAGAAGAGCACTCGGTGGTAGTATTCTTTCTTGATGCCGAAGGAGACGAAGATCATGATCATCACGAAGATGTTGTCAATGGAGAGGCTCTCTTCGAGGAAGTAGCCGGCGAGGAACTCCGACATCATCTCGCGGCGGTAGGCGCCGAGGTCGACGGTGGCGTCGGCGGGCGGTATCATCCAGTCGCCGAAGAAGAGGATGAGGACTGCGAAGCCCATGGCCATGGAGACCCAGATGGCCGTCCAGATGGCGGCTTCCTTGACGCCAACGACGTGGTCTTTCTTGTGGAAGACGAAGAGGTCGAGGGTGAGCATCACCACCACGAAGATCATGAAGAGTGTGAAGAATAATGTATTCATTTGCACAATATTTTGTTTTATTTGGTGTTAATAACGACGATGACGGCTAAATATTGTGACATATTCTGGAGTTTTCTCAGAGTGGGAGCCTTCACCATCGGAGGCGGCTACGCCATGATACCGCTGATGCAGCGCGAGCTGGTGGAGCGCCACAGCTGGCTCAGCGAAGAGGAATTCATGGACGAGGTGGCTCTCTCGCAGGCCATGCCGGGCGTCTTTGCCGTCAACATGGCCTCGATGACCGGCTACCGGCTGCGCGGTGTGAGCGGCGCCGCAGCGGCGATAGTGGGCAACGTGCTGGTGCCTATAGTGTTCATACTTCTGTTGGCGATGTTTTTCCGCACTTTCCGTGAGAACCCCATTGTGGATCGCATCTTCATGGGCTTGCGTCCCGCGGTGGTGGCGCTGATAGCGGCCCCGGTATTCACTATGGCCCGCAACGCCAAGGTCCGCTGGAGCAACGTGTGGATACCCGTGGCCAGCGCCCTGCTCATCTGGCTCTTCGGCGTCAGCCCCATTGTCGTCGTATTGGCAGCAGCGCTCCTCGGCTATCTCTATTCACTCATATCTCGCAATTCATGATATTCTTCCAGCTCTTCTACACCTTCCTCATCATCGGCGCCTTCACCTTCGGCGGCGGCTACTCGATGATAGCGCTGATACAGGGCGAGGTGGTTGGCCATTGGGGCTGGATGACGGCGCAGGAGTTCACCGACCTGCTGGCTGTGAGTCAGATGACTCCAGGGCCTGTGGGCATCAACACCGCCACCTATGCCGGCTACACCGCCGTCGTCAATGCCGGATATCCTGCGTGGGCGGCTGTCTGCGGGTCATTGTTGGCCTCTGTCTCTGTGGTCGTCATACCGGTGGCGCTCGTGATGACGGTAAGCGGCTGGCTTCTGCGCCACAAGGAAGAACCGCGTGTGGCCACCGTCATGCGCGTGCTACGCCTTGCCGTCGTCGGCCTTATCGCTGCCGCCGCCCTCAGCCTGCTTGGGCGCGAGAGCTTCGGCGTAGCGGGCCTCAACAAGCAGTTCATAGTCTCCGTGCTCATCTTCTGCGCCGTCTTCATCCTCTCCTGGCGCTACAAGAAAAGCCCGATACTGCTCATCGTGGCATCGGGCCTTGTTGGATTGGTGGTCTATTCTATTTGCTGAAACGCTTGATGAACCTTATCGAGAGGCAGGCTGTGCCGAAGTATATGCCTGCCTGCAGCCATAGTGCCAGCAGCTCGTGGCGCACCTCGTGCAGCGTGGCCCCCATCGAGCTTATGCGCACAAATCCCTGTATGCCCGGCGTCGAGGGGAAGAGGTAGGAGAAGACGTACCAGAAGCGTGGCATGTTGCTCTGCGGCCATACTACACCGCTCAGGAAGAACAGTATCACCGAGAAGAACAGGCAGCACAGCAGCATGCTCAGCCGCTCGCGGGCGAAGATGTTGCCCAGCGTCATCGCGAAGCATGTGATGGCTATCACGTAAGGCAGCACCAGCATCATCACGTCTGACGGCCGCCCCAGCTGCGGCATGCCGAAAAGGTAGGGTATGATCCACAAATCGAGCATGGTGATGGGGAAGTAAATGAAGAGGAAGCAGAGCAGGCGCCCGAGGGTGACACGGTACACCGAGTGTGAGCGCAGCCGTGGCGGTATCAGCCGCAGAGCCTTGCGGTTCTCGTTGGCGTCGCCGCACAGCACGCAGATGCCGAAGAAAAGCGTCTGGTGCACCACAAGCATCAGCAGCGCCGGTATGAAGTAAGAAGCATAGCCGCCACCGGGGTTGTAGAGCTTGACGTCGTCGTAGGCCACAGGCTCTATCTGTGTGCGTGCCTGCTCGCCCGTGACGCCCTCGGCCGCCTGGAAGGCCAGCTGGGTGGTCTTCATCTCGTCAAGCAGCACGTTGCTGCCACCCATCAGCGCATTCTTGTAGTATATGAACGAGCTGATGTCCGTCACCACCGTCACCGTGCCCGTGCGCTGGTGGGCTATCAGGGCGTCGTAGTCCTTGGGCACAAGGAATATGGCCTTTACCGAATGCTCGCGCAGCAGCTGCTCCGCATCGCCGATATTGGCGCAGCGGTAGGCCACCGTCAGCTCCGGCGTCGCGTCTAGCTTGTGCACGAAGCGTTTGGCGTCCTTGCCTTGCGACAGGTCGACCACCGCCACCGGCATCTCCGTGAGCATCTCCGGATGGTAGATATAGTAGTAGAGTGGGGGATACACCACAGTGGCGAGGAAGAAGATGACCACCGTCGTCTTGTCGCCGAACACGCGGCGCACCTCAGCGGCGAAGACATCCCACGTGTCTTTCATGTTGCCCGTCAGCCTCTTCAGCATGCCTCCCTCCTTTCGTATTGGCGGTTTAGCATTGCTGCGCCTATGAGCGACAGCAGCCAGAAGGCCACCAGCAAGGACGTCTGCGGCCAGCAGATGTCGAAGCCGTTGCCGAAGAAGGCTATGTCGCGCATCGCCAGGAAGTAGTGCCGCAGGGGGAACACCAGGCTGAACGCCTGCATGGGCAGCGGCATGGCGTCCACAGGGAACGAGAACCCGCACATGGTGAAACTCAGCGTGGCATAGGCTGAAGTGAGGCTCATGGCCACCGACGGGTCGGGCACGCAGCCCATGAGGAACATCGCCGCACTCTGTCCGGCCATAATCAGCAGCACCGAGTGCAGCGCCAGCAGCAGCCAGCTGCCCTCCAGGGGCATCCCCATGGGGCCGTACATGATGAAGTTGGCCAACAGCAGCAGCATGGAGTAGTATACGGTGTATGGCAACGCCTTGCCCCACAAGGCTTTCAGGGCGTCGCCACCCGCCTTGCGCATCCACGACTTCACCGTCCGCTCCTGTCGCTCGCGACCTATCACGTAGGCTGTGTGCAGCAGCGCTATCAGCGCTATGATGCCGGGTATCAGCGTCGTCATCAGGTAGATGCAGTAGCTGCCCTTGTCGTTGCCTACGGGGTGTGTCTCAAGCGCCACGGGCTGTATGATGCCCATGATGGCGTCGTCCTTGTAGCCCTTTTTGCGCAGCACCTCGCGCTGCACGGCACCGGCGGCCAGCTTGCCCATGGTGGCCAGCTGGCGGTAGCTCAGCGAACCCGCCAGCAGGTACGACTGGTTGGTGTAGAGGCTGAACCGCGGGGCGTGGAACTGCAGCAGCTCGTTGTAGGTGCCTGCCGGTATCTCGTAGAAGGCGAATATCTCGCCGCGCTGCATGGCCCGGCGGGCCTCGGTGTGGTTGTCGTAGACGGCCGCCACGGTGACCCCCTGTGTGGCCTCCAGCTCGTGGCAGAGACGGCGCGAGAGGTAGCTGTGGTCGAGGTCCACGACGGCCACGTTAAGCTTCTGCGGCTGCCCCTCCTGCGTCATGGTGGCGAAAAAGACGACAGAGAACACCGCGGCCAGCGTCAGGATGACCAGATAGCGCGGGCTGTGCCATATACGCCGCAACTCCCTATTTGCAACCCTCCACACTTTATTATAATTCAAAACTCATAACTCATAACTACTTCACCATTATCGCCGTCATGCCCGGTTTCAGGCCTTCTATATGCTCTATGGGCACCACCTTCACGTCGAAGCTCTTGACGTCATACTGCCCTTTGGTCTTGGTGGCGCGCCAGGTGGCGTAGCTGGCCATGGCCTGCACCCTGCGCACCGTGCCGCTGTAGGTCTGGTCGCCGAGCGCCGGGATGCGCACCTGCACCGTGGAGCCCACGCTCACGTCGCTCAGGCGGTCTTCGCGCACGGCGAAGAAGAACCAGCTGTCGTCCATGTCGAGGATGCTCACCACGGGGCTTCCCGTGCCTATCAGGTCGCCCACCTTGGCGAAGAGCTCCACCACCTCGCCGTTGCAGGGCGCTATGAGGTAGCTGTCGTCCAGATAGCTCTGCACCTCGGCCACGGCGCCTCCGGCGCGACCCACAAGGGCCGCGGCGGCGTCAATGTCCTCGCGCTGCGCGCCCTCCTGCGCCATGAGGTACTGCTGCTCGGCGGCGGCGCAGTCGGCCTGGGCCACCTTGTACTTGGCCTCCACCTCGTCATACTGCTGTGCGCTCACCACCCCCTTCTCCTTGAGGCCTTTCACGCGTTCGTAGCTCTTGCGGTACACCTCCTCGGCGGCCTTGGCTTTCTGCCACACCTGGTAGGCCATCTCCTTCTGCTGGCTGCGTGCGCCGGCCTGGGCCTTGCGGCTCTGGGCGCTGGCGGCGCTGCGGGCGGCCTCGGCCTGCAGCATCTTGGCGTCCACCTGTCGGCTGGCGATGTGCGCCAGTGTGTCGCCGCGCCGCACGCGGTCGCCCTCCTTCACATAGAGGGTGTCCACATGCCCCGGCACCATGTTGCTCACGCGGTACTCCGACGCGTCGGCCTCGCCGGTGATGAGCTCCTTCTGCGGCTTCAGGGCCAGTATACCCACAAGCAGTATGATGACCACCGTAGCTATCACCACCGCCAATCCGGCCCACAAACTCTTGTTGTTCTCTTTCATATTCTTAAAGTATACTTCTTAATTTAAAACTCATAACTCAAAACTCATAACTCATAACTCATAACTCAAAACTCATAACTCTCCCCCCGAGCCTGTCTCAGGTACACCCTGCCCATGGCAATCTCTATGTCGGCGTCCACCAGCTCTGTCTTGGCCTGCAGCCATGCCGTCTGGGCCATCATCAGGTCGCTGCTGCTGCACATGCCGGCCTTGAAGCTCTCGTCGGCCAGCCGCAGGTTCTCCTCGGCCTGCTCCACGAGGCTCACGGCCTCCACCTTCTTCTTGTAGGCCAGCTCGAGCTCGTAGCTCACCTTGTTCACCTGCAACTCTATCAGCTCCTTGGCCTCCTCGGTCTGGAGGGCTATCTCGCGGCGCTTGGCCTTGGCGGCCTTGACGGCGTAGATGCCGCCCACGTGCACCAGCGGCACGTTGACCACCACGCCGGCCATCCAGGTGCCGCCCCACGTGTTGCTGAAGCCGTCGAACACATTGGGGTTGCTCAGCAGGTAGCCGCCGCTGACGGCGATGTTGGGCTTCAGCGCGCTGGCGGCCATGCGCACCCCCTCGCGCGCTATGCTGTCGCTCAGGCGCAGCATGCGTATCTCTCCGCGACGGGCGTAGACATCGTTGATGTCGGTGTTCTGTTGGCTGGCGCTTTCAGTGTTTTGGACACTTAGCTCGCCGCTCACGGCATAGTCGGCGTCCAGGGGCATGCCGCAGCGCTGCGCCAGCAGCATCTTGGCCAGCGCCAGCCCGTTGGTGGCCTTGGTGAGGTTCATCTGGGCCTCGTTGCGCTTCACGCGCACCTTCGCCAGGTCGCCCTTGGTGGCCATCTCGGCCTCCACGGCCAGCGACACGTTGCGCTCCAGCGTGTCGAGCAGCGCCGCATACTGCGCCGCCAGCTCCTTCTTGTGCTGCACGCTCACCACCTGCCAGTAGGCCTCGTCGACGCTCACCAGCAGCGCCTCGCGCTCCTTGTCGTACTGCATGCCGCTCAGCTCGTGCAGCAGACGCGCCGTGCGGTAGGCGGCCATCAGCTTGCCGCCGAGGTAGATAGGCTGCGTCAGCGTCACCGTCGCCACACCCATGTTGCGCGTGTCGGTCTCCAGCCCCCGCACCACCTCCTCGCCGATGCTGTTGAGGTGGGGGGCGAGGTTGGAGTTGGCGATGGCGTTGTCGAGCCTCGTCGAGATGGCGTTGCCCACAACGGGGATGTCGTCAAACTCGCGGTGCAGCGCCGTGCCGAGGTCGGAAGCCGCCTCGTCGCCCATGTGGCTGATGCGCGTCTTGTCGTCCTCGCTCAGCAGGTTCACCTGCTTCTCCATCCACAGGTACCCGCCGTTGGCGCTCACCTTGGGCAGCATCTGCCACAGCGCCGCTTGGCGCAGCGCCTCGGTCTCCTCCATCTTCAGCTCGCTGCGCTTCAGGCCTGTGTTGGCACGCAGGGCGCGCGCACGGCAGGTGTCTATGGAAAGCACCTCCTGCGCCCCGCCAGCGCTGGCGAGTGTGAATGTAAACAGTATTATTATCAGTCTTTTATAGCACATAACCATTTTTTTGACGGGTTGCAAATATACGATTTAAAAATCATATAATAAAAATTGATTTAAAAATTTGGCAAAAGGCATGCCAGACTGCCAAAATGTCACCACTTTTCCGCCCTTTTGTCACCCGTGCCGCCACGGAGCCCCTACGGACCCGGTACGGAGTCCCTTCGGCCGTTCTTCAGTAGTTCTTCAGTAGTTCTTCAGTGCGGCACTGAAATACTACTGAAGAACTACTGAAGAAATGCCGTACCGGGTCCG
>OCTX011596713.1_pt1 | contig 10606 bp, 7 predicted proteins | sample 1539691 | NCBI WGS metagenome assembly OCTX01 (sample SAMN02144231, study PRJEB22623) | gut metagenome | biome: sheep rumen | host: Ovis aries | place: New Zealand | reverse complement strand
ACTGAAAGTCGTATTGGTAGAGAAAAAGCGTACTGCGCGATGGCTCTCAATGCAGATGGGTGTTAATCCATCTACAGTAAGCAAGTGGTGCACTAACTCTTCTCAGCCTGATGTTGCTAGTCTGCTTAAGATTGCTGACTTGTTGGAGGTTGATATAAAGGAGCTATTGGTTAGAGAATACGAACAGTTCCTATTGTCAAAAATAAAGGATTAAGGACTATGGATAAAGTACAACAAGTGTTAGGCTATGTCCGATGGGAGAATTTCGTAGTAGCCATAGGTCGCGTTATAGGATCATGTAAAACACTGGGAATCAGCATCAATGACCATTTTCGTGAGGTCACGAAAATGATATCTCGAAGAACATTAAGTATTGGGGCTACACCGAAGTGCTTGAAGCCCATGAGGCTTTGCAAAAGCCAACGAAAGCATTTAAATTTGGATTTTTCCTGTAAACTTATATAAACAACTATTTCTAGTATAAAGGGAAGGTTCTGGATGAAATAAGAATTTGAATTAAGAAGTCACCTCTATAGGAATATGATAACGAAACAAGCTTTGGGAAGTCTGCTATTTGGAATGGCAGATATATTACGCGATAAGGTGGAAGACTACAAGTCTTACATCCTCTCACTTCTATTCTTTAAACGCCTCTCTGATAATTATCAATGGGAGATTGTGAACGGCAAAGAACAGTTTGAGGCAACCAATTGCCGTGAACCGTCTGCAAGAGAGTGGGAAGTCATTACTAAGAAGATGCATGACTTTATCATACCCAAAGGCTGTTTTTGGGAAGATGTAAGAAAGGCTCCTATAGATAAGAAAAACGAGGCACTTGACAAAGCAGTAGGGGCCATTGCCGATCAAAATGTAGATCAGAACGGAAAATATATCTTAAAAGGCATTATCAATACAGTCCGTTGGAATGAGCCAGCTCCTGACGGCTCAGGTGGAAAGAAATTGGATCCAGAAGTACTTTCCAATCTTATCAATTATTTGGGAGCCGTTGATCTGAGCAACAAAAATGTAACCGTTGATGTGCTGGGCGATGCTTATGAGTATCTGATTAAGCGGTTTGCAGATGAAAACAAAGGCGGCACAATGGCAGGTCAGTTCTATACACCTCAGGAAGTGGTTGATATCATCGTGCGTTACCTGAAGCCAGAACCAGGTGATACTATTTATGACCCCACTTGTGGTTCCGGTGGCTTCCTGCTCAATGCTGCAAAATATGCGCGAATCAATCATCAGGATGCAAAGAGCGTTCGCTTGTTTGGCCAGGAACTGGTTTGGAATACCTGGGCTATCTGCAACATCAATATGATTCTGCATGGCTTGGATGCCCGTATAGAACAAGGCGATACTATTCGCGATCCGAAGTTTAAAGACGATGAGAATAGTTTGGAACTTCGAACTTTTGATAAGGTGATGGCGAATTTCCCGTTCTCATTGGAGAACTGGGCGCAAAATGGAGAACCCAAGAAAGACAAAAAAGGCAAGTCAGTCTTGAAGAAAGACGGTACACCTCAGTTGGAGTACAAAAAGGAATTTACCGATTCCTATAATCGTCTGGTTTATGGAATTCCACCCTATAGTAATGGTGACTTCGCTTTCTTGCAACACATCATTGCCTCTTTGGATGATAAAGGAAAGGCTGGAGTGGTCTGTCCCCAAGGCGTGTTGTTCCGAGGGCAACCAGAAAAAACAGAGGAAGAAGACGGACAAAACCGTAAGGCTGATGTTGAATATATCATCCGTCGTGGTTTTTTACAGGGAATTGATTTCAAGGAACATATCAATATTATTGATGCTATCGTCGTATTGCCTAGTAACCTGTTTTATGGTACAACCATTCCTGGTGCCATCATCTTCTTCGACAAGAACAAACCTGCTGAACGTAAAAACAAGGTTTTGATGGTCTATGCAGCCAAAAAAGGCTGGTATCGTGAAGATGCTAATATGAGCGTGTTGGAGCCTCATGATGTACTTCGCATTTCTACGATGTTAGAGAGTTGGGGTGACATAGAAAAAGCCAAGACATGGATAGCAGACAGAAAACTTCAGCTGAATAGCACCATTCAGATTGACCTTGAGTTTGACATTTCAGAAATAGAAAAGGATGCTGCAGAAGAAATCGCCATTAAATCAGAGAAGTTGGAGAAGGCTAAGCAAGCTATCAAAGACAAGGAATCTCAGCATAAGAAACCTACGAAGAGTGAACTAAAGGCATTGGAAACCAACCAGAAAGCATTAGATAAATTGCTTGCTGATAAGGAGGCTAAAATCAATGCTGTCAAAGAAAAGGCAGCAAAGCAACGTCAGGCTATAGCCGATGTAGAGACAGAGCTCTTTCAGATGTTTGCCGATCCAGAGCTGCGCAAGCGTTACTTCGCCATTGTCGATATGGACGATATAGAGGAGAATGAATTCAATCTCAACATTCCCCGCTACGTTGATACGTTTGAACCTGAGGAGCAGATTGATTTGCAAGAAGCTATCCGTGATTTCCAAAAGGCCATGCAGACAGAATCAGAGACGATGCAGTCGCTGAATGAGTTATTAAAGACATTAACAGATAACAAATAATGATTAACTTCAACGATATAGAGACACTTCAACAGCAACCTGAGGGCCAGCAGTTCGATCGCAAAAGCTTTCGTATCGATGCAAAAGCATTGGCGGTAATCGAGGTGGCTTTTGCTAATGCAGATGGTGGCGATGTGGTGATAGGCATTGAAGACGACGGGCGCATTACAGGTGTCAATGGTAACGAAGACCATTTGAATGAATTGTTGCGTGTACCTTTCGATTTTTGCGTTCCGTCTGTCCCTGTTGAAGCACATTTCGTGGATTGTACGGATGTCAATGGTAATCCCAATCGTGTTTTGGTGATGCACGTTGAGCCCAGTATGCGAGTTCATGCCAATCAGGCTGATGATGCTTTCTATCGTGTTGGCGACAAATCGAAGAAACTGAACTTCGAGATGCGTATGCAATTGTTCTATGCCAAGGGTGGGCGTTATTATGAGGATGAGCCTGTATATGGTGCTACCATCGATGACATCGACCTTGACTATGTGGACCAGCATTGTAAGAGAATTGGCTATGCGAAAGATGCCGAAACCTATCTGCGTACCAACAAGGGATTTGTCACATCAGTTAATGGTGTGGATAAGGTATCAGGTGCTGCTATTCTCCTGTTTGGAAAAGATCCACAGAAGTTCTTCCAACGAGCCCGTATCCGCATTGTCCGCTATTTAGGCGATGAAGAGCGTTTTGGTCGTGAAATGAATGTCATCAAAGATGTATCCTTCGAAGGACGTATCTTGGAGATGACACAGAAAGCCATTGCCTTTGTCGATACCCAAATCAGGGAATACACTTTTTTGGGCGATGATGCCCGTTTTGTTACCATTCCACAATATCCTCCATTCTGCTGGACGGAGTTGATCGTCAATGCCGTAGCCCATCGTGACTACAGCATTTTGGGTACTGATATCATGGTGAAAATCTTCGACCATCACTATGTAGTGGAGAGTCCGGGAATCCTGCCTGGAATGGTACGTATTGACAATATCCGCCAAATGCACTTCTCTCGCAATCCCAAGATTGCCGAGTTTATGCAACAGTACAAACTGGTGAAGGAGTTTGGTGAGGGTGTTGACCGTATGTTCCGCGAGATGGCAGAGGCAGGTAATCCTGCACCAGAATACAAACAAGTGGAGTTTATGCTCAAAGTGCGACTTAACTCTGCATTGAGGGAAGAGAATGAATCCCCAATTCCCCCAAAAACTGAAGTGGAACCATACGACCATGAGGGAAAGGAAAAGGTTAACGCAACAGAAAAGGTTAATGAAAAGGTTAATGAAAAGGTTAATGAAAGGCAAAAGTTAATCATATCTGCCATATTTGAAAATCCATATATAACGCAAACCGAACTTGCTAAAACACTTGGAATCTCAGTTGTTCATGTTAATAAAAACATGAAGAAACTACAAGAGCAAGATGTCATCCGTCGTGTCGGACCAGATAAGGGCGGTCACTGGGAGGTCATTGAGCATAATGAGAAAGGAGGGGATTAATGGAAGGCTGGAAACACGATAAATTCAAGAATCAGATTCAATATAAATCTGGATACACATGGTCAAAAGAACAGGAATTACGTATCCAAGAGCCAAATGCTGTAAGAGTGTTAACGGTCACTAACGTCCAAAAGGAGTTAGACCTAAAAGAGGAACTCTATTTGAAAGATGTAAGTGAAAAAGATAAGGTGGATAAAGCAGTAAGTAAAGATTGGTGTATAGCAGTAAGTTCTAACGGAAATAGGAAAAGAATAGGAAATGCTGTTTTCATCAAAGATGATACCGACTATCTATTTGCTTCCTTTTTAACTGCTTTTCGACCGAAACCAAATTCTGAGATCATCCCAGAATTCTTTTTCCGGTGGTTGTCTTCCCATTTTATACAGGAACGTTTAACTTCAGTATCAGAAGGAACGACAGGATTAGGAAACTTAGATATACGTTTTCTGCGCAATCTTGACATCTATTTTCCTGATAAGCACGTGCAAACAGCCATTGCCAATATTCTCTCAACGGTAGATGAAGCTATAGCCTCGGTTCATAATAGCATTGCTGCTGCAGAACGACTAAAAAAGAGCCTCATGCAGAACTTTCTTACAGGCAAGATGAAACCTGATGGCACTTACCGTACACCCGATGAATTCTATATTGACGAGAAGTTTGGCAAAGTTCCTGTTGGATGGGAAGTAAAAAGTATTGATGAAATATCTGATTTCGTTCAATATGGATTAAACATATCTTCATCGGACAATGGACAAATACCAATGCTTCGTATGAACAATATAGTCAATGGTGAAATGTCAGATTCCCCATTGGTGTATGTAAATTTGAATGACCAATTACTTCAGCAATATGAATTGGAAGCGGGAGACATTTTGTTTAATCGTACAAACAGTATGGATCTTGTTGGTAAAGTTGGAGTATTTAGACTGATTGGAAAATATGTATTTGCATCGTATTTAATTAGAGTTAGAGTATCAAAAGAGAATAATCCATATTATATTAATTTGGCGTTAAACTCTTACCCGATACAATGCTCATTAAGATCAAAAGCCACTCCAGCAGTTAGTCAAGCAAATATAAACTCAAAGAGCTTGCGGTATACACAAATTTTTAAACCCAAGAAAAAAGATGAACAAGATTTAGTGATGTCAAAGATAGAAGAGGTTGAACATGTTATTTTACAAAAAAAACGACAAAGTTAAAAAGTTAGAACAACTTAAGAAGTCATTAATGCAAAATTTACTAACAGGTAAAATAAAAATAGATAAAGACATATGACAAATATAGACGAGTATATTCAAAAAGAACTTGATGTTCTAAAACGTTTTTCGGATTCTAAATTAGCAGAGATCTTTGAAATTCATCCAAATGTAAGATGGAGATCTTCTCATAATTATGTGGAATTTGATATTGCTTTGTTTAAAAAGGACATTATCTATGCGGTAATTGAAATTAAATACAAATTGTCTAATAAAGCTATGGAGAGCGCAAAACGCCAAATAGAAAATGCTCTTCATTTGGCGAATTGTAGATTCGGCATCATAACAGATAATACCGATTTTTACTTGATAGATTCTGCACATCTCGACAGGCAATATATAAAAATGGATTTTGTCCAAATTGTTGACTGTCTAATAAAACCAAATGTTATTTCGCAAAATAGAGATGGAAAAGAAAGAATTAAAACGGCTCTTGAATTATTCTTTAAGCAACAAGATATAATCCTATCAATCTGTGATAATCTAAATTTTGATGAGAGTCAAGGTTTTTTCTCTTTCTCAACAATCGAAAACGAAAAAAGTTTTTTCCTTATGCTCATGGGAGAACTAGAAATGGACAAAGCTGTATATAGGTACACATCGTTGGATACTTTATTTGTAATGCTTAATAAAGGAACATACAGATTGAACGGAATTGTTGGTATGAATGATAAATCTGAGATTGATTATTTTGATAAGGAATGTCCCATTGATAATTCTGGCTCTTCTGTACGTCAGTTAAATGAGACATATTTGTCGTCATGTAGTTCCTTAAAAGATGATTTGACTATGTGGAGATTGTATGGAGATGATGCAAAAGGAGTATGTTTGGAGTTTGAGATGGCCCCACAAGAAAAAAGATATAATAATTTCATTCTAGCTCCAGTGAATTATGCCAAAAGAAGAGGAGAGCATACAGCGCTGAAAATGATAAAAGCCTTATCTGAAGCAAACGTCAGATTTGCAGAACTTAGCAAATGGAAGCATTTCTTTAAACCTTATGATTATAGCGTTGAAAAAGAAATAAGATTAATGTTTCTTGACAATGGAAGATATGATAATGGTGTTACGAATCGTGACTGGGTAAAGACATGGAGTCATTCTATAATAAATCCAATTGTAGATTTCAAATTAAATGCATCTGGCTTCCCTTTACAATTAAGAAAAGTCATTATAGGTCCTAAAATGCCAGAATTGGATATAAATAAAAGTCAGCTTGAGGATCTAATCTCTGCAAAAGGTTATTATATAAAGGTAGAAAATTCTGAAATAGACAATTATAGATAAATTATGTCAAAGCTACACGAACAAAAGCCTGTAGAGGCAAAGGTAACGGAATGGCTCTCGAAGATGGGCTGGACACCAAAAACGGCAGAAGAATTAAAACCATTTAACCGCTTGCAGATGAATGCGGTGATAGAACCTATTTTAGTGGAGAAAGTGATGGCACTAAACGGCATCAAGGAGCCGGCAGCGAAGTCTGCTGTAGAAGTGCTGCTCAACAATCTACGAAATCAGAGTCCTATAGAGGGGAATGAAAGTTTCCTAAATCAGTTGGTGGATGGTGTTACAATGACCATAGACAAAAAGGACAAAACTATTCGCTTCATTGACTTTGAAGATATTTGGCAGAACAGTTTTATCGTCACTAACCAATATACCGTTCAACAGGTTCGTGTAGATATTTGCTTGTTGGTGAATGGTATTCCACTAGTACCCATAGAGGCGAAACAATGTGCCAGACGAGGAACAAACTGGCTCGAAGGTGTTCGTCAGTTCGATACTTACGACCGACGGAGTGACAAACTCTTTATGGCACATCTGTTTGGCGTAGCATGCAATGGGCGACTGTGTAAATACGGTATCCCAGGAGCCTCTGCCTCCTACTTTAACGAATGGAAAGACTCTGTAATAGCCAATAAATATCCTAATCCGATTCTTGCCCCAGAGAATGATCTGTGCAAGACATACAAGGACGATGAAGACGGACTGATGCACTTCGATGTTGAACGTCTGCCGAATGGTAATCTGCTGGAGCAGATGAAGTTTGGCATCATCGGACTTCTACAGCCCGAGCGTGTGCTTGACATTCTACAGCACTTTATCGTGTTTGAGCGGGATAATGGAAAGATTATCAAGAAGGTAGCTCGCTATCAGCAACTGCGTGCTGCTAATAAGATAGTAGAGCGTGTGACCCATACAGACAAAAAGCAGGGAGTTGTCTGGCATACACAGGGCTCTGGAAAGTCGCTCACTATGCTCTATACGGCCTATAAGTTGCGTAAGGCAGAAGAGTTGGACGACCCAACTATTTTCATTGTGGTTGACCGTAAGGACCTGAAAGACCAGATGGGTGATACGTTCTTTGACTGTGTCTTTCCGAATGCTCGTCAGGTGATGAGTGTAGGTGACTTGAAATCTATCATTAAGGACAAACCCGCTGGTGTCTTTATCACTACCATTCAGAAATTCAACGAACTGGGAAGTATTGTTGATGACAGAGGAAACGTGATTGTGCTGATTGACGAAGCACACCGTACGGAATATGGTGACTATCAGATGGAACTGCAGGCTGTCTTGCCTAATGCCAAACGGTTTGCATTCACTGGCACACCTATACCCAAAACACATCGTGAGTTTGGCATCAAGGACGAGAACGGCAAGATAGAATACTATCTGGATAAGTACAGCGTTATTGATGCCATCAACGATGGAGCCACCAAGCCCATCAAATATACGCTTGGGCCTTCGCAGTGGTTCCTTGATAAAGAGAACTTGAAGAAGGGCTACGAAGAAATTACGGCTGACTTGGAAGAAGACCAGAAACGACTAGTGGAAAAGGCTGTCCAACCTTGGAAAAAGTTAATGAAAGATGAAAGACGCATCAAAGTATTGGCAGAAGATATTGCAAAAGACTTCAAGGAACGATTGGAACCACAAGGATTCAAGGCCCAGGTGGTAGCCATTGATAAGGAAGCCTGTGTGCTATACTATAATGAACTGCTGAAATACTTCGACAAGTCAGAGTTGCAGATTATCTTCTCTACAGGCCAGTATGAAACAGGAGAGCGATATGATATGTTCAAACCGTTCTACCTGACAGATAAAGAACGAAAGCTGTTGATTGAGAAATTTAAGAAGCGCATCACACCAGAGGAGCAAGCAAAAGGCAATAATCTGAAGATATTCATCGTCTGCAATATGCTATTGACAGGCTTTGATGCGCCTATTGAACAGACCATGTATTTAGACAGTCCATTGCGTGACCACAATCTGCTGCAAGCGGTGGCAAGGACAAACCGTCCGTACGATTATGGTGAGGGAGAGATAAAACTCACAAAAGAATTTGGACGGATAGTCGATTATGTAGGCGTGTTCCAAAATTACAAGGAGGCTCTGAACTATGATCCTCAGGATATTGGTGAGTTTGAAGATGTGGATTCCTTGCTGAAGGAATTTCCAAAAGTGCTTGACATTGCCTTTAAGCATTTTGAGGGAATCGAACTGGAAGACAGCTATGAGTGTCAGATTTCCATTATCCGAAAGTTAAGCGAGATAGACCACGGACAGTTTGAGAACGAATTCCATCGTGTCGTACAACTATGGGAAGCCATCAGCCCAAACCCAGGGCTTCGCCCATATCGCACAAAGTATCAGTGGTTGGTTACTATCTATGAACTCTATCTGGAAGAGTTCCGTCGTATCGACTTTGATGCAGAATTTTATGCTGCTCAGACAAGGAAACTGTTGGAAGAAAGCACCATGTTACTCGACTTTAGAGGCCACATGCCGGAAATAGCTATTGATGCAGACTATCTGACGAAACTGCAAGAAACGAAGTTATCACCCAGCGACAAGGCTGAGAAGATTATACGTGACATTGAAACGATGATTAGAACGAATCAGAATAACAGTGCCATCTACATTGAATTCCAAGAACGGTTGGATGCCTTGATTCGACAGAAAAATGCCAACGCTATTGAGATAGAAAGATTGTTGAAGAAACTGAGTGAGCTCTATACAGAAGTGGATGAAGCTATTGAGATTCCCAAAAAGATGGGCTTTGACAACAAAGGAACATTTGAAATCTATCAGAATATTAAGAATCAGATGGAGGATTTCAATGAAGAATTGGTAAGAGAGTTTGCAGAAGAGTTGACGCGTAAAATTCTCTCAAAGATATATATTGGATGGCAGGAAGTGACGCAAGAATATAACAGGATGGAAGGCGAAGTTGCCTTGTTAGCCGCTAATCCGAAATATGATTCCTTGAATCTTGATGTCGATGGAGAATTGGGTAAGACATTGATGAAATCTATCTTAAAGAATTTTAGTTTGAGCTGATGACATTGCCAAGTAATTATATAGTAGAACATAGGAATGTAAAACATGCCCGTCTTCGAGTACACGAAGATGGCTCCGTGTGTCTGTATGTCCCACAAAACTTTACAGAACAGGAGATCAGCAAGGTCTTGGAAATGAAAGCCTCATGGATCGCATCGAAACAACAGTATTTTCGGCAAAAGGGCAAAATCCTATTGCGGCGGAATGAACTATTGTTGTTTGGAAATCGGTATGCTTATTTCTATTTTTCACAATATAAGAATAAGGTTGTCGTTAATGAAGAGAGCAGAACCATTCAGGCAAGGAGGAATTTGCTTGATAAGAATGTTCAAGAACAATGGCTAAAAAGCGTTGCGAAGAAATACATCTATCCAAGAGTCGCAGAGTTGTCAGAGAATCTAATGTTGCCATTTAATAGACTATTTCTTAGAAGTCAAAAAAATAAATGGGGTAACTGCTCAGCGAACAAGAATATCTCCATCAATTGGCGCATTATCAAAGCTCCTGACTTTGTCATAGACTATGTGATTATTCACGAACTATGCCATACCCTGATAATGAAGCATACTGTGAAGTTTGAGACTTTACTCAATTCTCATTGTCCTAATTATAAACAAGCTCAAGCGTGGTTAGAGAAATATGGTAATAGCTTGTAAACATGAATAGAATAAAGGAAATAGCTATGGTAAATCATAATTATTGAAGCTGTAGAGATTAGAGACAGAGTGTTAAACAAAACATATTGTGAACCTCTCTCTAAATAATGAGATTAACTTTGCAAACGATATGGATAATATAAACGAAATAGAGATGTTCTCACCGGAAGAAATGCAGTCGCCCTTTGAAGCTATCAAAGAGACGGACGGCGAAGGGCGTGAATGGTGGAACTCGCGCAAGTTAGCTCGACTCATGGGTTAC
>OCTX012222515.1_pt1 | contig 10607 bp, 9 predicted proteins | sample 1539691 | NCBI WGS metagenome assembly OCTX01 (sample SAMN02144231, study PRJEB22623) | gut metagenome | biome: sheep rumen | host: Ovis aries | place: New Zealand | reverse complement strand
GACCGACTCGGTCTCGCCCGACTTCGCAATCGTCGCCTCGACCTTCGCCTTGTAGGGGCCGGTCGCGTCGTGGAACGCGAGGTGGTCGGAATAGGAGACGGCGCGGAAAACCTCGGAGAAGGTCCCGGCGTCCGCGACTTGCGCGATGCGCTCGCGCGCCGAGAGACGCCCGTGGTAGTTGCACTTCGGGCATATCGCGTTGTTCTTCTTCCAGACCGCCTTCTCGAAATGGCTGCCGCACTTCGGGCAGATAGCCCAAAGCGCCTTTGCCGGCGGAATCTTCGCCTTTTCAGTCTTTGCTTCAAACCAGCTCATGTGGTCTCCTTGCAACAGTTGCAGGGACTTCACGCCCCATTTCAGTGTATTATACCATAAAAACCGCCCGCCGAAGCGCAATCGCGGACTACTCGCCAAGCCGCCAGACGCAGATGCGCGTGCGGCCATAGGAACGGTCGCGAATAAGCTCCCAGCGCGGCGCATCTGCCGCGGACTGTACCGCCGTCATCTCGGCGGCGAAAAGCCCACCTGGTCGGACTACTCCGCGAGAGGCAAGAGTCTCGAGAACGGACGCATACCCCTTCTCCTCGCCAAGCGCATACGGCGGGTCGGCATACACGACGGAAAAGCCGGGGCCGGAGTAGGCGGCAATCCAGCGATAGACGTCGGCAACGACGCAATTGGCGGTCGTGACACGCAAGGTGGAAAGGTTCTCCTTCAAGACTGCCATGTGGCGACGGTCTTGCTCGACGAATGTCGCGGACTTAGCGCCGCGCGAAAGCGCCTCTATGCCAACCGCGCCGGAGCCCGCGAAGAGATCGAGAAAATCGGCCCCTGGAACTTCGCACTGGATGATGTTGAAAAGCGCCTGCCTCACGCGGTCCTGCGTCGGGCGAACAGCGTCCGTCTTAGGAACCTTCAAAATCCGCCCGCAGAACTCGCCGCCTGTGACCCTCATGCCTGCCTGCACTCCGCGCAGCTGTCGGCTGTCTCCCAGACCTTCACGGCGCAAAGCCCTGGGATCCGAGACTTGAGCTCACCGAAGAAAAGCTTTGCGAGGTTCTCGGCAGTGGAGCGGAAAGGTATCGCCGCCGTGCGCATGCCGTACCGTTCGACGACGGCGGCAATCTCGCGCTCGCCCTCGCTCTCGGTGTTGTAGATGAATGCGTGGTCGAAGCGCTCGCAAACGACTTCAGAGGCGATCCTCTTGAGATCCTTGAAGTCGATCACCATGTCCTTCGTGTCATCTGCGGACTGCGCGACCGTGACGTCAACGCGATAGGTGTGGCCGTGCAGGTTCTTGCAAAGCCCCTCGTGGTTCGTAAGCACGTGCGCCGCGTCGAACTTTATCGTCTTCGTCGCTGTAGTCATGACGGCGTCTTTCATTTCTCGTCGCCCTCCGCAATCATCGCCAAAAACCGCTCAGGCGGCGGGCAGGGGCGAAAGGTCTTCAAGTCGATGAAGGCATGGCGCGTGTAGCCCGAGACGAGAATGGCTTCCTCGCCCTTGCGGCGAACCTCGCAGGCGATCTCGATCCTGACGCCCTTCTGCGCCCTGACCCACGCGGTGACTTCAAGAAGGTCGTCGTAGCGCGCGCTGGAGCGATAGTCGCATTCAGCGTGCGTCACGGGGAGACCCCAGCCCTCGGCCTCGCACTCCTTGTAGGTGTAGCCGCACGCGCGCATAAGCTCGTTCCTTGCACGCTCGAACAGCGTGAGGTAGTTGCCATAGTAGACGACGCCCATCTGGTCGGTGTCGGCGTAGGGAACGCGATACTCTATCGTGACTTTTTTCATCCCCGGCATTATACCAAATTTCAGGGATCGCCGGGGCTATGCGAGGCGGCGCGACGCGAACATCGAAAGCGACACGGCGAGAAAGACGAGAACAGCGCCGCCGAAGAGGAACGCGGCGAAATGCTCGTCCCAGCGGTCATAGGCGTCGGCGTCGAGCTTCGTAGTCTCGAGCTGGTCGATCTCCGCGAGTGCCTTTTCGAGCGAGTCGCGGTCGTTGACAGGGAAGTACATCGCGCCTGTCGCGGCGGCGATTCCCTTGAGCTGGCGCTCGTCGAAAGTCATGCGGTCGGCAACTACGCCGTAGCGACCATAGCCGTCGCGCACTAGGCGAGGCGTGCGGCGCAGCGCAGTGCCGATGCCGATGCAATAGACCTTGACACCCATCTTCTCAGCAGTCGCCGCAGCGTCCTTCGGCTCGACAGCGCCGGTGTTGGAGACACCATCGGAAAGAAGAATCACGATCTTCGACTTTGGCTTCGCGTCCTTGAGTCGCAAAAGCGCCGTAGCGAGACCGTCGCCTATCGCCGTGTTCGCCTCGTCCTCTCCGCCGATTGCATTGCCCTGCGCATCGAAGACAGTCGAAGGAATCTCGACGCCCTTGAGCGCGTGGAGCAGCATCTCGTGGTCCATCGTGAGCGGCGCGACAGTCGTGGCGTAAGTGCCGAACGAAACGAGACCGATCAAGTCATCAGGGCGCTTCTCGACGAACTCCGCGAAAAGGCGCTTCACGACAGAAAGGCGTGTCCACTCCTCGAGCTTCTTCGAGGGGTTCCTGAAGTCGGTGCCAGACGGCGCGAGGTCGAGCGCATCCATAGATCCAGAGACGTCGACGGTCATCGCAATTGCAATCGCGTCGATAGACTTCTTGTCATGCGCCAGGGGAGTGCGAGGACGCGCCGCGGCGACGATTAGCAAGGCGAGCCCCGCAAGGAGGATGAACGGCGTGAGCGACGCGAGCTTCGCGCGCCAGCCCGCCGTCTTCGCGGGAAGGCGAGAGGTCGCGGAGAACCTTATCCCCGACCGCCGTCCGCGCCGCAGCAACCGCCACGCGGCAAGGCCGAGCGGCAGCAGGAGAAGCAACATCAATGGAGTCGCAAAAGTCATAGTCATTCCTTGGCGCGCTGTTCCACGGTGTTCGCGGAGTCGCCTTTAAGATAGACACGCGCAGAGTCGGTCGCGGAGTCTGCCATTTCCGGAGTCGCCTGCACGCCGGCGAACTTCACCATGTCGGCAGACTCGAGAAACGCCTTGAGCCCCTCGACGTTCGAGCACTCGCCGAGGCGGCTTCCCGCGAGTTCGCCGAGGAATTCCTCCGTCGTGAGGTGCGGTGCGCGGATGCCGTACTTGCGCTGGACGTAGCGACGGACGACCATCGTGAGCTCCACATAGAAGTCCTTGTAGCGTCCGCGCCCAGGAAGCCCCTTCTTGAGAAGACGATCAAGTTCGACCCACGCGCGCTCGATCGGGCTCATCCTGTGCTCCTTGATGCGACGCGCGAGATAGCGCAGCAGGAACCACACGACCGCGACGATGGCGACGACGGCGAATAGCGCGAGCGCACACCAGCCGACGAGTTTCCACGAAAGCGGCGGCAGGTCCTTCTGCGGATCGGCCTCCATGTCGCCGGTCACCGTCTCGCGGGCGGGCGGATTCTCAAAGTAAATCGGCCCTGCGACAAACGAAAGCGAACCCTCGTCGGCCGCAGTCGTGAGAAGCCGGGGCGAGGCTGTCACGGCAAACGGCGCAATCTTGTAGACGTCGGCGCAGGGCTCTGGAATAAGCTTCCAGTTGACGGTCTCGACGAGCGAGCCGTCAGCGTTCTTCACTGGCTTGCCGGCAAAGTCCTCGGCAAGCGAAAAGCCGCGCACGCGGTCGCGGAGATCGGGAACCGACGCCTTGATGTCCTTCGGCGTCTTCATCGTCACCGTAAGAAAGACGCTCCGCCCAGGGTCGATCTGTGTGCGGTCGGCATCGACCTTAAGGTCGATTCCACCACTGCTCATCTCGAGGACGGTCGCCGCTATGAGAAGAAGATTCATTTCACCTTTTCCTTGCGCGTCGCTTGAAGAGAGCGCGGACGCCGTCGATGTACGGCTTGTCCGTCGCGATGTCGAGGGTGTCTATCCCAGTCTTGCGGAAGAACTTAGTCAGCTCCTCGCGGTCGCTTGCCGCCTTTGCCGCGAACGCCTTCCTGACCTTCGCGCTCGAAGTGTCGACGAGCATAAGCTCGCCGGTCTCGGAGTCCTCGAGTTCGACGAGCCCTACGTCGGGAAGTTCGCCTTCGGCCGGATCGGACACCGGCACGCAGATCATGTCGTGGTGACGCGCCGTCGCGCGAAGAAGCCGCGCAAGACCGTCCGCGGCAGATGCGCCGCGCGAGCCGGTGATGAAATCGCTTACGAGGAAGACGACTGCACGGCGCTTCTGCACGCCGTTCAGGAACTTCAGGACCCCCTCGACGTCAGTGCCGCCCTTCGCCTCGTCCTCTGCGGCGAGCACTTCGCGCACGAGCCGCATCACGGAGTCGCGGCCCTTGCGCGGCGGGATGTACTTGACGATCTTGTCGGAGAAGAGGACGAGTCCGATCTTGTCCTGGTTGCGTATCGCGGTGAGCGCGAGAAGCGCCGTTACCTCGGCGGCGAGTTCCATCTTGGAGCGCGAACGCGAGCCGTAGCTCTGCGAGCCAGATACGTCGACGAGGAAGAGGATCGTGAGTTCGCGCTCCTCGGAGTAGCGCTTGATGTAGGGAACGCCGGTTCTCGCCGTGACGTTCCAGTCAATCGTCCTGACGTCGTCGCCCGCGATATAGGGCCTGACTTCGTCGAACTCGACGCCCTGGCCCTTGAACGTGGAGTGATAGTCGCCGGCCAGCTGGTCGTCGATCAGGCGGTTGGTGAGGATTCGTATCTTCCCCACCTTCGCCATCAATTCCTTTACGTCAGTCGCCATTTTGCAAATCTCAACAGCTGATCTATGCGCACTTTGCGTTCTTTGCGGCTAAAATACTCACGGCACTGGAACGACGCTCAGGATCTTGTCGATGATCTTGTCGCTCGTCACGTTCTCCGCCTCGGCCTCGTAGGTGAGGAGGATGCGGTGGCGAAGAACGTCGTGCACGACTTCCTTCACATCCTGCGGCGTCGCGTAGGCACGACCGTGCATAAGCGCGTTGCCACGGGCGGCGAGGTTCAAGGCGAGCGTCGCGCGGGGCGAGGCACCGTTCTGGATCATCGCGTCGGTCTCGCGCGTCTTGAATACGATCTCGAGGATGTAGTCGCCAACCTTCTCGTCGCAGTAGACGTCGTTCAGCGCGGCGCGAAGCGTCTCGATGTCGCCAGGAGCGCAAACCGTCTTCGCCTCTGGCTTCTCGGCAGTCTCGGCAAAGCGCTGCATGATGCGACGCTCGTCGGCCTTCGTAGGCGGCTCGACGAGGCACTTGAACATAAAGCGGTCGACCTGCGCTTCGGGAAGCGGATAGGTGCCTTCCTGCTCGATCGGGTTCTGCGTCGCGAGGACAAGGAACGGCTTCGGGAGCGCGTATGTCTCGTCGCCAATCGTCACCTGACGCTCCTGCATCGCCTCGAGAAGCGCGGACTGCACCTTCGCCGGCGCGCGGTTGATTTCATCAGCGAGAAGCAGGTTAGTGAACACAGGCCCCTTCTTCGGCGTGAACTCGCCAGTCTTCGGAGAGTAGACGAGCGTACCGACGACGTCGGCAGGAAGAAGGTCCGGGGTGAAAGAGATGCGCCTGAACTCGAGCCCAAGCGCCTTAGCGAGAGTGTTGCACGAAAGCGTCTTGGCGAGACCGGGAACGCCCTCGAGGAGGATATGACCGTCTGTGATCATGGCGAGGACGAGTCGGTCGACGAGCTTCTCCTGCCCGACGATGACCTTGCCCACCTCTTCGCGTATCTTCGCCACGAGCTCCTTTTGCGCGGCGATCCTGTTCGTTGCTTCCTTCAGGTCCATTTTATTTCTCCTTGTGTTGTCTGAAATCGCGTATTATGTCTTTGACGATTGCCCAGCGTTTTTCCTTCAAGTAATTGATATCGGTCGTAAGTCGCATACGCAACTGGACACTCTCCTTGTCGCCCACTGCGGGCAGCGTCCCACGCACCTGCTTCAGGTGCGCTTCCCAGAACGACCTCACGAACTTCTGCATGATGTCAGTCGCGCTAAGCGTGCTCGACTGCGTCTTGCCAACCTCTACGAGAACGGCGTCGAGCCATGCCCTCTCCTGCCCTGCGAGACTTGCCGCAAACGCCGCGAATGAGTCTTCGCCGCTCGACGCCTCCATGCGCCATGTCTCGACAAAGCGCCATGTAAAGGCGTGTGCAAACACCTCGCGCGGCAGAAAATCGCCAATCATGCCATCAAGCGTCTTGTCGCGCTCATTCGCCATAAGGAACTGCATGAAAGCCATTTCGCGCGGCGGTGGCGGTGCGGCTTCTGCGGCATCAGCCGCAGAAGGAGTTGAGAGTTGAGAGTTGAGAGTTGAGAGTTGACTGTCCACGTCATAATCGTCGACAGGAGATTCCTGCGCGGTAGACGCTGGATGGCGAGGCGCGGCGAGCGCCGCTTTTTTCCTGACTACCTCAAGCTCTTCCGCAAGCGCGGCAGACGGAAGCCCAAGGAGCTTCGACGCCTCGCCTACCATGCTCGCCCTAAGAACAGCCGACGGACACGCCGCGATAGTCGAGAGGACCGCTTTCGACACTCGCGCGACAGCATCTATCGACGCAGGGTCGCGCTCCTTCGCGCGTTCGACGCGGCACTGGAAGGAGATTATCGACTCGCCCTTCTCCAAAAGCGCGCGGAATTGCTCGGCGCCTTTCGTCCTGAGGAACGAATCGGGGTCGTCGCCGTCGGGAAGCGAGACGACGCGCACGGGGATTTCGGCGGCAAGCAACATGCCGGCGGAACGAATCGTCGCCTTGTGGCCAGCCGCGTCGTCGTCATATACGAGGACGGCCTGGTTTGCGACGCGCTTCAGCATCCTGACATGCTCGTCGGTAAACGCGGTTCCCTGTCCCGCGACGGCGTTTGCGAAGCCGGACGAGTGAAGACGGATGCAGTCGATCTGCCCTTCGCAGACTATCACTTCGCAGTGCGAGTCTTTACCGATTGCGCGAGATGCGCGGTCGAAGCCGAAGAGGACATTTGACTTCTTGAAGATGAGAGTCTCGGGCGAGTTGACGTATTTCCCGGAATTTTTCTGCGCGACTAACTGACGGCCCGAGAACGCGACGACTCTCCCCTGCTTGTCACGGACGGGGAACATGAGCCGGCCGGCGAAGCGATGGTAGCCGCTGTCGCCAGGGCGCGACGGCGCCTTGATGACGCCCGCAGCCTCGAGTTCCTCGGGCGTGTACTTGTACTTCTCTGCCCAGCGCAGGATGTTCGAGACGCCGTTCGGCGCGTAGCCGATGCCCCAGTCCTCCGCGACAGCGCCGTCAAGTGCGCGGCTTTTCAGGTACTCGCGCGCGATTTCGCCCTCCTTGGCCTGAAGGAGGCAGCGGCGGTAGAAGGCGGCGAGCTCGGCCATCAGCGCGTAGAGACGCTTGCGCTGGCCGGCGTTGGGGTCTTCGGTTTCCTCGACTTTGACGCCGCACTGCTCGGCGAGCTTCTTGACGGCTTCGACGAAGGTGAGTCCTTCCTGCTTCTGGACGAACTTTATCGCATCGCCCGACTCGCCGCAGCCGAAGCAGTGGTAGAAGCCCTTTGCGGAGTTGATGTTGAACGAAGGCGTCTTCTCGTGGTGGAACGGGCAGCACGCCTTGGCCGATCCGCCGGCGTGCTTCACCTGTATGCCGTACGACGCGACGAGATCGGCGAGGTCGATTCTCGCCTTTATCTCCTCGATGACGGACTCTGTGATTCCCATTGACATGAGTTAAAATATTATATCAAAAACCCACTCAAGGTAGAGCGGCGAAATTTTAGAACGCCGCCAAGATGGCGGCGCTCCCAGTTAGCAGCTGATTGCGCGGGAGCGGTGGGGGTGTTTCGGCTGCATGCTTTTTCTGCCGCACGGCTATAGCCAAGCCGAGCCGATGGTCGCGGGTGAGGCAGGCGGAAGGTCGCAGGCGTAAGAGTGACTTGTGTACGCAACCAGTGATAGACGCCGAGGCATGGCTCGGCACTCGCTTCGCTCGGCTTGGCTCGCTACAAAACGCGAGCCCCGCTTACGCGGCGGTTATGGCTAAACTCAGCTTATTGTCTGATGTGCGAAAGCCGTCGCGAGCCTGGAGCCGAACGAGAGCCCCGCGAGCCATCGGGCGGCGCGGCGATTCCAGCCCTAAGCCGAAACTCGCCCCGCCGCGGACACGCCACCACTATACTTCGGCCGACGCCGAGCGAAAATAAGGCCGCCGCCGAGCGCTTAGCGGCCGACGACGGCGCGGTAGCGGGCGATGAGCTGGTTCGTGGACGAGTCGTGCCCGCCCTTGAACTTCTTGGCGGTGAGATCGGCGAGAACGCCCTTCGCGAGCACCTTGCCGAGCTGCACTCCCCACTGGTCGAAGCTGTAGACATTCCAGATGACGCCCTGCGTGAACACCTTGTGCTCGTAGAGCGCGACGAGCGCGCCAAGCGTCTCGGGCGTGAGCTGATCGCAGAGCAGCGTGTTCGTCGGCTTGTTGCCCTCGAAAGTCTTGAACGGCACAAGCTTCTCGGGAACGCCTTCCTTGCGGCACTCGTCCTCGGTCTTGCCGAACGCCAGCGCCTCGGTCTGCGCGAAGAGATTCGCCATCAGCTTGTCGTGGAGATCGCCAATCGGGTTGTGCGTCTTGCAGCAGCCGATGAAGTCGCAGGGAATAAGGTGCGTTCCCTGATGGATGAGCTGGTAGAACGAGTGCTGGCCGTTCGTGCCAGGCTCGCCCCACTCGATCGGGCCCGTAGAGTACGAGACTCCGTTGCCCTGCTTGTCGACGGACTTTCCGTTCGACTCCATATCCATCTGCTGGAGATACGCCGGAAAGCGCGAAAGATACTGGTCGTAGGGAAGGACGCAGTAGCTCTCTGCGCCGTAGCCGTTGTGGTAGAGGATGCCGAGGAGCGCGAGGATGACGGGCATGTTGCGCTCGAAGCGGGCCGTCCTGAAGTGGCGGTCCATCTTGTAGTAGCCCTTGAGGAGCTTTTTGTAGTTGTTGCGGCCAATCGCGATCATGAGCGAAAGGCCGATTGCGCTCGGGAGCGAATAGCGACCGCCAACCCAGTCCCAGAAGCCAAACATGTTCTTCGTGTCGATCCCGAACGCGGCGACTTCCTTCGCGGCGGTCGACACGGCGACGAAGTGCTTCGCGACGGCGGCTTCGGCGTCCTTCTTCGAAAGACCCGCCTTCTTCGCCTCGGCGATGAACCACTCCTTCGCGGCGAGCGCGTTGGACATCGTCTCCTGCGTCGTGAAGGTCTTCGAGGCGATGATGAAGAGCGTCTCAGCGGCCTTGACCTGGCGGAGCGTCTCAGCGAGGTGCGTCGAGTCGACGTTCGAGACGAAGAAGAACTTCATGTTGCGCTTCGTGTAGGGCGTAAGCGCGATGTTCGCCATTACGGGGCCGAGATCCGAGCCGCCGATGCCGATGTTGACGACGTTCTTGATGCGGCGGCCGGCAAAGCCCTTCCACTTGCCCTGGCGCACCTTGTCGGAGAATTCGCCCATCTGGACGAGGACCTTGCGAACGTCCTTGAGGACATCCTTGCCGTCGACCTTGACCGTGTCGCCCTTGTTGAGATTGCGAAGCGCAGTGTGAAGAACGGCGCGGCCTTCGGTCGCGTTGATCTTCTTGCCCGTGAACATCTTCTCGATCTCGTCCTTGAGATTCGACTCCTTCGCAAGCTTGACGAGGGCCTTCATGACCTTTTCGTCGATGCGGTTCTTCGAGTAGTCGAGCGTCCAGCCCGCCGCCTCGACGGTGAATTTCGCGGCTCTCGCCTTGTCCTCAGCGAACAGTTCCTTGATCGTCTTCTTCGCAGACGCGGTCATTGCCACGTCCAGCTGAGCCCACTTGTCGGTGTTTGTCATGGTTCTTCGTCCTTTTGTCTTTGAATGAATATTATACCAAATTCTCGGCTCACCCGACGATGCGCTAGTTGACGTCGACATCGATACTGTACTTGAAAAACATCTTCGGCGGCGCGGGGTTAAAGTCGAGGACACAGATGCCAGTTGCAGAATCGACGGGATACTCGGCAGCATTGTCCCAGTCCGTGAGGTCTTCGGTGGCGAGCACCGTCACCGTCGCGCCTTCGGTGTTGACTGGGGTCGGGAGTTTCACGTACGGCTTGCCGTCCGCATCGAACTTGATGTCAAGCAGCGGCTCGGCAAGGTCGGCGGGGCCGAGCGAGGGATTGATGTCGAAGACATACCGCACGCCGGCCGGAATGCCGTTCACCATGTCCTCCGGTTTCGGCATGTCTTCCGGTTTCGGTTCGTCGGTAATGCCAACGTCATTCAGCCAGAGCTCGTACGCGCTGAAGAGCGTCCGCAGGTACGGATACGTCTCTTCGTCGATCTTCCAGACGTCATCGAAGTCGAGGGCTGTGAAGGACTCTTTCCGTTGCATCTCCTCGTCGCCGAGCGGCGTGATGCCGGCGTAGTCGTCGGAGCCGCTACTCGTGCCGGCGGCCTTCAGGCCATTCTCGGTGTCTTCATAGTAGGAACCCGTGATGAGACCGGAACTGGTATGGCCGACGAACGCGCCGCGATAGTGCCCACCATCGCTCGAGACGTAGCTGTAGCACCAGGAGGTGGCGATCCGGGCCGCCTTCGACACGCCGCCCGCGAAGCCGCCGACATTGTCGCCGCGTCTGCCG
>OCTX011529408.1_pt1 | contig 10608 bp, 4 predicted proteins | sample 1539691 | NCBI WGS metagenome assembly OCTX01 (sample SAMN02144231, study PRJEB22623) | gut metagenome | biome: sheep rumen | host: Ovis aries | place: New Zealand | reverse complement strand
TGGGGGCAGCGAAATGGCTGGTTTAGATATGGATATATAGAAATGCAAGCCTTTAGGTTTGCGACATGCTTCATCATGTCCCTTGCATAACAGCAAGGAATTATATGTGTGTCTTCACTACCAGCCATTTCGCCATACCTATCTGCATGGCTGCATAGCTGGCTACTATTATCCAATGCCTACGGCATTACTCCTTTCTTAAATAGATAGTCAATTCAATGATATGAAACTACGTTAAAGAATAAAGATTCAATCTTAATATTCCTACTAAATATCGACTGAGCCAAAATGACTTGTTTCTTATCTCAATCTTCCGTTTACTAACCGATGAACTACTATTGCCCAACCATCTAAAATGATAATCTTAATCGTGTTTGCATATTCTCTATAAAACCTGAATTTTTCGGTTTCCTCGAAGACCTCCCGTATTTTTCGTTAATCCATTTATTATCAATAGTTTAAGAAAAACAAGACCTCCCGTAAGACCTCACCTAACACCTCCCATAGACCTCCCGTAAGACCTCCCGTTGGTGGGTAGTGTGAGTTTGCTATAAAAGAATTCGATGAAGCAGTACTCTGATACACATGAAATGAGCAAGCGTAAGAAGAATCAATCGAAAAATAGGTTGGCAAGACGGGAGGTGTTAAGTGAGGTCTATGGGAGGTTTTACGGGAGGTCTTACATGAGTTTTTTTAAGCTTTTTCATTTTGTAACCCCTTAATACTTAGGAGTTTATGAAAAACGACCGGAGGTCTTGGCAAAAAGATTGAAAATTGAAGGTTGAAGATTGAAAAATCACATACTCCTTTGTAATTTCGCATAAACCATTTTCTCGCGTAACCTACTAAGTTACGCGAGAAAATAGCACTATGAGAAAAAAGATGATATGTTTACACTTATTTGCCAAGGATGATACTAATTGTCATTACTGCGTCATTGATGTTGATGATTCCATCGTCGTTGACGTCGGCATTATATGGATGGAATGACGATACTGGTTGCCCCAAGATTTTGTTGATGAGGAGAACAGCATCTGAGATGTCCACTTTTCCGTCACCATTTACGTCTCCTTTCAACTCATTGCCGAATTTCAAGGCGATTCTACTTTCTCCGCCACTTGGCAAGATATTGGTGCGAAGGCGTAAATAGGCTTTTTCGGCTTCGAGGATTGCACCTTGAGCGGGAACAAAGCATTTTCCCGTATTGTCTTGAGTCAATACGAAATTGGTGTAATAACTCGAAGTGCGAGGGATTCGCGCAGCTTCCGTAATGCCAACAAGCAAGTTGGTACCGCTTTCTGCGTCATCGATGTAAGGCACTTCATATTCCCCAGTCTCACCACGTAATACCAATCCTTCTTTCGCTATGGCCTGTTGGGTTGGTTCCAAACTGACTTCATGGTTGGATGCGTTGTAGTTAGTGGCGCGAAAGGCTTGCAATCCTTCCACGTTGCTGAAATCCAACGGACGAGCATTGGCGTATGTGTCTATCGTACTGTTCATATTGATGACAGCCACGGTTCCAGCTCGTTCACGTGCATCTTGGTAAACCTCCTTGCGTAATTGTTCAACCAGTTGCTCGGAAGGTTTCACGTTGTAGTTGTCGTAGATAATGAAGTAGTTGCCCTCGTCGTTATTCCAAACGGAGATAGGATTACTGTCAAACTGAGGTGCCAAGCATATTTGAGTGTTATTGTTATAATTGAAATTCAATGCACTCAAGATGAAATAACCATTCATCTGCGTGATACTAAATGGTTGTGGCGTGTCAACCAAATTAGAGTTGTATTGCGGATTCAGGTACTTTCCTACACCTATGTTATATATATAATAGTAGCCAGGGAATTTGTCGGCGGCAAGAATCATCCAGTTGCTCGTTTCGTCTTGCACTTTAGCCTTGGCTTTATATTGCCCTTGGCAGTCGTAATAATGAACAGAGCCAACCGTAGGATTCGCATTGCGCAACGTAGGATTGTTGTTTTCGCCAATCATCGCCCCGTATCCGTAAGCATTAAAGATATAGTATGCCTTCTCTGCGCTGAAATGTGCCACTTCTGTCACTTCACCGTATTTCAGTAACTTGCCATTTTGGGCAAGGTTGGTCAATGCATTTTGATAGTCGTCAACGCTACTGTTTGCATTATTGTAAACCGTTCGTAAGGCTTGCAAGTCTTCCGTAGAATAACTATTGAATTGGTCGGCACGGTCAAGATAATCCTTTGCCAAGGCTTTCATGTTGGCGAGTAATGTAGCCCTGTCCTTTTGGTAGAACTCTATTTCGCTAATGACGACATACTGTCCATATCCTTCCGTGAAATTCAATTTGATGCGTTGCGTGGTAATAGGTGATTCCAATGCGATTTCCTGTTGCGCAGCATCGGGTAATGAATAAGTTCCAACCTTCGTCCATGTGTATCCATTGGAAGTGAGTACCTCTACGGTCTTCGAACGGTAGTTGCTGCCTCTTGGGTTGTTGATGAAAATCTTGTCGATAGTGACGGCTCCATTGTGCATGAGTGCCAAGTGGTGCGGGTAGTCTAAGTTGCCGCTGCTCCACCACGACGTGTGCCAATAAGTATTGTCGTCTCCGTCAACACACATCGATGCTCGTCCGTTATCGCCTTCTCCGTTCGTCTCCTGTGAAGAGAATGCTGATACCGTCCACTCCGTTTGGTCAAGTTTTTGGTATGTTGCTTGTGTTGCCATTGCCATCCTGTCTTCATCTTGTTTCTGAATGGCAGGTTCCACGTAGGTAGAAATAAGCGACTGGAGAGTAGCATCGTCTGGTACGATACCCTCAGGCTTGATAAGTGGAAGGTTGCTGTTTCCCTCGTATTTTTCGGTGTATCCTCCAGATTGCATGTAAATGGCAGGTTCGCCCTCAAAGTCATCGTAGGCAGATTGATACCAGTCGTTGCGTGCTCCGTCATCCGTACCACCATCCGTATGGCTCCATAAGAATTGGTTACGATTGTACCATGAACCACTTTGCATCGAACGGGTAAAGACACGACGGTAGTATGCCTTGTGAATGGCACATCCCTGACTGTTGTTCCCGCGTGTATATTCCTCCAAGAATGCATTGAAGTCAGAACCGAAATAGTTAGTTGTACCAGATTGACGTAGCGTTCCGATATAGTGCCATTCCGTGTCTACCCCTTCTGCCCAATACCATGCGGAAAGCAATGTGTTGTTGTAGGTGGTACCATCGCTGAGCGTAATTTGTTCTGGTCTTGTGTTCAACAAGAAGCGAACCCACTTGCCTGGTTTCCATAGCTTACCGTTCATCATGATATGACAACCAGTTCCCTCACTACCGAAACGCTCGGCAGTGATATGTTCGGCTTCACCCGTAGCGACGATTCCACTACGTTTGAAGTCTACCAAATCGGGGTCTGAATCTGTATCACCATTATCCCAACTGGAGAAGATAACGGTACGATAGTCAGTTCCACCGTTGCTACCATTGTTTTGAATGCCAATGTAACCACCTTTGAAACCGAACGCCTCCACGTAGGTTCCGTAATAGTCAGCATCTGTAGGAAGCATCACCTCATCGTATATCCAATCGAAGGCGTTACCTGATGGCATGCTCGTATCAGAAGAGCCGAAACCGAATATGTGAAGGGAAGGGGCAGACCGCCATCCTGCCAGATAAACGTTGCTATTGGTGCCTGTGGCATTACTTGATGATACGGTAAAGTCTTTTAATTCCGTCACACCTGGTGTGCCGCCAGTCAACTGAAAGCGATACCATCCCTCTTTAGTCGTTGAAAAACTGAAGTTCCTGGCCGACCTGTTGGAGGTAATGTTAGTGCCTGTAGATGCGTCGCGCACGTTCACCCTAACCGCAACATCGTTTGCCGACGTTACCGTGAAAGTGCCAACGGGAAAATGTATGTACAACACAGGGACATAGCCACTTTCGGGCCATGTGGTAGAATACAGGACATCTTTCTGAGACTTTCCGTCGATTGTTTCCACGTATCCTCCTTGTGTCCCGTTGGGCGTTACTGGAATCGTCCACTCTTTAGCATTTGTTTGCGGTGTCCATAGAAACATGAATAAGACTCCCGCCATTTTCATCATGATTTTGTTCATTTGTTAATATATTTAGATTGTTTTTAGGTTTCCATGTACCATTATTGGATTCATTCAAATTGCTGTCCTGTTACAGAGTATTTCTTTCCAGCGGATTCGATGACGATTTTCCCGTTTCGCATGAACTTTCGTGCTTGTCTGTAATTGTTCATAGGTTCATAAACACCCTTGTGCGAGTCAATGTTAGACGACATGTCATCTTCATCCTCGCATTGGAAAATGCGAACGTATTCCACATCCATTTCGTATGTATATGAAGGGTCTGGGTCTTGGCTTCCCCACCACTCATTCATGCCGAGAGCTTGGTCAAGAATGACGTAGAATGCTTTATTATACGGGAATTGCCATTTCTCGTAATCAGGATGCTTCACGAGGTCGAGCGTCGTATCTTTTTTGTATTGAAACACCTGTATGCCGTCGGTGTAGAAAGTAAGACTCTCTTTGTCCCAAAGCAATGAATAAATATGATAATCGGTGTTGAAGTTTTTACTGCCCGAACATGGGTATGTCTTTCCGACGGATTTATCGTAGCGTGCTCCTAAATGAACGGTACTATAAACAGTACTGCTATTGCCAATCTGCTCCATGATGTCTATTTCTCCACAGTTTGGCCAACCGTCACTCGTATCTTCGGGCATCATCCATATCGCAGGGAAATTGGAAGCATGCGGATTACACTTTGCCTTCATTTCAAATATGCCATATTTATAGGCTTTCTTCATGTTTACACCACTCGTAATGAAACCATCAGCCTTTCCATTGGTAGTTACAGCCAACAGACGCAAATGCCCACCAGTAGGTTTATGTACCAGCGCAAGCTCTTCGTCAGTAGTTGCCATGCGTTTATTCCAAGTTGATGTAGCTTTCTTACTGTATTCCCAATTGCGCTCGAAGTTCCTTTTATTCAAAAAGTCGCCAGTACAATTAGCCAATTCCTCGTCGGTCAGATTAAGAATTGTCGAGGCTCTTTGGGGTGTTTCTGAGGAATAAACCAGTTTGTAGCCAGTAGGTACATTGATTTGCGCAACTATCGGAAGAATGGAGAATGCCGATACCGACAATGTAATCAATATGCTAAATACCCTCTTCATGGTTTCCAACATTTATTCATTTTATTAGCATTTTCTCTGCTTTCCCATCAGCTTTACGTATGATAACAACTTGTCCTTGGGAAAGTTCTGAGAGGTTGGTAATCCGTCGGCCTTGAAGGTCATAATACCGTGCTGCACCTGATTTGATAGATGCTGCCTCCACAATACCTGATGTAAAAATGTCGATGGGGATAAAGGGTTCTGTTGATCCTATCTGAGCATATACGTTGAAAGGAGTCAGCGTGGATTTGGTTGTCAATCGTTTCATTCCCCAATTTCCGTCTTCCTGCCCAAGAATGTAGTCGCCAGCATAAATTGGCATCTCCACGTATGTGCCTCTGTATAGGTCGGTAAGTGCACTCCTTGCAAATGCTACGTCACCACTACCCGTAAAAGTCACATTTTGTGGACTGCTTGAATCAGACGATACGACCAGCACAGGCTGATGGGCATCTATGGTGGTCTGTTCTTGTAGGGTGAAATCTTCGGCAATGGTGTATGCCTTTACTCCTTCAGGGATACTTGCGGTAAAAGGCAACATCAGCATACGAGCGCCGTCGATAGTTGTTGTTAGCGAGGCTGCATCTGCCGAGAAATCGCGTTCTGGACGGAAGTTTCCTCCTTCTGTAAAGAGTTCCAAACGTTGACACTTGTCGTTATAGATGAGATTGGTGCCATCGACAGAACTATTATCTGGTAACCATATTACGCGATTGGTGCCTTGCATCCACGGGAATTGTGAAGGACAGGCGGTACAACCTATCATGTTGAGACTGGTGCAGGCAGCATCTGATGAGTATTCCAACACATTGCTATCATCATCCACGTAAGTACCTGTCAACTTTGCAGCATAGTTGTTGCCATTGGATAGATAAACATCCCCAAACGTAATGGATAGACGAGAAACGGCATTGTCGCATGTCAACGAAATCAAACCTGTACACCCATCGGTGAGGGTAGTAGGTGAGAGGTCTAACACGATGTCGAAATCTTCGCCACGACTGAGGTCTATACGTCCGTATTCATGTTTTGACACTTGTTTTTTGTTGTTCACATAGATAAGTGTTGTTGCTCCTGCCGTGAGCGAGTTGGTGGTTGTAACCTTCTTGATGTGCATTACTAACTGTGAGTATCGTTCGTCGAGTGCCACATAACCATAGGTTGCGTTGGTGCGAGAGGAGATAAGTGGATTAGACGAGTCGAAGGTCTTGTTCTTTCCTGAGAGTTTGTAATTGGTGCCGAAGTTTGTCTTTGTAGTTGTCATGTCGTCAATGCGGTCAAAGCGTGTGGCTATGCCCGTCATATCGGAAACTTGACGGTCGCGTGTTCGATAGAAGATAGCGGTAGCTACACTTTGGGCAGCAATACTGACTACTGGGCGACATGTCTCTTCCTCCAGACTCGTTTGTGTGGCAGAGAAATTCTTTGTTCTTGATGTCGTGTATACGGCTTGGTTCTTGGTATAGAACGGCAAATCGCAAGTCAGATTCACGTCGTTGTCACTATTATTGGCAATGACAACCACAGCCGTGTCACCCGATTGTGAGAGATAGGCTGAGCCTTCAAGAGAACCACCGCTGAATGATGCGTCAATACGTGTCATACCTGTAATGAACTTGGCGAAGTGGGCCATGACATAACCTCGCTTGGTGATGACTCCACTACTGCCAGCACCACGTTGACCGTCGCCCATCATAGCGTAATAGCGCTTTGCGGCATAATGAATCCATGCGTTGAAGTCGCCCAACATACAGGTATTAATGGCACGGAAGAAGTTGAAGAAGTCTTTCGAGAAGTCGAAGTTTCGTGTGTTGCCTTCTGCCTCATTCCAGTTGATGAGGTATTCCGTCATCCATATTTCCTTACCTTTCTTTGCGAGGTTTTTGTATGCCGTCTGAATGCCTCCATACTGATGACCTCCATAGATGTCAAAACAATCGATAACATCGGTCTTGTTCAATGCGTTGGCATAATTATCGTTGATGGAGAGTGTTTCGGGAGCCATGATTTTACAACTGATGGTGCGTCCGTATGTCTTTACGAACTCGGCTATTTCCGATGCGTCCCATAGACATCCTGCGTAAGTCGCTGGCCAGTCTGGCTCGTTCTGTATGGAGATGGCATCAAGTTCCACGCCATTCTTTCGTAGGTATTGCACGTATTCTTCCAGATATTGGGCATAGTCAGCCCAGTTCGCGCGTTTCAACTTGCCAGTAGTTCCGTCGCTGTTCTTGGCATTGATGGTACCATTAGTCTTCCATTCGGCAGGCTGTCCCCACGGAGAGGCAAAGACAATGAGCCCCATTTGCTTGGCAGTCTTCGCCGTTGCCAACGACTGACTCCATGCATTTTTGCCGATAGGGATATAGAGTCGCATGATGTTGCATCCCACGGTACTGTTCTCTCCCCACACCCTTTTTATCTCGGTGGTATTCATGTGGTTATAGGTGAACTGGGGCGAACACACAAACCCACCGAAGCCAGTGATGCGTTGGTGCTTACTTTGAGCGTTAAGTCGTACGGTAGCTGTCGTTTGTGACAAGGCCATGGAAATGCTCGTGCAGAACAAGGCAGTCGCCAAGAGATATCTCAATAAGTTCTTCATCGTTTTTGTTTTCATGTAAGTTTATTTTCCGATATTTTTATAAGATAGGAAGAAGGTATTTCCAAATGAGATCAATATAGGGTTGATAGAGCGAAGAGGATGTAGTAAGTACCAATACGGCATCGCGATCGGGGAACACCATAATGTATTGTCCTGCGTAGCCATCTGCGCGGAAAGCATTGTGACGGCATATCCACATCTGATAACCGTATCCCTGAACCCATTCGTTGTTGTCCTTGTTGAGTCCAGCCTTCTCTAAGTCCTCGAAACGTGTGCCTGAAGGAGCGGAAGGTACTTGATAACTTGACATCTCTTTCAACCATTCGGCAGGAACAATCTGTTTTCCGTTCCATTCGCCTTTCTGCAAGAAAAGTTGTCCCATCTTAGCCATATCCTCCGTCTTCAGCGACAATCCCCAACCACCGCAATTGATACCCTGCGGACTCTCATCCCATTCTGGACGGGCGATGTGTAGCGGTTGGAAAAGACGAGTGTCAAGATAGTCAATCAATTTCTCTCCTGTCACTTTCTGGATAATGGCAGAGAGCATGTAAGTACCGACAGAGTTATACAAATAATATTCGCCAGGCTTATGTACTACTGGCCATGCAAGGAAACTCTCCACCCAATCGATGGAGTCTATTCTTGAACTGTTAGGTTCCACATCATGCCCACAAGTCATGGTAAGCAGGTCGCGCACGGTCATTGCTTTCAGGTTGTCACTTTGTTCTGCTGGCAATTTATCGGGAAAGAATTTCACGACAGAATCCGTGAGATTAAGCTTTCCCTCGTTGATGGCAAGTCCTATGGCAGTAGCCGTAAATGTCTTACTAACCGAGAACATCGGATGGGGCGTCTCCGCAGATTGTCCGTTGAACCATTTCTCATATACTATTTTTCCGTGTTTCAAAATCATGATGCTGTGCAAAGTAATGGAGTCTGGGGCAACAGGACGAGTCTGAGTGGCTTGAACGAATGAATCCACGGCAGCCACAACCTCAGATGATGCATTTGTTCTTGGAAGATTTATTATTTCTTTTCCTTGTTTGCAACCCGACAAAAATAATGTAGACAGAGCGAGTAATAATAGTGTCTTTTTCATGATGTTAGGATTCCTTTTAATGAGTGAATAGATTTTTTGCAAAGATAATTGTTTACTTTATTATGTCCAAATAATTTCTAAAAAAAATCTGAGTTTGAAAGCACCATCGTTTATACGAATTATAATTGTTTTAATGATGAAATGATTATGGTGCGAAAAATCTTGATGAAACAACTTATTCTATCTATAACATCATGTAAACAAATTAGGTAAGACGTGGGGGAATGTACAAGATTTTTTCAATAAAAACATGAAAAACTCTTGCAATTTCAAATTATTTATTATCTTTGCAAAAGTTTACCATGAATAAGTGCCGATAATTATTAAATGATTGGTAGGTGGCAAATTGATACAACTAACTTTAAATAATTATTTATGTCAAAAATTAACGGACGCATCTCGCAGATTATTGGTCCTGTTATCGACGTTTATTTCGATACCAAGGGACAGGATGCTGAAAAGGTGCTTCCAAGAATTTACGATGCATTGAAGGTGAAACGTCCCAATGGCCAAGACTTGGTTATTGAAGTACAGCAGCACATCGGTGAAGATACCGTTCGCTGTGTGGCTATGGACAACACCGATGGATTGCAGCGCGACTTGGAAGTTATCCCTATGGGACAGCCTATTACCATGCCTGCGGGTGACCAGATTAAGGGTAGAATGCTGAACGTCATCGGTCAGCCTATCGACGGTATGGAGCAGCTTTCGATGGAGGGATCATATCCCATTCACCGTGAAGCTCCTAAGTTTGAGGAACTCTCTACACGTAAGGAAGTGCTTTCGACGGGTATCAAGGTGATTGACTTGTTGGAGCCTTACATGAAGGGAGGAAAGATTGGACTCTTCGGTGGTGCAGGTGTAGGAAAGACCGTGCTCATCATGGAGTTGATTAACAACATTGCCAAAGGACACAACGGATTCTCCGTGTTCGCTGGAGTGGGAGAGCGTACCCGTGAGGGTAACGACCTGATTCGCGAAATGATTGAGAGTGGCGTTGTAAGATATGGCGAGAAGTTTGAGAAAGCCATGGAAGAAGGCAAATGGGATCTATCATTGGTAGACCCAGAGGAATTGAAGAAGTCACAAGCCACGTTGGTGTATGGTCAGATGAATGAACCTCCAGGTGCCCGTGCTTCTGTTGCCCTTTCAGGATTGACCGTTGCTGAGACTTTCCGTGACAATGGTGGTAAGGATGGTGCAGCAGCCGATATCTTGTTCTTCATCGACAACATCTTCCGTTTCACTCAGGCTGGTTCTGAGGTATCTGCCCTCTTGGGTCGTATGCCATCTGCCGTAGGTTACCAACCAACGTTGGCTTCAGAAATGGGTACCATGCAGGAACGTATTACTTCAACGAAGAAGGGTTCTATCACCTCCGTACAGGCAGTGTATGTGCCTGCTGACGACTTGACCGACCCTGCTCCTGCTACAACGTTTACTCACTTGGATGCTACGACGGTGCTTTCTCGTAAGATTGCAGAGCTTGGTATCTATCCTGCCGTTGACCCATTAGGTTCTACGTCTCGTATCCTCGACCCACTGATTGTAGGCAAAGACCATTACGATTGTGCCCAGCGTGTGATTCAGATTTTGCAACGCTATAATGAGTTGCAAGACATCATCGCCATCTTGGGTATGGATGAACTCTCTGATGAAGACAAGTTGACCGTGAACCGCGCACGTCGCGTTCAGCGTTTCTTGTCACA
>OCTX014531130.1_pt1 | contig 10610 bp, 9 predicted proteins | sample 1539691 | NCBI WGS metagenome assembly OCTX01 (sample SAMN02144231, study PRJEB22623) | gut metagenome | biome: sheep rumen | host: Ovis aries | place: New Zealand | reverse complement strand
GCAATGAGACCGTCAACATTCCATGTCGACACCTCCTTCATAATCTCTCCGAGATCATCCGAGGCATAGAGCATCATGAAATAGCCGCTGTTTCTTACAACTTTTTCGATTCCGCCGATCAGTTCGGCTATAAAAGGGTCTTTGAAAAGGTTAGGCGTCTTATCCGCCCTGCCTTTCATCGCCACACCTATAATTTTAGACTTATTCTGAGCAAGATTTCTGGCATTGATGTTGGGAACATACTCGTATTCTTCAAGCGCCTTTTGGACACGTTCTATCGTTGCTGCCGACACCTCTTTCGTCTTGCCATGTATGACGTTTGAGACTGTTGTGGTGCTAAGATTCAATCTCTTAGCAAGCTCCTTTATCGTTACCATTGTCATCCTCCCGCTAACCGCATTCAGCGACGGTTTGTATCCAACAACACCTAGTCAAATATATCACACGGATTTTGAAATTCCTATAAAATACTATGTTTGAACGAATTTTGTGTGCTTTTGCGCAAAAGTTTCAAGAACGCCTCGACGTTTTTGAATCTTATATTTTAAGAAAAAAAACTTGATCTTATCCCTGCATACGGATTGCTTCCGAAACATACAAGGCGGCAAAGACAATGCTCCATGTTTATCCTTGCTTCAGTAAAAATTTCATGCTACTATATAAAGACAGCGTTAATTCGCGATAAAGCAAATGTTTCGGAGGAAAAGAAAGTGCAGATTTGGCAGATTTTAACTATCATCATGGTGATACTGTTGATAATCCTGGTCGTGCTCTACTTTGTAGGGAGGCGCCTCGAAAAAAAGCAGGCTGAACAACAGGTTCAGATCGATGCGGCGAAGCAGAATGTAACGCTTCTCATAATCGATAAGAAGCGGCTGCCAATCAAAGAATCCGGTCTTCCGCAGCAGGTCATCGATTCTACACCGGCTCTGCTCCGCAGGAGCAAACTTCCGATCGTCAAAGTGAAAGCAGGCAACAGAGTTATGAACATGGTAGCCGATGAGAAGATCTTCGACTACATCCCGGTCAAGAAAGAGGTTCGAGCAACAGTCTCCGGTATCTACATCACGGATGTAGCCGGACTTCACAGCTCGCTTGATAAGCCGGAGGAAAAGAAAGGCCTGTTCTCCAAGATCAGAGGAAAAGCTCAGGATAAGCAGGATGAGCTCAGAGCCGAGTCGCGGGGCGCGACAGTAGATGAGTACAGAGACTCAAACCGTACAGCGGGCACGAAAAGAGCTACAAAGAAAAAATACAGACCTAAGAAAAAGAAGAAATAAGTAAAAAACAGCAGCTATAATGGATGCACGTCAACCCCTGCACCATATAGCTGCTTTTTATTAGATCTACTATTTCATCTCCACACGCATATCCAGCACACAGTCGGCCACAAGCTCACTGTTCATAGCCAAAGCGTACTCGGCGCGTATGTTGATATTGTCATCATCGCGCTGCGTATCCACCGCCATGGTCGAAATTCCCATTTCAATCGTTCCGAACGGGGTCGTATAGTACGATACGTTCCTCTTTCCCGGCACAAATACCATGTCGACTTCCGCTGCTCCGGTCTTATGGACCTCAATGGAACCGTCTCTAAGCTCGACGCGGTTCTTTGCCGGATAATTCTCGAAACCTTCGAAAACCTCATCATATTCAATCAGCTCGACATCATTCTGCACGGTATAAGTGCCCGGTACCACAAGTTCAATAGGTTGAGCCTCCTCTTCTTCCGGTGCATCCACCATGAACTGGGTACCGCGGACGTAGACCAATACGTCTCTCTTCATATATTATCCTCCATCCGATCCCGGGAAAAATCCCGAGGGACCGCATATTCATCACTTCATCAGTATTCCTCAATAGGAATGATCCTGGCCGTCTTTACATCCACCGGCAGAATCGAGTTGGCAAAATCCGTGAATCTGCCTGCATCGTCGCTCACATAAAAACGATATGGATGCGGCTCGCTCAGGTTCCTTGGCATAGTGTTGGAAAGCCCCTTTTCCTCGAGCATCTGTCCGAGCTCGATTGCCGTCTCGTAAGCCGGATTGATCAATGTGATTTTTTCCCCGATCAGCTTCCTGATCTCACTCCTTAAAAGCGGATAATGCGTGCATCCCAGGATCAGTGTATCGACGCCGTGTTCCAGCAGGTCATCAAGATACCGCAGGATAACTTCATCGGTGATGCGGTCATGAATCCAGCCCTCCTCTACCAGCGGTACAAGCATAGGACAAGCCTGTCCAAGTACTTTGACCTCCGGATCGATCCTGTGGATCACGTTCGTATATTCCATGGCGTGAATCGTCGCGCGCGTCGCTATGACGCCAACTTTCTTATTGGCAGTAGCCTTCACTGCCATCTTCGCACCGGGTTCAATAACGCCGATCACCGGTATCCCCGCCATCTCGCGGACCTCATCGATAGCAAGCGCTGTCGCGGTATTACACGCGATTACGATAGCCTTGATATTCTGTGTTTTAAGGAATCGAACAATCTGCCTTGAATACCTTACAATCGTATTTTTCGATTTGTTACCGTACGGCACACGTGCGGTATCGCCGAAATAGACAATTCTCTCATTCGGCAGATTCCGCATAATCTCCCTTGCTACCGTCAGGCCGCCCAGACCTGAGTCAAATACTCCGATCGGAGAGGATGCCGTCACATTTTCCGCAGCTGTGTTCGAAACGCAAGCTGTCACATTCGAAGCGTCTGAAACGATTTCTGACATGGTGCTCAGTCCTCCGTAGATTCAATACTTGTCTTGATGACATTCTGCTGCCTGTCGATATGGTCTCCGATCAGCCTTACCGCATTATCAATATCACGCTGCTCCACCGCACACATAATTTCCCGGTGTTCCTCGACCAGTGTTTTCCTGATTTCATGATCCTTCAGGTACTCAATCCTGAATCGATACATCTGTTCACGAAGGTTTCCCAGTATCTGGATCAGTCTTCTGTTCCTTGTCCCGCTGTATATCGTGTCGTGGAACTCTACGTCAGCCTCCGCGAGAGCCGTCACGTCATTTCCCTTCTGATTGACGAGGCGTTCAAATTTCTCCGCGGCGCGTCTCATAGCCTGCATATCCTCCTCCGTCATTCTTTCACATGCCTTATGGATCGCAAGCATTTCCAGGCTCTTACGAACTTCCAGTACATCATCCAGCTCCTGGACGGTGATCTTCGCAACCTGTGCTCCGCGACGCGGCTTCATCACTACAAGCCCCTCATGTTCCAGCATACGGATCGCCTCACGGATTGGCGTTCGGGAAACTCCGAGCTTATTGGCCAGCTGGATTTCCATCAGGCGTTCCCCGGGCTGCAGTTCACCCTTTAAAATCGCTTTGCGAAGCGTCAGGAACACAACTTCCCTAAGTGGCATAAACTCGTTGATCTCATTGTCATTTCCCACGTCTGATCCCTCCTTGTCCGCATGGTCTGGTCAAAAAAATTCTCGCTGCAGGATACTTTCTCCTCAATTCATCCCTGCACTTTCGTGCATTAGATTCTACTTCAAATATGCCGAACACTGTCGGCCCGCTGCCGCTCATGATAGCCGACAGCGCACCTGCCTGCACCATCTCCCGCTCCATCTCACCGATGATAGGTCTTGACGGCGCCGTGACATCCTCAAGAACGTTTGCGAGTCTGTCTGTGATGCCATGCAGGTCTCCGTCTTTGATCGCATCAATCATACCGTCAATATCCGGATGATTCTCGATCTCGTCCGCTCTGAGCGCTCCGTAAACTTCTTTGGTCGATACACTGATCGACGGCTTTGCCAGCAGAATGCTGCAATCCGGCATATCCGGGAGAGGTGTCAGTCTCTCGCCGATTCCCTCAGCCAGAGCGGTTCCGCCCATGAGACAATATGGAATATCCGCTCCGAGCTTTGCACCGCGTTCTCTGAGCTGTTCTTCATTGAGGCCGAGCCGGAAAATTTTGTTGACGGCTTTCAGGACCGCCGCCGCGTCCGTACTGCCCCCTGCAAGGCCCGCTGCGACAGGAATAAATTTCTTTAGATTGATCGACAGTCCGTCTGTGACTTCGAATTCATCCATCAGTATCTTTGCTGCCTTGTAGGCCAGATTGTGTTCGTTGGTGGGAATATACGGAAGATTGGTCTTCAGGATGATTCCCGGCTGTCCCTTTTTCGGTTCGAGTGTGATCCGGTCATACATTCCGGTCATCTGCATGATCATACGGACGTCATGGTAACCATCCTCGCGTTTTCTTACAACATCAAGCCCCAGATTGATTTTAGCTGTCGCCTTGATCTCCATATCTGCCCCTCCTGCATGATTCCCGGTGTGTGATACTACCGTACCACTCTTTCACCGAATTGTGCTGTCTATTGTATTCTGTATACAATATTATACCGCACATTTTAATAAGTTCAAGGAATTCTTGAAAACCGCTGTTCGGAGTAATATACTATTTGATGATTACAGCGCCAAAAGTATCATTCTGACACCGAACTTGCTCGACCGTAATCGACTTTTGGTGATAAGAAAGGATTTTTATATGATAAGAACAATTATTGTAGCTATCCTTATACTGTTCTACCTGGTGATCTCCATACCTCTCATGTTCATATTCTGGCTGTTGGAGGAATTCACGCCAAAGGCCAAATGGTGGTATCAGGTCATCGGTATGCAAGCTATGAAAACGATTTTATTTGCATCGGGCGTCAAGCTCACGGTGAAGGGCCGGGACAAAATCCCTACCGACACAGCTGTACTGTTCGTCGGTAACCATCAGAGCTACTTCGATGTTATCATCGGATACGCCCTGATGAAGAGACAGACCGGCTTTGTGGCGAAGAAAAGCCTGAAAAAGATTCCGGTCCTCTCATGGAATATGGCTTATATGAACTGCCTCTTCATTGACCGAGAGAATATGCGCCAGGGCGTCAAGACGATCATGCAGGCAGCAGAGCTTGCCAAGAACGGAACATCCATCTTCATCTTCCCGGAGGGAACGAGAAACAAGAGCGGTGACGAGACCAATCTTGCTCCTTTCCATGACGGCAGCTTCAAAGTCTCCCAGAGAGGAAAAGTACCGATCGTGCCGGTCACTTTCAACAACTCAGAGTCCATCTTCGAAAAACACATTCCGAAGATTGTTTCTTCCAAGGTTGTTGTAGAGTTCGGCGACCCGGTCAACTGGGACGACATGGACAAAGCGACGCAGAAGCACGTCGGGGAGCATTTCCGTGGAATTATCCTTGAAACACTCCTGAAAAATCAGGACCTGACTGCGTAAAGATGTTGACAAAAGCAGCTGCATTCGGCGGTATTAAGATACTACCCGCCGAATGCAGCTGCTTTATATTTATTCTTCGTAGCGCAAGGTAATACTCTTCTCTCACTTTAAAGCCTCAACGATCCGGTCAAATCCCATAAAGTGTGAGGCCTTGACCAGCACGATATCACCCTCATTGAGCAGTGTATCGAGAGCAGGAATAAGTTCCTCCACCGTCTCGAACGTATGGAGATCGGCTTCCGGCTTCACCTCCCGGATCGCCTCCGATATATTCTTAGAAAGCTCCCCTACAACGATGTATTCATCGATATTCTGCTCGCCCGCATACTCGCCGACCTCGCGGTGCAGAGCCGCTTCGTTCTCACCGAGCTCTCCCATGTCTCCTAAGATAGCTACGCATCTCTCCTCAACGTCGTTCAGAACGCCGAGTGACGCCTTCATGGACATCGGATTGGCATTGTAACAGTCGTCGATGACCGTATATTTTCCCGTCTCCACAATATTGAATCGTCCGCCAAGCGTCTCAAGGCTCTCGATACCGGCCTTGATTTCCTCATCTGTCAGCCCGTAGAGAGAACCCACAGCTGCACCTGCAAGCGCGTTCATGACCATGTGGCGTCCGGGGATCGGAACCTTCACATCAAAATATCTGTCGTCGATATTGATCGTGCAGGCGGTTCCCTTCAATCCCAGAGGCTGAATATTTTCAGCATACACGCGCATGCCGGGATCCATTCCATAGAAGATCGGGGCTCTTCCGTGTACCTGATCAACTCGGCAGAGCTTATCATCATCTCCGTTCAGAACGACCGTGCCATTCTCAAAGTCCACATATTCAAAGCACTCTGTCTTTGCTTCAAACACGCCGTCCCGGTCCTTCAGGAATTCGAGGTGGCAGGTGCCGATATTCGTGATGACCATCGTGTTCGGCCTCGCAGTTCTTGCCAGGTCCGTCATCTCACCGAAATGGCTGATGCCCATCTCCAGGACCGCAATCTCATGTTCCTCCGTGATACGGAAAATCGTAAGCGGCAGACCGAGATTGTTATTGAAATTTCCGGCAGTCTTCAGAACATTGTATTTCTGCGACAGAACTGCCGCGATCATCTCTTTCGTAGAAGTCTTGCCTACGGAACCGGTGATTCCGACCACCGGAATTCCGAGCTCTACTCTGTAAAACTCGGCGATTCTCTGGATCGCTATATCCGTTCTCTTGACTTTGATATAAGGATAACCTTCTGCAGCCTCGTCTTTCTCTGTCAGAGTAAGCAGCGCTCCGCCCTCCATGACCTTAGGAATAAAATCATGCCCGTTGAACTTAGCTCCCTTCATCGGGATATACAGACATCCCTCTGTGACCTTGCGGCTGTCCGTCGTTACAGCAGTCACCTCCCGTCCCAATATGTTCTCACAGTTTACCATCGTTCCGCCGCAGGCTTTCGCGATGTTTTCCGGTGTTAAATTCTTCATTATAATAATACCTGCTCTTTCATCACAGTGAACTACTCGGCAATTGAATAACCGAGTATTCCCTCTTATTATCTTTTTGCGCATTCATCTCACGACTTAAGTCACGAGAATTCTGCGTCAGAGATTAATAATCGCCGTCTATATATTTTCATTCCATGTCAGCATACAGTGACAAACAAAGAGCCGCACAAGCGACTCTTTATTCTCTGATTCTCAGATCCCAAATCACTTAGCATACCGCCTCATAGATACCTCAATGAGCTTCTCGCAGAAGTCCGCGTAACTCATACCGACAGCCTGCGCCTCCTGCGGCATCAGCGATGTCGGCGTCATGCCGGGCAGTGTATTGGCTTCCAGACAGAACATGTTTCCGTCCTCATCCATCATAAAGTCAAGTCTCGCATAGGACTCCATGAACAGCGCATGATAGCCCTCCTCCGCGTAATGCTGCATCTTCTCCGTAAGCTCAGGCGAGAGCTCTGCCGGACAGGTCTCGATCGTCGAGCCGGGTGTGTATTTGTTCTTATAATCATAGAACCCTTCTATAGGTGCAATCTCAATAATCGGGAGCGCTTTACCGTCTATGACGCCGACCGAGAACTCACGTCCTTTGATGTACTGCTCCACAATGACCTCATCTTCGAGTTCAAATGCAGCCTCGACCGCTGCGTCATACTCTTCCTGATTTTGAACAATGTATACGCCGACGGAGGATCCGCCGCATGCGACCTTGACCACCACGGGGAAGTCAAGCCCTATATCGGATATGTCGACCGAGTCGAGTCCCTTGGTCATGGACGTTCCCTTCGGTACAGGCACGCCTCCTGCCTCCAACATGATTTTCGAGAGGCTCTTATCCATGCAGAGAGCGGAACTTATATAGCTGGTACCTGTATACCTGATCCTGAGCAGGTCGAAGGCTGCCTGAACCTTTCCGTTCTCCCCTGCCTCACCGTGGAGAGCCATAAATACAACGTCTGCCATCTTACACATCTTTATGACATTCGGGCCGAAGAAGCTCCGGTTCCTGTTGGCTTTGGCGCTGGCAAGCTGCTTGTCAAATCTGTGGATATATGCTACTGCTTCGTCTACATCGTACAGGTCCGGGAACGCATCCATAAAATCCGAATCTTCAACGCCAAACACAACGTCGATCAGGATTGCATGATGTCCCTTTTCACGCAGCGCCTTACATACGCCGGTTCCTGACACGATCGAGATATCCCTCTCTGTTGAAACACCACCGCATAATACAACTATTTTCATATTTTCCTCCGGAATATTCGGTTCTTCTGAACTCTAACCGTAATATCAACCTACAATATATCAAATATGACCGTTTTCAGCAACCACACGCGGCGAAATTGTTATTGTTAAGCCTCGTGTACAATAAAAGAAGGACAGTCGAATCGATAGGGCAGAACCGAAGCAGTCGGCATTTTCATGATGCCTTCGCTGCCGGATGCTGCCAAACACGGTCCTACTGCCCCTCTTTGAAAGGAAATACATTATGTAGGAAATGTCTAAATAGCTCCGATCTGCAGGATAATTCCGAGAATACAGAGGAGTCCTCCGCCTGCGGCGTATGCTTTCTGACTGATTTCAGCACCAAAAGACCTGCCGCACAGGTAACCTATGACCACAAACGCCATGGACAGACAGAAAAATGACAACCCGACGACAATAAAACGGAACTCCAATAGCCCGCAGGATAATCCGCACAGAAACCCGTAAAGAAGAAATCTGAGTCCCAGAATCACGTCATGCTTCATATCGATGGATTCCATACGGTGTTCCAGTATGGCTCCCGGTCGAAATGCGTGGATCAGCATGTTTATGCCGACCAGTGCAAGGAACACACCTGCCACCACATGAATCCAGAATATCTCTCTCTCCCCGATATCACCTGTCAGGATCCACTGTCCCCCGCAATAACCGAGCGCTACGGATACAAGCGCGAACGCTCCCCATATACACGCCATAATGGTCATCTTCTTATCCAGTTTTACGACCTGTGCTCCCCGCTGGGCGACCATACCCAGCTCTTCAAGTGCCAGACCGAGTGCTATCAGCACAATAATCATTACGCTCATAATCCCATCCTCCGAAAAGGCTCCGTAAATCATATGTAGATTACAGTGTTGCAATGTTTTGTTTTCATTATCCCAGGCATCCGGGTTCACTCCCCGATACCTTCATTCTTGATAATGAATTTTACACTGCTGGATGTACCATCCGCCGCACCCGTGAATGTCGTGTAAGACTTTGCGGCATCACGGAGCTCTTTAATCGTCTTGTCAAGATTCTTGCCGTCTTTCTCATAGAATTCGGCAATCTTCTTGATGCCCTTGTCATTGATCTTGACAACGCCGTCCTTCAGCTCGACTGAACCGGAGAATATCTTGGCCATTCCGTCCGCAAGCTCTTTCGCTCCCGAAGCAAGTTTGTCGGCACCGGTCCTCAGCGCACCTGAGTTAGCATTCAGGGTGCCTGTGCCGCTTGCGAGGGTACCTGTGCCCTCATAGAGAGTGGTCATGCCGCTCGCGAGCTCATTCGTGCCGTCTGCCAGCTGACGTGCTCCATCCGCCACCGTCGATGTATATGTAAGAACACCGTCTCTGATCTGTGCCGCACCGTCTGACAACTGGTTAGACGGCGTATTCAGTTTTTCGAAGATCGACAGTGTTACCTGTGAGCCTACCTGCGATGCAATATTTCCGGCAGTATCATCCATCATGGACGGTATATTGAGCTCCTCTATTTTGGAAACCGCAGTTGATTTAGCTGTGTCCAGAGTACTGTCAATACTTCTTATACCTGCTTCGCTCGCAGCTGCTGTTGCTGCGGCACCGCCTGCCTTCTCAGCAGCTATCGCTGCAGCCGTGGTCGCTGCTGTATTGGCCGCAATATTGGCCGCCGTCTCGGCGGCAGCACCTGCAGCCTGTGTTGCAATCGCCTCCCCGGCAACCGTGGAAGTCGTCTGGGCAGCTGTTTCCGCCGCGATTCCGGAAGCTATGGTCGCTGCCTTTTGTGCGGCTGTTGCTCCCTCCGCAGTGAGCGCTGCCTCAGCGGCTATGTTTGCCGCCACCGGAGCTACAGCCTGGGCCGTAGCATTTGCCGCAATACCCGCTGCTGCTTCCGCTGCCGTTCCGCCTGCTGCCTCTGCGGCGACTCCGGCTGCGGTTTTTGCAGCTGCACCGCCGGCTGCATTTGCCGCGATACCGGCTGCTGCCTGCGCTGCGGCTTCTCCTGACGCATTTGCAGCATAGTAAGCTGCTGTCTGCGCTGCTGCGCCGCCGGCTGCATTTGCCGCATAATACGCTGCTGTCTGTGCTGCCGCGCTTCCCGCTGCCTGGGCTGCATATCCGGCAACGACTCCCGAAGCTGCCTGCGCTGCGGCTTCACCGGCTGCACTTCCTGCTTTTTGTGCCGCGATTTCCGCTGCTGCCTGTGCGGACTGACCGGCGATCTGCTCTCCGAGGGCAGCACTTGCATCTCCCAGATCGTTGGCAAGTGTGTTCCCAAGGTTTCCTGAGGAGTTTGCAAGTTCATTATATACTGAAGTGAGGATTGCCTCTGCGGCTTCAGGAGATATCGTTCCGTCTTCGACCATAGCCGATACAGACGTTTCTATCGAAGAGTAACAACTATACGTCTCGTTTGTGATATCGCCTGACACAGTGCCTACAATGCCGCTTGTATCTACATTCACAGCTCCTTTTACCGCATCTGAGATTTCGGTCTGCGTTCCCTCGTCAGCCATTGTATTCATGACGGCGTCTGTCGCGGCGCTCGTTGCGGCTTCCGAAGCCTCATTTCTGGCGTCTGAACCATCTGACAGAACCTCTCCGACCGCTGCCGCCACATTAT
>OCTX011964747.1_pt1 | contig 10610 bp, 11 predicted proteins | sample 1539691 | NCBI WGS metagenome assembly OCTX01 (sample SAMN02144231, study PRJEB22623) | gut metagenome | biome: sheep rumen | host: Ovis aries | place: New Zealand | reverse complement strand
GTTAGTCTTATCTAATGCGTATTCAAAAATGCGGATATCAGGCTTCATTACTTTAAGGTCCCAGGAAGAAATTATGTATTTAAAATATTGCAGAAGGTCAAAAGCTTGCAGTCGTTCTTTTAAACCATCAAGCTGATTTGCGATTATTCCAAGTTCGTATTTTTGCGAAAGAGCTTTTATTACTGCCGGTGCCTCGTTGTATAGTGTTTCGAGTTCTGTGCGATAAGGTGCAACTTCCTTAAAACCATATTTATCTATTAGCGTGCGGAATTGAGGTTTGCGTGCGATTGAAGCAATTTCTATTTCGTGATAGATGTCTGCTTCAGAAAGACCAAGTTTTTTTGCTTCCTTTGTTTTAGCCTGATCCCGGCAGCGTGCCTCCCAGACTGTGTCTTCATTTACTAGAGTGTAGCCTACATCAAAAAATAAAACTTTCATTTTTCTGTCTCCGCTTTTTTGCAATTTTGAAGTATGCGTATAAGGTAGTTTTCAAAATCTTTGATTTCACTGGTGGAAAAACCTTTGTAAAAAAGTTTGTTTTGCTGCTTTGAAACCTCTGGGATTTTTGATTTGAAAATTTCGTCTTTACCGGTTCGGGAAATAAGTGTGGCCCTCTTGTCATCAGGACTTGGGATTCTCTTAACGTAACCGTCTCGTTCCAGGCGATCAATTATTCCGGTGAGGGTTGCTTTGTCCAGGCTTGTTTTTTCTACCAGTTTTTTGATGGGAATATTGTCTTCGTTCCATAGGGCAAAAATCACACGACCTCGTGCGCCGGCTAAATCTTCGAGTCCGTTGCGACTTAAGACATCATACCAGACTCGCTGGCTAATCTGATGTATTTGAGAAATAAGAGATCCGCCTTCTGTACGCCTATTTTTCATAAACTGCCTACTCTCCCTGACTGTCTGTATTTACCGGATGACCAAAATTATGGATTTTGCCGCCACTCCAGCAATGTAGATATTTACTTGTAAATTTAAGAAGAGTGTAATCCGGGTCTTTTACTCCCTTGTGATAATAAATGTACCAGCCGGTCTGCCAGAACTCTTCTTTTACAGCCTGGTCGGTAACTTCTTCGATTGTACCGATTGCAGAAACACCTTTGAACTTTTTTGGTAGAACAAAATAAAGACAAACATTCTTATTTTCACGAATCTGGCGGATTTTTCTGGAAGAAGTATTTGTCGTAAAATAAATTGTGAGGGTCTCACCATCCACAGAAATTGCCTTATCTTTTAGCTTGGGATATTTCTTAGGATTTGCAAGATTTAAGAGTGCGCGAATTTCAGGAAAGCCTTCAGTTTCATCTTTTCCAAAAGTTGCTATCTGAGCACATTCAGAAGACTGAATTATTTTTACAGCGTCTTTAATATTCATTTAATCACTTCGAGTATATAGTTTGTATACAAACTATATTACAGAAGTAGTGTTTTTGCAAGTGTTTTTATTCTTGCAATGTCAGATATTCCACATTAGAATTGATTTATGAAAACAAATAACATTAATACTTCTCTACCCCCTCATTACACTTCTCTGGCACAGGCTCTAGTTTCTCTTTTCGGAAACTCTGTCGCAATCACCCAGACTGACAGACTTTCAGGTGGAGATATTAACAAAGCTTACGCATTGACTATTAACACCGGTGACCGCATTTTTATGAAAGCAAACTCTAAATCCAATGCAGATTTTTTTACGGCAGAAGCCGCAGGACTTTCAGCTATTGCTTCCACTAAAACAATCGCAACTCCAGAAATTCTTTGCACAGGAACTGACGACGGCGAAGATGTAGGCTATAGTTTTTTGCTTTTAAAATTCATCAAATCTGCCAAAGCCCGCGATGACTATTGGGAAGTACTTGGTCAGGAGCTGGCTGCCCTTCACAAGGCAGATACAAAAGTTCTCTGGTCGGACAGTATCAGCTGCGACTCTTTTGGATTTTTTCAGGATAATTTTATAGGTGCCCGTCCTCAAGTAAATACTCCCTGTCCTTCCTGGATTTCTTTCTTCCGTGATAATCGTCTTGTTCCACAGTTTAAGGCAGCGGATTCATATTTTAGTCCAGAAGATAGAAATAAAATTACAAAGTTACTGGACAATCTGGACAAATTTCTTATGGAACCATCTAAGCCTAGTCTTCTGCACGGTGACCTTTGGAATGGAAACGTAATGTGTGGCCCACTGGGCAAAGCAATTCTGATTGATCCTGCTGTGTATATTGGACACGCAGAAGCAGACCTTGCAATGACTCAACTGTTTGGAGGTTTTCCACAAAAGTTTTATGATGCTTACCTTGAATCCAATCCTATTGAACCAGGCTATGAAGATAGGCGCGACCTGTATAATTTATATCAGCTTTTGAATCATCTGAAATTATTTGGACCTACCTACCTTGGACCAGTTTTGAGTATCGTTGATGAATATGTAGATCAGCTTTAGAATTCCCTATAACTTTTTCTGCAGCCAGATTAAATCATACCAGTGGTCAAACTTCTTGCCGATAGCTTTCATGTGGGCTACTTCTTCATAACCCATTTTTGTATGAAAATTATAACTGTCTTTTGTCAGATATTGATCTTCATTTTCAATGTAAGCAACACCTGCAAGAAGATTTATGATTCCCTGTTTTCGCAATCGATCTTCAAGTTCTTTGTAAAGCAAAACTCCAATTCCCTGTCTTCGGAATTCCTTATCAACGTAGATTGAAGAAGCTGCCGTCCAGTTATAGGCTTCTCTTGAACTGTAGGCACTGGCATAAGCGTAGCCCACTATTTTGTCCTCTTTCAGACAGACGATATATGGATACTTTTCCGTAATATGCCGGATTCGATCTTCGAATTCTTCAACAGTTGGAACCTTATATTCAAAAGAAACTGCACTATTTTTAACATAATGAGCATAAATTTCTACAAGGCTTTTTGCATCCTGAACTTTGGCTTCGCGTATTATTAAATTGGTATTCATTTTTTCTTCCTTATGAAATTTGAAGTTTTCCTTTCCAGTATTTTTCTTCCATCATATCAACTCCAAGGAAATTACTAAAGCGTTTGAAAGCATCTTCGATAGCAGAAAGCATCTGATCATTTACATCGACTCCAGATTCCCACCACCAGTTTTTGATTTGCAAAGGATTTTTACCGCGGTTAGGCTCCGGCTCAAAACGGGCAATGAATTGATTTTTATAAAGCACCGGAAGAACATAATAACCAAACTTTCTCTTTGCGGCAGGAGTGTAAACTTCCCAGGAATAAGAGAAATTGAATATCTCTTCTATAAGTCCGCGGTCCCAGATAAGGTTGTCCAGAGGGGCTATGAATTGGGCGACGTTTTTGCGGGCGGGTTTGCCAAGAAGCTCGGAATCCTCTGAGCGGATATAAAACTTTTCTTTGGAGCCTTCGATTTGGAGTTCTAAAAGTTCGCCGGCGTCTACAAGCTCGTTTATAAGCTGAGTTCTCAGCGTTTTATCAGATACATAAAAGCCAAGCCAGGTACCGCCGTTTTTATTCCAGACAAGACCTACTGCTCCTATGCGGCGCTTAAGATACCAGCGGGCAAAATCTTTGTCGTCTTTGAATGGATCTGCTGCATTATGTAGCGACGACGGGACAAGTCTTTCTGTCAGGTCATAAACCTTGTGATTTTTCTGCTTACTGCTTATTCCAAGTACACCTGAATGATAAAGATAATCCAAGGCTGCACTGGAAAGCTTTTTGTGTCCCCAGCGACCGGAGTCCACACTCTGACCTATGTTTATTTTACTCGCCGGGAGAGGGCCATTTTTACTGATATATTCTTTTATTTCATCCAGCAAATCCATGGCTGCAAGAGATTTTCTCCAGGTAAGAATGCCCTTAAGCTGCTCCACAGTTTTCTGCCTGATTCTTGCCATTTCAGGATAATCTTCTGTCGGAATAATGGAAATCATTTTATCGGCAGCGTCATAAAGGGAGCGATCTTTGTAAAGCAGGTCTTGCAATACTTCCGAACGGTAGTTAGTTATACGAGACTGTAAAACTAAATCCGCATTGCGGCCAACAACATCAAGCGGGTCAAATTGTACGCAGCGGACTTTATTAAAATAATCCAGAACTCCAGTGGTGCCTTTGCGTTTTTCTGCTCCGTTCAAACCCTGATAATTTACGATGAAATTTCTTGCGTCTTCTTTTGAAATTGTTTCCATTTATAATTCACTCTCTTTTAGTTTTGCCCAGGTTTTTAGCACTTCAAACAATTCATCAAAATTATCTGCCTTGTACTCAATATCATAATCCTTCATCGATTTTTCAATCTCACCCTGAGGCATAAACCAGCAGGATGTAAGCCCCGCATTTTTTGCACCAAGCATATCCGAAGAAAGGGAGTCTCCAATAACAATGCAGTTTTCCTTTGGCTCATCAATTTTGCTCAGTACAATATCAAAATATTCTTTTGCAGGTTTTGAATAAGCCATTGCTTCGCTTACAAAAGTTTCCTTTATATACTGATTAAGTCCAGTAGATTCAAGCCGGCCCTGGGCATTTACAACGGCTCCATTTGTAATAATATAAATCCTGGCACTCTTAATCTGGCCGCTAAGTTTTTTTACAAAGTCCAAAGCTCCATCCATAAGAACTCCGTTCCGGGCCATTTCATTTATAAAATCGCTGTTGATTTTTAAAAGATCCATTTTGCTTGTGTCGGCGCCACACTTTTCAAAAAGCAGTTTAAAACGGGTTTCAAAAAGGCTTTGCCTTGTGATGTTTTCTTTTTCCAGTTCAAGCCAGAGCTCCTTGTTGCGGGTCTTAAAAAAATCATAAAGCTGGTCTGAAAAATCAAAACCGTTTTGAGTCACAATAATCTTTAAGGCAATATATTCTGATGCGTGAAAATTTAATAAGGTTTGATCCAGGTCAAAAAGAAAATTAAAGTGATGCTGATTTTTTAATTCTTTCCACTCCGTACGGGTAATGGCATAAGCGTAAGAAATCTCATTTTTAGGGTCTGGATATTCCTTCACTTTTTTCATGCCATTTGCAAGCGCTGTAGAATAAGAAGCCACGTTTGTATATTTCATGTAAGAATAAATTGTATCGTACTTTGTATTTTTAAAAACCCAGTCGCGAACGGCACGGGCAGCCTCTTTTGCAAAACCACGTCTCCAGTATTTTTTGTGAATGTGATATCCGATTTCCGGGAGCAGCTGGCCGTCAATATTCTGCAGCGTGATTCCACAGTCCCCAATAAACTCGCCTGTTTCTTTTAGAACTACAGCCCAGAGTCCCCAGCCATATTTCTGATAATTTTCCAGATTCCATTCAATCCATCGGCGGGTTCGGGCCTGGTCAAAAGGAGCGGGATAATGTTGCATAGTTTCTGCATCGGACATGATTTCGAATAGGACATCAAAATCATCCATTGTGTATTCGCGTAAAATTAATCTTTTTGTTTGTAGTTCCATTTATTTCCTCTTTTTACACACTTGCATTTTTGTAACGCTCCGAAAAAGCTTTTATATATTTCATGGCGAAGGGTTTTAAATCACAATTGGAATCTACCAGCGAAGCTTCTTCTTCATGCAGCCAGGAGACAATATCATTCAGTCCCCAGGTGGTAAAAATCTCAATGCCTTTTTTCTGAGCAACTTCCACAAAATTATTAAAAATAGATTGCTGTATTTCCTTTGTACTGTGATTGCTAACATCAAATTCTGTAACCTGAAGTTCTACTCCAAAACGTGAACATTGTTCGAACATTTCTTCCATAAAGGTCCGGTCCTCGTTTTTCGAGCCCCAAAAATGGCACTGCATTCCAAAGCCGTCAATCAACTTCAGGCCATGTTCCTTTTCATACTTTTTGATATTATCTATCACAGTTTTGAAAATGATTTGTTTTTCTTTGTTGCCTTCATTATTATCATTATAAAGCAGCTTAATCTTGTCGCCAAAAATTTCTCTTGCCATGCGGAAAAGCTCGATGTAATAATGCTTTCCCATCAGTTTATACCATTCGTCGATTCGCACTCCTTCATCATCAAAATCATAAAGAGGCTGACCTTCTTCCTTGAGTCCTCTGATTTCATCCGGATCTGCGGCAATCTCATTAATCAGGTCCATACTGCAGGCATTCGGATAACGCTCTTTAAGAAATTGCATGTAAGTTTTGATGAATTTAAATGTCAGTCTTTTTTTGTCCTCTGCACTTCGATTTTCCAGATAATCCGTTAACTGTTTTGGAATATGCCTGTACCATACAATTGTGTGAATCTTGATACTAAGATTGTTTTCCCGGGCAAAAGCGTAGGCCTTGTCGGCATATGAAAAATTAAAGAGTTTGGTATTAACTTCATCATCAATAAAGGCCGGCTCATTTTGATTGAAATAGATTTCCATCTTCATTTCGTTTTCAGGCGTTATACTGTCGATGTACTGGTCAATAAACTGAATGATTTTTTGCATGCGGGGATAATCAAGCTGACGGTAATAGCAAGCCTCAGGCGGATTTTCTACAGCCAGATATTTATCTCTGTTTTCTGCAAAATTATTTTCATTGCTGCTTTTCCAGATTTTGATAAGGTCAATTGTCAAATAGCTGATACTGCTTCCAAACATTTTTATATTCCTTTTAGTTTTTTTGAATCTATATTTTTCTTTGACTTGTGCAAATCCGCATGACTCCATTTACAGTAAGTACACCCTGAGTTTTCTTTATAGCAGGAGAAGCCGGCGGAATGAAGTATGCTGATTCTATATTTTTGCTTTCAATTTTTCCAAGATTTGTGATGCTGTATCCTTTGGCTTTGTCATAGTTGAAGAAGGTCGTGCCTATGAACTTTGCGGCTTTGCTGTTAAAGGCTCCACGGCTGGAAATCATTGAGGAATCTAAGAGTCCTGTCTCCAGAGAAGCGTAGCATTGTAAAATGAGATAGAGATCTTTTGGACTGGCAAGTTTTTTTTGTATTTGATTATGGATTTTCTTCGCAAGAGAAAAGAGTTCTGTGGGGTCGGCAGATTTCATTGCGTCAGCATACTTTTCCTGCTTGAGTTTTACACTAAAGGCAGTCGCGTAATTTCCTAGTGCCCCCTGATTATAACAGGCAAGTTGATTTCGCAAATCGCAGGCCATTACGATGCTGTCTGCTTTTTCTTCTGTAAACATTTTTGCAAGAAGATAATCGTTTATGGAAACCTCATGTGATTTACATTGTGCGTAGAGTTCTGCGAGTTTGTTAAAACTAACAACTTCAAGTGAATGCTCTACAAAATCCTCCCGCAAAAACTTATCTGCAAAGGTATGATATTCTTCATAAGAAAGCTGATGATTTTCTTTTTTCCATTGGCAATTTGCATAATTTACAAGAGCCCTGCTTATAAAAGAAAGCTTTGAGTTCGCAGGTAAATTCTCTTTTGTAATTAAATGTTCTGGGGCGACTTTAGGCTCAATATCATCACCATAAAAATCCGCAAACTCCTGGACAAGTCCTAGAGCACCCCGACCATCTGCTAAGAGGTGATGAAAAACAAAAAGGAGCACTGTTCTATCACCAGCATTCCAAACTGCAATTTTCAAAAAACCTTCGCTAAAAAGATTCCAGTCGCGGGCGATAAGCTTTTCAAACTCTTCTATAATTTTTGGAGAAGTAATTATATCTTCCTCAACAACTGGCTCAAGACATCCTTCTTCCGAAACCTCTTCTATAGTTTCTCGAACCTCGGGGGGAATGGCAGTCTCACCAGTTTTTCTCGAATCAGCATCCCTTGCCCCTCCACAAATTTCCCCCGCAAAAATCACTTGAACCTGTGACTGCTCTTTCACATCATAAAAATACGAATTGGTTGGATTTTCAACCCCTACTCGCGCCCGTAAAAATGGATGCGCCTCCGCCAGCCTAGCAACACTCTCTTCAATTCTATCTTTATCAAAAGACTTCCCAAGACTTGCCGCAATTCCAAAACACATGTTAGGACAGACTAAATGAGCGCGCTCTGTAAATAAGTATTCCATCTTTACCCTTCCAGAGATTTCATCGGCTGACTCCAGCGGCCAAGCTCACGGCCATCAATAGAAGTATAAGTTGTTTCGCCGGCAGTAATAACAGGAGCCGCAAGTTTAAGACGCTCCATAAAAGAAAGGCTCTTATCCTTGAGTTTTTCTTCTATCATAACATTACAGATTTCGCAGAGAAAAATATCACTGCCTTCGGCGGCATGAATCTCTTTTACAACACACAGCTCAAAGCTGACAGGGCATTCTGCAATTGTTGGAACATCAAGCACCTGGCCCTGTTCAATAGTCGGCATATATTTCATTTTATCCGGATTGTCACGGCCACTGGTGCAGCCATAATAATCAGCAAGCGGAAGAAGTTTTTCTGTTACAAGATTTGCGGAAAAAACTCCGTTCTTGCGGATTAAATCCTTTGTCAGTTTTTCTTCGCCGATGCAAGCCATTACTCCCATGAGAAGCTCTTTGTTTACTTCTATTGTTGCATAACTGAACCAGCAGAAAAGTCCAAAATCCGGAATACCATCAGCCTTTTTTGTTCCATACAAAAAGAGCGACTGCGGACAAAAATCATTTCCTAGGTTTCCTTTTACTTTTGACATTTTTTTTCCTCCATTTTATAAATCTATTTTAAAATAGGCTTCCAATTATCTGTAGAATCAAGAAAAATTTCTGAATGCTTCTGGTTGCAAGCAAGTCCGACCATTTGGTCAAAGTGCCACATGGTCTGAAGATTTTTAAGCTCAGAAAGTTCTGCCCAAAAAACGCGTCCTTCTTCGGAAGATGCTAACTTTCCTTCAAACTCATCTGCCCGAAAAATAAAAACCATATAACGTTTGCCATCTTCTTCGAACCAATCCTTAATGCCGCAAAGTTTTGGAGATTTTATTGTAAGTCCCGTTTCTTCTTTTATCTCGCGAATTACAGAATCAACGATTGGTTCTCCAGGTTCCACGTGACCGCCCGGACAAGTAATGCCCTTAAAACCTTTGCCAACTTTTTCCTGAACCAGCAGCTTTGTCCCGTTGAATATCATGCACATATTTGTAAGAATTACTTTTTCCGGATTTTCCATGTGGCTCCTTTTTATTTCAAATATGTTTGAATCACACTTTTCAAAAGTTTTGATGAAAGAGGCTTAGCCGAGGTTTCCATTGTGATGACGAGATTCTTTCCCGGGAAGAATCCGTTTTCGGCGTAGAGCGCAAGTTTTTCGGTGGCACGTGCAGCATATTCCGGATCATCCATCATGCCAAAATGCTCCCAGGCAAACTCCTGGCGGGTGCGAAGATTCAGACAATAAAAATCAGGATGAAGCTGACAGATATCCAGATCGTAGAAATCTGGAGTTTTAGCTCTGGACTTTACAGAGGCTGTGACGTGAGCAGAGCCCATATTATCCGCGGCATCATAATTATCTGCTGCGTTCCTATCAACTAAAAGCGGGAACTCATAACGATAAGGCACTCCGGCCGCCTTGAGGGAATTTGCAATAATAACCTCGGACTTGGAACGTACCTGCTCATTGTTGTCGGTAAAAAGTGGTGGTGCGTCTTCTGCAAATTTTTTGTGCCGATATTCAACCTTGAGCCAGGCAGCGGCATAGGTCTGGTCATCCATGGTAAGCGGCGTAACAACTTCCTTTCGGGTTGAAGCAAGCTTTTTGTAAACAGTGTCACAACATTTTTCATTGTAGGCTTTTAGAAAATTCTTTAGCTCTTTAATTTCAGCTTCGATTGCCGGAATAGTTTTCCGGTCGTAGTCATTCTGAATCAGAGCGCGGGCCTGATTTTCCTGTGAGCGAGGCATGTAAGTTCCCTGTGCATCAGATGGGGAGGAGCGTTTGTAAAATTGCAGATAATTTTTTTGCCTTACAATTCGCACTAACCCGGATGGATTTTTCTTTACGGCAAATTGCTTAGTTTTGAGTGCATCTTCCAGCTCAGAGATGCGGGACTCAATCTGCGAAAGAAATGTAGATGGTGGCAATAATTCTAACTTTTTAATGACAATACCCTCCGAAACCGCCCCCTCTTTGCAGTTTTCATACTATAAAGATAAATGCAAAACTATGTTCTGACAAGAAATTTCGAATAAAAACATATAATTTTTATTTTTTCGGATAATTATATGTTTTATAAATTAAAAAGTTCTAATGTGTTGAAAGAGTTAACATATAATTTATTATTTTTCGGCCTTTTTTATGTTTAAGCCTCTTGAAAACACATACTTTTCGCGGTATTCACGTTTGTTTTCATGTAGAGTTTTAGCTTTTAAACATATATTTCAGCTATTTACTTCTATTTATATGTTTTTTCTTAGTGAAGACAAGGATTCTTTCTATAAGTTAACATATATTTTGGATTTTTATAGTTATTTATATGTTAACTTATCCAATTTAGACAGTTTTTATTACGCCTAGCTGAATTATTCCCTTTCTCACCCGCGTTAGGGCATGGAGCAGCAGGAGCAGGCGAAGCCTGCGAGTGGCCACCTAGGGAGCGACGGCTGAAAGCCGACAAAATGCTCCGCCGGAGCATTTTGAGCGAGTCTCCGAGCAGCTCTGCTGCGAAGGCATGCGAAGCATGGGTGGCTGAGCGCTAGCGAACTGCGGAACGCCCGACCCGAGG
>OCTX012211489.1_pt1 | contig 10612 bp, 7 predicted proteins | sample 1539691 | NCBI WGS metagenome assembly OCTX01 (sample SAMN02144231, study PRJEB22623) | gut metagenome | biome: sheep rumen | host: Ovis aries | place: New Zealand | reverse complement strand
ATCACGGGGTTGTCGGCGATGATGACATACGAGGCGCAGTCGTCCAGAATGCGGATCACGCTGCCGTTGTCCATCGGCCAGCGAGCCAGGTCGCGCATCCGTTTGCCGGTACCTTTACAATAGAAATAGCAGCCCTTCAGGGCAGGCAGGGTGACGCCAATCTGCTTCACGTCGCTGATAGCGGGCAGGGTGCGTATCTCGTCGTCAACATATTCCGTGATGTTCACGGTGATGTTGCCACCATTACGCTCGGCCCAGCCGTTCTGCCACAGATAGCCGGCTACCTCTGCAATTTTCTCCACCTCGGCTTTCAGCGCGGGGCGTCCTTCCAGAATACTCTTCATCTTTACTTAGTATTATAGATTGTTTTCGGTTGCAAAGGTATACCTATTTTGCGGGAACAGACACTACAATTTGACATTTCCACCCCTAAAAAATGATTCAATTCTTGATTTATATCAATCCCTTTGGTATTTTCCCCGCTTATTTGTAACTTTGCAGCCGACTTTCCGAATCATTCGAAAGCAGATACGTACCACAACAATACAGAAGCCGATGAGCGAAAACATAATAATCGTCGATGCCGACTTCGTCGACAAGGTGGCATTCGACCTGACTGTCAACTTTGAGCGCATGCTGGAACGCCAGATACCACAGGCCGACCTGGCACGGTGGGTGGAGTGTCTGTCTATGGACGGCGGACTGCGCCAGGGCGACCACCAGACAATGGTGGTGCTCGTTCATGAACAGACATCTGCCGAGATGAAGAACTTCAAGCCCGGCCGCTATGCCGACGAACTGGACGGCCAGGCGTTCAAAGGGCCGCTGGGTGAGTTTGTGCTGAGTGCTACCACCGGCGAAGGCCTCACCGCCAAGGCCGACCTGTTCGTTGACACGGTGCAGACCGTTCTGCAGCAGACCGACGTGAAGCGGATGATGATTGTGCCCGACGATGCTTTATATAATAATGTACGCGAGGCTATCCACCAGGCTGGCGATGCTGCCGACGAGAAGCGTATCACGGTGTTTGCCATGCAGCCCATGCACGGCGGTCCGTTCCGTCAGGAGATTCTGGGCTACTCGCTCATGGCTGCCCTCGGCATCAGGGGTGAGGAGTTGAGAGTTGAGAATTGAGAATGATGATAACGATTTTAAGGTAAAAATAAGAAATGAATATGATTCAACAGTTTTTCTGGAACATCCCCTTCAGCCAGATCTGGGGATTGATGATCACCTACGGGGTGACACTGGTTAAGAACATCGTTGTGGCAGCCATCGTCTTCTTCATCGGCCGCTACCTCATCAAGTGGCTCATCACACTGTTCACCAAGATGCTGCAGCGCAGCAAGGTGGACCCCACACTCTACTCGTTTCTGAACAGCATCATCAACGTGGTGCTGTGGTTCGTGCTCATCATCATCGTCATCTCCATACTGGGCATCGAGACATCGTCGTTCATCGCACTCTTCGCATCGGCAGGCGTGGCCATCGGCATGGCCCTGAGCGGCACACTGCAGAACTTCGCCGGCGGCGTGATGATACTGCTGTTCCGTCCCTTCAAGGTGGGCGACTATATCGAGGCACAGGGCTATGCCGGCACGGTGAAGGAGATACAGATCTTCAACACCATCATCACCACCGTGGACAACCAGACCATCATCATCCCCAACGGCGGACTGTCGACGGGCTCGATGAAAAACTACTCCACTGAGACCTACCGCCGCGTAGACCTCGACTTCCAGTTTGCCTACGGTGCCGACCTCGACCAAGTGAAAGAGGCCATCCGCGACATACAGCAGCGCAACCCGCTCATCCTGCAAGGGCCCGTGGCCGACTCGGCCGTGGTGGCTGCCCCCTGGAGCGGCGTGACGAAGTTGGCCGACAGCGGCGTGGTCATCAACACCCGCACCTGGTGTAAGAGCAGCGACTACTGGACCGTATTCTTCTACATGAACGAGACCGTCTATCAGGAACTGAAGGCCCGCGGCTTCATGTTCCCCTTCAACCGCATGGATGTGAACATCGTAAATAATAAATAACATATATAACAATCGGACAAGACATGAAAAGAACGACCTTCATGCTGGCTGCGCTGATAATGACAGCCACCACCCTCTTCGCACAGTCGAAGGTTTACTTCACAAAGGAGATTACGTCCGAGGCGCTGGTCAAGATCTACGAGGCGCTGGGCGTGGAGCCCCAAGGCCGCGTAGCCGTGAAAATCAGTACCGGCGAAGGCGGCAACCAGCACTATCTGAAACCGACACTCATCCGCAATCTGGTGGACAAGGTGAACGGCACCATCGTGGAGTGCTGCACGGCCTACGGCGGCTCGCGACAGGACCCGAAGAAGCACTGGGAGACCATCCATGAGCACGGCTTCGACTCCATCTTCGCCGTCGACCTGATGGACGAGTTCGGCGAGATACGCATCCCCGTCAAGGACCGCAAGCACCTGAAGTACGACATCGTGGGCGAACATGTGGCTAACTACGACTTCATGATCAACCTGGCCCACTTCAAGGGCCATGCCATGGGCGGCTTCGGCGGTGTGCTGAAGAACGCCTCCATCGGCGTGGCATCGACAGCGGGAAAGGCCTATATCCACTCCGCCGGCAAAACCACCGACGCGAAGTTGGTATGGACACCCGACTACATTGCCGCCGGCAAGACACAGGACCTCTTCCTGGAGTCGATGGCGGCTGCCGCTCAGGCCGTTCACAACTATTTCAACGGCAAGGTGATCTACATCAACGTGATGAACAACATGTCGGTGGACTGCGACTGCGACGGCCACCCCGCCAAGCCTGAACTGCAGGACATGGGCATCATGGCAAGCCTCGACCCCGTGGCCGTAGACCAGGCCTGCCTGGACAAGGTATTCAACTACAAGGGTAAGCCCGGCGACGACAACCAGCCGCTCATCAAGCGCATCAATCGCCAGCACGGCACCTATATCACCGACTATGCCGAGCAGATCGGACTGGGTTCGAAGACCTACACATTAATTAATCTAGACAAATAATCAAGAATGAAGAAAACAAACTTTATGATGCTCGCAACAACCGTTGCGGGCATCGTTTCGTGGATGCCCCAAGTTCACGCTGCCGAGGTGGCTGAAGGGGTGAGCGACTCTGTACGATTGGGCGAAGTGGTAGTGACCGGTAGCCGTCAGGCCGTCGACGTGCGCCATCTGCCGATGACGGTGACGGTCATCAATCGTGACAAACTGACGGAGCAGAACCATACCTCGCTGCTGCCCACCGTGATGCAGCAGGTGCCAGGTTTCTTCGTGACCGGCCGTTCGGTGATGGGCTACGGTGTGTCGACCGGTGCCGCTGGCGGCATCAACCTGCGCGGACTGGCCGGTGGCAGCGGACAGATGCTGGTACTCATCGACGGTCATCCACAGTATCAGGGCGTGTTCGGCCATCCCATCAGCGACAGTTACCAGACGCTGATGGCCGAACGGGTGGAAGTGCTACGCGGTCCGGCATCGGTGCTCTACGGCTCGAATGCCATGGGGGGCGTGATGAACATCGTCACCCGCCAGGTAAAGACCGACACCGTCAGTACCATTATCAACATTGGGGCCGGCAGTTACGGCACACTACAGGCTGAGGCCACCAACCAGTTGCGCCACGGCCGCTTCAGCAGCACCGTGGCACTGCAGTATGCCCGCTCAGACAACCACCGTCCCAACATGGGTTTCGAGCAGTATGGCGGCTACATCAAACTGGGCTATGACCTCGACGCCCACTGGACACTGTCGGCCGACCTCGACCTGACACGCTTCAACGCCAGCAACCCCGGCACCACGACGCAGCCGAAACTGGAGAACGACCAGTGGATAACACGCGGCGCGGCCTCGCTGACCCTGGCCAACAACTACGGATCGACCAGCGGTGCGCTGAGCGTCTACGACAACTTCGGATGGCATAAAATCAACGACGGCTACAATGCCCAGGGCGGCACGCCACAGACCGACCTGTTCCGTTCGAAGGATGCCGTGGCCGGCGTGACGTGGTACCAGACAGCCCGTCTGTTCAGCGGCAACCGCGTGACCGTAGGTGTCGACTATCAGCACATCTATGGCCGGGCCTACTACACCAACCGCCAGACCGGCGAGACCGTCACCACACAGCGGCGCCTCATGCAGAGTGCCCATGCTCATGAGAACGAGGTGGCCGGCTATGTGGACTTCCGTCAGGACCTCACCCCGTGGCTCACGGCCGATGCCGGCCTGCGCTACGACCACCACTCGAAGGCCGGAGGCGAATGGGTGCCGCAGTTCGGACTCGCCGTCCGCCCCATGACAACGGCCTCGCTGAAGGCCACCGTGGGCAAGGGCTTCCGCAACCCCACGACCAAGGAGATGTATCTCTACGGCATGGCCAACCACGACTCGCTGCGCGCCGAACGACTGTGGAACTACGAACTGGCGTGGAGTCACCACCTGGGACGGCTGAACTACGGAGCCAACATCTACTATATCAAGGCTGACAACATGATTATGAGCACGGCCACCGCACAGGGCAACAAGAACATGAACACCGGCGAACTGGAGCACTACGGCATGGAACTGCAGGCCGGCTATGACCTGTGCCGCCGATGGACACTGACCACCAACCACAGCATCCTGAAAATGAAAAACCGCGACGTGACCGCCGCCCCTAAGTACAAAGCCTTCCTGGGCGGCACATATCATGACGGCAAATGGCACGCCACAATGGGCCTGCAGTATCTCAGCGGACTGGGGCTCGACAGCAATGGCGACGGCTTTGCCGACGAGGCACAGAAGGACATCTGCCTCGTAAACGCCAGCGTCCGCTACAACCTCTGTCCAAACCTGGCGCTCTGGGCCCGTGGCGAAAACCTGCTGGCGCAGCGCTACGAACTCTATAACGGTTATCCCATGCCGCGTGCCACCTTCATGGGCGGTGTCAACATCGCCTTCTGAGGACTGTATGAAACACGTGCATCACATTCCTGGAGAAAGAAAAGAGGGTAAAAATTTGCATATCTCAGGAAAAAGTAGTTACTTTGTGCCATTAATATAAAAAAAAGAACGAAATGGCAAGAGTACTAATGATTGGCGCCGGTGGCGTCGCTACGGTGGCTGCGTTCAAGATTGCGCAGAATGCCGACGTGTTTACTGAGTTCATGATTGCCAGCCGTCGCAAGGAGAAATGTGACGCGCTGGTGGAGGCCATCCACAAAGCCGGCTATCAGATGGACATCAAAACGGCTCAGGTGGATGCCGACGAGGTGGAGCAACTGAAGACCCTCTTCGCTGACTATAAGCCAGAACTGGTCATCAACCTCGCCCTGCCATATCAGGACCTCACCATCATGGAGGCCTGTCTGGCCTGTGGCTGCAACTATCTGGACACAGCCAACTATGAACCGAAGGACGAGGCTCACTTCGAATACTCATGGCAGTGGGCCTATCGCGAGCGTTTCGAGAAAGCCGGACTGACAGCCATCCTCGGTTGCGGCTTCGACCCGGGCGTGACGAGCATCTTCACGGCCTACGCTGCCAAGCACCACTTCAAGGAGATACAATACCTGGATATCGTCGACTGCAACGCCGGTGACCACCACAAGGCATTCGCCACCAATTTCAACCCGGAAATCAACATCCGTGAGATCACACAGAAAGGCCTCTACTGGGAGAACGGGAAATGGATAGAGACGGAGCCGCTGGAGATTCACAAAGACCTGACCTATCCGGAAATCGGGCCGCGCGACAGTTACCTGCTGCACCACGAGGAGATAGAGAGTCTGGTGATCAACTATCCGACGATTAAGCGGGCCCGCTTCTGGATGACATTCGGACAGCAGTATCTGAAGCACCTGGAGGTGATTCAGAACATCGGAATGAGCCGCATCGACGAGGTGGAATACGAGGCCCCGCTGGCCGACGGCAGCGGCAAGACCGTCAAAGTGAAGATTGTGCCGCTGCAGTTCCTCAAGGCCGTGCTGCCCAATCCGCAGGACCTGGGCGAGAACTACGAAGGACAGACCTCCATCGGCTGTCGCATCCGTGGCATCGGAAACGATGGCCAAGAGCACACCTATTATGTATATAACAACTGCTCGCACCGTGCTGCCTACGAGGAGACGGGTATGCAGGGCGTCTCGTACACCACCGGTGTACCGGCCATGATTGGAGCCATGATGTTCTGCAAGGGGCTGTGGAAGAAACCCGGAGTACACAACGTCGAAGAGTTCGACCCCGATCCCTTCATGGAGCAACTCAACAAGCAGGGCCTGCCCTGGCACGAGATTCACGACGGCGACCTCGAACTGTAAATTGTAAATCGTAAATAAATAGCGAAATTGTAAATCGTCAAATCGTAAATAAAAAAGATGGCAAAGAAAGAAGAAACCGGCGAGGCACTAAGCCCGCAGCAAGAGAAACTGAAAGCCCTGCAGGCTGCCATGTCGAAGATTGAAAAAGACTTCGGCAAAGGCTCGATTATGCGAATGGGCGAAGAGAAAATCGAAAACGTAGATGTCATCCCAACCGGTTCGATTGGACTGAACGCCGCCCTGGGCGTGGGTGGCTACCCCAAGGGACGCATCATCGAAATCTATGGCCCAGAGTCGTCCGGTAAGACGACACTGGCCATCCATGCCATTGCCGAGGCCCAGAAAGCCGGCGGCATCGCTGCCTTCATCGATGCTGAGCATGCCTTCGACCGCTTCTATGCGCAGAAACTGGGTGTCGACATCGACAACCTGTATATCTCGCAGCCCGACAACGGCGAACAGGCACTGGAGATTGCCGACCAACTGATCCGCTCGGCCGCCATCGACATCATCGTCATCGACTCGGTGGCCGCACTGACACCGAAAAAGGAGATTGAGGGCGACATGGGCGACTCGGCTGTCGGTCTGCATGCCCGTCTGATGAGCCAGGCTCTGCGCAAGGTGACCTCGACCATCGCCAAGACTAACACCACGTGTATCTTCATCAACCAGTTGCGCGAGAAAATCGGTGTGATGTTCGGCAACCCCGAGACGACCACCGGCGGTAACGCCCTGAAGTTCTATGCATCTGTCCGTCTGGACATCCGCAAGGTGACCAGCATCAAGGACGGCGACAGCGTCATCGGCAACCAAGTGCGTGTAAAGGTGGTGAAAAACAAGGTGGCTCCTCCCTTCCGCAAGGCAGAGTTTGAAATCACCTTCGGCGAGGGCATCTCCAAGGTCGGCGAGATTGTCGACCTGGGCGTGGAGTACGACATCATCAAGAAGAGCGGTTCGTGGTTCAGTTACGAGGATGCGAAACTGGCACAGGGACGCGACGCCACCAAGCAGTTGCTGAAAGACAACCCCGAACTGTGCGATGAACTGGAAGCAAAAATCATGGAGAAGATAGCGGAGCAAAAATAATCTCTCGCGCGTACCTTAATTATTTAGGAAAGAGATTCCCGAATTAATAGCAGAAAGAGATTCCCGGCCGCTAGCGACCGGGAATCTCTTTCTGCTATTTCAGGTGTTTGATATTCCTCACTTTCTTGGTGGCCTTATCGAAGAAGACGCAAGCATAAGGACGGCCCGGCGCATTGTAAACCCACGTGTAGGTATCTTTTTCCTCACCATGACCGGTAGGCTCGCCTAATGCCAGTTTCACCTCATTCTCGGTGAAGCCCTTACGGACAATGCTCTTCTGCACATCGGAGAAATTGGCACGACGCACACCAGGCATATCCAGCGGATTACCCCAAGCAAAGAGACTGGTGAACAGATCCTCGCGCTGACCGTCGATGTCGCCTGCCACATTCTGACTGATGAAAGTGACATCCTTGCTGTATTTCCGGCCAGTACTCTCGCCGATGAGTGTCATCTTGACATAGTGCGAACCACGCTTGGCCTTGATGTCCTGAATGGTAAAGGTGGACAGACGGGCCACCCTGGTGCGCTGGCCGTTGTTAGCAAACATCTCGGTATTGTAGAGCGTAAACACTTTCTTGCCAATATAGTTGCGATAGCCGCCGCTGGCTGCCAAACTGTCACCTGGCAGTTCAAAGGCACCATCGAACGTGTGTATCTTCATATTGCTGATATCAAACTCATCGTCGCGCATACCACTGTTAGTACGGCTGATGGCCACATTCTGATAAAACTCACGCTTATCGCCGCCAGTTTCGGCCACGATAATCTTCACCGGGAAACTGCGGGTGCCGACACCCACAGCCACCACTTTCACCTCGGTACCTAAGGGCACATCGGTGATGGTCCTATAGCCGTCGCCATCCAACTCCGTGTCCTGATAGTATTCGTCGGCCACGGTAAACAGCACCTTGTCTTTGAACACCTCGATAGCCGTGTCCACATCGCCCAGATAAGCCAGCGTGGGAACACCCAACTTACCGTAGCAGTAGTCATCGAACGACGCGGTAGGAATCTCGTAATAATAGGCCTTGCCGTCGTCCTCGCAGACAAAGTTGATATGGTCATGAAGACCGCCGGTGTTCTCATGGCCTTTGTAAACCATAATCTTGTGGCGAAGCGAACGACTGCTCACCATCTGACCCGTGGCAGCATCGGTAAAGGTCTTGATGACCATGTCCTTCTTGTCGGGAATCACCATAAAGCGCATACCGTCCTTCCAGTCGCACAGACTGACATGGTGAAAATAGCGGCCCAGAAAGTCCTTAGGTTCATCAGCCTTCTCCGACGTTGACGCACCATCGGCCTGATCGGCAGCAGCGACTGTCTTCACTGCACTCTTCGTCTTTACTATGTACTTACTCCCGTTTTCTTGCCCTTGGGCGGCAACTGCTATCAGCGTCGCCATCAATAAAAACACGATTTTCTTCATCATCATATTTTATTTAAACTGACTGCAAAGGTATGAAAAACTTTTCATACTTATGCCAAAATGTCGCAACAAATAGTCATTTCTTGTGAAATTTTATACTTTTGGCACAGGCTTTGCTACTTAATCAATGATAAACATCAGTAAATAACATATAAAAAATAATACAATTATGGGAAAGATTATTGGTATTGACCTGGGTACAACTAACAGTTGTGTTGCCGTGTTCGAAGGCAACGAGCCCGTTGTGATTGCAAACAGTGAAGGTAAGCGCACCACGCCTTCAGTGGTAGGTTTCGTAGAGGGTGGCGAGCGTAAGATTGGCGACCCTGCCAAGCGTCAGGCTATCACCAACCCGAAGAACACCGTCTACTCTATCAAGCGGTTCATGGGAGAGACGTGGCAGCAGACCGAGAAAGAAATCTCGCGCGTGCCGTTCTCTGTCGTCAACGAGGGGGGCTATCCCCGTGTCGACATCGACGGCCGTAAGTACACCCCGCAGGAAATATCTGCCATGGTGCTGCAGAAGATGAAGAAGACCGCCGAGGACTACCTCGGACAGGAGGTGACCGATGCTGTCATCACCGTGCCGGCCTACTTCTCTGACTCACAGCGTCAGGCTACGAAGGAGGCCGGACAGATTGCCGGTCTGAATGTGCGCCGTATCGTCAACGAGCCTACGGCTGCCGCTTTGGCATACGGTATCGACAAGACGAATAAGGACATGAAGATTGCCGTCTTCGACCTCGGTGGCGGTACATTCGATATCTCTATCCTCGACTTCGGTGGCGGCGTATTCGAGGTGCTCTCCACCAATGGCGATACTCACCTGGGCGGCGACGACTTCGATCAGGTCATCATCGACTGGCTGGTACAGGAGTTCAAAAACGACGAGGGTGCCGACCTGAAGACCGACCCCATGGCCATGCAGCGCCTGAAGGAGGCCGCCGAAAAGGCCAAAATTGAACTGTCGTCGACCACTTCTACGGAGATTAACCTCCCCTACATCATGCCGGTCGGCGGCGTGCCCAAGCACCTTGTTAAGACACTGAGCCGTGCTAAGTTCGAGCAGTTGGCCCACAACCTGATTCAGGCTTGTCTAGTGCCCTGCCAGAATGCCATCCGCGACGCAGGCATCTCTACATCCGACATCGACGAGGTTATCCTCGTGGGCGGTTCAAGCCGTATCCCCGCTGTGCAGACCCTCGTAAAGAACTACTTCGGCAAGGAGCCTTCGAAGGGCGTGAACCCCGACGAGGTGGTGGCCGTGGGTGCTGCCATCCAGGGTGCCATCCTCAACCAGGAAACCGGTCAGGACATCGTATTGCTCGATGTCACCCCGCTGACACTGGGCATTGAGACCCTCGGTGGTGTGATGACCAAGTTGATCGATGCCAACACCACCATCCCGTGCAAGCAGAGCCAGGTATTCTCTACCGCTGCCGACAACCAGACGGAGGTGACCATCCACGTGCTGCAGGGCGAGCGTCCTATGGCTTCGCAGAACAAGAGCCTCGGCCAGTTCAACCTCACCGGCATCGCTCCCGCCCGTCGTGGCGTGCCTCAGATTGAGGTAACCTTCGACATCGATGCAAACGGCATAGTCAAAGTCTCGGCCAAGGATAAGGCCACCGGCAAGGAGCAGGCCATCCGCATCGAGGCTTCCAGCGGTCTGTCGCAAGACGAGATCAACCGCATGAAGGCTGAGGCTGAGGCCAATGCCGAGAACGACAAGAAAGAGCGTGAGCGCATCGACAAGATGAATCAGGCCGACTCGATGAT
>OCTX011979754.1_pt1 | contig 10613 bp, 8 predicted proteins | sample 1539691 | NCBI WGS metagenome assembly OCTX01 (sample SAMN02144231, study PRJEB22623) | gut metagenome | biome: sheep rumen | host: Ovis aries | place: New Zealand | reverse complement strand
GGCAATTGTTGACTACAGACGCTTGGGATATAGCGAGGCTTGGATTAACCAACGTATCAAGTCGATAGAGGTGCGCAAGGAACTGACAGATGAGTGGAAGCGCACAGGAGTGCAAGAGGGGCTTGAATTTGCTTCTTTGACAGATATTATCACACGTGAATGGAGTGGTTTTACCACCAAGCAATATAAAAATTATAAGGGTCTGAAGAAAGAGAACTTGCGCGATAACATGACCAATCTGGAAATTGCACTTAATATCCTTGCAGAAGCTTCAGCCACAGAGATTTCTAAAGACCGTAATCCTAAAGGTTACAATGCTCAGACTCAGGTGGCGAAAGAGGGTGGTAGTGTAGCCAAGGCAGCACGCAAACAGTTGGAAAGCAAATTGGGGCGTAGTGTCATCACAAAAGAAAAAGCAAGTGACTATCTGCTGCCCCAAAATCCAAATACAGAAGAAGCAGATAATAAAGATAATAGTGATTTATAGTAATAGTGATAAAGGGTCGAAACACGAACCTGTCCCTGTGTTCCTTTTCTCGATGGGTTGAAACCCTGTTGATTTGTTTGTTATCATAATGATACAATGTTTAAAGTGATTAATTTTTTTAAAAGTGTTTAAGTACCTCGCCAGACTGTGATAGTTAGGCGAGGATTTTTTTATAATTTTGTTTTTATATCTGAAAATCTTTGTATATTTGCGAGTTAAAAGAAAAACAGAGTTAAATCTGATACTTTTTAAACAACTAAATGCCGTTGGTGCGGCCGTGTGGTACACGTAAAACTTCGCATTATTATGAAAAAATTTACAATCACTTGCTACCGCGAGACAAAAACCTACCCGGAAAGCAAACGTAAGGAAATGATGAACTATTATCTGGAAGGTATGATGTGCTGTGAGGGGAGCGAACAAGAACGCTACACTCATGTCTATTTAGACCTTGCTGCAGGTTTGGAACATTGTACCGATGAATGTTTGTGGTAATCCGGGGGTGTTAAAGCCCTATCATGGAAGAAAAAAAGACTGAAAACACTCAGAAAGAACCGGTTTATGTAGAAAAGCCAGACAAGACAATAGTCAGAACTAAGCATCCAAGACTTGAAATTCGAGTCCTGGATGCTAATTGTACGCGCAAGCAACTGGAGCATGCGCTTAGGATGGCGTATGAGTGGGTGAAGCACCAGAATAGAATTCCCCATGATGTTAACGAGCAAGGTGAATAAAATAGATTAATCTGATACTAGAGAAAAGAAAACAATATGGATTTAAAAGACTTTGCAACACAATTTGTTGAAAATACTCAGACAGCTGTCGAGATGAATGATTCTGATTATGATCAAGAACTTGCAGCTACGATTATAGAGTATATGGAAGACAATGGAGAAGTTAACTCCCCTGAAAGATGTGCATTTCAAAAAACTCGTTCTCGAATAACTGCTTATGACTATAATGACGAAGCCGAGTCTTTAGATTTATTATATCTCATAAAATCCGAGACCTTTTTAGGCAAAATAGGTCAGAAAAAACTTCTACAAGGTTTTGACTATCTTTATTCGTTCTATAAGGAAGCGATGTCAGGTTCTTTATTCAAAAGTGCTGACGTAAGCAATAGTGATGAAATTGTAGAAGTTGCAAAACTGATTCAAAGTACTAAGGGTGTTATCAATCAGCTTCGTTTGTATATTATTACAGATGGTCTTGTTGACCCTTCTCTTATCCCGGATGCCAAAGACGATGATAATGATGATTTGGTAATTGAATATAACGTGTGGGATATGCAGAGAGTATATCAACAACACAATATCCGTGCAGGTAAGGAAAAGGTTGAAATAGATTTCCAAACATCATACAATACGTCTTTACAATGCTTGAAGTTAACGGAACAGAATTTGTTTCTTGATGCCTATTTGGCAATTATTCCAGGCATCACTTTGGCACAAATATATCAGAAGTACCAACAGGTTCTTTTGGAAAAGAATGTTCGTACTTTCCTTCAGTTCAAAGGTAAGGTGAACAAAAATATTCGAAACACATTAAGGACTCAGCCAGATTTGTTTTTTTCATTCAATAACGGAATATCCACTACTGCATCTGAAATAGAAACTAGAGAAGAGGATGGGGCATTATATATTACAAGAATATTCGATTGGCAAATAGTAAATGGAGGTCAGACTACTGCTTCTATTGCTGCGTCACTTCGTGATAGGTCTGTCGATTTGTCAAAGGTGTTTGTACCTATGAAAATTAGTGTGATAAGAGATGCAGAACGTGATAACGAAATGGTTCGTCAAATTTCCTTTTGCGCTAATAGTCAGACAGCAATCAAAAATTCAGATTTTTCAGCTAATGATCCTTTCTTGGTTGATTTGGAGAAATTCAGTCGCGAGGAATGGATACCAAATGGAAATAACAAGCCTGTAAGCAAATGGTATTTTGAGAGAACTCGTGGGCAATATTTAGACCAATTAGCTCATCTGGATGGATTTGAAGCAAGACAATTCAGACTTACATATCCTAAACAAAATAAGATTACAAAGACTGATATTGCAAAATATGAAACAACTTGGCAGCAACGACCATACGATGCTTGTAGGGGCGCAGAAAAGAATTATCAATTATTTGTGGCAGATATAAAGCGTGAAAAGCCAATAATCAATGCAAACTACTATAAACGGATTATCGCTAAAGGTATTCTGTTTAGGACAATAGACTCTATCGTCAAATCAAAGGACCTTGGAGGTTATAAGGCTAACATGAATATCTATATCATGTCCGCTTTGTCATTTATTTCAAATGGTAATTTAGATCTGACATACATATGGGAAAACCAGCAAGTACAAGGAGAAGTACTTATAATGATTAGTAACCTTGTTCCAATTGTTTGGAATCATATTATCAGTGGGGGTGATGGGAACCAGTCTTCTAACGTTGGAGAGTGGACAAAAAAGCCGAAGTGTTGGAACTCATTAAAATACAAACTGGCAGGTGTTGGGCAATTATCAGATGATATGATGCAGCCCGAAACAAATGATGATGGTTCGTACCTTAATGAAACACAACAGAAACGAATCGAAGAAGCAGAGACTGTTGAATCAACTTATTGGTTTGCTCTTGCCAATTGGGCAAAAAGTCATGATTTATTAACGCCTATGGATAGAAAGGCTGCTTTCAATTTTGGAACTATGAAGTCAAGAAATAAAAAAATGGCATCTCTCAAGCAAGCTCAATATGCATTGCAAATAATAGAAAAGGCTAAGGACTTAGGATTTATAGAATAATGGCAAAGAAGAAATATACATTCATTGATTTGTTTGCAGGAATAGGTGGCTTTCATACTGCTTTGCATAGTATGGGAGCCAAATGTGTATTTGCGAGTGAATGGGATAAAAATGCAAGAAAATCCTACGAAGCTAATTATTCAGGAGTGGAGCCTAATTTGTTTAAGAAAGACAGTCAGGGAAATTACTTATTTTTTAATGAGGATATCAATGATGTTGATCCTTCAAAAGTTCCCGATTTTGATATTTGTTGTGGAGGTTTCCCTTGTCAACCATTTTCTGTTGCAGGCTTAAAATTAGGCTTTGATGATACAAGAGGTACTCTATTTTTTAATATTGCAAATTTAGTTAAGGAAAAGATAGATAAAGGAAATCCTCCACGAGTGTTATTCCTTGAGAATGTTCGCGGTTTAAAAAATCATGATAAAGGAAAAACTTTGCAAGTTATCCTTGCAACATTAGAAGAACTTGGTTACGGATATTCTTACGAGGTTTTGAATGCTAAATATTTTGGAGTGCCACAAAATCGTGAACGTCTGTTTATTATAGCTTGGTATAAGAAATTAGTAGACGTGGAATCATTTAAATTTCCTTACGGAATTTCCAAAGATGGTTCAACAATCTATGAAAAAGATAAACTAAAAGAAGGGACATTTCCAACAAAGGTATCTGATATATTTGAACCAGATGAGATAACAATTCCTTTTACCATATCTGATAGAATGTGGGAAGGGCACAAGGCTCGAAAAGAAAGGAATAGACAAAACGGAAAAGGCTTTGGTTATTCATTGTTTAAACCAGATAGTGTTTATACAAGCACTATATCTGCACGTTATTGGAAGGATGGAAGTGAGATACTTATTGATCAGTCGGACAAAGGTATGAATCCGCGTACTCTAACACCTGTAGAAGCAGGACGACTACAGGGTTATAGAATTTTGGGGGACAAAGGATGGAAATATGAGGAGTGTTCGCATAATCAAAACTACAATGAGTCAAATCCTGAATTTAAAATTGTGGTATCCAAAAAAGAGGCTTACCATCAGTTTGGAAATAGCGTGGCTATACCAGTAATAAAGAAATTAGCACAAGAAATATACAAACAACTTCTGTAATATGGACACATTAAAAGACCTTAAAGAAATCTACGAATCTGCTAATGGTAGATTTAGTAAGTATGAAGGACACGATTTTGTTCTTCCAGAGGCATTTAAAAGTAAAGTTAGAGAAATCAATAGTTATCATATCAGCTACAACCAATATTCTGCAGTAGTTAATTCTAATGATGGTTTGAGCATATATTTACCCAATCAATGGTTCTATGTGGCTTCGTATTTTACAGAATTTTATAACGAACTTCTTCGATATAAATCTTTTGCAATACAAGCTATTAGTAGGGAACGTCTAAAAGATTTAAATGGATCGAACCTTACAGAGGCAGAATTGGATAGTATAGATAGATTGAATTTGGATGATATTTCTAAAGATAGGCTGAAAAATTTTATTACCAATTATTCTTGGTGGCATGGTGGTAAGACAATAGACAGAGGCGATTTTTATGTTTCCCCAATTCTTAATGGAGCGAGGCTCGTAAATCAGTCACAATCATATGTGGCTGACCTTTGTGCTTTTCTTGCGGATAAACCAGAATTGGTTAAGGCAATAATTGATGGAGAAGAGAGCAAAGAGGCAGCTAAAATAACGGAAAAAATTGTTGGTGAGAAAGCTGTGAGTTCTTTTGTGTTTTCTGTTATTAGCTATCTTGAAATGAATGAAGGACTTGACCCTATTGCTTCTTATGCACAAAACGTAGAAAGGGGAAATCCTATAAAGGTTAGTAAAGCAGGCCTATTCTCTCTTGTAGGAATGTTTATAGAAGCGTCTTTAGAGGAAATACGAAGTAGAAATGCAAATTCTACAAGGTGGTTTGAGAAAGAATTTAAATTAGCAGAAAGAAATGTTTATCTTAGTACTCAATGGGTAGCTACTGAGAATTATCAGTTAACTCTTTCCGACTTTGTCAAGTTAATAAATTATTGTTATAAGAGCAAATACTCATATAACTTAAATAGTAATGGAGAGCATGAAATGTATGTTGTTCGCAATACAGATGCTCCTCTCCAGCAAATCTTCTATGGTGCTCCAGGAACAGGAAAGTCTTTCGAAATAAATCGTATAACTAAAAATAAGGAAGTTATTCGAACAACTTTCCATCCAGATAGCGACTATTCAACTTTTGTAGGTGCTTATAAGCCTACATCTATTGAAGTGCCATTAAGAGATTTGGCTGGTCACAAAGTTATAGATGAAACTTCAAAATTGCCAGTTATGGACAATAGGATTATTTATACCTTTGTTGAGCAAGCATTTCTTCAAGCATACACAAAAGCATGGAATGCATATGCCGAAGCAGCTGAAGGAGAAAAAGTAAAAGATCAATTCCTTGTTATTGAAGAAATCAATAGAGGCAATTGCGCCCAAATTTTTGGTGACCTTTTCCAACTTCTGGATAGAAATAAGGATGGGTTCTCTGACTACCCAATCCAAGCAGATAAGGATATGAAAAAACAGTTGGCAAGGGCATTTAATGGTAAAACAATTGCATCTGCCGAGAACATTAATAGTATATATGGCAAGGATGTAGTAAGTAAAGTGTTGAGTGGTGATATTCTGTTACTACCAAACAACCTCTACATTTGGGCAACTATGAATACAAGCGACCAAAGCCTGTTTCCAATAGATTCAGCCTTCAAACGTCGTTGGGATTGGAAATATATGCCTATCTGTGAAGGAAAAGAGAATGGAGTTAAGTTGGATTGGAAGATTAGGGTTAAAGGACAATTGTATGATTGGTGGCAGTTTGTGGAGAAGATTAATGCTGAAATTAACGAACAGACCAAATCTGAAGACAAGAAACTTGGCTATTTCTTCTGTAAGGCGAAAGATGGCATAGTGGATGCTGATACCTTTGTGTCAAAGGTTATCTTCTACTTATGGAATGATGTATTTAAAGACCAAGCCTTTGCAAGTGACATATTCCGCGATGGAGAGGATGAGCTAACCTTTAACTCATTCTATGATGAAAATAATAACGGAAAGGCTGTAATTAAAGAGGATAAGGTTGCATTATTCTTAAAGAATTTAGGTGTTGACATTATTGGTGAACCTAAAAGTGAACAAACTTCAGAAGCAACAGAGGAGGCATGAGAATACTCATTGAAGAATATAGATACAAAGTTGATGATGTGAGAGAGACAATACATGGTATTGATGCTCTTGAAACTATCGAAGGCTACGTTTCGGTAAACTATGTGGGGTATTACTTCAATAGTCACCCAGACGTATATGATTGTGTTTTTATTCTTCCAAAGGTGCTTTTAGAGGTAAGGGATAATCAGGAACTTGTATTTGGTCAATATCGTCCTGAGGATATTATTTGTATCAATACAGAATCACCTTTGACCGATGAACAGAAAAACTTCATCTATGATTTTTCTGTATGGATATATCGTGCTGTTGTGGTATTCTATAATGACAAAAGAAATGATACCTCTATAGTATATCACAAGAAAATGGCGCAAGTGAACAAAGGTCGTCGTCAGAGGAATAACACTTTCCTTGACATTCTTTTGTCACTTATTCAGTTTAACGAAGACAACCAGCAATTCTTTATGTTTATCATCAAGAATATGCATGCAGGTTACAACAAGATAAACTGGACGCGAACCATTGCAAGAACTACTGCTGTAATACAAGACAATAATGCAATATATGTTAGCCCAGTAAATAAGAAAAGACAAATAAACTTTGACGAAGAACTATTAGTTATTTTCTTCTCTATTCTGAACTACATAAATGAGCATTATGGTTTCCCTGTAAAGATAAATTGTAATTACGATTTGATAAAGGGACGTAAGTTTCAGAACTATTTAAATGGATTTGGAAAGGTAAGACTTCGACAAATCAAATACAAATATTTCTCTGATAAAGCCCTGCAGTTGTGGGAACTTTGCTATGCGTTCTTCGATAGGGCAAAGAATGTGGCCATCGACATGGGACAGAAGGACTATCTGCTGGTGAAGAACTTCAACATCGTGTTCGAGGCCATCATTGACGAACTGATAGGTGAAACAGGTGAAGTACCAGCTGGACTGAAACAGCAGGAAGACGGGAAGATGGTTGACCATATTTATACATATAAGGGTTTGACCACTCACAAGGATGATTCTCCTATTTACTATATTGGTGACTCTAAATACTATAAGCGTAATAATCCGATTGGTCGTGAATCGGTAGCAAAGCAATTCACATATGCCAGAAACGTGATACAATGGAATCTAAACCTTTTTATGAAAGGTGATGAGGATGATAAGGATTGGAAAAATGACTGGAATCAATTCAGAGAAGTACCTAAATTGCGCGATGATTTTACGGAAGGTTACAATATCATTCCAAACTTTTTCATAAGTGCCACGATGGAGGAGGATTTGAGCTATCGAGATACTATTCGCCTGACTGAAAAGAAGAATAAATATTTTACCTCAGATCAGTTCTCAAATAGATTGTTTGATAGAGACACTTTGCTGATTTGTCACTATGATGTAAACTTCTTGTTTGTAGTTTCGCTATATGCATTAAACAACAAGTCAAAGAAACTTGGCTGGAAAAAGAAAGTACGCAAAATTTTCCGCGAAGAAATTCAAAAGATGCTTCAGCAGAATTATCAGTTCTATGCCATGAAGGCGCATCCTGATGAAGATGGAAAACGATACATTAAATCACACTTCCAAGACGTATTGGGTAAGATATATACTCCATACGAGAATACAAATTACTATTCGCTTGCTCTTGATAAAAGGGACGAGGAAAATAATGCAATACTTTTGGATGAGCTTCGTAAACATTTCTATGTAGTAGATTGTGCATTAGGTGATAATCCACAAGAAGTTATATCACGAGCTATTGTTGAAACGCCTGAAATCTTAAAGCAGAAGCCAGCAGAAAAGAATATACTTACAGGTCTTGTTCGTAGAACAGACAGTAACTATAAGGTTTTTATGGATCACGAAGCCAAGTCGTATGTTATGGAACGAATTCCAAGCATCAACTTGATGGGCATAAAATACTTCTTACCAATGGTAGCTGGTGGCATCGATGGTTACTACGAAGTGGAGCGAATAGGATTTACGACTTTTGGTAATCAGCCAGCATTACGACTGAGACTTGGCAGGTATATACCTATTGGTGAAAATATGGTAGATATATATCGTTCTAAGATGCAGCCAGGAGAATTAATTTCATTTGAATACACCATGAAAATGTATAATGGAGAAGTTTAGTTATGGAAGATAATTTAAGACAACGAGCTGTTAAGAAATTACTAAGAGTTACAATGCCTGATGGCACAGTTATTTGCCATAAAAGTGTAACTCAGACTTTCATTGACACTTTAATTGCAATCGGGTCTGATAAATTCCCCTTAATAAAAGTAGAAAATTGTCATCTTCCTTTACTTAGCAGGGATATTTACCCAAAATTTAAAGATTGGATGAAGCCGGTGTGTGATGGTTGGTACCTAAATGCACAAAGTGATACAGGACAGAAATTTATGCAACTCTCATCTGTTAAAACTCAATTAGGAATTGCTATAGAAGTGGAGATTGGTACGGACTTTATAACTAGTGATTTAAAAATTACACAAAAGAAGAAAAAGCAAGAAGATAAATTACTTGTGAAATTTCCAAGTGGAGAGTTTGTTGCAGGTGAGAATCCAATAGACACATATCTAGATACTATATGGCAAATAGGTCCTGATAAAATCAGAAGAAAAGAGTTAGAATATAAGGGTAAGCCCGTAATTACTCTCTCAAAACAATTCAATGGTCAAGTGCAAGTTGGGGAAAACTTATGGGCAATAGTGCCAGGTCAAACCAAAGACAAATACAAAGTTCTTTGTTACATTAATCTTATGATGAGACTTGGGCTGGAGATTAATATAATATAGTATTTTCAGTCATGAAAAGATAATTTCTCAACTCAGCCTTCTTATGGATCGTCTTACTCCACAACAACGACATGCGAATATGGCTGCTATCCGTTCGAAGGATACGAAGCCGGAGATGATTGTGAGGAAGGGTTTGTGGAGTAGGGGATTCCGATTCAGACTGAATGATAAACGACTGCCCGGACATCCTGACCTCGTGCTGAGGAAGTACAGAACCTGTATCTTCGTGAATGGGTGCTTCTGGCATGGACATAACGTGGCGGAGCCACGGATGTCTGATGGAAGATGTCTGATGGAAGATGTGATTGAAAGTTCGGAGTGTTGCAAGATTCCAAAGACGAATCGTGAGTTCTGGGTGGCTAAGATTCGAAGGAATAAAGAGCGGGATAAGGAGGAACAAAAAAAGCTGGCTGAGATGGGCTGGCATTGCATTACTGTATGGGAATGCGAACTGAAGCCTCAGAAACAGGCTGCTACTCTCGATTCTATTGCATACACCCTGAATCATATCTGGCTACAAGACCACACGGCAAGAAGTCGGAAGGAGTATTCTTTGCCTGAGGAAAAGTCGATGATGGCAGCGGAAGAGGGCTGAGGGATGATGTAAGATGGAAGAAGTAAGATGGCTGAGGGCTGATGGCTGAAGGTTGAGGGCTGATGTAAGACCTATGATTCAACAAATATTTCCTATTCATTTTCGGATGAGTAGGAACTTTTTGAAAGAAAGAATGATAGTTTGAGAAAAATACTCTACGTTGACTCCGAGGATAAGGGAGTCGCGAAATGCGACACCCTTGGAGGAGGACAAAACCGCATACCCGATTCAGGTATCTGGTTCTAACTACAAAACAAAAGTTGTCATCATCAACGAAAGCGGTCTTTACTCTCTCATCCTCTCTCCAAAGTTGGAACAGATGCCACAGACTGCCAGAGGGACAGGTAACTGACGGATAAAAGCACTGCCCCGATTCAGGGCACTGCCTACGAGACAAAAGATGCCACAGGACAAGCTGGAGGAACGATTCGTTCTCTCAGGTCAGAACCGAAAAGTAATCCTCATCAACGAGTCGGGTCTTTACTCTTTCATCCTCTCTTCGAAGTTGGAACAGCTGCCACAGGGACAGGTAACTGACATCTAAACCTAAAATCTACTATGAACTACAAAAGACTACAGAAACTGGACTTTGTGTGTGCAGCAAAAGCAGTGCCCTGAATCGAGGCAGTGGTTTTGTCTTCCACATCAGCACGCTTACCTTAAGGGGGTAACATTTCGTTCACCCCTTTGTTTTCAGCATCAGTTTAGTCATGGGAGTCGCGATTCGCGACTCCCTCA
>OCTX012253839.1_pt1 | contig 10615 bp, 7 predicted proteins | sample 1539691 | NCBI WGS metagenome assembly OCTX01 (sample SAMN02144231, study PRJEB22623) | gut metagenome | biome: sheep rumen | host: Ovis aries | place: New Zealand | reverse complement strand
TGATTGCAGCTTTGGCCAGCTTGATTTGTTAAAATGCAAAAGCCTGACTTTTGAAGCGCCTGACGGGGAAGCATTTCCGTCCCTGCAGATTGCCATTGAATGCGGCAAAGCGGCAGGCAGCCTGCCCTGCGCCTTTAATGCGGCAAACGAAGAATGCGTTACGGCATTTTTAGAGGGAAAAATTGCATACCTGGATATACCGGAAATCGTGAAACGCGTGGTCGGTTCCCACGTTATGATCCCGCATCCCTGTCTGGAAGAAATTGAAGAAACAGACCGTAAGATCCGTATTATCACAAAGGAAATGATCCGGCAACGGTAAGTTCTTTTATTTCGCGGATTGATAAAAGTTTTATTTATTTTTTGTTAAGGAGATTCACTTTTGTTAACTGTATTAGCTTGTATTTTTGTGTTTGGTATTTTAGTTACGGTCCATGAATTCGGACATTTCATCACTGCCAAATTAACCGGGATGAAGGTTGAGGAGTTTTCCATAGGCTTCGGCCCGAAGATTTATCAGCAGCAGGATGGGGAAACACTGTACTCTCTGCGTATGCTTCCGTTGGGCGGCTATAATAAGATCGCAGGCATGGATCCGGAAGACCCGGAAGATTTGGAACGGGGCTTCAATTCCAAACCGGTTACATCCCGGATGCTGGTGATTTTAGCCGGTTCCCTGATGAATTTTCTGTTGCCTGTATTGATCTTCTTTGGCCTTTTTCTGGCGTTCGGGATGGAAGTTCCGGAAAATAAGCCAATCCTTGGGCAAATTGTAGAAGGCTACCCGGCTGCCCAAAGCGGATTAAAAGAAGGGGACAGGATCCTTACAATCAACGGTAAGCCCGTCAATAACTGGCTGGATATTCGGAACAGTATTGCGGATGCGGGAACCAAACCGGTTCCTTTTGAAATTCAGAGAAACCAGGAAAAGCTGACAATAACAGTAACCCCCGGTTTGAATCCGGAAACCGGGAAACCCTTTATCGGTGTGGTGTCCTCTCTGAAAAAGGTGCAGCTGACACCGTGGCAGGCTGCGGTTTCTTCTGTAACGGCTACCAAAAATATCATTAAAAATATGTATGCTTCCCTGTACCACATGGTGACAGGCAAAGCAAAAGCGGAATTATCCGGCCCGGTAGGCGTAGCCAAAATGGCAGGGCAGGTAGCCCATAAGGGATTTGATATGCTGTTGCAGTTTACTGCCATGTTGAGCCTGAATCTTGCCATCATCAACCTGTTACCGCTGCCGGCACTGGATGGCGGTCATTTCCTGATTTTATTAATCGAAGCAGTAACCGGACATAAACTGGGCAAGACTGCGATGCAGAACATTCAGAAGGTCGGTGTGGCCATGATTCTGGCGATCACCCTCTTTGCGACCTTTAAAGACCTGACACGGTGATTATGGTAATGCATGACTGAGATAAAGTGTAAAACAAATTTGTAAGAAGGTGACCTATGAAACGCAGATTTACCCGACAGATCCATGTCGGTCCCGTTGCAGTCGGCGGTAATGCGCCTGTTGCAGTACAGTCCATGACGAACACAAAAACGCAGGATGTACAGGCAACGTTGCAGCAGATTCGCAAGCTGGCAGATGCAGGCTGTGATATTATTCGCTGCGCCGTTCCCGATATGGAAGCAGCAAAAGCCCTGGAAAATATTGTGAAAGGGAGCCCGATCCCTGTCATTGCCGATATTCATTTTGATTACAGGCTGGCCCTTCAGGCAATCGAGTCCGGTGTGCACGGCCTTCGGCTCAATCCCGGCAACATAGGGGGGACGGAAAAGGTCAGGGCAGTGGTTGAGGCTGCAAAGCCAAAAGGTATTCCAATCCGAATCGGTGTCAATGCAGGTTCTCTGCCGAAAGACCTGCTGGAAAAATATGGACATCCTACGGCGGACGCGCTGGTCGAAGCGGCGTGGCGTCATATTCATATTCTGGAAGAGATGGATTACCGCAACATTAAGATCTCCCTGAAATGCCATGATGTGCCTCTTACTTTGGAAGCATACCGGTTGCTGGCATCCCAGTGCGATTACCCGCTGCATGTAGGTATTACGGAGGCCGGTACGGTTCATTCGGGTATCATTAAATCTGCTGTGGGAATCGGGACACTGCTGGCGGAAGGAATCGGCGATACGATCCGCGTTTCCCTGACAGGCGACCCGGTGAATGAAGTAAAGGCCGGTTTTGAAATCTTAAAGTCATTAGGACTTCGTACCTACGGACCGACGCTGATCAGTTGTCCTACCTGCGGACGGACCAGTATCGATCTGGAAAACCTGGCAACCACTGTGGAAGCCCGGCTGGCGGATATCAGGGAACCCATCAGCGTCGCTGTCATGGGCTGTATCGTAAACGGGCCCGGCGAAGCCAGGGAAGCCGATGTGGGAATCGCCGGAGGCAAAGGGGAAGGCCTTGTCTTCCGAAAGGGACAAGTGATCAAAAAAGTTCCGGAAAACTGTCTGGTAAATGAATTGTTTGATGAGATTGATAAAATTTTAGATGAGAGGAAGAATAAATAAATGTTAGTCAGCAAATTATACGCACCTACGTTACGTGAAGTTCCGGCAGAAGCAGAAATCCCCAGCCACAAACTGATGTTGCGAGCCGGTTATATGCGCAAATCGGCAACGGGAATGTATTCGTACCTGCCGCTGGCCCAGCGTGTACTGCAGAAAATTGAAACGATCATCCGGGAAGAACTGAATGCCATCGACTCCCAGGAAATCTTAATGCCGATTGTGCAGCCGGCGGAAATCTGGCAGCAGAGCGGCCGCTGGGATGTGTACGGCGCAGAGATGTGGCGCTTAAAAGACCGTCACGGACACGATTATTGTCTGGGGCCTACCCATGAAGAAATGATCACCACGCTGGCCCATATGGATGTGAACTCGTACCGCCAGCTGCCGCTTTCCCTGTATCAGATCCAGGATAAATTCCGGGACGAACGGCGTCCCCGCTTCGGGCTGATGCGCAGCCGCGAATTTATCATGAAAGACGCGTACACCTTTGACAAAGACGAAGAAGGACTGAACAAATCCTATCAGGATATGTATGACGCATATACCAACATCTTTAACCGTTGCGGTCTTTCATTCCGTCCTGTAGAAGCGGACAGCGGCGCTATCGGTGGCAGCGGCTCCCATGAATTCATGGTGCTGGCAGATTCCGGCGAAGCGGAAATCAGTTACTGCACCCAGTGCGATTATGCTGCCGACACCGAAAAAGCAGAACTGAACCTGATCGAAGCACCGGCTGAAGACGCACTGCCGAAAGAGAAGGTTTCCACACCGGACTGCAAGACCATTGCGGACGTGTGCGCATATCTGAAGGCCCCCGTGGAAAAATCCATCAAGGCTGTTGCCTACCAGAGTGAAAAGGGCCTGATCCTCTGCTTTGTGCGGGGCGACCATGAAGTGAATGAAATCAAAGTCATCAACACCTGTGGCGTGAACAATGTGGAAATGGCCCCGGCCGAAATGCTGGCCTCAGCGGGAACGACCGGCGGATACATGGGCCCCTGCGGACTGGATCCGGAAAAAGTTATCATTGTCTGCGACCAGAGCGTGATGCAGATGCATAATTTCTGCTGCGGCGCAAACGAAGAGGGCTATCATTTTATCAATGTGAATCCCGGACGGGATTTTACGCCCACATATGTGGCGGATATCCGGCTGATGCAGGAAGGGGATCCCTGTCCGCACTGCGGCGGCAGGATAGCCAAAGCCCGCGGGATTGAAGTAGGGCAGGTCTTCAAACTGTTCACCAAATACAGTGAAAAGCTGAACGCGACATATCTGGATGAAAACGGAAAAGCAAAACCCATGTATATGGGCTGCTACGGTATCGGCGTAGGCCGGACCATGGCGGCGGCCGTCGAACAGAACAATGACAAGGACGGCATCATCTGGCCGGTGGAAATCGCCCCGTTCCATGTAATCGTCGTTCCTATCAACATTAAAGACGAAACAGTAAAGGTAAAAGCTTTTTCCATTTACAATACGCTTAAAAAGGCAGGTATCGAAGTCATTCTGGATGACCGGGACGAACGGCCGGGCGTCAAATTCAAGGACGCAGACCTGATCGGTTATCCTGTTCGCGTTGTAATCGGTAAAAAGACTTTAGATAACGGACAGATTGAAGTGAAAATCCGCAAATACGGGGAAACAAGAATGTTGTCAGCGGATGACTATGTTGAGGGGATCAAAGACTTATTGGAAGAACTGAAGAAATAATTCCGGGGTGATTAACTTGGAAGCATGGCTGAATCATTTTTCAAATTCCATACAATTTGAAATCGTGTTCCGGCTGATTTTGGCAGCCGTACTGGGCGGCATTGTCGGCATGGAACGGGGCAGCGGGGACCGTCCTGCCGGATTTCGCACGCATATCCTGGTCTGCGCCGGTTCCGCTCTCATCATGCTGGTGTCCATGTACGGATTCGAAGGTTTTGACAAGGTGCCTTTTGAGTATCCGAAGAACCGGGACTCCGCACGAATTGCGGCGCAGGTTGTAAGCGGCATCGGTTTTCTGGGTGCAGGCACGATTTTACATGAAGGCATAACTGTACGGGGCCTGACTACGGCGGCCAGCCTCTGGATGATTTCCGCCATCGGCCTGGCCACGGGGGCCGGCATGTATTTTGTAGGTGTTGCCGCAACGATAATTACTTTTATAACACTGACAACATTTCACAGCGTGGAAAAACGGTTCGCTGTCGCAAACAGTAAATCCGACAAAAAATATCTCCGGGTTGTAGCCTTAAATTCTCCGGGAATTGTGGCGCGGGTCGCTTCTTTTCTTGCCCGGAACAATGTTACCGTAAAAACGATTAATGTCCAGAACTGTTCCTTAAACGATACTGTCGTGCTTGAGTTATATCTTAAATTCAACAAAGAGCTGGAGCTGGGCATGATTATGGACGGGCTGCAGCAGATTGAAGGAATCAAGTCGATTGAGAACATAGGATAGATTTTTGAGAGGAAAAGAGTATGAACCCCTCTTATTATTTAGTGCCTGATGCGGAAGAAATCCATTCTTTCTTCCGTTCTTTTTCTTTACCAGAAGGTCTTAGTTCTGATTTGAAATTCATCAGTATCCGTAAAATATGGATCGATGAAGCGGATAACAGCTGGGAATTAGAGTATTCTTCCCTGAAACCGGTCGATCCCCATTGCCTGGATACGCTGGCAGACCGGTTTAAATCTGTGTTTGCTTTAAAAAACATTTACTGGAAAACGATACAGAATCAGGCCGCATTACCACAGACGGTTACAGAACCGGTATCGGAAAGCATTTCTGACGATATTGGAAACGAACCTCCTGCGGATTATTATCAGGATGTCCCTGTAGAAGAACCGCCTCCGGACGCAGAATGTGAGCCGGATTCCGGATTCGAAGAGGACGAATCCTATATTCAGGCGTATAATGCTTTATATGGGAAAAAGTATGCGGACGGGTGCCTGTTTGGCAAGAACTTTAAAGCAGACGAAATCGTCCCGTTAAACAAACTGACAGAAGCCCGCCGTCATATCGTGATCCAGGGACACATAGGGACCCAGCGGGATAAAGACGATAAACTTGTCCCTTACACAGAACGGGAGGTTCGGGGACGGAATAAAGACTCTTCCCGTTTACTGGTTTTATTCAATGTAATTGACGCAGACGGCGGCATCTATGTAAAACTGTTTTTTGATGACCATGATGAAGGAAACGGGTTTAAAAAGCAGCTGAAGGCCGGACTGGAGTTGCAACTGCTGGGCAATGCAGAGCCGGATCAGTATAATCATGATGCCATGACCTTTACGCCCATTGCCATCAAAAAAATTGAAGTAAAACAACGGGAAGATAATGCGCCTGTCAAGCGGGTAGAACTGCATTGCCACACAAAAATGAGCAAGCTGGATGCGATCACGCCGATGACAGATCTGGTAAAGACGGCGATCCGTTTTGGTCACAAGGCGCTGGCAATTACAGATCATGGGGTAATACAGGCGTTTCCCTTCTGTGCCGATGCGGTAGAAGAGGCCGGCAGCGATCTCAAACTGATTTACGGTTGTGAAGGATACCTGACCAGTGATGAAAACGGGGAAATTTTACGGGAAGGTTTGCCGCATGCGAACAAAATCCGCTCCAATCATATTATCATCCTGGCAAAAAATTATACCGGGCTTCGCAATTTGTACAAACTGGTCACGCTGTCCCATCTGAGCTATCAGAACGGTTCCGGAGTCCATGCCCGTCCGCTGATCCCCCGCAGTATACTGGAAGAATTGCGGGAAGGACTTTTATTAGGCAGTGCCTGCGAAATCGGCGAACTATACCAGGCGATTGAACAGGGAAAGACCGAAGAAGAATTACTGCAGATTGCCGACTTTTATGATTATCTTGAAATACAGCCGCTGGGCAATAATGCGTTTCTGGAACGGGAAGGACGTTTCAGCCATGAACAGCTTATTGAGCACAACAAGCTGATTTACCGGCTGGCAAAAAAACTGGGAAAACTGTGTGTAGCAACCTGCGATTCCCATTTTCTGAATCCGGAAGACGCCAAGACGCGTGCAATACTGCAATACAGCCAGGGCTATCACGATGCTGACATGCAGGCGCCCCTGTATTTCCGGACAACAGAGGAGATGCTGGCAGAATTCACGTATTTCGATAAAGATACCGCCTACGAGGTCTGTGTAACCAATCCGAATCGGATTGCGGACCAGATCAGCCGGATCAAACCGGTTCCGGACCGGGATCAGCTGTATTCGCCTGTTCTTCCGGGAGCTGAAGATGAAATCGTCAGCTTATGCTATGAAAAAGCCCACCGGTATTATGGCGATGTATTGCCAAAAGTGGTGGAAGACCGTCTGAAAATGGAGATGGATGCCATTGTCGGCCACGGGTATGCTGTTTTGTATGATATTGCCCATAAGCTGGTAAAGCATTCCATGGATGAAGGGTATCTGGTCGGTTCCCGGGGATCGGTCGGTTCCAGCCTGGTTGCCTGCATGACAGATATTACGGAAGTGAATCCGCTGATTCCCCATTACCGCTGCCCGAAATGCCGCCACACAGAATTTTTTGAGAACAATGAATATGCCAGCGGGTTTGATATGCCTCCCAAGGCCTGTCCCGAATGCGGAACGGATATGGCCCGGGACGGCCATAATATTCCGTTTGCTGTATTTATGGGATTCCATGGGGATAAAGTACCCGATATTGACCTGAATTTTTCTGATGAATATCAGCACAGGGCACATAAATATACGGAGGAATTGTTCGGACGGGATAATGTGTGCCGCGCCGGAACGATTGCCACGGTTGCACCGAAGACCGCCTGGTCCTATGCAAAAAAATATTTTGAAGAACATAATATTCCGGCCCACCCGGCCTATGTGGAAAGCTTCATCGACGGCCTGAACGGCGTAAAGCGTACAACAGGCCAGCATCCGGCCGGAATCATGGTCATCCCGAGGGATATGGATATCCACTATATCACCCCCATGAGTCATCCGGCTGACGATAAAAACAGCAGTATCATCACTACGCATTACGATTACCATTCCATTAATGACCGGCTGGTAAAACTGGATATCCTGGGTCACGTGGACCCCACCATGATCAAACGTCTGGAAGAGTTTACCGGCATAAACGCAATGGATATCCCGGTTGGGGACCCGGATACTATGTCTATCTTTTCTTCCACCGAGAAACTGGGCGTTACCCCGGAACAGATCGGGACAAACGTCGGGACACTGGGGATACCGGAGTGCGGGACCCGTTTTACACTGGACATGATCCATGAACTGAAGCCTAAACTTTTCAGCGATATTGTCCGTGTGTCCGGTTATTCCCACGGCACGAATGTGTGGATAGGCAATGCGAAAGATCTGATTGAATCCGGACACCCGGTAGAGCAGACCATTTCTACCCGGGATGACGTGATGACTTCCCTGATAGCAAAAGGCGTGGACCCGGCCATTGCGTTCAAAACCATGGAGTATGTACGTAAAGGCAAGGCTGCGAAAAAAGGACTGGAGCCGGCAATGCGGGAAGCGATGGAAAAGGCCCATGTGCCTGAATGGTATATGAAATCCTGCGAAACGGTCCAGTATTTATTTCCAAAAGCGCATGCAGTAGCATACGTTTTGAATGCGTACCGGATCGCCTATTGCAAGGTACACTATCCGCTGGCCTATTATGCTGCTTATTTTTCCCAGCGGGCCGATGTGGATGCAACATATATCGCCAAAGGAGAAGCGTATATCAGGCAATATATTAAAACTGTCGACCTGCAAGGCAAGGAAGCGAAAGCGGTAGATAAAGACAATGTGATTTACCTGCAGCTGGTTTTGGAGATGCTGGCAAGGGGATTTGTCTTTTATCCGATTGATTTGTACAAATCCCATGCATTCCAGTTCCGTCCGGAAGACGAAAAAGGGATCCGTATTCCGTTATGCTGCCTGCCGGGGGTAGGGAAAGGTGCTGCAAAGACCCTTTCTTTAACGGTAAAGAATAATCCGCGTGATTTTATTTCACAGGAGGATCTGCTGTCGTGCTGCAGGCAGACGGAACAAGGCGTAACAGATAAAATCGCCAGACGGAAAGAGCTGCTGCCGGAAGAAGAAGAACTGGGACATGTGGGGCAGACGGCGTTGGATGCGCTGGCAGATTACGGCGCGTTAGGAAATCTGCCGGTCAGCAACCAGATGGATCTGTTCAGTTTCTCTTAACCCTCTGTTGCAAAACCCAAAAGAAGTTTGTAAAGGCTAAAGGCGCAAGATTCTTTGACCGGACGAATTTTCCCGGAAGAATCTTGAAAAACAGTTTGCAATTATGATTTTTAATGTTATAATATGTAAAGAAAATTTATGAAGTACTGAGAAAGAGTGGGCGCAAAACCCGCTCTTTCGTTATATTGGAATATTTTATACAGGGAGTGAAGCTATGAAACGTGAGGAAGTGGAGAAATATATAACCGAACTGGTCATGCCGATACTGGAAGACACGGATATTACGCTGGTTGACGTGGAATATGTGCGTGAAAAAGACTGGTATCTCCGTATCTTTATTGACAAACCAGAGGGTATAGAGATAGATGACTGCCAGTATGTAAGCGAAAAACTGGCAGAAGTTTTGGATGAACGGGATCCGATCAAAGAAAAGTATTATCTGGAAGTATCCTCTCCGGGCATTGACCGTCCCCTGAAAAAGGATACGGATTATGAAGCGAATTACGGAAAGAAAGTTGACATACAGTTCTTTTCTCCCTTCGACGGAAATAAGGAAATGACAGGCATACTGTGTTCGCATACCGCAACGGAAATTGAAGTGAAACGGATCAGTAAAGGCAAAGAAGAAAAAAATCCGGTTATTATAGAACGTAAACTGATTGCAGTCATCAGACCGCACATTGATTTTTAAGGAGGAACAGAAAAAGTGAGTTCAGAGTTCGTACTGGCAATTGAAGCATTAGGAAAAGAAAAAGGTATCAATTCGGATGTATTATTTCAGGCTGTAGAAGAAGCTGTCGTAAGCGCATACAAAAAAAACTATGACAGTTCCCAGAATGTGCGTGTGGAAATGTCAAAAGAGACCGGAGAGTTCCATGTATTCGAACAGCGCAGGGTAGTGGAGCAGGTAGTGAAACCCCACGATGAGATTTCACTGGAAGAAGCCATTAAAATGAATCCCAATTATATTCTGGGCGATATTGTAGAGCAGGAAGTTTTTCCGAAGAATTTCAGCCGTGTCGCAGTACAGAATGCCAAACAGATCATTATGCAGCGCATCCGGGAAGCGGAGCGGAACATGGTCTACGATAAATTTTCTGAACGGGAAGATGATATTGTCAACGGTTCGATCCAGCGTGTAGAACGGGGTACGGTATACGTTGATCTGGGATCGACGGAAGGCCTGTTAATGGCCAATGAACAGGTTCCCGGCGAACGGTATCTGCCCCATGACCGGATGAAGTTTTATATCATCGAAGTGAAAAAGACCGGCAAAGGTCCCCAGATCATGTTGTCCCGCACACATCCCGGCCTGTTAAAGCGGCTGTTCGAACTGGAAGTTCCCGAAATCCATGACGGTATCGTGGAACTGAAATCCATCGCCAGGGAAGCGGGAATGCGTTCCAAGATCGCTGTCTTCTCCAATGACGAAAAGGTTGATCCGGTAGGCTCCTGTGTAGGTCACAAAGGAATGCGCGTGCAGAATATCGTGAATGAACTGCGCGGTGAAAAAATCGATATTGTCAAATATAATACGGACCCGGCACAGTATGTGGCTAACGCGTTGTCGCCTGCCCAGGTGGTCAGCGCCGTCGCCAGTGAGACAGAAAAAATCTGCTGGGTTGTCGTTCCTGATTACCAGCTTTCGCTGGCCATTGGCAAAGAAGGGCAGAATGCCCGTCTGGCTGCCAAACTGACCGGCTGGAAAATAGATATCAAACCGGAATCTCAGGCAGATCACGATGAGGCGGTCCAGGAAGGGAGCGGTGAAGAAGCGTGAAAGTTAAAAAGATCCCACAGCGTAAATGCGTTGGCTGCGGGGAGATGAAGTCCAAAAAGGAACTGATTCGCGTTGTCCGTTCTCCCGAAGGAGATATTTCGT
>OCTX012258958.1_pt1 | contig 10618 bp, 8 predicted proteins | sample 1539691 | NCBI WGS metagenome assembly OCTX01 (sample SAMN02144231, study PRJEB22623) | gut metagenome | biome: sheep rumen | host: Ovis aries | place: New Zealand | reverse complement strand
ATGGCTCTCGCTGCTTGATGATTTGAACCGTAGCTCGCTACGCTCCTACGAGATTGCGAGCAAATCTGCTCAAAAATAGTCTAAACACAGTCTAAAGCTAATTATTAGAACCTGCCTATATTGAATATCTGTTATTCCATCAACCATTTCCAGGCTGGAATAACCTCAATGGTGCCGAATGAGTCAGTTATGGATTCCTCCTCATCAAATGTTACTATGATGCGACGCTTACAGGACAGCCTCTTGGGCAGTTTCTGGAGTGCTTCCACCTCTCGTTCCCGGGTCTCTTCATCACGAAGTGAATAGCTTACTTGGATAGCCAGCTCCTCGTCAGGAATATAGAAGTCAACTTCATATTTGTCACTGTAGAAGAAAACACGCTCGTTGTCAGGGTCATGACCGTATGAACGGAACAGGTGAAGAGCAATAAGATTTTCCAGGAGCATGGTCTCCTTGTCAATGAGGAACAGACCCAGGATGCCTGGGTCAATAAAGTAGTATTTGCTGTTGCTTTCCCTTTCTGCAAGGCTGGTGGCATAGTTGCGAAGTCGAAGCAACAGCCAGGCTTCTTCACAATAATCCACATATTTGATGGTGGTAGCCAGACTGAGCTTACCGCCGACACTTGACAGAAGATTGTTGATGCGGTTGTATGAGACAGGGCGGCAAACGCTTTCGGCCAGTTTCCTGACCAACACGCGGATTCCTGCCACATTGGTAATCTTGTTGCGGGCTATGATGTCTCCCATGTAGATTTTCTGATAGACGCTGCTCAGATAATCGCGCTTGGCAGGAAGATGGGCGGCGGCGGGGAGACCACCATAGTTCAGATACTCATTAAAACAACGAACCACACGGGAACGACCTTCGGTAGTCAACAGCTCTAATTCGTCAGTCGGGACTTTGTGAACAGAAAGGTACTCTTTGAAACTGTAGGGGTAAACCTCGGTGGTGAGGAACCTCCCACCCAGGGTGGTGTTTATCTCGCCAGAGAGCATCTTGGCATTCGAGCCGGTGATGTATATGATGTACTGGCTGTCTGCCATTCGACGGGCGAACTTGTGCCAACCATCGATGTTTTGAATCTCATCAAGAAAGAGCATCGGGCGTTTACCATACATCTCTTGATGACATTCCAACAGCTGATTGAAGTCATAGGCAGTAAAGCCGTCAAGACGCTCATCCTCAAAATTCAGATAAAGCATCTCGTCCCACTTATGTCCTTCGGAGAGTAACTTTTGTATGTGGTGGTAGAGCATATAGGACTTTCCGGCCCGTCGAACACCAACGAGAACCCTGCAGGGGAATCCGCCAAGCTGAATGTTTCGAGGCTCAACGACATAACGCTCAACTTCCTGTTGGTTCTCGCGTAGAATTTGTTTCAAAATAAGCTTATCCATCTTCTGTCCTTATTATAATTGGTGGCAAAGTTACAAATTATTTAATGGATTGGCAAATTTTTCTTTGATTTTATTTAATCCATTAAACAAAATCGTGTTTTTTCGTGTCTGGACGAATAACTGTTATCTACGGTTCTATGGAGAGAGTACCAACGCAATCAATATACAGATAAGGGTCATCCTAATTGCTAGCCAGCTGATATCACAGTGGCAGATGAGCCCGAAAAGAGGGTGGGGCTATAATGGCTATACATGGAGAAATTGTTATAGAATTACTTTCAAAGGAGAATCGTATTATGTTTTTGTCAATGAAAACAATCAGGTTTCCAGACTTCTAAATAACCGGCCAAGCCCTGGCGAATTTTATTGATAATAGCAAATATAAAAAAGCAACGATCCCAACAGCTCTTTAATTCAGCTGTTGGGATTGTTGCTTGGCTCCTCCTCAAGCTATTTGGTGGTAAAGGATATCGGCAAAAAATCCAAAGCCGAAGTAGGCTGTGATGGAGCCAGGGCCGTAAGATGGTCTGTTTGCCCTTGCCGTGGAAACGCTGGTACATCTGAATGGTGAAAATTGTGTGGATGATGATTTTGAGAGCGCAGAAGCAGATGGTACCGATGGTAATGTGTGAAAGATAGAAGTGCTTAAACTCCAAATCAGCACGTTTTTGTTTGCATTTGGAGAAATAGGGGCTCCTTATTTCTCCAAATGTAAAGTAGTTTTACTTTATTTGGAGAAATAGGTGTTCGAAAATTTGTTTGGATGAGATTGTTTTCGTAATTTTGCCACTGCAAATCCATATATTAAGTTATTATGGCAGAGATTATCGGAAGAAAGGCTGAACAGGCTGAACTGCTTAGGATTTTCAATCGCAGACAGGCGCAATTGGTAGCAGTATATGGCAGACGTCGCGTGGGTAAGACTTTTTTAGTCAGAGAACTGCTAAAGGAGCATTTCGTGTTCTATCATACAGGCATTTCGCCAATAGAACTAGAAGGCCACAACTTGCTGGATGCTCAGTTGACTGCATTTGCATCTACTTTAGCTTATAGCGGAGCTTCAGTAAACGGCAGGCCGAAGGACTGGACGGAAGCTTTCCAGTGGTTGAGAGATTTTCTCGTTGAGCAGGATCCTCAGAAACGAATGGTCGTTTTTATTGATGAAATGCCTTGGATGGACACGCCACGTTCAGGCTTTGTAAGTGCTTTTGAGCATTTCTGGAATGGCTGGGGATCCGGTCAGGACAATCTGATGATGATTGTCTGTGGTAGTGCCACCTCTTGGATTGAGGACAACCTCATTAATGGTTATGGAGGACTCTATGACCGCACCTCGGCAGAGATACGTCTTTCGCCCTTCACGCTCAAAGAGACAGAGCAAATGCTCCTGTCACAAGGTGTAACGCTGAGTCGCTACGATATAGCGCAGGCATATATGGCCGTAGGCGGCATACCTTACTATCTGTCTTATTTTCAGTCAGGCAAGAGCCTGGCCCAAATCATTGACAATCTCTTCTTTGCGCGCAAGGCTAAATTGCAGAACGAGTTTGAACGACTTTTCAACTCAATTTTCACATCTCCAGAGCGTTTCAAGACGATAGTTCGGTTGTTGGCAAAACGCCACATAGGATATAGCCGAGATGAAATTTCCAAGTTCACCGGCATCCCCACGGGAAAAGACCTAAGCAAGGCACTAAAGACATTAGAAGCCAGCGACTTCATCGTTAAATACAAACCGTTTGAAAACGACGGCAAGCATCTTGCCTATCGTCTCGTAGATCATTTCTGCCTGTTCTATCTTCGGTTTGTCGATGGAGCGTCGCGTCCTGCTGACTATTGGCAGCGCCATGAAAATGCTCCGGGCATCAACAGTTGGCGTGGAATTGCTTTTGAGGAGGTCTGCCTTTGTCATTTACCCCAGTTGAAATCAGCATTAGGTATTAGTGGCGTTGGAGTAGATGCATCTCCATGGACATTACGAGGTACGGAAGAGCAAGAAGGCATGCAAATAGATTTGATATTAGAACGTCAGGACCGGGTTGTGAACCTCTGCGAGATGAAGTTCTCGGTTGGCGAATATGACGTAGACAAAACTTATGAGATGAAGTTGCGGAGCAGATTACAGACTATTCAACAAATGATTAATCGTCGGCAGAATGTCCAGATGACATTGATTACCACTTTTGGTTTGAAACATGGCATTCATAGCGGCATCTTTCAGCAAACGGTGTGCATAGATGAACTCTTCCAATAATTGATGTATGTAGCCGAAAGTAGTTAAAGAATATGATGATGGAAGAATTTATTTATCTTACTATAAATTCCTCTAAAGGAAACTTAACCACCAAAATATGGACAAAAGAGCATACATACAAGCGAATAAGGACTGGCTCGTTGCCAAGTCAAAAGAGGAAGGCGTGAAGGCGCTCCCCAATGGCGTCTTCTACAAAGTGCTGGGCGAAGGGAACCGGTCAAGCCAGAAGCCGACCGTACGCAGTATCATAACAGCCCATTATACAGGCAAGACCATCGACGGAAAGCAGTTCGACAGCAGCCGTGGCGGCGTGCCGTTGGCTTGCCGGCTATGCGACTTGATTGAAGGCTGGATCGTTGCTGTCCAGCAGATGCATATCGGCGACAAATGGGAACTTTACATCCCATCGGAGATGGGTTATGGCAAGTTCTCACAACCAGGGATTCCCGGCGGGTCAACGCTGATATTCGAGATTGAGTTGCTGGGGATAGCATAATGCGAATGACTACAACTGCAAGGCGATATGAGTGAGATGTGGAATCTGTGGCATGGCTGCCATAAGAAGAGCGAGGGCTGCCTGCATTGCTATGTGTTCAGGCGCGATGCGGAGTTTGAGAAGGACTCTAATGTCGTGGCGAAGACATCCGGCTTCAACCTGCCCATACGACGCGACCGACAGGGAAACTGGAAGGTTCCGCCGGGTTCGCTCATGTGGACCTGCTTCACCTCTGATTTCTTCATCGAGGAGGCAGATGAGTGGCGCGAGGAGGCTTGGCTGATGATCCGCCGGCGGAGCGACCTCCGCTTCTATATGGTAACGAAGCGGCCCGAGCGTATCGCTCAATGTCTGCCCGAGGACTGGGGCGACGGCTATGAAAACGTGACCGTCTGCTGCACGGTCGAGAACCAGCGGCGCACAGATGAGCGACTGCCCGTCTTCAGAAACCTGCCCATCCGCCATAAAGCCGTTATCTGTGAGCCACTGTTAGAATCCATTGACTTCCACGGCGGTCTGGACTCCTGGTGTGAGCAGGTGACGGTCGGTGGTGAGTCGGGACGCGAAGCCCGTGTGTGCGACTATGAATGGGTGCTAAGCATACGCGAGCAATGCGTCAAAGCAGATGTCCCGTTCCACTTTAAGCAGACGGGTGCCACCTTCCGTAAAGACGGCCGTCTCTATCAAATCCCCCGCAACCAGCAGATGCGTCAGGCGCAGCGTGCCGGGATTGACTACAGGAGATAAATTCCATGTGTAATATAACCGCTTGCTGAAAGACTGGGAATTGTGGTAATCAAGAAGGTAAAACGGCCTTATCAGAATTGAAAAAGAGACAAACGCATGAAACATTCAATAGTCATATTAGCGCATCATGAGACAGAGCATCTGCTTCGTCTGACTTCTTATTTCGGCCCGGAATGCGACATCTATGTCCATTTTGACAAGAAAAGCACTGTCAGCAAGCAGTTTCTGGATGAAGTCCGGTCCATCCCCAACGTGAAGGGGGTATACCGCGAATACGCAGTTCACTGGGGTGGGCGCAGTATGTTGAGATGCGAGCTGTATATGATTGGGAAGGTGTTAGAGAACGGAGTCCCAGATTATCTGCATCTGCTCAGCGGGCAGGATTATCCGACCCGTCCCTATCGTTGGTTTCTTGATTTTTTTAAGGCCAACCAAGGGACGGACTATATTCATTGCGAACCGTTCCCCAATGAGAGCTGGGACCACAACTCGTTTTCAAGGCTCCAGTATTATCATGTCAACGACTATTTCCGTGACCCCATCCGGATTAAGAAATGGAACCACAGGCTGAGACGGCTGCAGGATAAGCTGCATATACGTCGCAAGTATCCCGTGTTCACCCATCTTTATGGCGGCTCTCAGTGGTTCTCCTTACAGGGTAAGACGGCAGCATCCTTGTTGGCTTACACCTTGAAAAATAAGCGTTTCTTAAGGTCGATGAAACATACGTTTGCTTCCGATGAGATCTATTTCCAGACGTTGCTGATGAATATTCAGGAAGACCGTCATGTCGTTCCTGTAAACAAGCGTTTCATCCGATGGAAAGACGAGAACGGGAACTGTCCTGCCAATTTGGGACTGGAGCATTTCAGACTGCTGATTGAGAACGACTGCCTGTTCGCCCGAAAGTTTGTCAAAGGAATCAGTGATGCGTTGGTGTCCCTGATGGACCGGTATTTGGTTAGTCCAGACAAGCCGTTGGAGGTGATGTCGACGGGCGGTTGGAACTACGACGGCTATCTGAAATATGGTTATAGCAGCGACTTTGCAGAGGGTGTCAGTCGCCTTTGCCTGCAGCTTGGGATCCGGACCGTTGTCGATGCCGGATGCGGTTCGGGCATATATGTGGCAGTTCTGAGAGAGAAAGGACTGCATGTTACTGGTTTTGATGCCAACCCCTTCACCCCCGAGTTGTCGGCGCACCTGCTTGATGAGGGAGATGATCCATGCGTCTGCGCAGACCTGACCGACCGTCTGGAAAGCGTCAGTCCTGCCGATATGGTGATATGCCGTGATGTGCTGCCTTACATACCTGCAGACCGCCGTGACGCAGCCGTGGGTAATCTCAGGAAGCTTTCCGCCCGCTATCTTTTGATTAGCTGGACTGATGTGCTGGATGATGATGACAATCCTGGCTGTGAGCCTCGTCAGGACGACGATGTGGCAGCCTATATGAGCAGGTTCGGGTTTGTGCTGAACCCTGAGCTGACCCAGCTGCTCAGATCTCAGATGCAGGGAGCTGACGACAATCCGTATTATTTCTTCACCATGTCTTGATTTTCCCGCTCCATCCACCTGTGCTTCCTCAATGGCGGATGGTGGGCTGGGGCAGGGGCTGTGTCCGAAACATACGTTCAGCACCTATGCCGGTTATCCGAATGATTTCATGTGGAAGCCCCCCTTCTCACTACCAAAACTTTAACCTCTTTATCCGTCTGACGAGTTTCTGCAACGATGCCACGTGCCGACAGCCGAGATGTGAACACAAGATTTTCCGTGCTTTCTCTTTAGAGGAAGCAGGCAGGAGATGACTCACGGCGGGGTTGCGGTACAGGTAGTTCACACATTCTTCATAGACCATCTCAGACGAGTGCAGCAATGCCCATCTTAGTTTGTTGAGGAAGTAATTGATGTTGCATCTGAGAGATTCTTCATAGTATTCGTGCTCTTTATCAGCAAAAAAATGCTCCAAGGCGAGCAGGTTTCCTTTCTCCTCCTGAAAAATCGCGTGTGAGAAACCATATTTCTCTATTTTACCGACATATGACTTCTCGTTCATGCGGTTATAATGATATAGCGGTGTTGTCACATTCGAGACAGTCTTCGCGTAATACATCAACAGTGTGATGGTTAGTTTGTCCTCTGCATAATTGAATCCATTGATAGTCTTTATGTTGTTTTCCGTGAACAAGGATCGCCGGATAAGCCTGCCCCAGATAGTGAGTCTGAAACATGGTATGTGCCCGATGTAATACAGTTTCCGCTCCTGCTCCTCCTGGAATACTTCTTGCTTCAGCTCTGAAGAGCCTTTTTGCCGGTGGATGAAGGTGTCCACGCTCACGATGTCGGCATCGGTTTCCTTCTGCCTCTCCACCATTCTCTCTATCATGTGGGGCTCAGTCCAGTCGTCTGCGTCGACGATGCTCACAAATTCTCCAGTGGCGTGTGACATCGCGATGTTGCGGCAGCATGCAAGCCCCAGGTTCTTTCCGTTTCGTACATAATGGATGCTGTCCGCTTTTCCCGGGTATCTGCTTGCCACCTCGCGAAGCTTGTTCATACTTCTGTCCGTACTGCAATCGTCAACGAAGACATATTCCAGATGTGGATATGTCTGTTCAAAAAGACTTTTTGCGCAACGCTCGATAAAGTCTTCCACATTAAAAAACGGTACTAATACGGATACTAACATGAATCATCCTTTTATGTGCGATAGGAATAGATGTTTGCTCGAAGTGCCGACTAAGGGCAAGATGCCTGGCGAGTGCCGCTGAATTGACGGATGGTGCTCACCACCTGTGGAATCTTAGACTCCTCCTCATATAATTCACATATGATTTCAAAGGCTCGGTCCCCAGTCTGTTCGCGAAGTCGAGGGTCGGAGGACAGCCGGTGGATTGCCTCGCATAGCGCATCTAAGTCCATGTAAGGTACGATTATACCTCCTCCCTTCTTGATCCATTCGCATGCCCCTGTGGCTCCCTCGAATCCGACGACCGGTGTGTGCGTGAGGGCTGCCTCCTGGGCGGAAAGGGAGAAGCTGTCCTCCCTGGAGAACAGCAGATAGATGTCAAACATCCGATGATAGTCCATGGGATTACTGACCTCGCCTGTGATTTCGATTCTGTCTGCGACTCCGTTTTTTCTCAGGTCATACCCAAGCTTATAACGGGTGGAATCATCGAGCTCACCCACCAACATGAAGCGGATCGGTGAATCTGGATATTTATGGTAATACTGCCTTAGGAGCAGAGGCAGCAGGAAGGTTGATTTATACCAGGTCTCATTGCTGCATAGCAACCCTACCGTCACGTTTCCATTATTTGAGGATTCTGGTCTGACGGACTTTTTGTCTTCCAGAAGTTGGTAGCCCCAGTACGACAAAGGATACTGCACGCAGATTTTCTCTGACGGAAAGCCGTAATTGTCAGTCAGGTTGCGTCTCGACAGTTCGCTCACGCAGATGAAGCGGTCCACCAGGCTGAGCTCTTCCACGTCCATCTTCGACTGATGAGTCAGACATTCGGCCTCATGCACGTGGAGAACCACAGGGATTCCCCATCTTCTCTTAAACTGGTTGGCTACCTGCGCCATGCCGAAAGTGTTGGCATACACACAGTCGAACTGTCTGCGGCGGTAGCCTTTCGTGTAATCGTGCGTAGACTTACGCTGAAGAAAGGTGGAGAAAAAGGCGCGCTTGATTCTATGGATGAGCGACATGCTGCCGACACGCACCTTGCAGATGCGGGAGAAAGCCTCGTGCAGCGGCCCGTCCCTCATGATCAGTAATTCCGGCTCGATGTCCTCACAGTGGCTGTGCAGATATTGCAGCTCCTGCAAAAGGACGAGGGGCGCACCGGTCATCGATGCCTCATGGCTTATAAACAATACTCTCATAGGCTTTGTTTTTCGTCGCTGTCGTTTATCTCCCATTTGTAGTCGCAGAACACGACTTTTCCTCTCTGATGCGCCTCGACCACACGCCCGGTTCCGAAATAGTCGTCTTCCGTCACCTCCATCACGATAAGACGGTCTATGTAGTCGGAGGTCACGCGGTCGTTGCCGCTCCAAAGCGACAGGCGGTAACTCCCGATTGTCAGTGGCAGCCGGTCAATGTCCAGGTCTGCATAATAGACACCGGCTGCAATCGGTATGACATCATGGACCTGAAAGGACGGGAACGTCATCAGGATGTTGCCGTACATGCTGTACAGGTCTATGGAAAGACGGCAGTCCGGAACAAATTCGCTCACGGATATCTTCATGCGGATACGGAGAAACTTGCCGCAGCAAGCGAATGCCGGCCTGTTCTCTCGGTCGAGGAATGCGATACCCTCAAACCGGATTTTACCCGTGCATTTACCCGTCCGCGGCATCTTGCCTACAATAACATCCTGACAGCAGTCGAACGTTGTCCGCATATATGTGTCAATGGCAGAGTCGATGTTGCCGATATAGCTGACCTGTCCGTCCGACAAGACGACGCCACGTGAACAAAGGGAACGGATGCTCGACATGTTGTGGCTCACAAACAAGACCGTGCGTCCCTCGCTGCACGACACGTCCTGGATCTTGCCGATCGCTTTCTTCTGGAACTCGATGTCGCCTACCGCCAGCACTTCGTCAACGACGAGAATGTCGGGCTCAAGATATGCCGCTATGGCAAACCCCAGCCTTACCCGCATACCCGACGAATAACGCTTTACAGGGGTGTCGATATAGCGTTCGCAGCCTGAGAAGGATACGATCTCGTCGAATTTCTTGCGAATCTCCGATTTCGACATGCCCAGAATCGCTCCGTTCAGGAAGATGTTCTCCCGTCCTGTCATCTCATTGTGGAACCCCGTTCCGACTTCGAGCAGTGAGGCCACCCGCCCTCTGGCTCTGATTACTCCGGTAGTAGGACTTGTCACCCGTGAGAGCAATTTCAGCAACGTGCTTTTCCCTGCGCCGTTCTTACCGATGATGCCGACCACCTCGCCTTCCTCAACTGTGAAATTGATGTCCTTGAGTGCCCACACATAGTCGCTTGTGCCTTTACGTGAGCGGACATTGACCTCGCCGATTTTCAGGTATGGGTCCTCTTTCCGCAGGATATGAGTGGTCCACCATCGGTTCAGGTCATGGCTCAGTGTTCCAGTGGACAACTGCCCCAGACGGTACTGCTTGCTTATGCCTTCAAACTCTATTGCTTTCATCTCTGGCGAATTTTATACTGTGTCCATGAAATTCCGTTGTACCTTATTGAATATGACAATGCTCAGTCCGAGCAGAAGGAGCATGAACATCATGCTGTAACCCAGCCATTGCCAGCTGAATCTTCCTTCTCCGAGCGTGGAATATTTGAAGGTCTCAATGATGGATGTCATCGGGTTGAGCTGAATGAGTCGGAGGAGTCTCTCGTCTTCCACGATGCTCAGCGGATAGACGATGGGTGTGGCGTACATCCACAGATGGACGACAAACGTGAAGAGCACTTTCAGGTCGCGGTATTTTGTTGTCATTGACGACACCAGGATTCCGAAGCCGAGTCCCAGTCCGGCCAACATGAGAATCAGGATGGGCAGCAGCAGCAAGTGTGGTGTGGGGCTTACTCCAGCTCCTTTCATCAGATAGAAGACGTAAATTCCCGTGAACAGCAGCAGCTGGATGGAGAACCTCAGGAGGTTGGAGAGCACCGTCGCAATCGGAACCACCAGTCTTGGGAAATAGACCTTTCCG
>OCTX012245838.1_pt1 | contig 10618 bp, 13 predicted proteins | sample 1539691 | NCBI WGS metagenome assembly OCTX01 (sample SAMN02144231, study PRJEB22623) | gut metagenome | biome: sheep rumen | host: Ovis aries | place: New Zealand | reverse complement strand
CATATATAAATAAGGTACACGCATGAAAGAAAACAAAAACATCATTGCTGCAGCACTCATTGCTGCTAGCATCTTCTGCCTCGGCTGGTTTGTCAAGGCAGGCATTGACAACATCGTCAACAAAGACCGCCATGTGACGGTCAAGGGTCTGGCTGAGCGCGAGGTGCCAGCCGACAAGGTGACGTGGAGCATAGGCACTAAGGTGACAGGTAACGATCTGCCCCTACTCTACGAGAACATCAACGTGCAGACTAAGAAGATCAAGCAGTTCCTGCTGAAGTACGGGCTGCCCGAGAAGGAGATTACTGTCAATCCTCCCTCTATCAATGACCTGGAGGCTCGTGAGTGGGGCGACAACCAAAAAGCATTCCGCTACATTGTCAACACCACCATTACTGTGGCTACCAACAAGGTGGCAGAGGTTAACAAAGCCATCTCCAACCAGGCAGAACTGCTCAAGCAGGGCGTGGCGCTGGGCGAGAACTATCCGCAGTACGAATATGCGTCGTTCCAGCAGATGAAACCGGAGATGATGGCAGAGGCTATCAAGAACGCCCAGAAGACGGGGGCACAGTTTGCCGAGGCAAGCAACTGCGACCTCGGAAAAATCGTTACAGCCGACCAAGGACAGTTTTCTATCGAGAACCGTGACGATAACACCCCGTATATAAAAAAGTTACGTGTGGTTACTACAGTAACTTATTCACTGAAGGACTAATCAGCGTTCGATAGAAATCCGTGCATTAACGATTTTTATCAAATATTTCTCTCCAAAATATGTCTATTTTTTAGTTATATTTTGTATCTTTGCACTCGCTAAGAGTTTTCCAAAACGGGAAACTTTTTGCGAGCGAGAGAAAGAAAAGTTTTCCAAAACAGACAACTTTGCATTGCAAGAAGAAAGCAATAACTAAAGAAATACAGGCATATAACAATGGAGATTAAGAACTTTACCATTACCAAACGCGACGGTTCGAAAGACTCGTTTTCGCTGGACAAAATTATGAACGCCATCGTCAAGGCGTTCGAGAGTGTGAATGTACCTTCTGACCTGGGTACCATCTCGAAGATTCTCAGTCACCTGGATATCAAGGACGATATCACGGTGGAGGATATCCAGAATCAGGTAGAGGAAGCACTGATGCGCGAAGGCTTCTACAAGGTAGCAAAGTCATTCATGCTCTATCGTCAGCAGCATACCGAGGACCGTGAGACGCTGGCCAAGTTGCAGTTCCTATCTGACTATATGGAATCTGCCAATGCTGCCACTAGTTCTAAGTTCGACGCTAACGCTAATGTGGAACACAAAAACATTGCCACGCTCATTGGCGAGTTGCCCAAGTCTAACTTCATCCGTCTGAATCGCCGTCTGCTCACCGAGCGTTGCAAGAAGATGTTTGGTAAGGAACTGGCCGACAAGTACATCGACCTGCTGACCCACCACTTTATATATAAGAACGACGAGACCTCGCTGGCCAACTACTGTGCATCCATCACGATGTACCCCTGGCTCATCGGCGGTACGACAGCCATTGGTGGCAACTCTACTGCCCCCACCAACCTGAAGTCGTTTGCTGGTGGTTTCATCAACATGGTCTTCATGGTAAGTTCTATGCTCGCAGGTGCCTGCGCTACTCCTGAGTTCCTGATGTACATGAACTACTTCATCGGCAAGGAGTACGGACTCGACTACTGGCAGCATCCTGACCAGCAGGCCGACCTCTCACTGAAGAAGCGCACCATCGACAAGGTTATCACCGACTACTTCGAGCAGATCGTCTACTCACTGAACCAGCCCACAGGTGCCCGCAACTACCAGGCAGTATTCTGGAATGTCGCTTACTATGACAAGTTCTATTTCGAGTCTATCTTCGGCGAGTTCTACTTCCCCGACGGTTCAAAGCCCGACTGGGACGGACTCTCTTGGCTGCAGAAGCGCTTCATGAAGTGGTTCAACCAGGAGCGTACAAAGACGCTGCTGACCTTCCCTGTAGAGACTATGGCACTGCTCGTCGACGAAAACGGCGAACCCAAGGATAAGGAGTGGGGTGAGTTCACTGCAGAGATGTATGCCGAGGGCCACTCGTTCTTCACCTATATGAGCGACAATGCCGACTCACTGAGTTCTTGCTGCCGTCTGCGCAACGAGATTACAGATAATGGTTTCTCTTACACGCTGGGTGCTGGCGGTGTGTCAACCGGATCAAAGTCGGTGCTCACCATCAACCTCAACCGTTGTGTGCAGTATGCCGTCAACCACAAGATGGACTACCTGGAGTACCTCGGTCAGGTCATCGACCTCTGTCACAAGGTACAGTTGGCTTACAACGAGAACCTCAAGGACCTGCAGGCTCACGGCATGCTGCCCCTCTTCGATGCTGGCTACATCAACATCGCCCGCCAGTACCTCACCATCGGTATCAACGGTCTCGTTGAGGCAGCCGAGTTCATGGGCCTGAAGATTACGCCCAACGACGACTATAAGAAGTTCGTGCAGGGCATCCTCGGCCTCATCGAGAAGTACAACAAGCAGTATCGCACCAAGGACATCATGTTCAACTGCGAGATGATCCCTGCCGAGAACGTCGGTGTGAAGCATGCCAAGTGGGACCGTGAGGACGGCTACTTCGTTCCTCGCGACTGCTACAACAGCTACTTCTACGTAGTAGAGGACGACTCACTCAGCGTCATCGACAAGTTCAAACTGCACGGGCGTCCCTATATTGAGCACCTCACCGGTGGCTCCGCCTTGCACATGAACCTCGACGAACACCTCTCTAAGGAGCAGTACATGCACCTGCTGAAGGTTGCCGCCAAGGAGGGCTGTAACTACTTCACCTTCAACATCCCCAATACGGTATGTAACGACTGTGGTCATATCGACAAGCGCTACCTCAAGGAGTGCCCGCACTGCCACTCAAAGAATGTAGACTACATGACCCGTATCATTGGTTACCTGAAGCGTGTCAGCAACTTCTCACAGGCTCGCCAGGAAGAGGCATCACGCCGCTACTATGCACACGCAGAATAATATTTAGCAACGGACTACAGGACTGATACCACCACACAAACGGTCCTGTAGTCCGCAGCAAACCATAGAAGACATGCTTAAATACGTAAATACAGGAATTGTTTTTCAGGAGATACCCGATGAAGTTACCTTAGCCATCAATATCTCCAACTGCCCATGCCACTGCCCAGGATGCCACAGCCGCTACCTCTGGGACGACATCGGCATGCCCTTAGATACCGATGCCATCGACGCTTTCGTTGAGCGCTATGGCACCGACATTACCTGCGTGTCTTTCATGGGTGGCGATGCAGACCCCGTAGGTGTCAACCAGTTGGCACAGTACATCCATGAGACCTATCCTCAGTTCAAGGTGGCGTGGTACAGCGGACGCCTTCGCGTCTCGTCAGCCGTCAACAAGGCTGACTTCGATTACCTCAAGATAGGGCCTTATATCAAGCATCTGGGCCCCTTGAAGTCGCCCACCACCAACCAACGCCTCTATCACCAGCGTGAGGACGGCTCCTTCGAAGACATCACCTATCGCTTCTGGCGCCAGCGCGACATTGCGATATAGTCATCAGCATACATACAGAAAAAAATCACACAAAGGGTATTCCTTTGTGTGATTTTTTATGAAAACGATTGTTGTCCAATGATGAAGTCATCATCATCCTTTCGGGCGTCTCCGGCATCGCTAAGGTATGCCTTCAGATAGGTGGTATAATAGTTTGCGTCCATATCAGTCGAGATAGTCTGTATGTGCCAGTTCCTCTGCCAGCAGCGCTTCATCGAGGTGTTGCAGACAATCGGCATCATAATCCTTGTCACGGATAGTCACATTCTTGTTTTTCATAACCATTGTTAATCAGGTAAACCGTAAACAATACTGATACCAGTCTTATAGTGATTAAGCATAATAACAACCTTCTTACCACCGATAGTTGCAGTGCCATAATAGCTGTATTGGCTGGAATCTGATGGGTCTGTCTCTTTGGTCATTGAAATGCCGTACCGCTTCTCGATCTCGCTCTTGAAGGCCAGTGCCTTACTCTCACCGCTACCGGTATAGGCCACCGTCACCATGTGCAACTTCGATTCGATAAAGATATAGTTCAGCACTGTCATCGTCTGAATGTCCGTATAGAGAAGAACTGCCTCGTTGCTGTGTTCGCTAAGCTCCCAGTTGGAGCCAGACATCCACTCCTTCACATGACTCTGAGAACTGCCGAAATCCAGACATGGATCTACGTACTCTGTACTGCCAGTCGTACCACCACCAGGATTAGGGTCATCGTCACTGTCACCGCCACAGGCTGTGAAGGTTACACACATAGCTGCCATCATGGCCAGAAATAAATATCTCATTGTTTTCATAAGGTAATTTGTTAGTTAATATACTCTTTTTCTTATGGCTGATCGCCATATAAATAATGATAGTGTTCTCTTCTCTCACGCTCCCGACGTTCACGTTCGCGACGCTCACGTCTCCTGCGTTCTTCCTTACGTTTTTTCTCCCTGCGTCTCTTTTCATCGCTACTCGATGCGAGAATACCAGGAGAATGGATAGCCATAACATCGAAGCATGGCTTCATATACTTCTTCTTCATTTTACAGAGAATGTGCCTACAGGAATGCTGGTGGCCGTTACAATACTCATATAGAAGATACCATATTCACCTTTTCCCAGCTCTGAGCCTGGGATAGTGAGTAGATAGGACTGTTCCCCATACTTATGACCGGTGAAGTCCACATAGCCTGCTTTCTTGGTTTCTGCACTTCCTAATAGCGAAGATTCAAATTCCACCCACTGGATGCGACGTTCCTTCTTAGAGACGTTGAAACGGACGATACGGTAGCAGTCCTTAGGGTCAACGTCATTCTTTTCTCCTTTGATAAGCAGGCGTACATCCTTACCTCCCTCAACGGTATATGCTGATTCCCCTCCCTGGAACACAACGTCCATTCCTGATGATCCTGCCAGACCACTGACTGTTCCTGCCACACCAGCAACATTACTTGCTGCCGATGCTACTCGAATACCATTGATAACACCTGTAGCAGATCCTGCCGTCGCTGCACCTATCATACCGCCTGCACCCACTATGCTTGCGGCACCACCGAGAAACTTTCCCCATTTCTTGGCTTTGTTCTCGTGTTTACCGAGAGTTCCAGACTCTTTAGGAAGCTGGGCATAAGTAGCATCACTGGTTAGGATGCAGTAACTATTGATAAACTCTGGCTCAGGAGCCGTTACCTCTTGTGCTGTAGCACTATTGAATGTTGCAAGTAGCAGCGCGAGAAAAACATACTTTCTCATAGCAGTTTGGCGTTTTAAGGTTGCCCCGGTGCCCAGTAGGAGCGGATTATATTTACAGGAAGCGGGCTGTCGCTGCGCAACCTGAGGGAATTTCGTCGCCAAACTATAAACCCATAATCCACACAGCGAGCAGCCCGCTATTGCGAGTCGCATCATACTGTGCTCCTGGATTATGACGTTGGCGACGTTTTTCTTCAAGTTGAGAAGCACTTCCATCGTTATTTGTCTGCAAAGGTACATAATATATTTTATTTTTTCATTTATTTCACAAGAAAAATGGCAGTTGACACCTGGAAAAGTTTGTTGGCGACTTTTTTCAGGTTAAGATGCCTCCTGCCACCGAACTGCTAACGCGAGTGGTATGTTCACTCTGTCAATCAGTTCATGAAAAGCAGCCACCGTCGAACTACAGAACACTAACTTAATAGCGTAGCCGACAGCAGCAGTTTAGATAATTCTGGCACCGCTCGCTCATCCAAAGGAAGGCATCCCAGACCGACATGCCAGACTATTATTCAACAATTCAAAGAGCAAATACAAATATAGCCACAGAATACCCTTTCGGATAATCTGTGGCTTTGCCATTCAGTTCTTCTGAAATTGACAGGACTTTGACCGACGGAGCGTGCAACCAGTTACCATGTTGCTGTCCTGTAGCTACAGCGGATAGGCACCTCCCATTACGTAGCTATTGCCACCTTTTATGCTTCTGTCCGTTTGTGTTGGCAAAGGTACAAATATTATCTGAAACCACCAAACATTTACCCGAAAAATCGTAAAATGGGCATTTCAGGCGTCATTTTCGGCTTATAGGGGTAACCTCTCTTGATAGTCCCAACCTGCCGCTCTGCAGTCTTGGCGGCTACCTGTTCGTCCTTCTGTTTCTGTTCCATAGTCTCTAATTTATTTATAATTGCATTTTGTTTAAATGTTATCACATCATCTGCTGTGATATGCTATCAACAAAAGAGACATTGGATTTTGTACAAATCTAACTATCAGTGCGTTAGAACCGGAAACGCTGATATATAGGCACCAAAAAAGGAAGCCTTGCGAGCTTCCTTAAGTTATTCCTGTTGTCCAAGGCGGATTCGAACCACCACAAACAGAACCAAAACCTGTTGTGCTACCATTACACCATTGGACACCGTTTGCGTTTTGCGGTTGCAAAATTACGAAATATTTGGCATATTGCCAAATATTTCGTAACCTTTTATTATTTAACTATCAAAAGATAGTAGTTCTTCTTACCCTTTTGGGCCAGCAGATACTTCCCATCGATGAGGTCTTCAGCAGTGACAGGACGATTCTGATCGGTCAGCTTCTCCTTGTTCAGTGAGACACCACCACCCTGTACCATCTTACGCATCTCACCCTTTGAGGGGAATACGGGAGCAACAGTGGTCAACAGCTCGATAGCGGGCTGACCCAGTTGGTCTTTGCCTATCTCGAACTGGGGAACGCCATCAAAGACATCGAGGAAGGTCTGCTCGTCAAGTTTCTCCAATCCCTCCTTAGTAGACTTTCCAAAGAGCAGGTTGCTGGCTTCGATAGCAGCATCGAGGGCCTCCTGTGAGTGTACCATGATGGTAACCTCCTCAGCCAGGCGCTTCTGCAGCACACGACGACCAGGATCCTGCTTGTGCTCCTCAACGAGAGCATCAATGGTCTCCTTCTCCAATGAGGTGAAAATCTTGATATAGCGCTCGGCATCGTCATCAGAGACGTTGAGCCAGAACTGATAGAACTTATATGGTGTGGTACGCTTCGGATCAAGCCAGATGTTACCCGACTCCGTCTTACCAAACTTCTTTCCGTCACTCTTGGTAATGAGCGGACAGGTCAGTGCGAAGGTTTCTACCTCGTTGCCCAGCGTGCGACGGATCAGCTCCGTACCCGTAGTCATGTTACCCCACTGGTCGTTACCACCCAACTGCAGCTTTACGCCATAGTGCTGGTAGAGATACAGGAAATCATAGCCCTGCAGCAACTGATAGGTAAACTCAGTGAATGACAGACCATCGCGTGCAGTACCGTTCAAGCGCTGCTGAACACTTTCCTTAGCCATCATATAGTTGACGGTGATGTGCTTACCCACCTCACGGGCAAAGTCCAGGAAGGTGAAGTTTTTCATCCAGTCGTAGTTGTTGACCATCAGCGCTGCGTTAGCATCCTTCGACTCAAAGTCCAAGAACTTAGCGACCTGGGCTTTGATGCACTCCTGGTTGTGACGCAGTGTCTCGTCGTTCAGCAGGTTGCGCTCCTGTGACTTACCGGAGGGGTCGCCAATCATACCTGTTGCACCACCCACGAGGATGACGGGACGGTGACCGCAACGCTGCAAGTGGCGCAGCATCATGATGCCACAGAGGTGACCAATATGCAGTGAGTCGGCCGTAGGGTCAGTACCCAGATAGGCTGTCACCATCTCTTTCTGCAACAGTTCTTCCGTACCGGGCATCATCTGTGCCAGCATTCCGCGCCAGCGTAGTTCTTCTACAAAATTCTTCATATCTTTTATACCTATTTATTCTTTTTAGTTTGCAAAGGTACGAATAAGTGAGCACAATACAAAGCAAAAAAGCAATTTTTTGCTTTTAGTGTCGAGCGAAAGTACTTTCGAGACGCAGTCTCAAAGGTACGAATAAGTGAGCACAATACAAAGCAAAAAAGCAATTTTTTGCTTTTGCCTCCATCCTATGGTACTGGGTCGTAGCCAGAACCTCCCCAAGGATTGCAACGCAGGATGCGCCAAATAGCCAGATAAAGTCCCTTGAAAGGGCCATGTTTGATGATAGCCTGACGGGCATACTCACTACAAGAAGGAGTAAAACGGCAGGAAGGAGGAGTCAGCGGAGAGATAGACGTCTGATAAAAACGGATAGGTAATACCAGTAGCATTACCAGCAGACGACGGAGATAGTGCCACAGTGTCTTCATAGCTTTTCCTGTAAACGCTTGACGATACCTGCCACACGTTCCTCCACATCCTGGGTTGAGAGGAAAGCGTCAGACAGCCATACAAAGGCAACAAGTAACTGCTTGTCAGAAGCAAGAGCTTCGACAAGCAGTTGTTTATGATGACGCCAAGCCTCACGGACTTGACGCTTGACGCGATTACGGTCGACAGCATGATGGAAGTGCTTCTTAGGAACACTGATAAGCATTTGCAGGGGCTCGTCATGGTCGTTGCGCTCACGCAACTTGTACACTGCGCGCAACGGGAAAGCTGCCACAGAACGGCTGCTGCCTCCTGCAAAGAGGTCGTCGATGAGTCGCTGACTCACCATGCGCTCACGCTTACGGAATGTCAGAGCCATCATGCAATATATAAATAGGATTACTGCTTCTCTAAGAGATAGTGCTGCAGAGCACCAGTCATCGAAGGATATTTCTCAGAAGGAGCCTCGATATCCAGGCGCAGACCTGCATCCTTGGCAGCCTGTGCAGTAGTAGGGCCAAAGGTCGCAATAGCAATGTCACCCTGTTTGAAGTTGGGGAAGTTCTTAGTAAGCGACTCGATACCGGCCGGACTGAAGAAGATCAGCATGTCGTAGTCGAAAGTCTTCACCTCCTCAGGTGTAAAGTCGTTGCTAACGGTACGATACATGACACACTCCTGATGGTTCAGTTTCTTGGAGTCAAGCAATGTGGCAACGCTATCATTATGAACGTCACTCATCGGAACGAGGTACTTCTCAGTCTTGTGCTTCACCATGGTGGGCAGCAAATCATCCATCTTACCCGTGGTACCGAAGAACACCTTACGCTTACGGTATTGCACATACTTCTGGATATACAGCGAGATAGTCTCTGTGACACAAAAATACTTCATGTCCTCTGGGATAGCAACACGCAACTCCTTAGCCAAAGTGAAGAAGTGATCAATGGCATGACGAGAAGTGAAGACAATGGCCGTATAGTCCAGAATGTTAATCTTCTGGGCACGGAACTCCTTGGCCGTAATTCCCTCTACCTTGATAAACGGACGGAACACAAGTTCTACATCAAACTTGGAAGCGATATCATAGTATGGTGACTTCTCACTTGACGGTTTAGGTTGTGAAACCAAAATCTTTTTTATCATTGATGTCCTAAAAATTTATTTTCAAACTATTTGCTGTAAAGTCCAGTACTCCCCACAATGCCAAGAAAGGCACTATTTCAAGCGCACAAAGGTACAAAATAATTTGCAGACTAACGACATTTTGTCGAAAAAAGATGATATAACACTTATAAAATGCTAATAATTTAACAAAAACAAGCACTATTACGAAGTAAATCTCTACATTTTCGATGGGCATATCGAAGTACGGTCCCATCACTACAGCAGGGAACGACATGATGCCTTCCAAGATAATAACAAACAGTAGAGATTTAATCCATTGTAAATTTCTTTTACCGTCAAAGAATACACCATTTACCAAGGTGTACAGTCCCAACTTCACCATGAAGTAGAGCAGGAAGATAGCCCAGAAGATAAAGATGAGATAATACTGAGAACTGAGTACATAGGCATCGCCATAATAGTGGAGCGAAAAGAAATAATAGAGCGTGGCTAACATGAAACTCGTCAAGAAGACGACGTACACCTGAAAGCGTGCCTCACTACCCGTCTCCGTCATAGCGGACGCTCCTTCGCGAGGTTTCTGGAAGAAGTTCTTGGCCTGACGGGTAAAGAAACCTCGCACTCGCGCATAGGCCATGACCGCCAGGACAAAGAATAGCAGCAGGAGCGACGTAATAACATCATCGCCACGCACATTATAGGGAATAGGGTCGCCCATTGTACCATAGCGTCCACCCTCCAATTCAGGATGAAAGAGGGAATCTTCAGAGAAGAATCCCTCCTTATAATACTGGGGCAGGTCAATGTTCGACTCTTCCGCCGGCATTTCAAACAGTGATATGCTGTCTGACGGTATCAAAACTTACAATGCAAATGCGCGTTTAATATCCTCTACCCTATCCAACTTCTCCCACGTAAACAACTCGACATCAATGGTCTTGGTCTCGTGATAGCGACTGGTAAAGGTTTTCTTCACCACTTCGCACTGACGCCCCATATGGCCATAGGCAGCAGTCTCCAGATACATGGGCTGGCGCAGCTTCAGCGAACGTTCAATAGCTTTAGGACGCAGGTCAAAGAGTTGCTCTATCTTCTTGGCAATCTCGCCATCCGTCATATTGACGTGCGAGCGGCCATAGGTATTGACATAGATGTTCATGGGCTTAGCGACACCGATAGCATAGCTGATCTGTACCAGCATCTCATCGGCAACACCTGC
>OCTX012176912.1_pt1 | contig 10618 bp, 13 predicted proteins | sample 1539691 | NCBI WGS metagenome assembly OCTX01 (sample SAMN02144231, study PRJEB22623) | gut metagenome | biome: sheep rumen | host: Ovis aries | place: New Zealand | reverse complement strand
CCCGGCATCTTCCCGACCGAGTCAAAATAGTGCCCCTCTCCGCACAGCCGGCAACGCCCGCACCGGAGCCGCTCAGGCTTCCCGAACCGGCACACGCACCCACAAGTACAGCACTTACGGTTCCACCCGCACCGGATCCGGAACTGCGTCGGCCTCTCGCTCGGGCAGCAGCGCAGGCTCCGCGACGATCTCCCGCTCCGGCACTGTCTACCGCACAAAAGCCGGGGACAGACAGGAAAAGAGCGCTGCCACTTTGTTGAGGGTCATCGCTCTTTTGATCATCATGTATGTTCTGGTCACCATTGTATCTTTTCTTCTGATCAGAAGATCTTTTGTCAGCAACCCGGTCCCCGATTTCAAGAGTTTTGAGGTCCCCGATATCGAGGATCTTCCGATCCCGGACATAGAGAATTTCCCGTTTCCCGGACAATAAAAGGGTCATTTGACCTCAGAGGTGAAATGACCCCGAACGCATCTTCAAGGGGGGCAAAAGGGCCATTTGACCCCAGAGGTCAAATGACCCGTGTGCCCCCTCACCACTCTCTCCGCATCTCCTCGAAGTCGATCGTCCCCATGACCTTCCTCCAGACCAGGGCCGCGATGACCAGCTCGATCACGAAATCTACGAGCAATACCACCGCCGCAAGCAGCCCTTCGTTCCCCTCGAGCACATAAGTCCCAACCTGATGCAGGTCCCACCTGCCGTACAGGACCGCGGGACAAGCTATCAGGAAATCAAAGAGCGCGTGCACGATCGCGCATGCCGCAACATCGCGCGTCTTCCAGTACATCATCAGAAGGGACAGGCCGATCATACCGGTACTCGCTATTTTGAGCGCGGCCTGCGCCAGCATCAGAGGAGTGCGGACCGGTGCCCCGGCGACATGGAGGCAGCCGAATACGAGCGGCACCGCAATACCGGTCAGGACAAATACCCATTTAAAACCCCTGAACTGATAGATGAGCGCGTCACACAGAACTGCTCTGCACATAAGCTCCTCGAACAGCCCGACAGACGCCATCAAAAGAAAGCATGCTGCAAGCTCTCCCATCCACCCTTCAGTAAAGCTCCATCCGTCTGTGCTATAGTACATGAAGAGCCGCGCCGCACCCATAAGAGCGGAATAGATCAGGATGGGACGCAGCGTGCTGACCACATAGCCTGTCTGCCGGAGGCTCTTTTCGAACGTCTTTGACCCGGAGATCAGGTATAGGAAACCGGCCATGACCGCGGCAAGGGAAAACCGTTGGAAAGCTGCCGGCAGCACGTCATACAGCCTGAACATACGCAGGGAGATCAGCGCAATTCCTATCGCGACGGCTGCCAGCAGAAGGGGCGCTTTTTTGACATAAGCGATCACTTTGTCCATTTTTTCCACCATGTCGAAGCGCTTGCGCTGAGACACGCGAGGAGAAATTCGCGAAGGCGATTTCTCCGATGCGATCCGCAAGGTTGGCGGCGCTTCGACGCAAACCTTGCAGAGTGAAAAATCAGCTCATCGGAGTGATTTTTCACTCTTCTTTCCTTTTTGCCACTTTGCCCTCTTGAAGACGCGCTCTGCGCGGCTTCCAAAAAAGAATCACAGCCTCAGCTGTGATTCTTTTTTCTGTCAAATCTTCATAATGTCAAATCTCAGATCACAGCACGCAGCTTCGCTGCCACTTCTTCGCACTGCTTTTCGTCGAGCTTTTTAATGTTGGGATCCATCGCGAACGTGCCGCCCCACTCGAACTCATCTTTATATTTCGGCACAAGATGCATGTGGAGATGATGCCCCGTGTCGCCGTACATGCCGTAATTGAGCTTGTCGGGATGGAAGGCTTTATGGATCGCGTTCGCCGTCCTCACGACATCTGCGATGAACGCGGCCCTGTCTTCTTCGGACAGCTCCAGCATCTCGGAAACATGATGCTTGCTCGCCACGATGCAGCGCCCCGGGTGGGACTGCTCTTTAAAAAGATAGACCGTACTTGCCGGCAGCTCGCAGACCTCATAGCCGAATTTCGCGACGAGTTCGCCCTTTGCACAATATGCACAATTCATATCCATAGAATTACCTCCTTGCTGTGAAAGCGGGAGCGATTTCCTGCCACCCTGCTGTGAGCGCGTGAGCAGTCCCATGCAGCTCCGTCATAAGTATGGGAAAACCGGCTGTCCCCCTGAATAATACCGTCCCGATTATTGTATCACTTGGCACGGCCTCTATCTATATACGAAATCGGACATGTTTGCTTGGCCCCGCGACCGCAAGGCCCGGGCTGCGGTCGGGTCATTTGACCCCAGAGGTCAAATGGCCCTTCTGCCCCCTACGGATGCCCGTACGGCCCCTGCCTTCCGTCGACAGGCGGATATGTCTGATGCGGCAGATGCTTCAAGTGCCTCTCCGCGATCGCGAATCGCGTCTTGCGCACGATATCCACCGTCCTGCAGACCATTTCGTCCGCGCCCCCGAAAGGATTTTCCAGCTCGAACCACTCGGTCTCCGTGAACTCGCCCTGGATAACGCCCTTTACATGGTGCGCCGTTACATGCAGCTGCCAGCACAGGACGCCGTCTTCCCTGAGCACGGCGTTCTCCGCCGCGACTTCGACGGTAAGCTGCTCCGACCAGCTGTAATCAAAGAGGACCGTTTCCGCGCCTTCCTCTTTATCGGTCCGCACGATCCGCGCGCCGGACGCGCCGGCCTCGTCTTTACTCGTCAGCACAAACTCAAATCTGTCATTCTCGTATAGTTTTTCCACAATATCCTCCATCTGCCGCAGAACTGTGCCCGCTCTCCGCACCTACCGGGCTCGCCGACGTCCTCACCCACTCCCGCAGAGCCCGCACCTACCGGTCTCGCCTTCCGCACCTACCGGCGCACCGACGTCCCGGCCCGCTCCCGCAGAGCCCGCTCATCCTACCCGAAGAACGCGTTCTCCTTCCGCGAATCGCACGCCGCCCGCAGCTGCTCCGTCATCGCGCGCAGTCTCTCTTTTGGCACATGTCTGCATTCCGCCGGGCAATTCTTCACACATCGCATGCAGTTGATGCAAGCATTCTCGTCCGTCTTCCACCCCGGCGTCAAAATAGCGCCCACCGGACACTCCTTCGCGCAGACCCCGCAGTTCGTGCACATCGTCTGGTCCACCTCGATGGGCAGCGAAGACCCTCCCCACTCCTTGTAGGGTCGGTTTCCCGGCAGAGGGCGCAGAAGGCCCGCGTTCCCTTTCTTGATCTTCAGGGCTGTCTCAGCCGCGAACTGCACGATCTGCGCCTTGTCCTGTTTATCGGGCCGTCCCTTGCCGAACACATGCATGATGTTGTGTTCCGCGACTGCTGCGCACCCTGCGATGACAGTGAATCCGTTCTTCTCCACCAGATCCGCCAACTCCAGCAGCGCATCCTCATAGGCGCGGTTCCCGTATGTGACGCAAACGACCGCAGGTGTGCTGTTCCCGCGCACGCCGGAGAGCCTTTCCGCTGCTGTCCGCGGGATCCGCCCACCGTAGCAGGGCACCGAAAAAACGCAGACTGTTTCAGGACCGTAGGAGGCTTCTGTATTTTGACCGCACAGGTCTACGACCGGATACAGCTCCGCTTGCAGCGCCGCGTCCGCGTGCAGGTCCGCTGCAGCGCCCGGTTCGGCTTGTTCCGCCCCCGCAGCAGGACCAGGCGCCTTCGGCGAAAGCAGCTCCGCCATCGCGTCCGCGATCCTCCGGCCGACCGCCATGCTCGATCCGGTGGGACTGAACGTTACCAGGCTCACCTTGTCGACCTCTTTTCCATCGAACGGCGGCTTCCAGACATACAGCCCCTCGCCGGCCGCGATCTCCCTGACCAGGTCGAGCAGTTCCGCGTCCGGGTTGAAGATCGTCAGATTGGCGTCGTCCGGCTCCGACAGGATCATCGACTCATCCACTGTGATGTGGAGATACCGCTTCCGCATCTCCGCGGCCACCAGTTCCGGCGCCGGGTTGCTCTCTCCGCCGTCGATGGAGATCTTCCTGTAGCAGTTCAGCTTGAGCACCAGATTGATGTGCTTCTCTTTGATCGCCGCCAGCCGTTTCTCGTCAAGAAAGTATTTCTCGACGGCAAAATACTGCCCCGGCCCGTCCTTCGGCACCTGCGCAGGCAAAATATCGATCACCCAATACGATGTCTTCAGCAGTTCATCGATCGTCATTCCCATTTCCGCTTTCCTCCTTTCAGGACACCCGGCAGGCCATTTGACCTCTGGGGTCAAATGGCCGGTCAAATGCCCTGCACCTATTCTACCACATTCTGCCCTGCCGGCGGCATACACGCCGTTCACGACCGGCAAATTATGACATTACCGGGCCGCCCGGCTGAGCGGCCTGATCCATAAGTTCATAGGAAGGAGGCAGATATGGAAGACAGCAAGAAAATCTGCAGCGGCTGCGGCAAACCGCTTGAGACCAGACGAGCGATCGGGTTTACCGGCTCTGTGCTCATCTGCGAGGATTGCCTGCGGGCCGGGCTTGATATCATCGACCGGCTCAACAAGACCGAAGCCGCCAAATCTTCTGCAAAAATCGAAAAGAGCAATATTTTGATGATCGGCCCGACCGGCTCCGGCAAGACATACCTCGCGCGATCACTGGCCAAAATACTGGGCGTCCCGTTCGCGATCTCTGACGCGACGTCGCTGACACAGGCCGGCTATGTCGGCGAGGACGTTGAGAACGTGCGGCGGCGCATTCGCGGGCATCGAAAAAATGATCGGCAATGACAGTAAGACCGGAAGCATCGGTTTCGGAGCCGCGAGAGGGCTCTGCGGGTAGCAGCCGGGTCAAATGACCTCTGGGGTCAAATGCCCCAGCTGCCCCCACCGCCGGGTCAAATGACCTCTGGGGTCAAATAGCCCTCCGTCCGATCACTCCGTGATCGCCCAGACTCTTGCCGGCAGGCCTGTCGCGCCTTCGATCCTCGGCCAGGCGGCGAACAGCACGGCACCCGCGGGAGCCACCTGATCCAGATTGCGCAACACTTCGATCTGAAGCTTGCCTTTCTCGAGGACGTAGCGCTCGCAGGCGAGATCCTCGGCTTTCGCCGCCTCTGCGGAAGCATCGGTATCGAGTGTCTCATGGCCGTTCGCGGCGGCGTTCCTCTCCTCATAGATATACTTGAGCGCTTCCATGGACCAGCCGGGGAAGTTCTCGCTTCCGTCCTCGGCAATGCCGGAAAGGGCATCCATATCCGGCCAGTTCTTATACCAGTCGGTACGGAGCGCTACGAAAGCGCCGTCCGGGATCGGGCCGTATTTTGCCTCATAATCCCTGATGTCCTGAGCAGTCACCGCATAGTGGACGTCCTGCGCGACCTTGTCCGTGATGTCGATCACGCACAGCGGGAACACGCCCTGCTTGACGTCGAACGCTTCCGAGAGCACGCCGTTCTTGTCGAAGTGACCCGGGAAATCGATGTGCGTCCCGAACTGGCCGGGGAACTTGAAAGTGTGGATCCTGCAGTCCAGCATGGGATTGCCCCAGTCGAACACGACCTTGCAGAGCTCCACGCTCCCTTCCGGTATACCGCTCCAGTAAGGACTGTCGTTATTGAGACTGTGCGACAGTTCGACCCATTTCAGTTTCTTCGCTTCGTCCAGCGCTTCCCAGAGTTTGTACATAATTACCCCCTTTTCTCTACGAAAATTTGTTAACAATACATGTCAGAACAGTGCCGCCCCAAGCAGCTTTTTTGCTTCCTTAATCATAAAATTTCCGCACATCGGTGTCAAGGCGGGCCATTTCACCTCGCGGGCCATTTCACCTCAGAGGTCAAATGGCCGCGCCCGGTGCGCAATAATAAAGGAGACAGGACCCGGTCCTGTCTCCTTGTATGTCTCAGCCACCCTCCGTGGAAGGTCCCGCCATATAGGCTTTCCCGCCATCAGAGGCCGTGCACGCCGTCCCGACTCAGGCGCACCGCAGTTTATTAAGCTGCTTCTTCAAGTTCAAGATACTGCTGATTCACGATCCACTGGAAGATCGAGAGCGCGGTGTCAATGTCCATGAAGTCATCTGCATTTTCAATGCCCTCGAGGTGCTTCACAATAGCTGCCTCGGGATGGAACTGAATACCGATCGCACAGGTCTTGTCTGTTCTCTGCACTGCTTCGATAATATCAATGCCGTTCGTATCAAGATATCCCGTAACTACAAGAGGATCGCTGACGCTCTTGACCGCCTGATGGTGCCAGGAAGGGCATCCTGACAGGGTCTCTTTCCCAACCATCTGATACAGGATCGAATCCGGCGCTACCTGAACATCGTGAGGGGCATAGTCTCTGTAGGACTCGGGAGTCGCCTTCTCATTGCGGTGCTGGAAGGCGTACTCGACTCCCTGCTCCTCAAAATAAACGGGAATGTCCTGGATTACTTCTGCGCCGGAAACAACGGACAGCATCTGGCTGCCGCGGCAGACGCCCATGCAAGGGATATCATTGTCCAGGCAATAGCTCAGCGTCAGATAATCCGAAACGTCACGCTCGCTGTTGTAATCGATCTCAGCTTCGATGTGGTGCCAATCTTCGGGAACCTTATACAGATTAGGGCTCACGTCCTCACCGCCGGTGACGATGACAAATGCTACATCTTTCATGGCTTCTTCCACATTGGACCCGTGCCAGGTGTTTGCCTTGATCTTTTCTGCTGCATCTGCAGTCAGCATGCCGATTTCCTCAACACCTTCCGTAAGCTTTCCGTCTGCGTCATAAGCAAGGTCGGCTGACTTGACCTGGTCCAGCATGACCCATCTGCCGCCCGCCGCTTCAATAGCCTTGTACATATTCGTGTAGAATTCCGAATCCCTGTCCGCGCGCCATGCAATGCCGATGACAGGTCCGTCACCGGTCCCGCCGGATGTGGGAATGGGGAAGTTGATTACTTCCGCAGTCTCACCGGTAGCCGCTTCTGCGCTATCCGCGGGAGCCGCTTCGGGAGTCTCTGCCGCAGGAGTCTCTGCTGCGGGAGTCTCTGCTGCGGGCTCTTCTGCTGCGGGCTCTTCTGCTGCGGGTTCTTCCGCTGCAGGCTCTTCAGCAGTCTCCTCAACTGCCTCAGCCGGCTTCTCTGCAGGCTGAGCTGCCGGAGCCGCACTTCCGCCGCATGCACTGATGAACAGCGCGGCAGCAACGATCATTGCTAATGTCTTTTTCATACTTACCTCCATATTCTGTTTCCTTCCCCTTTTCCTGACCCGAAGACCTGAAACGTATTCCTCTACCGCAGTTTCGGAACAGCTTCCCGGTACTTGAGGCCGGAAATCGGGTATAGTGCTGTTCCGGAGATCAGGATGTACTCATAGTCGGGACGCACTTCCCTCCCCCGAAAAGTATGAAATGACTCCTCCTGCTCAAATTCGGATGATCTGTGTCATTGATCTGAAGCCTTTATGCAGCAGATCGATCGCATCCAAGAGGAGATCATTTAACTACCTCTATAGTACCCCAGATGCACGAGAATGTCCATGAAACAACCCTGAGTAGTTTTCAACAAATACTTGATAAACCAAAGTCAAAATATCAACAAATCAGACAAAACAGATGTTTTGGCCGAATGCCCTGACCCGGGATATAGAGTCCCCATATTACATGGATTATTGCCGCTCATACCGCTAAAATAGCAGTCAGGAGTAAACGCGGTACTGCCCGCGGCAACCAGCCGGGGCCTGCCGCGGACATGCCGGCCGGATCGAGTGCTATCCCGGCGCCGGGAACCGGAAAGCGGCTCTCCGCGAGGCCGACCTTGTCCAGCATTTCCATCCCTATTTTCCGCGCCTTCGACTTCTCCATCCCGCGCGCTGATGTAAGCCCCAGCGTCGTCTTGCCGCTCCCGCTCGGCCCCAGGATCGCGATGACTTCGCCCTTGTTCACGGTGAGGTCTACACCGCGCAGAACAGTATTTTGACCAAATGATTTGACCAGTTTCCTGATTTCCATAAGTATCCTCACTTTACAGCGGCAGCTTCCGTCGAACGGCTGTTGTAGGCGCTGAGCCTCTTTTCAAAATAGCGCTGCACAAAGGTCAGCACCGTTGAAAAGATGAGGTAGATCAGCGCGACTTCGCAGTAAAGCCACAGCGGCTCGTAGGTGCGGCCCACGATCTTCTGCGCCGCCATGAACATGTCGGCGACCGTGATCTCCGCCACAAGGGAAGTGTCCTTGAGCATTGCGATCACCATGGCAAAGCTGAAGCCGAGGATCGTCAGGGGGATCGTGACCCGGATGCTGGCCAGCATGATCTTATAGAACCCCTCGATCAAAATATTCCAAATTCTTTCTGATATAATCATTTCCTAAATACTCATTCCTGCCTGCTGCTTCTGCTGTCAGGCGCGCATCCGCCTGCCCCCTGCGGCCAGGCGGCACACTGGTTGGTGCCTATTATGTAGTGGACGGGAATGCCGGCGGTCAGCATGGCAGCCAGCGTGATGATCCCGCCGCCGCCCGTGATGGAATCGACGATCCCCGCGAAAAAATAAGCTATACAACAGAACAGCGTCTGTATGCTGAATAATTCAATGCTCATTGCTCATCTGCTCTTCTGCCGCTCCATAAGGAGCTGTCTTCCGATCTTTCCGGTCATGTGGTCGATCGTGATCTCCACGCAGCAAAGCGTTCCTCTGCGGATCGTGTCTTCAGTTTCTTCCATGTACAGATCCTCAAAGCCTTTGGAGTATTTTGCCCCGACAGCATTCGCGCTGCGGCGCAGCTCATCCTCCGTCTCCAGGATCCGCGCGCGGCCAAAAGCGATCACGCTGCAGAATTTGGTCGTCCGCTCTTTGGGCATGACCTCGTCCCTGTCGATCACGGTAAAAGAGACCTTTTCGTTCCTTCGGATCGAATCGATCTTGTGCCCGACCTTCGCGCAGTGGAAGCCGATCGTTCCGAGGCCGCCGTCCGCGCCTTCTTCGTAGACGAAGCTGATCGGCACCGTATAGGGGTATCCGTCGTCGCCGTAAAGGCCCAGCACGCCGGAAGTCGCCCGCTTCAGGATCTCCCTGCACTCTTCCGTTGTGATCTGCTGTTTGATTCTTCGCATTTCTCTGAACATTTTTAATCTCCTTATCTTTCTTGCGCACTACTGGGGCTTGCCGGCCCGCTACTCACCACTCCACTTCCAGCTCCCTGCCGCTGTACTCAGTCGTCTCGAGCATCGCCTGCATCCACGGCCCGTAATTATAGTTCCAAAGCGCTTTGATCATCGCCTCGCAGTCCCGGTCGTCCCTCAGTTCCTGCGCGTGCTCGGCCAGCGTCCCCTCCCCGTAGTACTGCAGGTACCGCTCGATCAGTTTCAGCACTCTTTTCTTCCTGGGCCCCCAGAGCCCTTCTTTGCCCAAGAGTTCGCCGAAGACCCGGCTCATATACGCCGCGCTCTCGCGGTCCAGCCGTGCCAGTTCCTCCTTGACAGCGCCTCCGTATACCTCAAAGTCCACCGGTTCGGCAAAATAGACCGCCCTCCCGCTTCCTGCCGCAAGCCTTCCGATGAGGTGCCTGCCCGAGAAGGGCATCCCGCTCAGGATCTCCCACAGGCCGCCTTCCTCCGTCACATACGGAAAATGCATGTGTCCGGTCATCGCCAGCTTCACGCCGCCCTCCCGAAGCAGATCCGGCAGCTCCGGCAGCACAGCCTTGTCCGGCAGCTCAAGCTGCTCCGACGTCTCCGGCTGTTCCGACGCGCTTGGACTCTGTATCAGGTTGGATGCGGAGCTCCTGTCTCCGTAGCCGTACAGCACGTTGTGGTGGGAGAGAAAGGGTCATTTGACCTCAGAGGTCAAATGACCGGGCAAATGCCCTTTTCAGGTCAAATGCCCCCTGAACACCCATCTTTTCTCCACCACCTGGCAACGACCGCGACCATCACAGCAGTAATGATCATTGTGATGATGCCCTGCTCTCCGGCGAGATACGGAACACGCGGATCCGTCGACAGCGGCTGCAGATACAGCTGATCCACAAGGTTATGAGACGAGTGAAGGAGGATCGCCGGGATCACGCTCCCGGACACGCTTCTGGTCCAGCAGAACAGCACTGTGATCAGCATGATCATGACTATGAAAGAAATGATGCCATAGACCGGATTCACCGCTGCCTGGTATGCTCCGCCGACGATCAGCGGCACATGCCAGAGCGCCCAGATGAAGCCGTCGATGAGAACCGCCTTTACTGCCCCGAACTCTCTTTCCATCACCGGATACGCGAAGCCGCGCCAGCCGATTTCTTCCCCCGCAGCAGTCAGTGCGCTTCCGAGCAGCCCCGGCAGGAACGCGACAGCGAATCTGATCAAAATATCCGAATTGACGCCCGTTGTCGGATCCCCGAGCACCGCCCATGCAATGCAGTAAGAACACACCAGATACACCACCGGTGCCAAAATACCGAAAGCCACGTATTTGAACTTCACCTTCCGGACGAATCCTACCGAACCTTCCCTCCCGTAAAAGACCTTCGAGCAGATCAGTCCGACAATGCCCGGGATCCACATGAGAAGCACCATGAGAAGTTCATTCTCTGACTTGATATAGAAGCACTCAACAATAAAGCTCAGAGCCAGTGTTATGCCATAGAATACAAGTATGGCTTTTCTGTCTTTTGACATCTCGCACCTCCACTTGGGG
>OCTX012234294.1_pt1 | contig 10620 bp, 25 predicted proteins | sample 1539691 | NCBI WGS metagenome assembly OCTX01 (sample SAMN02144231, study PRJEB22623) | gut metagenome | biome: sheep rumen | host: Ovis aries | place: New Zealand | reverse complement strand
CGATAGAGCGTGGCCTGCGAGAGGTCGCCGTCCTCCAGCCTGCGCCGATACGTTGGCAGCACCCACCGCTCCCAAGCCTGCCGCACGGTCGGGCACGGCGCGTCCTCGGAGTGGTCCAGCATCAGCTCGGAGCGCACGCGCTCGGCGTCTAGCCTCGTCCCCCTGACGGTCTTGGAGCGCCTCTTGTACCCGTCAGGCCCAGCGGCCCAGTACCGTATGCGCCAGATGCCAGGCTTCACCTCGGCCATCGAGGCCCACGCGCTGCGGCGCTTCCTGCGGGGCATGGCTACTCGCCCTCGGCTTCGAGCAGCGACCACAGCTCGTCAAGCGTCAGCCCGAAATACGTGGCTATCAGCTTGCAGGTATGGATGGACGGATACTGCGTCTTCCCGTTGCAGATAAGCGAAATGTTCTGCTTTTGTATGCCAGTGGCACGGGCAACCTCGGCCTGAGATGTGCCGTTTTCAACGATGAGCCTACGGAGCACCCTACCGAAAGCGTACATGCCGTCCCCCGTTCCGAATTGTTACGGTCAAGAAAACTATACCCGCAAAGCAAATTTCACGCTTGCGCGACAAGAAAACTTGACTATTATAGATAGTGTGCGGTCAAGAAAACTTGTCTGCACGGCGGTTCGACGTGACCCCGCACAGGCGGCTCGGAACGGCGCTACGGACTCAGCGGATGTGACTAGGCCCCGCTGGCACGAGGACAGGTGATAAAACATCCAAGCCATTCACAAAGCAGAGAGTGGAGGTGATTGGATGGCAAAGACACAGCTAGAAAAGGCGTTGGAGCACTACAAGGTCAATTCAGGAAAGACGAGCGGAGAGATTGCGGAGGCTCTCGGAGTCACCCGCGTAACCCTTCGGTCAAAGGTCCTCGGCAACACGCCCATCAACATCAAGCAAGCCAAGGTGCTTGCAGACATGCTGGGCATGACGCTCGAAGACTTCTACCTCATCGTGCCCAACATCGAATAAGAGAAGCGCCCCCGCCTGGTTGCAGCAGACGAGGGCAAACGGCATGCGCCATGAGGGGAGGATAACACATGGCTGATGAACGACCCAAGTATTTCAAGCTGACACGGGAGCTGTTCTGGTCAATAAACGAAGCACTCCCAAAGGCCCAAGCCGCGAAGCTGCTCTATGCGCTATATGCGCACCACTTTGATGGCGTAGAGCCAGAAGAAGGACAGCTCCCCAAGCAGGCCCAGCTTCTTTACTTTGCGATCACAGACGCGGAGAAGAACAAGCATGCCTAAGTTCGAGTTCACGATGGTGAACGCGGGCATGCTCAAAGGGCTGGCAGAGGCGGGCGCGACAGGAGCCGAGATGCGAGCCTACATCATGCTGGTGATGGGGCTACCCAAAGACCGAAGCCGCTCGGAATGCTGGATGCCAGCGGACACGGCTGAGGAAAAGGGCGTCATGACGGCGCGGATGTTCACCAAGTGCATGGACTCGCTGACCAAGAAGGAGTTCACCGCTCCAGACGGCAAGAAGATGCCCATCCTCACAAGAGTGACGAGGGGATGCAGGGGCCACTGCCCGCACTACCGAGACAACCTCGGCAAGGCCATCGCAGACAGCATGAAGCACGCTAATGGAACACCATCTGGTGACCCAAAGAGCGGCGAAATGGAACACCAAAACTAGGGAGTATTTCTCAGTTTTGAAGTTTCAATGCGTCACCAAAATAGGCCAATTGGGACACCAAAACGGACCAATTGGAACACCGACGTGGTGTGCCTACTAGACAAGACAAGACTTACAAGTAAGTAACCCTTACATACCAGTGAGTCTCACGGCAACGAGAACCCGCCCCTTTAGGCGGCGGGGCGGTCCTTTGACCGCACCGCACCGCCGCCGTGAGTCAACCTCACAAGAACAACAACTCAACCTTACTTGTGCGTATGCCTGACGGCACCGCGCAGCCGCCGCCGCGCTTAGGGGGCGCGGCGTCTGCGCTACCAACCGAGGGCAGGGCACAGTACCCGAGCGCATCCCCAGCTGCGCCGTCGCACTTCGGTGACGGGCGATGCCGAGCAGCACTTACCTAGCCGCGAGGACACCGCCCCAAGGACCGTCGAAAGGCGGAGCGGCCAACTCACACTCCACTCCTTTCTATATGAGCATCACTGCATCACCGCCAAGACCACGAAAGACCCCCGCCTGACGGCGGCGGCGTGGCTGAGGGGGCGCTTGGGGACAACCGATGGGAGAACGACATGGAACACAAGCAACGCAAGGCGCTGGCCCGTCACAAGGCCATCGTCAAGGCCCGCAACATCCGCACTAACAACCTCAAGGCTAACCCGCGCTCGCTGTTCGCAGGCAAGAGCACGAGCTATCGCCTCTGGACGCTGTAGGGGCAGACATGCCGCCAGACGTTTTGATCATCAACGGCCACCGCTACGTGAGGCAGGACGGGCCGAGCACCGACATGCTCACCGTCGCGCAGATTCACGAGCTGACCGGAAAGAGCGTCCACACCATCAACGCCGCCATGCTCGACGGGCGCCTGCCGTACTCGGTGCCGAGCGGCTGCAAGCGACCGCGCAGGGCCACGAGGGCAGACGTGATGGCATGGCTGCAAGGCAAGGACGCAGCGGGCATGGGGTAGGAGCCAGCCCGCTGCCGAGAGAGAGCTGGGCGAAAGGAAGACCCAGCGAGAGAAAGGATAACGCAAATGAGAGACGCGATTCTGGACGCATGGCCGCTTCTGGTCATGTTCGCCGCCCTCGCGGGTGCCGCCCGCCCCGTGTTCTGGGTAATCGGGCGCCTGATGGGGTGGTGCTAGATGCTCCGCTGCCCATTCAACAACTTCTCGAAGTGCGACGGGAACTGCCCGTTCAGCACCGAGAACTTCAACGCCTGCAAGCTGGCCTCGGCGCTCACCATCATCGAGGGACTGGGCCGAAGTCAGGCGGCGCAGGCAACGACCACCAACGCGCACCTCGTGGAGATAAAGGAGAAGCTGGACGCGCTGGCCGCAGGCCCCGCCCCAGCGGACGGGCAGGACGCGCCGAGGGTGGTATGCAAGCACCCCGAACAGCCGCGCCTCATGCTCGGGCCAAACAACAACATACGCCTCATCATCCCGAACGATATGGGCAACGAGGTATGGGCCGCGCTGGGCGAGCGGGCCAGCTACTCCATCACCGGCAGCGGCGAGGTGCTGCTCTACGCGGGCGAGGACAGGAAGCTGAGCACCCACGGCACCAGCTCGAAGAACACGCGCAGCATCAGCATGCAAGGGGACGTGAAGCGCCTCGTCGAGCTGTTCCCCAACACCCGCGTGGCCTACATGCGCATGGAGGCGCACGGCGGAATCTTCCGATTCACCCCGACAGGGGAGCGTGAGTGATGGGCGGCAAGGTCACGGTGCCGCCCGAGCACATTGAGAAGATGGCCCGACTCAAGGCGCAGGGAATCAGCTACTCGATCATCGCGCGGCGCTTCGGCGTCAGCAGAAGCTACGCGATGCGGCTCGTCAAGGACTACGAGAGGAAGGGGAAGGGTGAAGACTAGGCCCAAGGACCTCGGCACGGCCTACGAGAGCGCCAACGTCGCCTACGCGAGGGAGCGCACGGGCGACAGCCGCATCGAGCGACGCGCCCAGCACGGCAACCACGACATGGGGGACGTGTACGGCATACGCGCCCACGGCCGCGAGGGAATCATGGAGTGCAAGCGCGTGGAGCGACTGAGCGACGCGCTGCTCGACAGCTTCAAGGGGCAAGCCCTGGCGGAGCGCGGCAACGCGGACGCGGACTTCGTGCTCCTGAGCGTGTGGCGCAGGGGCAAGGGATACAAGGCCGTTAACGGCAAGGCCCCCAAGAGCTTCGGCGGCAATCTCTGCTACGTCACCATCGAGGACCTGCTGAAGATAGCGGGGGCCACGGGGGAGCTGACCATCGCCGAGGAAGTGGCAGACACGTGGGTGTGCCTGCCGATAGAGAAAGCGTTCGACCTCATTACGGGAGAGACAGAATGAAGAAAAGGAAGATAGCAGCCCACCTCGACGCGGTGGGAGAGCAGCTGGGCCACATGCAGGCCAAGGCGACCAAGGACGCGAAGCTGAGCCAGAGGGAGGTGGACGCGCTGCGCCTCGGCGCTGCGGTGGGCATCGCCTACGCGGCTATGGCAATCGAGCTGGACGCGGCGCTCGACCTTCCCGAGATTGACGCGGTGACCATCATGCAGGTGGCCGTCTGCGACCTAGAGGGGATGAGGGACCGTGGCTGAGGTTATCGAGGCAGAGGCCGCCACCATCGAGACGGAGCTTGCCGAGACGAGCGGCCTCGACCAGCTTGTGGCGAGCATCACCACGCAGGCCGAGAGGCTGGCCGCAGAGTACATGCCGCGCGAGATAGCGGACGAGGAAGACTACAAACAGTCCAAGCGCGAGCGCAGCGCGGCCCGCAAGGACATCGCCGAGCTGAAGGGCGCCTACGACCAGCAGATGCGGGCCATCAAGGAGGCCGTGAGGGACGCCGACGCCCGCATCAAGGACGCGCTCGAGCCGCTGGCGCTCATCGACGGCGGCTACAAGCGCGAGGTTGACGCATACGAGGGCCGCTGGAAGTCGCAGCGGCTGGCCGACCTCGCCGAGGCATACGCGGGCTACGCGCCCGACCTCGTGGAGCTGGTGCCCTTCGACCGCCTGCGTGCCCGATTCGGAAACGAGAAGGGCAAGCAGTGGGACGCCCGCAGCCTGACCGACATGCAGGCCGAGGCGGCCATGCAGCAGGCGGTGCAGGTCATAGCCAACGACGAGCGCACCATCGACAGCACGCCCTACGACGAGCAGGACAAGGCGGCGCTGAAAGCGGACTACTTCCAGACGCTCGACCTCGCCGGGTCGCTGCGCCGCACGCAGGAGGCCAAGGACCAGCGCGAGCGGGTGGCCCGCCTCGAAAGGGAGCGCAAGGAGCGCGAGGAACTGGCACGGCGCATCGCCGAGCAGAGGCAGGCCGAGCAGGAGGCTGCGCAGCAGGCCAAGGAGCCTGAGCCGGAGCCTGAGCCGCCCAAGGACATCATCGACACGCACACGCAGATGAGCCGAGCCGAGTACCAGGCGGAGCTGGAGCGCATGGCGCCAGAAGCCCCGAAGCCCATCACCAAGCACCAGGAGACGGTGCGCACCATCACGGGGGCGCAGACGGTGCTCGTAGCGCTCTACAGCATGACGGGCGAGCAGATGCGCAGGCTCGCGGGCACGCTCTCCGCGCAGGGCATCCACGGCAAGCCCAAGGGCACGGGCATGCTCCTTAGCGAGAGCCAGTGCGCCGACCTGCTGACGTTCGCAACCACGAGGGCGCAGACCTACGACGCGCCCAAGGCAAGGAGGGAGCTGTAATGGCTTATGAGATCGTGAAGTTCACCGACGATGCTGGGTCAAGCATCCAGATCACCCCGCAGGACGTGCGGCAGACCTTCTGCCAGAACGCCACCGACCAAGAGGTTCAGATGTTCCTCGCGCTCTGCGCATCGCAGCGCCTGAACCCGTGGACGAAGGAGGCCTACCTCGTCAAGTACGGCAGCGGCCCCGCGAGCATCATCACCAGCCGCTCGGCCATCCAGAAGCGTGCGGACAGCCACCCCGAGTACGAGGGCGTGGAGGTCGGCGTGGTCGTGCTCAACGCGCAGGGCGCCATCGAGCACAGGCCCGGCGAGGCGTACTACAAGGCGCTGGGAGAGCGCCTGCTCGGCGGCTGGGCAAAGGCGCACCGCAAGGGCCGCAAGCCCTACTACAGCGAGGTGCCGATGGACGAGTACAACACGGGCAAAAGCAACTGGGCCAAGATGCCGGGGACGATGATCACCAAGGTGGCCGAGATGCACGCGCTGCGCGGCGCGTTCCCGCAGGAGTTCCAGGGCATGTACAGCTCCGAGGAAATGGCGCAGGCGCAGGAGGTGCAGGCCGAGGTGGAGGTGCCGCAGCAGGCCCAGCAGCCCGCGAAGCCGCAGCCCACGCCCGAGGAAAAGGCCCGCATGGCCGAGGTCGCCGAGCTGGCCGCCTCCACGGGCATCGACCTCAAGGCGGCGAAGCAGTACATCTGGGGCCTCTATCAGGCCAACGGCATGCCGAGCGTAGAGACGTGGGCGGCGCAGCTCATGCCAGCCGCGCAGCCCGAGCCTGAGCCGGCATACGAGGTCGAGGCCGAGCCTGCCCTGTACGACGCCGACATCGACTTCTAGCAACCAGGGCCGCGCCCCTTCGCTGGGGCCGTCTGTGGGCGATGTACGAGAGGTTCAAGCGCGGAGCTGGCAAGGAGCCATGACTGAGCGAGCATGGCGCTGGTCTTCCTGGAGCCACCTAGCCGACGCGCAAAGCAAGCCTAGAAGGTCAGACGGTCTCAGCGAGGGGGCGCGGCTTTCCTCGAGAAAGGACACACACATGGAGTTCACCGCGAAGTTCGCGGCCCTCAACATCAAGGGCAAGGCCGTGCTGCAGCTCGAGCTGGCGGCCACCGACATGCACCTGCTCCCCGACCTCGCCATGCTGGCGGGCGAGACCTGCGTCGTGACGCTCGCCGACACGCAGCAGGCCATCCCCGGCGTCGCCGAGGTCATGGCCGAGTACGACGATCAGGGCCTCGCGCTCTACGAGGGCTAGGCATGTCCTGGACCGGCTGGAGCGCCGCCGAGGACGCCATGCTCGTCGCGCACTACCCGGAGCGCGGGCCGAGCTGGCGCGGGTGGGCCGACCTTCTGCCCGGGCGGAGCAAAAAGAGCATCATCACCCGCGCCGGCAGGCTGGGGGTCAAGGCGCCGAGGGGCGCTGCCCGCGGCAGAAGCGGCCGCAGCGAGCTGTGGAAGCCCAGCAACGTCCGCCAGCCCGGCTCCTACGACCAGTGCGTGCGCGACTGCATGGCAGACGGGCTGACACCATCGCAGATAGACCGCAAGATGCACTGGCCCGAGGGCAAGGCGAAGCAGATCCTCATGGGCACGTGGGACAGGGAGGACGGCAGGTGACCATCGAGTTCGGGGACTGGCGGCTCGTCCCCTGCGACACCCGCAACTGGGAGCTGTGCCACAGGCACGCGACCAGCAGGGGCAAGAACGAGGGCGAGGTCCGCTGGCACCGCCTCGGCCGCTACTACCAGCACAACACGCTGGACGAGGCGCTGCGCTTCGCGGCCTCGCAGGAGCTGATGCAGCGCAACAGGGACGAGGCCGAGAGCATCTGGGAGGCGCTGAGGGAGTACGAGCGCATCACGCAGGCGCTCCTGAACGGCGTCAGGAACCTCCCAGATGCTTACAGCGGCCCGAAAGCGGGCGGGCACGACTAGTAACCCATTTGGAGCGGCGCGGGGCTTGTATGGCTTCGCGCCGCCACTTTCGTAAGGAGAGACATGGACAACGATCACGGCATCACGGGCGGGCTGCGACAGTACGCAAGCTACGCGGCAACCGACCGCTTCAGGCAGAGCATGCTCGACATCGCCGACCGCATCGACTCGGCGCACGAGAAAGCCCTGCACGAGGCCTACACCAAGGGTTACGAGGACGGCGTGGGCGTGGCGAACGCCAAGGATGCGCAAGCCGAGTACCTGCGCGGCAAGAACGACGGTTACGACGAGGGCTGGGACGCGGGTTTCGCTAGCGCGGACGATTGGCTGGCGCAGCACGAGGACGCCATGGCCGAGCACGGGTGGTACAGGGCGCTGGACGCGGACAAGCAGCCAATCAAGCTCGGTGACGAGGTGTATCAGGTGGAAGGCGGCTTGGTCTACACAGTCGAGTCCATCACGTTTTACCCAGACAACACGACGGTGTCCTTTGGTTGCAAGCACGGTTTTGGCTGTGACAATGCGCACAACGTTCACCACTACCATGCACCCACCGTCGAGGACGTGCTGCGGGGAGTGGTTACGCTCTGCTACAACACGTGGAAGGAAGAGTCACCTTTCCACTTCTGCGACGTTGACGATGTGATGAAGAGCGGCAATATCGCTGACTTCGCCGCAAAGCTGCGTCTGGCAGGTGATGCGGAGTGAGCGACGAAGAGAAGCTGATGTGGTTGCTTGCAATCATCGTGTGTCCGCTGGTTGTGTTGGCGATGCCAAGGGAGGATGACGAATGAGCGCGACCGACGAGCTAAAACCGTGCCCATTCTGCGGTGGCAGCGAACAACGCATCAAGAGCAGCGGGCGCTGGGGCTGGTTCGTCTCGTGCTCGTGCGCGGCGGTGGGTCCGAGCGCAAAGAGCCGCGACGAGGCAATCATCGCGTGGAACTGCCGACACGAGCCACGTCAGATGAGATTGGAGCTGAAATGAGCGCGACCGAAGAGCTGCGCCGCATGCTGGACGAGCGCGGGGTTGAGTGGGACTACGGAATCGGCGGTGCGTCAACCACGGAGTTCATGACGTCGAGCGGGCTGGCACTGTCCTTCATGGATTGGAGAGACAGGCTCACCTGCACGACCCTGCTCACCCCCGAGCAGGCCATCGAGGCCACGCTGGGGCCGGAGCCAGACGATGCGGCGATGGTCAAGCTGCATGAGCAAATGAACACGGCGCTGCTTGAGTACGAGCGTGCGCAGGGCATCGAGATGCGCGACGGCGATGCTGCCATTACCGTGCCGTTCGTTGCGAAGATGCACGAGCTGCTTGAGGAAGCTGCCACGCTGGGGCGCGGGACTTGCCACCTGACAAGCGCACCTCAGTACGGAGAAGGTTGCCAAGAGTGCAGCTCATGCGGAGCAGTCTTGGATGGATACCTGTTCGATGGGGGCCGTTGTCCGAACTGCAGAGCGAAGGTGGTGAAGGAATAATGCCTGACGATTACGAGTACGTGGACGGCATCGAGGTGCTGTCCAAGCTATGCGACGAGCGCGGCCTTGAGCACTGGGACAGCGAGGCGATGGCTTGCGAGACGCACATCTTCGTCGACAAAGCTGGCAACCCGCACGAGTGCTGGGAGGCATCAAGCGGGATGGTGAACGTGGCCATCGCCATGACCCCGGAGCAGGCCGTCGAGCTTGGGCGCGGGACGTGTCACGACAAGAACGGCTTCGACCCGGAGCTTGGCTTCGAGTGCACCGTCTGCGGGGCAATGGTCGATACCTACATGGTCACGCCAATGGAGATGGGGCACGTGAGGCAGTTCGCGTACTGCCCGTTCTGCGGTGCTCGCGTAGTGGAGGTGGACGAATGACCGACACCGAACGCGAATCCCTCTGCGCACGCATCGATGAGCTGTGTGCGGAGAACGAGCGGCTGCGGAACCAACTGCGTGACCAACAGGATACGGCAGAGCACAACTTCGTGCGCAACGCACGCGAGTACAAGCGGGTATGTGACGAGAACGCCAAGCTGCGGGAGCTGGTGGACTACATGACGCCCATCGCGTGGTACGCGGCGAGCGAGCGCGAACGTGACCACATGCGCCAGATGGGGGTGGACGAATGAGCAAGAGTGACGCGGAAGTAATCAAGATGCTGCTCTGGTTAGTCATACGCATGCTCAGCAAAAGCCAGACTATCGAAATGGTGTCAGACATTGGAATTGGGCTCCATGCAGTCATGGCGCTCATCATGATCATTGTCGAGGTCACCGCATGACCCCGCTCGCAGCCGCCCTCACGCGGCTCTACAAGACAAGCGGCCACACATCACTGCGCGACTGGAGCCTTGCGCTGGGCGCTCCCTACGAGACGTTGCGCCGCTGGATGCGCGACGATGCCGAGCCGAGCTGGCTGCGCGTCTTGCGCACGATAAGGCGGCGCACGGGCGTGAGCTGGGCCGAGCTGCTGGACGGCCACCCGTGGGAGCGCCGCGCTGTGCGCGTCAACGTGAGCAACAAGAGCACCGGCTACGCGACGGGGCACAGCGAGTGCAGCGCGTGCGGGTGCCACGTAAGCCCTATAGCGCGGTGGTGTGAAGGGTGCGGCGCGCGGTTCATCAACAGCGAGACGGAGGACAAATGAAACTTAGCTGGAAGGCGAAGGAAATCATCTGGAAGGCGGCTATGGCCGGGGCAGCGGTAGCGTGCATCGCCCTGCTCGTATGGCTGCTTGTGACCCCGGCATCGTGCGCGAGGTGGCGCGAGCGCCGCAGGGTCGAGTACGAGTACGGCACGCCGCGCCACGTAACCCTGTACGACTTCGACGGCGAGGTCGTGCGCGAGTGGAGCGGGAAGTGCGACGTGGAGTACAGAGACGACGGCGCTGTGGACTTGGTGTTCTACACGGACGATGGCGAGATTGAGCAGCGCACGGTGGTGAGCATCGGGTGCGGGCAGCTCATTGTCGAGACGGAGGACGAATGAGCAAGGTCGAGGGCGAAATCCTCACGTGCGACATTTGCGGCGAGAGCGTGTTCCTCGCGTACACGGGGCATGGCGAGACGGACGGCGGCTTCACGCGCTGGCGCGAGTACGAGAAGCCGCCCGAGGGCTGGAACGCGGTGAGGGCGTACGGCGTCGGCAACACGTGCCCACGCTGCTCGGAGTACATCAACGGAGCAATCAGCAGGGCCATCGCAGAGCTGGGCGGCATGAGCGAAGGAGAAGCCGAATGAGACTTTTGATCGCGGCCATCGCGGGCTGCGTGCTGGGCGGGACGCTCGGCGCGTTCGCGGTGGCGCTGTTTGTCGCGGGGAGGGAT
>OCTX012120203.1_pt1 | contig 10622 bp, 3 predicted proteins | sample 1539691 | NCBI WGS metagenome assembly OCTX01 (sample SAMN02144231, study PRJEB22623) | gut metagenome | biome: sheep rumen | host: Ovis aries | place: New Zealand | reverse complement strand
GAGCCGTGAGCAGTTCCAGCTGTCAGACTACAAGCGTCTGATCGACATCTACAGCTCAACAGCCAAGACTGTTGACGCCTTGATGAAGCTCGAGCTCCCCAGCGGTGTTGAGGTTGAGATCAAGGTCTAATACCTGCTCAGTCCTTATATACAACGATTAACCTGCAGAGTTTTTTCTCTGCAGGTTTTTTTCTTTTTTCACGAAAAAGTCGTAACTTTGCAGCGTAGACCTATTTTGTAAAGAACGAAATAGCTGAGTGATGAGACAAAACAAACGCTGGTTAGTTATCATATTGCTGTTGACAGCAATCCGGATGATGGTGGCTAAGGATACACTTAGCGGCTACGACTCTTTGCTGAAAATGCCGTCAGAAGCACTGATGGAGAAGGGACGTAGCAGTTTCTCGCAGCGCAATGCCGCCGAGGCGTTGGCATGCTTCACCATTGTCAGTGAGCGCCATGCCGACAGCGACGACGAGCAGCAGTTGCGCATCAGGGCCCTCAACAACTGCGCCTGTGTCTACAAATACTTCTATTTTGACTATATCGAAGCCTACGACTACTTCAGCAGGGCTTATGACCTCTGCGAACAGATACAGTATGACGACTTCCTGCCCGTCATCATGGTTAACATGGGCGATTTGCTCAACGACTATAGTCTGAGCTATGGTTCGAAGCCGTTGGCACAGCAGGCGCAGGACCTCTTCGAGAAGTGTATTGGCAAGGCTGTCGAGACCCGCAACTGGGAACTGTTGACGACGTCGTTCTTCAACCTGGCTAACCAGAACTATCAGCTGGACTTGAAGAAGTACTACGTATTGTTCTCGAAGGAGATTCCTGACAGCACCCCGGACCTACAGTATGTCCGTCTGCAGTATTTGGGCATTCAGCACATGCAGCACAAGGAGTATGCCAAGGCCCGTAAGTACTTTGAGCAACAGCTGCAGTGTGTCACGACACCATGGACTCCCGAGCGCGACTCGCTGGCGTCGTATGTCAGCATAGCCACTACCTACGAGCGCGAAGGTCTGCACGCTGATGCTGTTGGCTATCTGGAAAAGGCGCTCCAACTGACAGAGGAGAAAGACCTTAGTGACCTCTCTACAGCCATTTGTAGGCAGTTGTCTGAACAGCATCGACTGTTGGGCAATGCAGAACTCGCTGACCGCTATCACCAGCGCTATATGGAGATGATGGAGAAGACGCATGCCAGTCAGTTATCGCATGTCGCCGAGCTCAACTATATCCGTGAGCTGAAGAAGAAGGAGGAGGCTACGCAAGAACTGGAACAGCGACAACAGTTGCAGCAGATCTTCCTGCTGGCCGCCATCATCGTCATCGCTGTCATCGTCATTGCCGCCCTGCTGTTGTGGCAGAAGAACCGCCAGTTGCGGGAGCGTAACCGCAGCCTCTATGAGAAGAATGTCCAGGTGATGCGCATCGAGGCAGTAGAACAAGAACAGCGGAAGACCTACAGCAAGAGCAGTCTGAACGACGAACAGCGTGAGACACTCGTTGGCCGTATCCAGGAGGTGCTGGCCAACCCTGACATCATCTGTCAGCAGGACTTCACACTCAACAAACTGGCCAAGATCATCAACTCCAATACGACGTATGTCTCGCAGGTCATCAACGAGACCTACGGCATGGCGTTCAGCAATCTGCTGGGCAGCCGCCGCGTCCATATAGCCTGTCAGTGGATGGAGGATCCTGCTCGTGTGGGCAGCATCACCATCGAGGCTATTGCCACTGCTTCTGGCTTTAAGTCGCGCACGGCTTTCATCAATGCCTTTAAGCGCGAAACAGGTCTGACACCCTCTGAGTATATCCGTTTGGCGGCTTCCAAAACTCGTTGAAATCAGTTTTTTTGTGCTAATTTACAAATATGGACGAGCGGATGCTCGTCCTATACCTGTTTTTCCAAAATAGTTTGTTACCTTTGTGGCTCAATTGCTAACAAATAAGAACAAAAAACAAAATTTTAGTATAAAAATGAAAACAAAACTACTCTTTATGACTGCTGCGATGGCAGCAAGCATGCAACTTAGTGCCCAGAACGTGGTGCTGAAGGGAATTGGCCATGACAACCGTTATGATGATGGCGAACAGATGCCGTCAACTTATGTAGGCTATAACTCCTCAGTTCAGAAATCTATCTTCGTCGTTGACCAGGGTATCTACTCGATGGACTGGAATGGTTCTACCCTTTCTACTCCTGTCAAGGACCCCGCCGTCAACATTGCCGACTTCTATAGTGGTGGCCAGTTTACTGACAACAACAAAGCACTTTGGGCTAACAACTTCAATATGATGTATGGCAATTCAGGTGCTGTCTATGTCAATGGCAAACTGGTAACGGTGTTCTCTCGTGACGAGTCATCGACTGTCGACGAGGAACTGTTCCGCGTCTGCAAGTGGGATGCCAACAGCGGTAACCTGCTGAGCAACGAGATTCGTTCCAAGAACGATCATCTGGAGTCTGCGGGCATGGCCTACAACCCTGTCGATGGAAAGGTCTATGGACTGTTCTACCTGACAGGTAACCAACTGCCTGCGGAGATTACCGATGACCCTGACTATTTTGCCGACCAGGACGATGATATGACCGATGGAGATGCAGGTTATGCCATCTGCACTGTCGACCTGAGCACCATGAAGGTCACTCCTATCACCAAGGGTCTGTACTACTATAACTTCATCACCTTCGCCATCAATAGCGAGGGCCGTGCTTTCGCCCTGACCAGCGGTGGCAGCAGTGCCGTACCTGGTGACGACGGCAAGCAGCGCGACATCAACAACAACCTTACGGGTGCCCAGCTCTATGAGTTCGACCTGACTACTGGTCTGATGAAGACGCAGCCTGTCGAGAAGATTGATCCCGAGACAGGCGAGAAGTACACTGACTATGAGCCGCTGGTAGGTGCTACGGGCTACAGCTCGCAGTATCGTCGCCAGGCTGCCTGCTTTGCCAAGAGCAATCCCAACAAGATGTACTGGGTAGGCTACTACAACAGTGGCAAGGGCATCAACGAATATGGCTCATGGGGTCCGCTGCCCGACAGGGAGTGGCGCACCAACGGTAAGTTTGACACTGCTCTCTATGAGGTCGACATCACCACTGGCGAGGCTAACCGCGTGGCTAAGATTCCCAACCGCTGGATATTCTCTGCCTTGTGGGTTGAAGGCGATGACTGCAGCGATGGCGCTGACATCGACATCCTCACTCCCAACGACAAGGCACCAACGGATGGTTGCTACATTGCTTTGCAGCATGCTGACAACGGCAGCATCTGGCAGCGCGTAGAGGAGGGCAAACAGTACTCCTACTATCTGGAGCCTGCTGCTGGCTGGAAGATTCATAGCGTCACCTTCAATGGTGGCGAGATTACTCCCGACGCTGACAACTTCGTCCAGACTCCTGCTGTTGCTGTGCAGTACAACCGCCTCATTGTGACTTTCGAACAGGAGACTACCGCTATACAGGGCGCTCCTGTAGCTACTCCTTCCAACGTGAAGATTCTGGGTTCTGCTGAGGGCATCCATATCACCAACGCTACTCCTGGCGACCAGGTGACTGTCTGCACGATGGACGGCCGCACCGTTTATTCGCGCCGCATGACAGGCCATCAGGCTGATGTCGCTTTGAAGGCTAACACCTTATATATTATTAAGGTAGCCGACAAGGTGGTGAAGGTAAGACTGTAACGACTATACTTTTAAATCCAAATAATGAGAAAATCTAAAACAACGCTATTCATGATACTGGTTGTCATGGCTGCACTCTTCGGAGGCAGTCTGACAACCAGTGCTGCTACAAAAACTGCCGATTTCAACGGCGGATTACCCGAGGGATGGTCTCTGGTGGGCGACGCTCAGTGTGCTGACGATCGTGCCCGCACAGGCAAGGGCGTGTTCAGCTGGTCTTATTCAGACACGGAAAACTACCTGGTGACGACGGCTGTCGAGGGCACCTTTGAGTTCTATGCCCGTGCCTACAACAAGAACAAGGCCAGCCAGGTCGTCGTCTATGAGTATACGGCGTCTGGTCTGGGCGAACAACTCTTTACCACGGGTTCGCTGCGCACCTCGTCGACTCCCCAGTGGAGCAAGTACTCTTTTACGCTGACCAAAGCTACCCAGCTGGCCATTGCGCTGAACTATGCCGCTGTTGACGACGTGACCTATACGGAGGCTGAAGGCGGCGAAGGTGGCGGTGGCGAAGGTGGTGGCACTCCCGACCCAGAGCCTGACCCTGCTCCCATCATGGGTATCAACCTTACCAAGGTGCTCTTTGGCAAGGTCGTTGCCGATGCTCAGCAGACCATTACCGTCAGCAATACGGGTAATGCCGAGTTGACGACAACCATCGTTTCTGACAACGAGGAATTCACTGTTGCTCCTGCCGCGTTGACGGTAGCAGCAGGTGCCGAGGAGAATTTCACGATTACCTATCATTTCAATGCCACGGCTTATGGCAGCCATAGCGCTACCATCACTGTGACGCCTAATGCTGGCGATGCTGTCGCCATCAGTGCGTCAGCGTATGTCAAGGACCCCAACGTGTGGAGTGAGGACTTCGAGGCTGGCAGCGTGCCCGATGGTTGGAAGGCTGATGCCTCAAACTGGACCATTGCTGATGGTGTGGCGCACAGCAAATACACTTATGGTGCTGTGGGCTATCTGACCACTCCCATCTTGAAGGTGGCTGATGGTGAGACGCTGACTTTCCAGTATAAGGCCACGGCTAACAATGTCAAGGTGAAGGTTGAAGCCTCCAAGGATGGCGGCGAGTTCTCCGAAATCAAGAATACAGGATGGATAGACCGTATGGACGACTTCGCCACCTTCACCATCGATGGCTTGCAGGCTGGTAACTACCAGTTCCGCTTCGTCAGCGACGACTACGACCTCGACGACTTCGAGGGCTTCCACCTCAACCTTGAGGCTCCTGTGCTGCTGGTCAACCCCACGACGGAGGCAGCCTTCGGCAAGGTGAGTGCAGCGCCCGAGGCTAAGAGCTATACCATCACCAACGATGGCACAGGCACGCTGACGGGTACCATTACATCGTCGGACGCTGAGCAGTTCACTGTCTCTCTGTCTGAGTTCAGCCTGACTGCTGGCGAGAGCACCACGTTTGACATCCTTCCCGTGATGAGCGAGAGCTATGGCGAGAAGACGGCCACCATCACCATTCACCCCACCAACGAGGGACTGGCTGATGTGACCATCAACGCTACTGCTGTTCTTGTTGACCCCAACATGTGGACAGAAGACTTCGAAGCAGGACTGCTGCCCGAGGGCTGGATGAACAATGGCTGGACTATTGGCACGAGCACTGCCTTTGCCGACAATACCACAACGATGGCGCTGGCTCCGCAGAGCACTACCGCTGGTACACTCACCACACCACGTCTGCAGGCTAAGGCTGGCGACGTGCTGACATGGGATGCCTATCTGCGCTGGAGCGACGAGTCGCTGCTGGTGGAGTATACTGCTGACAACCAGACATGGACCACCCTCTGCGACTATAAGGCTGAGGACGAGCAGCAGGGCGACAAGTATGTCAAGGCGATGTCGTTTACGGCTCCTGCCGACGGCACCTACCGCCTGCGCTTCACGTCGAAGATGCAGAATGGTGTCGACAACTTCTGCGGCTTTGCCCTGGCCCCTTCGACGGCTGTCAAGGAGACATGGCACATCAGCTACACCTTCCACTATAACAGTGCTGCTGGTGAACAGAGCGAAGAGGCTACCGAGGATATGGAGGTTGAGTTCGACGGCGACAATGTGGGCTTCAACTTCCCCAACCCCTTCAGCCCCAACGCATGGATGCGTGGCACGAAGTACGAGCAGGACAACATCGTCTACTACGTCTTCCCCATGGGCCAGTATGTGGGCCAGTACGCAGGCGAGAACATCTACTACTGCGGTGGTGCCAACGACCAGTTGACAGACATGATATTCTTCTACAATGACGACGACAAGGCCTTCTTCAACTTCGAGCACGTACTGCTCAACGGCTCAACGACAGCCATCTCCCTTTGGGCATACTTCTCCGACGTAGTCATCTACAAGGACGAGAAGCCTGTCATCGAGCCCGATCCCACAGGCATCAAGAACCTCACCCCATCCCTCTCCCAAGGCGAGGGTGTAGCGTACAACCTGCGCGGCCAAAAGGTAGATGCCAACTACAAGGGTCTCGTCATCGTGAATGGCAAGAAATATCTGAGGAAATAAACCAGCCTTAGAGCACCGAGCGTCCCTCTTACCGAGGACCCTCGGCGCTCCTTTGGCATTCTTTTAAGATAAAAATTACTAAACAAAATATTTAAGCTTATGAATCACATTTCAACACTTACTCGGAGTAGATGGTTACTCCTAACACTCTTTACCCTCCTCGTGGGCGTTAGTCCGGCGTGGGCGGATGAGTTGACGATATACGAATCGGCAACATCAACTACAAGTTATGAGATTCCCATCTATGCATATAATTGTGATGGTAATGGAAACCAAAGTGAGTTCGTTGTACCGTCTTCAATGCTTACCAGTATGGCAGGCAAAAATATTACTGCAATCTCCTTTTATTGTGCAAATTTCTCATGGGCAACAAATATACCTCGATATAAGGTATATATGAAAGAGGTTGCAAGCGCAACCTTGTCTTCATATGCAGGGGATACTGATGCTACTACAGTCTATACAGGTGAACTTAGTGTCACGGCAGGTGTAATGACAATAACGTTTTCCACTCCGTACGAATATGCAGGTGGACATCTTCTTGTAGGTACTAAGGTCGTTCAAACGGGATCTTGGGTCAGTAAAGACAACTCAAAATTCTATGGTAGTACAGATTCAGATGTGACATGTAGTAGAAGCAGTGATGGCAATAGATATTTTATTCCTAAAACTACCTTTACTTATGAATCAGCAACAGTCGAAGGTCCTGGCTTTGCTGTTGATGGATATACCAATGGAGCAACAGTATCATTTGGCAAAATCGCTGCTAATGCTACAAAGAATATCACTTTGAAGAATCCTGGTACAGAAGCAGTCACTGTAAATATTGAGACTACTGGCGGGTTTACTGCTGCTACTAGCAAGACTATTGCTGCTGGAGGACAGGAAACTTTGACAATTACAGCACCTGATGCCACTGCAAACGGAACAATAGTTATGACGCCAACAGCTGGTGGCGTTGCTGCAATTACACTAAATCTTTCCTGTGTAGTAATCGATCCTGCTCGTATGATGGCAGATTTTGCTGGTGGCACTTGGCCAATAGGATGGACATATACCAACAATGGAGCAGGTTGGAAATTCTACGAAGGTGCTGTTTATTATTGGAATACTTATTACTATTACGGCACTCCTACTAACGATATTGTTACGTCAAAATATAAGGTTTCTGGTGGCGATGTGTTAATGTTTGATGCATATACCAATTCTGCTGCCAACTCATATAAAAGTTATCAAACACTAAAGGTATATAAATCCACTGATGGAGAAACATGGGGTGATCCAATAGCAAGTTATGATGGAAATGATATTGCAAATTCATTCACAGCCCTTTCTATTGAAGGCATTCCTGCTGGTAGTTATTATTTCAAGTTTACTGCCAACCAGATATGTCTTGACAATATTTACGGTTTGCTTCCAGCTGTTGAGCCAAAGAATTTGGCAGTAAGCAAAGTAGGAACGTCTGCTACATTCACATGGGATGCAGCTAATACTGAAACTAACTGGCAAGTGTACATTGATACTGACGAAGATGCCATTAGTGGCTCGATAACTCCTATTGACGTAGCAACGACACCATCTAAAACGTTCACTGGTTTGACAGTTGGTAATACATACTATGTATGGGTACGCAGTAACTTTGGTGGAGACTCTTATAGTGATTGGGTAAGAACTTCGTTCTCTCTTACCTACCGTGCTGCAGCACCAACGAGTGTTGATGGTAATGGTATTACAAACGTAACCTTTGGCAGTGGAGCTGAGGTTCTCAATTATGACACTTCTTCTTCACCCTTTTATCAAAACAATTCCGCCCAGATTGGTGGAGCAACAGCTGGCCAATCATCAAATCTAGCCATAACATTCAGTACTGGTTATGGATATGGAACAGTTGTTTGGGTTGACTGGAATCAGAACTATGAGCTTGAAGACAGTGAAATTGTTTTTGCAGGCGAATGTGGTACTTCTAAGCCAACAACACTTGATGCAAGTTTTACTATTCCCGCATTACAAGCAGCAGGAAACTATCGTATGCGTATTGCTGCTGCAGACAGTTATTACGACAGTCACAAAACAATGGGTACCGCAGCTGGTGCAGACCCATATCCGACTGGTACATACTGCGTAGTTCATGACTATACATTGAAAGTAAACGAAGCTTCTGACTATGCCATGAGCGTCAGCGGTGGTGATGTCAGCGAGAACACAATAGCCTTTGGTACTGTTAAGAATACGACAACCACCAAGACATTTACTATCAATAACGAGGGTAGTAACGACTTGACGAGTGTTTCGGTAGTCAGCAGTGACAATACTGTGTTTACCGTTTCTGAAACAGGTTTCAATATTGCTGCAGGTGAGTCAAAGGAAATTACTGTTACCTTTGTAAAGGCTGTTGAAGGTGATTATAGCAAGACAATTACTATCAGTCAGGCTAATGTTGCAACTCCCATTGAACTGACTGTTACTGCTACATATCAGGCTCCGACTCCAGCGACAATTGCTGTGAAGCTGAATGATGTTGCTGTTGGTGCAAGCGTTCCGTTTGGCACTGTTGGAAAGGCAAAGACAAAGACCTTTACTATAGCTAATACAGGTGAGGCTACGCTGAACATCACCAGCATCGTATCGAGCAATACGACTGACTTTACAGTATCGCCAGCTTCACTCGACGTTGCAGGTGGTGAGACGGGTGAGTTTACTGTTACCTTCGTTTGGGACGGCGATGCCCTGAATGCTGAGAAGACAGCAAACATTACTATAACGTCAAGCAATGCAGGATTGGATCCTATAGTTTTTGCTATAACAGGTACACGCGAAAATATGTGGACGGAGGACTTCAGTGCGAATTCACTGCCAGATGGTTGGGAAGATGCTGCAGGTGCGTGGACATTTGCTGGTGATGGCGTAGCTGTTGGTTCATACAACAACGGCAAATTCCTTTTTACACCATCCTTGTTGGTTGAAGAAGGAAAGTCTATGACATTTGAAGCAAAAAAGACAGGTGGATTTGTTGATTTGATAGTTTACTATTCAAAAAATAATGGAGATTATGTACAATATACGGGACTTGCTGATTTAACAACAGATTATCAGACCTATACTATTTCTGGACTTGATGCAGGAATTTACAAATTCCGTATTAATGACGAGGCCGTTTATTTAAAGAACTTTGAAGGTTTTAAGCTAAATCTGAACGACCCGACGATTGCTGTATATAGCGATTCTGAGGCTACTCAGGAGGTGGCTACATCTACCACGAAGGACTTCGGATGGGTGGCTGACGATGCTGATGACGCTGCATTCACCTCTACCTATTATATTAAGAATAATGGTACGGGTACGCTGACCATTAGCAATATCTCTGAGGTTGAGGGCTTCACGGCTGCTACTGCTGGTGATGTAATGACTGTTGCCGCTGGCGCAGATCCGTTGGCACTGACCATCACGATGAATAAGGCTGTTATCGGTGCAAAGAGTGGCACGTTCACGCTGACGACCGATGGCGGTAACTTCACGATTCCTGTCAAGGGCTTCGTATGTGATCATAGCAAGAATCTTGTTGACTTCACAGCTAATGGTGCTAAGTTCCCCGCAGGATGGACTGCTGGCAGTTGGACTATTACCGCTGGTGCTGCAATAAGCACCTCGTCAAGCACCATTCAGACGAAGAAGTTCGCCGTTGCTGCTAACGAGAATCTGTATGTGGACATCAAGGGTAACGAAAGCGCCTATGACACGAAGGCTCTGAGCTATAGCTATTCTATTGATAATGGTGAGAACTGGAGTGAAACAACCAACTTGGTGGCTTCTACTACAGGAACTGTTAATGACCAGGTATTCACGATTAGCGATATTGCTTCTTCAACGGAAGAACGCACCGTACTGATTCGTATCACTGGTCAGAAGTTGGGCATCAAGCACATCTACGGCTTCACCCGTGTTGATGAGGCTGTTATGACAACAACGGCTGTTGCTCATGACTTCGGTATGCAGGCTTCTGATGTTGAACCTGCTTCGAATGCTTATGTGTTCACCGTTTCGAACGAGGGTAACATCGACTTGACGAATCTCGCTGTAACGCTGGAGGGCGCAGAAGAGAGCGCATTTGCTGTTGCAGTGGCTGGCAGCAAGACAACGCTGGCTGCTGGTGAGAGTGCAGAGGTTACTGTCACGATGAAGAGCAGCACGGTATATGGTGCCAAGAATGACAACCTGACGATTGCAGCCGATGGTCAGACACCTGTGGTGATTGCCCTCACTGGTAAGACTCGCGACGTCGCTAAGCAGTATGTTGAGTTCGCTACTGAGATTCCTAATGGCTGGACGAGCAACGGCTGGAGTGTAACCAACGGTGAGGCAAAAACCACCAATGGTACACTGCG
>OCTX012095126.1_pt1 | contig 10623 bp, 6 predicted proteins | sample 1539691 | NCBI WGS metagenome assembly OCTX01 (sample SAMN02144231, study PRJEB22623) | gut metagenome | biome: sheep rumen | host: Ovis aries | place: New Zealand | reverse complement strand
GCACCCACTGCCGCAGCGTCTGCTGCTTGCCGTCGAGCCGCCCCAGCATCTGCTCCTCGGCCTGCATGGTCTTCACCAGCATGCGGTGCTGCATGATTTCGGTGAGCAGGCTCTGAATCTCGCTGTCGGTCTTTCGCACCTCGCGTGAGTAGCGGCGCATGTGGGCCACATAGATGCGGCTCACTGCTGCGAAGAGTGGCAGTATGCCGATGGTGATGAAGGCCAGCCAGGTGTCCATGCGGAGCAGGTAGACGAATGCTCCTATGAACATGGCCAGGGTGCTGAGCACCGACGGCAGTGTCTCGGTGAGGAAGGTGACGACCTGGCGCACGTCGCCCTCCAGGCGGTTGATGATGTCGCCGGAGTGCATGGCCTCGCGCCCCTGCCACTGCTGTTTCAGCAGGCGGGCCACCAGCTGCTGCTGCATGCGGTTCTGAGCGCGCACGCCCAGTATGTTGCGTATCCAGACGCGTGAGATGCCCACTGCGAACTCGGCGAGGATGATGGCGGCCATGATGCCGATGGCCCAGTAGATGGAGCCGGGCCGCACACCTGCCGCCGTGTCGATGGCTCGCTGCATGGCCCACACCGTGAGCAGGCTCAGGCCCACGCCCACCAGCCCTATGGCTGCGTTGAGGCACGCTTGCAGCCGGTTGCCCCGCAGGGCCACCCACAGCCATCGTGCTATCTCTTTCCAGCCATAGCGGCTCGACGGCAACTCAAACCACTGTTTTATCTTACCCAATATAATGCTTAATTCTTAATGCTTAATGCTTAATAATCAATGAGAAATTAGTAATTAGTAATGAGTAATTATGATTACCTGATGCGGCAGCAAATTCTTCACTCTTCACTTTTCACTCTTCACTCTTCACTCTTCACTTTTCACTCTTCCGTCCGCTCCCCACATCATCTTCTCGCGCAGGGTGGCGAAGTAGCGGGTGCCCACGCGCTTCACCACCCTTACCACGTAGGGAGCCCGCCGCAGCTGCAGTGTGGTGCCCTCGGGCATCTTCGTGCTGCGGCCGTCGACGGCAACGAGGAAGGTGTGGCTGCGGCTGGTCACGGTGAGGTCGATGACCACTGAGTCGGGCACTACGATGGGCCTGACGTTCAGCGAGTGTGGTGCCACGGCGGTGAGCAGCATCACGCCTGTCCCCGGCACGATGATGGGCCCTCCGTTGCTCAGCGAATAGGCTGTTGAGCCGGTGGGCGTCGACACGATGAGGCCGTCGGCCTGGTAGGTGGTGAGGTGCTCGCCGTTGATGCTGGTGCTGATGCTGATCATCGATGCCGTGTCGCGCTTCAGTATGGCCACGTCGTTCAGTGCGCAGGTGCTGCCCTCGAGTGGCTCTCCGTGGCTGGTCACCTGTATGAGTGCGCGGCTCTCCACATGGTAGTCGTCGGCATAGAGCATGTCGACGGCCATGGGGAAGTCGTGGGCACTGAGGTCGGCCAGGAATCCCAGCCGCCCCATGTTCACGCCCAGTATGGGCGTCTCGCTGGCTCCCACCATGCTGGCCGTGCGCAGCAGCGTGCCGTCGCCGCCCATGGAGATGGCGAAGTCGGCATGAAACTGGCTTCCGCTGAAGGTCTCTACGGCGTCAGCGGCCGTCAGCAGCCCTGCCGAGCCCAGGAAGTCGTGGTAGGCCGACTCCATGAGTATGCGCGCCCCGTGCTCCTGCAGGCTGCTGAGCACCTGGCGCACCGCCGCCGACTTCTCGTGCTGGTATATATTGCCAAAGAGGGCAAAGGTGAGTTCTTGCTTCATGCGTAATAAGTAATGTGTGTGCAAAGGTACGAATAAGCGAGCGAAAAACAAAGAAAATGACGATTTTTCTCAAAATAATTTGGCTGTGAGAAGAAGATTTGCTACCTTTGCGCTTCTATTACGGACACACAGAAAGAAGTATGGTACTGAACTACATCTGGATAGCTTTTTTCCTCATTGCCTTCGTCGTGGCGCTGGTGAAGCTCACGGTGATGGGCGACCTGGAGGTCTTCCCCGCCATGATGGACGCCACCTTCGCCCAGTCGAAGACGGCCTTCGAGATTTCGCTGGGCCTCACCGGCGTGCTGGCGCTGTGGCTGGGCATCATGAAGATTGGCGAGAAGGGTGGCCTGGTCAGCGCCCTCTCGCGCTGGCTCAGCCCCGTCTTCACGCGCCTCTTCCCCGACATCCCGAAGGGCCACCCCGTCACGGGCAGCATCTTCATGAACCTCTCGGCCAACATGCTGGGCCTTGACAACGCCGCCACCCCCATGGGGCTGAAGGCGATGGAGCAGATGCAGGAGCTGAACACGCGCAAGGACACGGCCACGAACCCGATGATCATGTTCCTGGTGCTGAACACCAGCGGGCTGACGCTGGTGCCGGTGAGCATCCTCGTCTACCGTGCGCAGATGGGAGCGGCGCAGCCCACCGACGTCTTCATACCCATCCTCCTGGCCACCTTCTTCTCCACCCTGGCCGGGGTCATCGTCACCTCGCTCTGCCAGCGCATCAACCTGCTCAGCCGCACCCTGCTGCTCACCTTGGGCGGCATGTGCCTCGCCGTGGCCGCCATCATCTGGGGCTTCAGCCGGCTCAGCCCGGTGGTGATGAACCAGGTGAGCGTCAGCGTGGCCAACATCCTGCTGATGACCATCATCGTGGGCTTTATCCTGGCCGGCATGCGCAAGCGGGTGAACGTCTACGACGCCTTCGTCGAGGGTGCCAAGGAGGGGTTCACCACCGCCGTGCGCATCATACCCTACCTGGTGGCCATCCTCGTGGCCATCGGCGTGTTCCGCGCCAGCGGGGCCATGGACTGGCTCATCGACGGCGTGCGGTGGCTGGTGGGGGCCCTGGGCTTCGACACCCAGTTCGTCGAGGCCCTGCCCACGGCCCTGATGAAGCCCCTCAGCGGCAGCGGCGCCCGCGGCATGATGGTCGACACCATGACCACCTACGGCGCCGACAGCTTCGTGGGGCGCCTGTCGTGCATCTTCCAGGGCAGCACCGACACCACGTTCTACATCCTCGCCGTCTACTTCGGCAGCGTGGGCATACGCCACACCCGCCACGCCGTCAGCTGCGGCCTGCTGGCCGACCTGGCCGGCATCATCGCCGCCATATTCATTGCGGCGCTATTCTTCGGAGGGTAAAAAAAGAGAAAAACGCCACCCTCACCCTCCACCCTCAACCTTCAACCCTCAACCCTCCACCCCCTTATGCCAAGTCTCAGAACCTTAGTCAAGGATACCGCCATCTACGGCCTGTCGAGCATCGTCGCCCGCTTCATCAACTACCTGCTGGTGCCCATCCAGACGGCCCGCTTCGCCGCCTCGGGTGGCGAATACGGCGTCATCACCAACGTCTATGCCTACGTCTCCATACTCATCATCCTGCTCACCTTCGGCATGGAGACCACCTTCTTCCGCTTCATGAACCGCGAGGGCGAGGACCCGCGCCGCATCTACGGCACCACGCTGCGCATGCTGGCCACCACGTCGCTGTTCTCCATAGCAGTGGTGCTCCTGCTGCTGCAGCCCATAGCGTCCGCCGTGGGCTATGCCGACCACCCCGAGTTCGTGGGAGTGATGTACGTCACCGTGGCCATCGACGCCTTCACCGCCATTCCCTTCGCCTACCTGCGCTACCAGCACAAGCCGCTGAAGTTTGCCGCGCTGAAGATTTTCAACATCCTGCTCAACATCACGCTCAACGTGCTCTACCTCATCGTGCTGCCCGCCCTGCAGTGGGACCCGCTGGGCATCTACGACGACGCATTCACGCTTGACGTAGCCTTCGTATTCTACATCAACCTGCTGTGCACCGTGGCCACGCTCCTCATGCTGTGGAAGGAGCTGCGCGGCCTGCGCTTCGGCTTCGACGCCGCCGCATGCCGCCGCATGCTCAGCTACACCTGGCCCCTGCTCATCATGGGCGTGGTGGGCCAGCTGAACCAGGCAGCGTCGCAGATTCTCTTCCCCTACCTCTACGACGGCACCGCCGCCGAAGCCCGCACGCAGCTGGGCATCTACGGCGCCTGCATCAAGATAGCCATGATCATGGTCATGATTACCCAGGCCTTCCGCTTCGCCTACGAGCCCTTCGTCTTCGGCAAGTCAAAGGAGAAGGACAACCGCGAGACCTACGCCAAGGCCATGAAGTTCTACGTTATCTTCACCCTGCTGGCCTTCCTCGCCGTCATGGCCTATCTCAGCCTGCTGAAGCACATCATAGGGCGCAGCTACTGGGAGGGCCTGCGCGTGGTGCCCATCGTCATGGCGGCAGAGATGATGTTCGGTGTGTTCTTCAACCTCTCCTTCTGGTACAAGCTCACCGACCGCACCATCTGGGGAGCCGTCTTCTCAGCCGCCGGGGCCGTAGTGCTCATCGCCATCGACGTGCTGTTCATACCCCGCTTCAGCTACATGGCCTGCGCCTGGGCAGGCTTCGCCGCCTACGGCGTGTCGATGCTGCTCAGCTACGCCATAGGCCAGCACTACTACCCCATACGCTATCCGCTGCGCGACATCGCCCTCTACACCGCCGTGGCCGCCGCACTCTTCCTCGTCATGACGCAGACGGCAGCCCTGCCCCTGTGTGCACAGCTGGCCTGCAACACCCTGCTCGTAGCCCTCTTCCTGGCGCTCATCGTGCACCGCGACCTGCCGCTGCGCAGCCTGCCCGTCATAGGGAAGTACTTCGCGCATTGACAAGAAAAGCATAGCTTTTGTTCGTGCTTCGCCTTTTTTTTCGTACCTTTGCACCCAGAAACTATAACAAATAAGAAAAAAGATGAAAAAACTACTCTTTACGCTCCTCGGGGCACTGGCCTTCAGCGGTGCTCAGGCCGACGAGGGCATGTGGACACTGTGCGACCTGCCGCAGGCCGTCTACGAGAAGATGCAGCTGGAGGGATACCAGCTGCCGAAGGAGAAACTCTATGAGGCCGACGACGCCATCATGCGCTCGGTGGTCAACTTCTCGGGCTACTGCTCGGGGGTCGTCGTCAGCCCCGACGGGCTTGTCTTCACCAACCACCACTGCGGCTTCGAGGCCATACGCTCGCACAGCACCACCGAGCACGACTACATGCTGAACGGATTCTGCGCGAAGAGCTACGCCGAGGAGCTGCCCAACGAAGACATGTTCGTGAGCTTCATGGTGGAGCAGAAGGACATCACCGACCAGGTCATCACCCCAGCCTTCCAGCAGATGAGCACCGCCGGACAGGCCATCTTCCTCGACAGCCTGGAGCGGGCACTGTCACAGCAGGTGAAGGCACAGGACAGCACGCTGCGCATGGAGGTGAAGCCCTTCTACGAGGGCAACCGATACTATGCCACCACCTACCGCGACTTCACCGACCTGCGACTGGTATTCGCCATACCTAAGTCGATGGGTAAGTTCGGCGGAGAGACCGACAACTGGATGTGGCCGAGGCAGACCTGCGACTTCTCGGTGTTCCGCATCTATGCCGACCCGAAGACCAACGGCCCTGCTGCCTACTCGAAGGACAACGTGCCCTACCACCCCGAGCACTGGGCACGCATCTCCAACGAGGGCTACCGCGAGGGCGACTTCTCGATGACCATGGGCTACCCCGGCAGCACGTCGCGATACCTGTCGAGCTACGGCATCAGCGAGCGATACGCCGAGAACGCAGCACGCGCACAGGTGCGCGGCGTGAAGCAGGAGGTGATGAAGCGCCACATGGACCAGTCGGAGGCCGTGCGCATCAAGTACGACTCGAAGTACGCCCAGAGCAGCAACTACTGGAAGAACTCCATAGGCATGAACAAGTGCATCGACAGCATTGGGCTCATTGCCCAGAAACAGCGCTTCGAGGCTCAGCTGGCACAGTGGCAGGACACCGCTGCCTGCTGCTCGGCTGACAGCGGCGCCTGCTGCAGCGGGGCAAAGACGCAGCGCGTGGACTTCGGCAAGCTGGCCCGCCTGTACCAGAAGCGCACCAGCCTGGCAGAGTCGCTCACACTCTGGGCAGAGACCTTCATGCGCAGCGACGAGCTGTCGCAGCGGGCCATGCGCCTGCACAGCGGACGCATGAAGGCCGAGGGAAGCGGCAAGCGCGAGCACGTGAACTTCAAGGACAACAGCGACACCTGGGACCTGAACACCGACCGCGAGGTGCTGGGCACCCTGCTCAAAAACTACCGCGAGCAGCTGAAGGACGACAGCTGGCTGCCCGACTTCTACAAGACCATCGACAGCCGCTTCGACGGCGACTGCCAGGCCTACGCCAACTACCTGTACAAGAAGTCGGCACTCATCAAGAAAGGCCGCATCTACACCAACAAGAAGAGCAACAAGAAGGACCTGGGCGTGCAGTACGGCTTCGACCTGACCGTGATGCGCGACGTCTTCATCAAGCTGCTGGCCGAGGTGAGCGACAGCATTGACCAGCAGGAGCAGCTGCTCTGCGCCGCCAAGCTGCGCATGGAGCAGGACCAGCCCCACTACAGCGACGCCAACTTCACACTGCGACTGAGCTACGGACAGGTGAAGCCCTACACCCTGGGCGGGAAGAACTCAGGATGGCAGACGCAGGCACCGAGCATGGTGAAGAAGATGCTCACCGGCGACAGAGTGGAGGACTACCGCGTGGAGCCCGAGATGATCACCCTGCTGAAGGAGGCCGGACAGATGCCGCTGTGCTTCCTCACCACCAACGACATCACAGGAGGAAACAGCGGAAGCCCCATGTTCGACGGGCAGAACAGGCTCATAGGCCTGGCCTTCGACGGCAACTGGGACTCGCTCTCCAGCGACATCTTCTTCGACTCAGACCTGGCACGCTGCATAGGCGTCGACATCCGCTACGTCCTCTTCATGATGGACAAGTGGGGCCACGCCGACAGGCTGCTGGAAGAGCTGCGCGCTTCGCGCTAAATGATAAATGAGAAATGAATAATGAAAAATGCCGCATGATGAGGGCTGATACTTTTACAGGGCTATCAGGGCTAGTAAAACTAGTAGGACTAGTAAAACTAGTAAGACTAGAAAGACTAGTAGGACTAGTAGGACTAGTAAAACTAGTAAGACTAGGAAGACTAGTAAGACTAGCAAGCCCAGCAAGCCTCCCCACCCCATCCTGGCTTTGCCGCATGGCCATTTTTCATCTTTCATTTCTCATTTTTCATTTTTCATCCACTCCGGCTCAGTCACAGCCACTGGGCCGCTACAGCGCTGACATCGTGGCGTCGGCCGTCAACTTCGCCGACACCATCGACATTGAGTGGGACCGACAGCAGGTGTACGTGCCGCTGACCATCGACGGACGCAGCTACCGATTCCTGCTCGACACCGGGGCCGGGCTCACCGTGGTGTTCAGCGGAACACCGCTGGCCGACAGCCCACGGGCCGGAGGAATACTATCCCACGACGCCACAGGGCGAACCGACACCGTGACCATGGTGCAGCTGCCACCCATGCTCATAGGAAGCGTGGTGCTGGAGCACTGCCACGCCACCGTGCAGCAGCACGCACCGGGCAGCCACATCGACGGCATACTGGGCTTCGACCTGGTGAACAGCGGGCTGAGCATGAAAATCGACGTGCCGCGACGACAGCTCATCATCACCGACCGCCGCGACCTCTTCCGACAGGAGACCGACGGCGCCATCAGCCTGCGATACACGCTGAACTTCCACGTGCCATACGTAGACATCACACCCTTCGGACGGCAGCGTGAGCGAGTGCTCATCGACACCGGCAGCCGACGCTTCTTCGCCATGAACAAGTCCCACTTCGACGCCGCCACCGCCGACGAGGGACAGAGCCTGCGCGGCCTCACCATAGAGGGGCGCTCCACAGGCAGGCACGCCATAGGGCTGGGGGGCATGGAGCCCGAGGGCGAGGTGGTGTTCATGCAGCTCGACAACCTGCAGCTGGGCGACTACGCCTTCAGCAACCTGCACGCCATCACCACACAGGGAGGCTCGCACCTGGGGGCACCGCTGCTGCAGCACGGAGCACTCATCTTCACCCCACGCCAGCGCCGCCTGTTCTTCCTGCCGCAGAGCGGGCAGCAGCCCTGCCCCGTAGACAACCGCCAGCTGGAGATAGCCTTCGTGGCCGACGAGCTGGGACGCCCACAGGTGGGACTGGTCTGGGAGCAGGGCGAGCCCTACCAGGCCGGACTGCGCCAGGGCGACATCATCGAGCAGATAGACCAGCGCCCTGTGCTCAGCCTCCAGCAGTTCATACGCTGGCCCTTCATGCCCGGACGCCCACACACCTTCACCCTGCGCGACCGGCAGGGACAGCGCCGCAACGTCAGCTGGGTACGCATACCGTTGAAGAGCGAAGAGCAATAGGAATCAGGGAGTTGCAGACTTCGTGGGGGGAAGTAATTCAAACAACAGCATAATCCACCTCGCAAAACCGAGAAAAACAAAGAAAAACAGGATTTTTCTTTGTTTTTCGCCCGCTTATTCGTAACTTTGCACGCAGCAATGATTAACTTCAACCTAAAGACCCAACTGTCGTGGCGCGACATGGCCGTGCGCATCGGCTTCGTCATCGTCACCGTGGCTGCCATCGTGTGGTTCATGCCCCGCGAGCGCAGCGTCAGCTTCAAAGTGGAGAAGGATCGTCCGTGGAGCTATGCCGACCTGACGGCCTCCTTCGACTTCCCCGTGTACAAGAGCGAGGCCGCGCTGGCCCAGGAACGCGAGGAGGCCCTGAAGGACTTCCGCCCCTACTACGTCTACGACCAGGAAACGGCCACACGCCAGCTGCGCAGCTTCCGCCAGCACTGGGCCGCCGGCCACAGCTTCGTGCTGAGCAACGACCTGAAGTACCTGGTGAGCAACCGCCTGCAGACGCTCTACCAGCGCGGCATCATCGACACGAAGGAACCGCTGGGCACCGACCAGATGCTGTGGCGCGTGGAGCAGGAGAATGCCGTCCTCGTCAGCGCCGCCGACGCGCTGACGCCCCGCCAGGCCTACGAGCAGCTCATCAGCGACCCCACCGTGAGCCACTACATCGACGAGCTGCAGGAGATGAACATCAACGAGTACATCGTGCCCAACCTGTGCTACGACAGCCTGCGCAGCGCGACCACACGCCAGGACATGATGCGCAACGTGGCTCCCAGCAGCAAGGTGGTGCTGCGCGGACAGAAGATAGTGAGCCGCGGCGACCTCGTCGACGAGGACACCTACCAGGCCATCGTCTGCTACCAGCGCGAGGTGGAGGAGCGGCTGAACTCCAACGACACAGGCTTCTCGCTGTTGGGCAAGGTGCTCTACGTGCTGCTCTTCATCATCGTCTTCACCGTCTACCTGGGCATCTACCGCAAGGACTACTTCAGCCGGCTGCGATCGGCCTGCATGCTCTACGCGCTCATCATCGTGTTCACACTGCTCGCCTCCATCCTCGTCAGCCATAACCTGCTGCACGTCTTCATACTCCCCTTCGCCATCGTGCCCATCTTCGTGCGCGTGTTCATGGACTCGCGCACCGCCTTCATGACCCACATCACCGTGGTGCTCATCTGCGCCTGCATGCTGCAGCACCCACTCGACTTCATCGCCGTGGAGGTGCTCAGCGGACTGGTGGTCATCTTCTCGCTGCGCGAGCTCAGCAGCCGCTCACAGCTCTTCTGGACGGCAGCACTCTACATACTCACCGCTGCCGCCACACGCCTGGCGCTGTGGCTCATACGCCAGGGCGACCTGGCCGAGCTGGACCCCAGCGACCTCACCTACATCGTCATCAGCGGACTCGTCGTCTTCTGCTCATACCCCCTGCTCTACATCGTGGAGAAGACCTTCGGATTCGTGAGCGACATCACGCTCATCGAGCTGTCGAACACCAACAAGGCCCTGCTGCGGCGCATGAGCGAGGTGGCACCGGGAACCTTCAACCACAGCATACAGGTGGGCAACCTCGCGGCAGAGATAGCGCTGAGAATCAACGCCAACGCCATGCTCGTGCGCACAGGAGCACTCTACCACGACATCGGCAAGATGCAGAACCCCATCTACTTCACCGAAAACCAGTCAGGAGGCATATCGCCGCACGAGCACCTCAGCTACATCGACAGCGCACAGTACATCATCAGCCACGTCACCGAGGGACTGAAGCTGGCCGACAAGTACCACCTGCCGCGACAGGTGCGCGACCTCATTGCCACTCACCACGGACAGGGCAAGGCGAAGTACTTCTACATCAAATACAAGAACGAGCACCCCGACGAGCCCGTCGACGACCTGCTCTTCACCTACCCCGGCCCCAACCCCTTCACCAAGGAACAGGCCATACTGATGATGGCCGACGCCGTGGAGGCCGCCTCGCGCTCGCTGCCCGACTACACGGAGCAGAGCATCAGGAACCTGGTGGAGCGAATCATCGACGGTCAGGTGCAGGAGGGCTATTTCCGCGAGTGCCCCATCACCTTCCGCGACATACAGTACGCCAAGACGGTGCTCATAGAGAAGCTGAAGACCATCTACCACACTCGCATCAGCTACCCGGAAGCAAAGAACTGAGGCAGGAGCAGACATTCGGTATTACGAGATTTCGTGGGGGGGGGGAATGTTACATTCGGTTCTACGAGATTTTCGTGGGGGAATGTCACTGACCCCACCCCCGACCCCTCCCCT
>OCTX011770337.1_pt1 | contig 10623 bp, 15 predicted proteins | sample 1539691 | NCBI WGS metagenome assembly OCTX01 (sample SAMN02144231, study PRJEB22623) | gut metagenome | biome: sheep rumen | host: Ovis aries | place: New Zealand | reverse complement strand
AGGAGGAATGTTATGAAAAATTATGGTGTTAATGATTATTATAATTACATGAATAATAATTATAATCAACCTTTATATAATCAACAAAGTTTTAATAATATGAATAAAGTTAATTCTAAATTATTTGATCCTTATGTTGGTTTTATAAGTGGTAATATGTTTCCTGATTTATATAATGCTTATAAGTTGTCTAATCCATTAGAAATTGAGCCAATGAATGAACAGGCTGAATTGCTTACAAGTATTGATGCTTTATGTTTTGCTTGCATTGATTTAAATCTTTATTTAGACTTATATCCAGAGGATAAGAGTGCGATTGAATTATTTAACAAATATCGTGTTCAAAAAGAAAAATATGAAAAGGAATATGAGAGAAAGTACGGTCCGCTATTTATAAGTAGTGATGCTTTAAATACTTTCCCTTGGGCATGGGATAATTCTCCTTGGCCTTGGCAAAATAAGTAGGAGGTTTTTATGTTTTTATATGAAAAAAAATTAGAATATCCTGTTAATATAAGAAAAAGAGATTTGAAGATGGCAAAATATTTAATGAGTCAATATGGGGGACCAGATGGTGAATTAGCTGCGTCTTTACGTTATATGAATCAAAGATATACAATGCCTGATGATAAGGGGCGTGCTCTTTTGACTGATATAGCTTGTGAGGAGTTAAATCATATTGAAATAATAGCTGCAATGATTCATCAATTGGTTGATGGTGCTAGTATTGATGAACTTGAGAAGGCTGGTTTAGGTGGTCATTTTGCTCAACATGATCACGGTTTATTTCCAACAGATGCGAATGGTGTTCCATGGACTGCTGCTTATATCGAAACTTCGGGGGATTATATTGCCGATATAGAGTCTGATATGGCTGCTGAACAAAGAGCTAGGGCTACATATGAACATCTTATGGATATGACTAATGATAAGGATTTACTTGGACCTTTATCTTTTTTAAGACAAAGAGAAGTTGTTCATTATCAAAGGTTTAAAGAATTAAGAAATTATTATCTTGAGAAGAAAATATAAATACTTGGTGACAAGTATTTTTTTGCCATCTTCATTATATTATATTTTGATTTTATTATTTTTTATTTGTTTATGACTATCATATTACATATTTTTTTTAATATATTTTAATGAGGTGTATTATGAAGAAGGTTTTAATTTTATTTGGTGGTAATAGCACTGAACATTATGTTTCTTGTAAATCAGCTAAAAGTATTATAGAGAATATTGATACAAGTTTATTTTCATATGAAATTGCTGGTATTAATTTTGATAATGAATGGTATAAGTTTAATGATGATTTATCTTATTTAGAAAGTGGTAATTGGATTAAGGGTAAAGTATTTAGAATAGATAATATTGTTGAATATTTAAGATGTTTTGATGTGGTTTTTCCTATTACTCATGGTAATAATGGCGAAGATGGTAAGTTACAAGGATTTTTAGATTTATTTAATATTAGGTATGTTGGTTCTAAAACTACTGGTAGTGTTGTTGGATTTGATAAGAGCTTATCCAAATTGTTTTTTAATTATTTAAATATTCCACAGGTTCCTTATATTGTTGTTAATGAGAAGTATAAAGTCAGTTCAATTATTAATAGTTTAGATTTTCCTATGATTGTTAAACCTTGCTCAGGTGGTTCTTCTATTGGTATTAGTAAGGTAAATAATAAAAAAGAACTTTCGAAGGCTATCAAAAATTCTTTAAAGTATGATGATAAAGTTATTATTGAAAAATTTGTTAATTGTAGAGAATTAGAGTGTGCTTTATTAGGTAATAAAGATTTTATTATTTCAGATTTAGGGGAAATAAAGTCATGTAATGATTTTTATGATTATGATGCTAAATATGTTCAAAAGTCTGAAACTGTTATTCCTGATGATTTACCTTCTAGTGTTGTTGAAAAAATCAAAGAATATTCAGGTATTATATTTAAAGAAATGAATATAAAAGATTATTCAAGAATTGATTTTTTTTATGATGAAAGTAATGATTGTATTTATGTTAATGAAATTAATACTATTCCTGGATTTACTACTATTAGTATGTTTCCTAAATTGATGGAACATGAAAATATTAGTTATAAAGATCTTATTTCAATTTTGATTAACAATTCTTAGTATAAAATATTTCATCTGGTTTCATATTAAATATAGCTGATATTTTAACAGCAGTATCATAAAAAAGTCTTCTTTTCTTATTCTCTATTTGTGAATAAAATGATGGTGTTATTTTTAATATTTTAGCCATATCATATATTGTGTATTTGTTTTCTTTTCTTATTTTTTTTAATTTATCCATGTTATACATAATTATCACCTAGTTAATTATAACACAACATTCACTATTCGTCCATGGTTTTTTAGTTTTTTATGAGAGAAAATTATTTTAGGTGATTTAATGACTGACAGCAAACAATATGAAATTTACAATATAATTGGTCGTAATATTAAGAAATATAGAAAATTACGTGGTCATACTCAAAGGAGTTTATCTGAGGCTTTGGATTTAAGTGAAAGTTTTATTGCTAAACTGGAATCTCGTACTAATCAAACTATTTCTATAGATACTCTTTTAATGATTGCTGAATTTTTAGATGTTGAAATTACAGTATTTTTTGATAAAAGTACAAAATAAAAACCCATTATGGGTTTTTTCTATATATTCTTTTAGCATATTGTGCAGATGGTTGTTTTTCTAATTCCTCAAGTCTTCCTTCTTCAATACACATGTTATATTCTATGAATTTTTCTAATATCTTTTTAAATTTATCATAATTATTACCTAGATAATTAATTATTTTTTGTGGTTTATAATCCATTTTGTCCAATATATCCATCAAATATCCATAAAAACTATCATTTCTATCCTTTGTTTCTTGATATGTATTACTCATAATGAATAAAACTTTTCTTTCTAATCTATTGTCATAGCGTTCATTATTTTCTCCTAATAGGCCTATCACATGATCAATTCTTGGTTTGCCATAGTATTGTTGTGACGCTATATAATAATCGATTATTTCTCTTATAATTTGTTCTTCTTCTGATAATGGTTTTTGTTGATAGTCTAAAAATTGATTGATCATATATGGATTCAATTTAAGAATTTCTTTTTCTGCTCTTTGTCTTATTATTATGTCTATAAAAGATTTTTTTTCAATATAATTTGTGTTTTTACATGCATAATATTTGCATAGTGCTTCATCTAGTAAACATCCATTTTCTGAAATAATTTCACTTATTCTTGTTTTATTTGTTCTATTTTTATACAAACTATTCATTATTTCTTCTGTTGTTATTATCGAATTTTTTTCAGAAGTTCTACTTTCTTTTATTCTATTTTTTATATAAGTTGATTTACTTCTAGTTTTATATAATATAGACATTAAAGTTAAAAACATTTCTATGTCTTTTTTATTTACTATTTGATCGCGCAATCCTCTTATATCTGTTTTTTTAGGATTTCGCATGTATACTATTTTTTCAATTTGTGATTCTTTTCTTTCAACTATATCGTTTGTTTTAAAATCTAATTCCATATTTTCCCCCTGAATTAAATTTTTGTTAGTTTAATTATGCAGTTTTTTTACTATCAAATTTCTTTCTTTCGTTTGTATTTAATATTCTTTTTCTCATTCTGAAGTTTACTGGTGTTACTTCTACTAATTCGTCTCTATTGATATAGTCTAGACAGTATTCTAGGCTCATTTTTCTTGGACGTTTTAATACAACTGTATGATCTGATCCGGCTGCTCTTGTGTTTGTAAGTTTCTTTCCTCTTACTACATTTACAGCAAGGTCATTATTGTGTGAATGTTCTCCTACTATCATACCTTCGTATACTTCTGTTCCTGGTTCTATGAACATTACTCCTCTGTCTTCAAGTTGTCCTATTGCGTATGCTGTTGATTGTCCATTTTCCATAGATACTAATACTCCAAGTTTTCTTTCTCCTACACTATTTCCAGCCATTTTTCTATATTCTTTATATGTATGGTTAATCATACCATATCCTTTTGTCATTGTCATGAATTCTGTTGTGAATCCAATTAATCCACGTGATGGCATTGTGTATGTTAATCTTACTTGATTTTCTTCTGTTACCATGTTTTCCATGATACCTTCTCTATTTCCTAGTGCCTCTATTACTGATCCTACATATTCTTCTGGTACGTCTATTTGAACGTCTTCAAATGGTTCACATTTTACTCCATCTATTTCTTTTATGATTACTTCTGGTTTTGATACTTGTAATTCAAATCCTTCTCTTCTCATATTTTCAATTAATATTGATAGATGTAGTTCTCCTCTACCTGATACTATGAATGACTCAGAATCATTTGGTTCTATTTTTAGTGAAACGTCTTTTTCTGTTTCTTTTATTAATCTTTCTTCAATTTTTCTTGCAGTTAAAATTTTTCCTTCTCTTCCTACAAATGGTGATGTATTTACTCCAAATGTCATTTGTAGTGTTGGTTCGTCTATTCTAAGTAGTGGAAGTGGGTCTTCTTTACCTATTTCACATACTGTTTCTCCTACACTTATATCTGGAAGTCCTGCAATTGCGATTATATCTCCTGCTTGTGCTTCATTTATTTCTATTCTTTTTAGTCCAATGTAACCGAACATTTTTTGGATTCTAAATTGTTTAATTGATCCATCAATTCTAACACATGATACCATTTCATTTACTTTTATTGTTCCTCTTTTTACAACACCTATTCCTATTCTTCCTACGAAGTCATTATAATCAAGTAGTGCTGGTTGGAATTGTAGTGATCCTTCTATTTCTACTTTAGGTGAAGGGATATGTTTTAAAATCATATCAAATATTGGATCCATTGTTTCTTTTTGTGTAGATAAATCTTGTTCTAGACTTGATGTACCATTAAGAGCTGAAGCATATACTACTGGAAAGTCTAATTGATCTTCATCTGCTCCTAATTCTATAAATAAGTCTAATACTTCGTCTATTACTTGAGCTGGACGTGCTGTTGGTTTATCTATTTTATTTACAACTACTATTGGAGTAACTCCTGCTTCTAATGCTTTTTTAAGAACGAATCTTGTTTGTGGCATTGTTCCTTCATACGCATCTACAACAAGTAATACTCCATCAACCATGTTCATAATTCTTTCTACTTCTCCACCGAAGTCTGCATGTCCTGGTGTATCTAGAATATTAATTCTTGTTCCTTTATAGTCTATAGCAGTTGTTTTGGCTAAAATTGTGATTCCTCTTTCTTTTTCGATATCATTTGAATCCATTACTCTTTCGTCAACAGTCTCATTTTCTCTAAATGTTCCTGATTTTTTTAATAATTGGTCTACTAATGTAGTCTTTCCATGGTCTACATGGGCTATTATCGCAATATTTCTTATATCTTTCATAAATTCACTTCTTTCTCCGACCTAGGTATTATATCATAGTTTACTTTAATACGCAAAGATTTTTTTTAATAAAAAAAGTAGATTACTCTACTTTCTAAGGCATTCTACTAAATCCTTCTTCATTATATTTTTTTTCTACTATCCAATTCGAAATATACCAATTTTGTCTATTGTATTGTTTTTTGTAGTTTTCTAGGTCTTTTTCTGCTTGTTCTTTGTTTGAATAGCATTGACTTTCTATTATATTTATTTCATCTTCATTTTCATTAAAATCATATCCTTGTATCATCCAGATAGTTTTTTTTAAATTACCTATTATTTGTTTTTCAATTATTCTGTATTCGCATGGATAATCTTTAAATCCTTCTATATTTTTTATATAGTATTGTGCTATTTCAGTTGCCTCTTCTTTTGACTTAAAAAAACCTATATTAAATTCTTCTTTGTAATCGTTATATGACAATTCTTTATCTGTTATTATTAGTTGATATAACATTTTGACCTCCTATTCTGTTATTTCTATTATATCTAAATTTGATGTATCATAACATACTTTTGCGTGATTTTCTCTTATTAATTTTTTTTCTATAGTATTTCCTGTTGTTTTATCTATTTTTGTTCTATATACTTTTCCATTTCTATATACTATACCGTTTTCTCTTGAGAAAAATACGTCTTCTGCATGGATATGATAACTATATTTTTCTTCTTTATTTGATCTTAATTCTCCACAAAGGTATTCATCTGTTGTATATATTATTAATTGATATGTTTTATCTGTTGTATTTTTAAATCTATAGTCTAGGTAGTTATACATTATTGATGTACCTGTTCCGAATGGTATTACTCTTTTAAAGTCTGGGAAAAGATCAAGGTTATCATGATGATGGTGTTCTGTTATTTCTAGTTCTGTATGTAGAATCATCCAATGTATTAAGTTTGATAATTGGCACATTCCACCTGCAATTCCTTTTGATGGTTTATTATTATCTATTGTTAATCCTTCTTTATATCCTTGTCTTTTACCACATTTTCCTACTAAATACCATAGTGAGAAAGTTTCTCCTGGTTTTATTATTATGTTTGTTATCTTTGGAGCAGCAATACTTAAGTTAACTGCTTTATTTTCTTGTAGTTGTAAGTCTACATTTCCTAGTTTTCTTCTTATTAATGAATTGTGTTTATATATTACTACTGGCAATAATTCTTTTTGTTTTGTTTTTGCTAGTTTTTCTTTTCCTAATATATTTTTTATATGCCTCATAGTAATACATTTATACATTGATATTTGATATGTCAAAGGTGATATTTCACAAAATAATTTTCTACTCATATTTACCCCTCTTTTTTTGCGTATATATTACCATATGATTTTTTATTTGTCAATTTTATTGTTTTTTATTTATTTATCATGTATTATTATAATGGTGGTAGTATGAAGAAGATATTTGCTTTATGTATTTTTTTCTTTTGTTTTAGTGTTAATGCATCTAATAAGTTTAGTGTTAAACTTGATAAGTGTATTGATGGTGATACTGCTAGATTCTTTATTAATGGTGAGTCTAAAACTGTTAGATTTTTAGCTATTAATGCTCCTGAGATTCAACACGACGATGTTCTTGAAGAGTTTTATGGTAAAGAGTCAAGCGAATATGTTTGTAAAGTTTTAAATAGATCTTTAAAGATTAAATTGCAGTATGATCCTAAAAGTGAGGAAGTTGACAAATATGATAGGGTTTTAGCTTGGGTGTTTGTTGATGATAAATTGTTGCAAAGTGAATTAGTTAGCAAAGGATATGCTGAAGTTAAATATCTTTATGATGATTATTTATATTCTAATGATTTAAAAGATTTAGAGATTAAGGCTAAAGAAAAGAAACTTGGTATGTGGAGTAATCGTAGTACTAGTAAAAATAATAATGATTTTCCTTCTTTGAAAGATATAATTATTTATATTGCGGCTATTCTTGTTGTTGGAATAATAAGTTTATTTAGAAAGGTGTTTAAGTGATTGTATGAAAAAGTTTATTATTTTAGGTTTGATTTTATTTACAGGATGTTCTTCTGCGACTCATAAAATGGTTTTATGTAATAGAACAACCAATAAAATGGGTGTTGCGATGGATTTATCTTATTATATAAAATATGATAATGATAATGTAACTGAAATTCAAAGTATTGAAAAAATTAGGTCTAATGATAAATCGAAGCTTGATTATTTTAAGTCCAATTTTGAAGAGTTATATAAAAATTATGTTGGATTAGATTATTATACATATGATTTAAGTGAAGAAAATAATACTTTGACTAGTACAGTTTCTATTGTTTATAATGATGAAAATACTGATACATTATTGAAGGTTGCTCAAAGTGGTAAGTCTTTTTCTAAGGTTGGAAAAGTAAATGTTGATTCATTGTTGTCATATTACAAATCAGTTGGTGTTACTTGTGAAAAAAAATAAACATTTAAATATGTTTATTTTTTGTATTCTCTTATTATTTGTTTATATTGTTTTTTTGTTTCTGATATCCATCTTTCATAACTATGTGATGTTCTTTGATATGTAAAGAAATCATATGATTTATTTGATTTAATATTTATACTTATTATGAAGTCATATGCATTTCCATTTAAATCTTGATACACACATAATATACGGCAATGATCAGGTTTTTCTATTTCATCTTCTTTTTTTAGTTTATTATATATTTTTACTTGTAGTTGTTTTTCTATATTTGTTCCAATATCAAATGTAGTTAATAATTTTTGATTTTTGTCTTTTGATGGGGTTTGAGTACCTTTTATTTCTTCGCCTGTTAATAAATTATAAAACTTAATGTTACTAGCAACCCCATATCCTATGTTATCTAGCAATAATCTTACTGACAGGTATTCATTTTCTTTTGTTTTTTTATTTTCTTCTTCTGTTTTTTCTAATATTTCTTTTTTGTAATTTCTGCCAAATAGTGTCAAGTAATATTTGTATTCATCTATTTTTTCTAACGGTTCGATATTATTTAATGTTAGATATGGTTTATGTTTTTCTCTATTTTCATTTTTTACTCTTTCACTTACAGTATATACAGTTGCGAAAACTGTTATTATCATTGAAGCTGCTGGTACTAAAATATTACTCCATAGTATCATATTAATCCACCTCATTAAAATAATTTTTTAAAATATAATCCATAGTTATTTTTACATCTGGAAATACATTTAATGTTTCTAATTGTTCTCTTGAGAACCATCCTATGTTTGTTGATTCATCACTTATTACTAGTTCTTTATGGTTTAATGGAATCGCTGGATAAATGAAATCAATATGAACTCCTGTTTCTGTTCTATTTTTTTGTATTCCTAAAGGTCTTATGAAATCTTCTTCTCTTGGAAATCTTTCACCTAATAATTTAATTTTTATTCCCGTTTCTTCATATGCTTCTCTAACAGCTGCTTCTTCTGGGAATTCATCATGTTCTATATGTCCTCCTGGTTGAACCCATCTTCCATATTTTTTATGTTTTACTAATAATATTTTTTTTGTTTCTGGATCAATTATATATGCCGATGCGCAAAAATGTCTCATATGTTATCACCCATTTTATTGTATCAAAAAAAAAGTATTTTCGTCTATGATTATAGATATTTAAATACTTTTTGTCATTTATTTTACTTTTTTTTGTAAAGTTTTATTATTTATCTATCATATGTATATTATCAAGTAGTATTCCTGTTCCTTCTGCAACACAAGTTAGTGGACTTTCTGCTACAAAAACTGGTACCTTAAGTTCATGTGCTAATAACTCATCAAAGCCTTTTATTAATGCTCCTCCACCTGTTACAACTATTCCTTTATCGATTATGTCTGCTGATAATTCTGGTGGTGTTTGTTCTAGTACATTTTTAGCTGTGTTTACAATTATATATACACTTTCTCTTAGTGCTTCTTCTACTTCATCTGATGTAATTGTTATTGTATGTGGAAGTCCTGTCACTAAATCTCTTCCTCTTACTTCCATTTTTTCTTTTTTTTCTTTTGGAAATACAGTACCTATTTCTAGTTTTATTTCTTCTGCAGTTCTATCTCCTATTAATAGTTTATATTTATCTTTTATATATTTTGCAATATCATTATCAAATACATTTCCTGCTACTTTTATTGAAGCACTATTAACTATTCCACCTAATGATAATACTGCTACGTCTGTTGTTCCACCACCTACGTCTATTACCATACTACCACATGGAGCTGATATATCTAGACCAGCACCTATTGCGGCTACTTTTGGTTCTTCTTCTAGAAATACTTTTTTAGCGCCTGTTCTTTCTGCTGCATCTTTAATAGCATTTTTTTCTACTTGTGTTATGTTTGATGGGCAACATATTAATATTCTTGGACGAGCTAAAAAGCTTTTTCCATTTATTTTTTTAATAAAATGATTTAACATTACTTCTGTTATTTCAAAGTCAGCTATTACTCCATCTTTCATTGGCCTTATTGCATGTACTGTTCCTGGTGTTCTACCTAACATTTCTTTTGCTTCAGTTCCAACTGCTAGAGGTTTTTTTGTTTCTGAATCTATTGCGACTACACTAGGTTCATTTAAAACTATTCCTTGACCTTTTACATATATTAGTACGTTTGCTGTACCTAAATCTATTCCTATATCTTTTGCGAACATATTTACCTCCTCTATTATCTCTATACTCATTATATCATATATGTTATTTTTTATTTTATTAATTTGATATTTTTAAATATTTTCTTTTTGTTGACTCTCCACCTCTAATATGTCTTATATCTATATGATATTTTAATATTTTGTCCACTTTTTCTGAAAGTTTTTTATCAATTTTTATAAGTCTTTCGTGTAAATCTTTATGTACAGTACTTTTGGATACTTTAAATTTATTTGATATTTGTCTTACTGTTTCTTGTGTTTTTAATATATAATTTGCTTCTAATAAAACTCTTTTTTCTATTTTGTCCAAATAATCACCTCAATAATTAATATGTGATTATTTTAAAAAAAGAACTAGCTATAAATTACCTAATTCTTTATCATAATATTCTTCTGGATCAACATTTTTACTATCTACAGTTAATTCAAAATGTAGATGACTTCCCATATCTTTTTGTATATTTGAAGTTCCACTCTTACCGATTAGAGTGCCTTGTTTTACTTCGTCTCCTTCTTTCACTAATACCTCACTTAA
>OCTX012065897.1_pt1 | contig 10627 bp, 8 predicted proteins | sample 1539691 | NCBI WGS metagenome assembly OCTX01 (sample SAMN02144231, study PRJEB22623) | gut metagenome | biome: sheep rumen | host: Ovis aries | place: New Zealand | reverse complement strand
TGAGATATAAAGAGGAGAAAGAATGTTAAAAGAAACAGAGTTATTGATTCCGGCAGGATCTTTGGAAGTACTTAAGGTTGCCGTTAATTACGGTGCCAATGCAGTATATATCGGCGGAGAGGCCTTCGGTCTTCGTGCCAATGCCAAGAACTTCAGCATGGATGATATCCGTGAGGGTGTGGCATACGCACATGAAAGAAATGTTAAAGTGTTTGTTACAGCAAACATTCTGGCCCATAATGGTGATATGGAGGAGGCCCGCGAATATTTCAGGGAGCTTTCCACGACAGGAATCGATGCGGTGCTGGTAGCTGATCCGGGTATGTTCATGATCGCAAAGGAGACATTGCCGGATACCATAGAGATTCACATCTCGACTCAGGCCAATAACACCAACTATGAGACCTTCCTTTTCTGGTGGAAGATGGGAGCAAAGCGAGTAGTGTGTGCAAGAGAGCTCAGCTTGAAGGAAATCAAGGAGATCAGGGAGCATATTCCTGAGGAGCTTGATATCGAGGCTTTCATCCACGGTGCTATGTGCATGTCATATTCGGGAAGATGCATGCTCAGTAATTTCTTCACAGGCAGAGATGCCAACCGGGGAGAGTGTACACATCCATGCAGATGGAAGTATAATATCGTTGAGGAAAAGCGTCCGGGGCAGTATTATCCTATATATGAAAATGACAGAGGAACCTTTATCTTCAATTCAAAGGACCTCTGCATGATAGAGCATGTACCTGAGCTTATAGACGCAGGCATCGATTCTCTGAAGATCGAGGGACGTATGAAGACCGCTCTTTATGTGGCCACAGTTGCAAGAACTTATCGTAAGGCTCTTGATGATCTTAAGGAGAGTGAAGAAAAGTATCGTGCCAACATGGAGTGGTACAAGGCGGAGATCGCAAAGTGCACTTATCGTGAGTTCACCACAGGCTTCTACTATGGAAAGCCATCCGCTGAGGATCACATCTACGATAACAACACTTATGTGACCGGTTCTGTTTATCTCGGTACCATCAGAGATACGGATTCAGAGGGATGGTGCTATCTTGAGCAGAAGAACAAGTTCTCGGTAGGCGAGACCATCGAGATCATGAAGCCGAACGGCGAGGATATACCTATTGAGGTCCTTGAGATCCGTGACGCTGAGACAGATGTCCCTCAGGAGTCATGCCCTCATGCATGCCAGCAGATAAAGGTGAGATTTTCTGTACAGCCGGCTGCCGGAGACATTATAAGAAAAGAAACAGCTGAAAAGGTAGATGTTGACTAAACAGAAAGGAAACTTCCGAAGCTGAATGGGGCTCTGTGTCCGGGTATTCTGCTTCCGGAGGTTGACTGAAAAGAATGGAACTTATCTTTGTAGCAATAGGAATAGCATCTCTTGCGTATGACGCAGCTATATTGGCAAATAATGGGCTGACCGCTTTTATGTGGTTCTGGCCCTTATTTGCCGTTATCAATTTTATGATGTTCAGCCTTGTGAGATATGTAAGACATAAGAACAAGGAAAAGAAAGAAATAAATTTACGCCCTTTTATATTTGTATTTACCACATACGGACTTGCGGTGAGTACACTGGCAGTGCTTCTTATGATAATCTTCGGCAATGCCACGACCCTGGAGCAGAAAAATCTGGATTATGTCATCGTTATGGGGACAGATCTCCAGGATAACAAGATATCGAAGTCGCTAAAGAGGAGACTGGACAGGGCATTGGAGTATGCGAAAGAGAATCCCCATACGGTTTTTGTTCTTTCCGGAGGCAGAAGCGATTACGATAAGAGTACGGAGGCCACAGTCATGTATCATTACATGATCAAGGCCGGTGTTCCGGAAAAAAACCTGCTGCTGGAGTTCTATTCAGATTCGACTCAGGAAAAGGTGGGTTTTTCCTTAAGGACCATCAAGCAGGATCATGAACAGAAGATGCTGGCAAACAGGGTGAGACATAATAACAGTATGGAGAGGCGAAATCTGCCGGGAGATGATATAATCATAGGAGTTGACCGCCCGTTATCTATCGGGATCATAACCTCTGAATTCAATCTTTACCGTGCCGGGGAGATAGCAAAGAAGTACGGTGTTCCGGATATCTGTCCTATGGCTACGAAAACCGATGAGCTGATGCTGGTTCATCTTGCCACAAGAGAAGCGGTGTCACTGTTCAAGGACAGACTGATAGGTAACATTTAATAAAGAAGCGGCAGGTTCCTCCGGGAACTGTCATGCAGCGCCAGTCCTTCGCGCGGCGAAATATAAGGGACTGACGGAGAGGAGAACGTCTTATGAAGAACTATGAGCTGATTGAGACAAAACGAATTGAAGAGCTGTCTACAGATGCGAGACTCTACAGACATAAAAAAAGCGGTGCCCGTATCTTTACCATGAAAAACGATGACGATAATAAGGTTTTCGGGATTGCGTTCCGTACGCCTGCAGAGGATAGCACAGGTGTTGCTCATATCACAGAACATTCCGTACTTTGCGGATCCGATAAATTTCCGTTGAAGGACCCCTTCGTAGAGCTGGCAAAGGGTTCTCTCAACACCTTTTTAAATGCCATGACATACCCGGATAAGACCGTTTATCCTATCGCATCAAGAAATGACAAGGATTTTGATAATCTTATGAATGTCTACATGGATGCGGTATTCCATCCGAATTCAGTGAAGGACCCCCGCATCATGCTGCAGGAAGGCTGGCACTATGAGATGGAGGATGAAAAGTCGGATCTCATTTATAACGGCGTAGTATATAACGAGATGAAGGGAGTTTTCTCAAATCCCGAATCTGTTCTTGAAAGATATATCATGCATGCTCTTTTTCCGGATACCACTTATGGCAATGAATCCGGCGGAGATCCTGTAAATATTCCTGATCTTACTTTCGAAAAGTTCAAGGAGTTCCATGACCGTTTCTATCATCCTTCCAATTCCTATATCTTCCTTTACGGCGATATGGACATAGAGAAGAAGCTTGACTGGCTTGATAAGGAATATCTCTCAAAGTACGATGCCATCGAACCGAATTCCGACATTGCCTTCCAGAAGCCCTTCGGGAAGATGCACGAGGAGGAGATATCCTATTCTATAGGTGATAATGAATCCCTCGAGAACAACAGCTATCTTTCCTGGAATGTTGTCGTAGACGCAGTGGACAACAAGCTGAACCTTGCATTTGACATTCTTGACTATGCCCTTCTTTCATCACCGGGTGCACCTCTCAAGCAGGCACTGGTAGATGCAGGAATAGGTGAGGATATCTTCGGAGGCTTCCAGGACGGAATTAAGCAGCCATACTTTACGGTTACAGCAAAGGGAACGGAAAAGAAGGAAAAGAAAAGATTCCTTGAGATCATAAACAGCACTCTGAAGAAGCTGGTGAAGGAGGGACTTGATAAGAAGACCCTTCTTGCGGCTATCAATCACGATGAATTCCAGTACAGAGAGGCTGATTACGGACGTACACCGAAGGGTCTGGTATATTCCCTGACTTCTCTTGATACCTGGTTATACGGTGGAAAGCCATGGGATTATCTTGAGTGCGAAAGCATTTATAAGGAACTCCGTCAGGATGTGGAAAAGGGATATTTTGAGAAGCTCATCGAGAAGTATCTTTTAAATAACGATCATTCTGCCATGGTTATCCTTAGCCCTGAAAAGGGACTTACAGAGAAGCGTGAGAAGGAGCTTAAGAAAAAGCTTTCCGATATTAAGGCAAAGATGACTCCTGAGGAGATAAAGAAGTGTGTATCCGACACCAGAATGCTGAAGGAGTATCAGGCGGAGCCTACAAGCGAGGAGGCCCTCAGGACACTGCCGCTTTTAAGTATCAGCGATATAAGCAAGAAGGCTGATAAGTTTGACTGGAAGGAAGACAGACTGTCGGATACTCTGGTGGTCAACACAGAGTTAAACACAAGAGGAATCGCTTATCTCAGATTTAACTTCAATACTGCCTGCCTTACCGAAGAGGAGCTTCCTTACGCAGGATTCCTTAAGACAGTGCTGGGATATATGGATACCGAGAAGCATACATTCCAGGATCTCACATCCGATATTCTGTTAAATGCCGGCGGCATCAACTTCGATACCAATGCATACCCGGATATCGTCAATTACGGAAGATACACAGGCCTTTTCACTGTAGAGATAAAGCTCCTTTATGAGGGATTCCGTTTCGGATTCGACATAATAGATGAGATACTTCATACTACGAAGTTCGAAGACAAGAAGCGTATGCAGGAGATCCTTAATGAGTCACGTTCGAGAGAACGTATGAGGGTTGAGGGTGCAAGCCATAGCTTCGCAGTGAACAGAGCGACATCATATTTCTCCGGTACCGGAAGATACTCGGATCTTACCGGAGGAATAGGATATTATCAGTTCATAAACAGAATCTCGGATGAATTCCGTAAGGATCCCAAGAAACTGGTCAGAAAGCTTTGGGAGGTTTCCGATAAGCTTTTCCGTGTAGAGAACATGTTTGTTTCTGTAGCGGCAGAGAAGAAGGGCTATGATGCCTTTAAAAAGGATTTCGCTGAGTTCAGAAAGAATTTTGCATCCGGAGCACTGAAGAAGCAGGAAAGGTGTGCAAAGCTCGATAAGGCTTATAAGCCATGCAAGGTGACAGAGCTTCCTGCCGGACCTCAGATAGAACTTTCAGGCAATCTTAATGAGGGCTTTAAGACTCCTTCACAGGTAAACTTCGTTGCAAGGACCGGTCGTTTTGATACTGAGAAGTTTCCTTATACAGGAAGTCTCAGGGTACTTAAAGTGATACTTAACTATCAGTATCTGTGGCTGAACCTGAGAGTGAAGGGAGGCGCTTACGGCTGTATGTCCGGCTTCGGAAGATCGGGAGAAGGATATTTTGTATCCTACAGGGATCCTCATCTCAAGGAGACTCTGGACATATATCAGGGGCTTCCCGAGTATGTGCGAAACTTCACAACATCTGAGAGGGATATGACCAAGTACATAATCGGTGCTATATCTGAGATGGATACACCGAGAACCAATTCCGCAAAGGCAGCCCTTACAGTAAGTGCATTCGTGACAAAGGTGACCAATGACATGCTTCAGAAGGAGCGTGATCAGGTGCTTGCGACAAAAGAGGAGGATATCAGAAAGCTTTCGGATTATATGGAAGCTATCCTCGGAAAGGGAGCTGCCTGCACCATCGGAAACGGCCAGCTTATAGAAGAGAATAAGGATAAGTTCCTGACAACTGAGGAGCTGTTTAAGTGATTATGATTCCTTCCTGAGGGGTGACTCTTCGGGAAGGAACTATTTGACAGAGGCAATATAATGAGTGATAAAAAAATTAAAACAGGATATGTTGCGCTGGTAGGAAGACCGAATGTGGGTAAGTCAACACTTATGAACCATGTCATAGGACAGAAGATAGCTATCGTATCCAACAAGCCTCAGACTACAAGAGGCAGGATACAGACAGTCTATGACGATGAGAGGGGACAGATCATTTTCCTTGATACTCCAGGTATTCATAAGGCGAAGAACAAGCTCGGAGAGTATATGGACAATGTTGCCGAAAAGACTCTTCAGGATGTGGATGTCATCGTCTGGCTTGTGGAACCGACTACCTATATCGGCGCCGGAGAGCAGCATATAGCAGAGGTGATAAAGGCATCCGATAAGCCGAAGATCCTTGTGGTGAACAAGATAGATACCATGAAGGAAAAGCCGGAGGAGCTGGATGCAGCCATAGAGAAGTACAAGTCTCTGATGGAATTCGATGAGATCGTCCCTCTTTCAGCAGCCAGAGCACAGAACATCGAAGGCTTCAAGAAGGCAGTGTTCAAGTATCTTCCAGAAGGACCACGATATTTTGATCAGGATACGGTGACCGATCAGACTATGAGAGAGATAGCAGCGGAGCTCATTCGCGAACAGGCTCTTCGCAAGCTTCAGGATGAGGTTCCCCACGGCATAGCTGTCCTTATTGACCAGATGCATCAGAGAAACGATGGTCTCTGGGATATCAAGGCTACAATCGTATGTGAGAGAGACGCCCATAAGGGAATCATCATAGGCAAGGGCGGTGCCATGCTGAAACGAATCGGTACGGGAGCCCGTATACAGATAGAGAAGATGGTGGAGGAAAAGGTTAACCTTCAGCTCTTTGTTAAAGTCCGCAAGGACTGGAGAGATTCAGATACATTTTTGAAAAATTACGGTTACAAGGACGAAACCTGAACAATGCGGGATGAACTGGAACTTCACGGGGTGGTGCTTAATTCGGCGCCATCCCGCGATTTTGATAAAAGACTTTCTGTGCTTACAAATGAATACGGCAAGGTGACTGTATGGGCTGCCGGGGCCAAAAAGCCCGGGTCCTCCTTTATGGCAGGTACAAGGAACTTCGTCTTCGGCACTTTCAGTGTAACGAAGGGCAGGAGCGGTTATAATCTGCGAAGTGTGAAGGTGAACAACTACTTTGAAGAGATAGCCTCGGATCTGGTAAATGCCTGCTACGGCTCCTACATCCTTGAGTTTGCGGATTATATCTCTCAGGAGAATCTCGAGGCGGAAGAGACCGTGAATCTCATATATCTGTCACTGAAGGCCATACTGAACGGGAATCTGGACAATGAGCTCGTCAGGAGGATTTACGAGCTCAGAATAATGTATATAAACGGCGAGTATACGGAAGAGCCGCCCATGCCATGTTCCCAGGCCTGCCGCTTTGCCTGGCAGTATGTACTGGAAACACCGGTAATGAAGCTTTATACCTTCACGTTAAAGGAGGAAGTTCTTTCCGAGTTTGCGGATAATGTTGACAGGCTGCTTCGCGGCGTGATTCCACATAATTTCAGGTCTTTGGAGATTTTGAAGACTTTGAATAAATAACAGAAGCTGCGGACAGCAGTTAATGAGTGAAGAGTCAAAGCTGTATCGCCACAAAGCCTGATTGCGTAAAGGATTAGCTCACAGCAATTGATGAGAGGTAATCTTTTGCTGGATTTTTCGGCCATCAGGATGTATAGTTGGGAGTAACGCGTAAGCGGGAAAACAATAAACTTTATTCTTAGCCGCACTCCGGCGGCAGAAAGAGGAAAAAATGGCAAAAGAATACACAATGGACACTATCGTTTCTCTTGCAAAGTCAAGAGGATTTGTTTATCCGGGTTCTGAGATCTACGGTGGTCTTGCGAACACATGGGATTACGGAAATCTCGGTGTTGAGTTAAAGAACAACGTAAAGAAGGCATGGTGGAAGAAGTTCATCCAGGAGTCAAAGTACAATGTAGGCATTGACTGCGCTATCCTTATGAACCCTCAGACATGGATTGCATCCGGACATCTTGCTTCTTTCTCGGATCCTCTTATGGATTGTAAGGAATGTCACGAGAGATTCCGTGCTGACAAGATCATCGAGGATTTTGCAGCTGCAAATGCTATGGAGCTTAACGGTTCTGTAGACGGCTGGTCAAACGAGGAGATGGAGAAATTCATCGAAGACAACAAGGTAGAGTGCCCAACTTGTGGTAAGCATAATTTCACAGGTATCCGTCAGTTCAATCTTATGTTCAAGACCTTCCAGGGTGTAACAGAGGATGCAAAGAACGCTGTATATCTTCGTCCTGAGACTGCACAGGGTATCTTCGTAAACTTCAAGAATGTTCAGAGAACTTCACGTAAGAAGCTTCCATTCGGTATCGGTCAGATCGGTAAGTCATTCCGTAATGAGATCACACCGGGTAACTTTACATTCCGTACGAGAGAGTTCGAGCAGATGGAGCTTGAGTTCTTCTGCAAGCCTGATACAGACCTTGAGTGGTTCGCATACTGGAAGCAGTTCTGCCAGGACTGGCTTCTGAGCCTCGGTATGCCTAAGGACATGCTTCGTGCAAGAGATCACGAGAAGGAAGAGCTCAGCTTCTACTCAAAGGCAACAACAGACCTTGAGTTCCTCTTCCCATTCGGATGGGGCGAGCTTTGGGGCATCGCTGACAGAACCGATTATGACCTCGGACGTCATCAGGAGGTTTCAGGTCAGGATATGACATATTTTGATGACGAGACAAACGAGCACTACATCCCTTATGTAGTAGAGCCATCTCTCGGTGCAGACCGTGTAACTCTTGCATTCCTTTGCGCTGCATACGATGTTGAGCAGCTTGAGGGCGGTGATGAGAGAACAGTACTTCACTTCCATCCGGCTCTTGCACCTGTAAAGATCGGTATCCTTCCTCTTTCAAAGAAGCTTGCCGAGGGTGCACAGGCTATCCATGACGAGCTTGCCAAGTACTGGTATGTTGAGTACGATGACAGAGGAAACATCGGAAAGAGATACAGAAGACAGGATGAGATCGGAACACCTTACTGTGTAACATACGACTTTGATTCAGAGAATGATCACTGTGTTACAATTCGTGAGAGAGATTCCATGAAGCAGGAGCGTATTCCTATCGATCAGCTTAAGAGCTACTTCGAGGAGAAGCTTGCATTCTAAGTGATAAGTCCTGTGAGATTTATATATGTGATTGATCAGATCCGGTATGAACTATGATTCATACCGGATTTTACTTTATAATCCTGAGTTTTCTTTTAAAAATAGGGGTAATACTTATGGTATAATTAGACGAAAATATAGATAGTAGAGGGGATGTGCCATGAAGCATGTAGGACTTATGGGGCGGGTAGCCGTGAGCTTTTGCATCAGTACTATTCTGCCTTTGATTTTGATGTATCTTATGTTCAAGGGATATACGACCATGAGCATGAACATGATGACACTTATCGTTGCAGGGCTTTTCTTTATCTGCTGGATATATATGGGCGTAGTGAAGCCTGTGGATGAGCTTAAGGCAGCGGCGAAAAGGATAGAGTCGGGAGACCTGGATTTTACGCTGGAGGCAGAGACCAATGATGAGTTCGGTGAACTGATGCAGGCATTTGACGAAATGCGTATGAGGCTCAAGGAGACTCAGGATGAGAAGATCCGGAATGACAATGCCAACAGAGAGCTTATATCCAATATAGCCCACGACCTGAAAACACCGCTTACGGCCATTAAGGGTTATTCGGAAGGGATTCTGGACGGAATAGCCCAGAGTCCGGAGATGCAGAAGAAGTATATCCAGACAATCAATATAAAGGCCAATGATATGGACAGGCTCATAGATGAGCTGAGATATTATGTGAAGGTTGAGTCCAATAAGATACCTTACGATTTCCAGCATATGAGAGTGCAGGATTATTTTCAGGACTGCGCGGACGAGATCGGACTGGATATGGAATCCCAGGGCATAGATTTTGAGTTTAAGAACAGTATCGAACCGGAAGTTGAGATGATTGCCGATCCCGAGCAGCTCAGGAAGGTCATAAATAACATAATCTCAAATTCAGTAAAGTATATGGATAAGGATGAGAAGAAGATATCCTTGAAGCTTGAAGATGCCGGTGATTTCATACAGGTGAATCTTCAGGATAACGGTAAGGGCATAGCCAAAACAGACCTTCCGTATATATTCCAGAGGTTTTTCAGGGCAGACAGCTCCAGAAATTCCATGAAGGGCGGATCAGGAATAGGACTTTCAATTGTTAAAAAGATAGTGGAGGACAGCGGAGGCCGGATCTGGGCATCTTCCGTGGAAGGAGAAGGAACAACGATACATTTTGTTCTTCGTAAATATATTCGAAGTATTCAGGAGGTACAGGTAAATGGATGAGGATAAAAAGAAGATCCTGATAGTTGAGGACGAGCAGTCCATCGCAGAACTTGAGAGGGATTATCTGGAGCTCTCAGGCTTTATGGTAACTATCACAGAAGATGGAGAGAAGGGACTGGATAAGGCTCTTAAAGAGAACTTTGACCTCATCATACTTGATCTTATGCTGCCGGGTCGGGATGGCTTTGAAGTATGCAAGGATATACGTTCCATAAAGGACATCCCTATCATCATCGTTTCTGCCAGGAAGGATGATATAGACAAGATAAGGGGGCTGGGACTCGGGGCTGATGACTATATGACGAAGCCTTTCTCGGCATCTGAGCTTGTGGCCAGGGTTAAAGCACATCTTGCAAGATATGAGAGACTTATCGGTAACGGAAAAGAAAGCAATGATATGATAGAGATCCGCGGACTCAAGATCGATCCTACAGCAAGGCGTGTATGGGTTGGAAATGAGGAGAAGGTCTTCACCACAAAGGAATTCGATCTGTTATACTTTCTTGCATCACATCCGAACCATGTATATACAAAAGCTGAGCTTTTTAAGGAAATATGGAAGATGGATTCGGTGGGAGATATAGCTACAGTTACAGTTCATATTAAAAAGATCAGGGAAAAGATCGAGATGGATACCGCAAAGCCACAGTACATAGAGACTATCTGGGGAGTCGGATACAGATTCAAGGTCTGATACAGATTTACGGCTGATGTTTTTTGTTCTAAAGGGAACAGAAAACATCAGCTTTTTTTGTGACTTTCAACTTTGAATAAAAGGTATATAAGGACAGTGGATTAAAACAAGAATTAAAGTGATACCGATCCGGAGTGAAATAAAATGAAGGAGAAAAAGAAATAAGGATGTTTGATTTTTTTTATTGGATTTAAGGGAGGTAATTTTTGATATTTACGGGTGTTGGACGT
>OCTX012249490.1_pt1 | contig 10630 bp, 14 predicted proteins | sample 1539691 | NCBI WGS metagenome assembly OCTX01 (sample SAMN02144231, study PRJEB22623) | gut metagenome | biome: sheep rumen | host: Ovis aries | place: New Zealand | reverse complement strand
TTGCAAAGTATATCGGAGACCCCGGAAAAGTTGCTGATGAGCCTATCATTACTGCTGCTGGACAAGTCATCGCATTTATTGTCGGTATACTCGGTATAGCAATTTTTGCTGTTCCCATAGGTCTTATAGGTTCCGGTTTTACTGAAGCGCTTGAGCAGCGGGAAAAAGAAGACGAAACGGCCAGGAATATCGAAAAACTTCATTATGCATTTGAACGTCAGACAGATAAGCCAACCATGTATCAGGTGGTTCCTTTGTTTCGTTCAGTAATGGATATCCAGGCTCGAATGAAAATGACTCAGGATGCGGTATTGGAGGCTGTTGAGGCGTCAAATGATTTCCGGCTTTTCAATATTGCTGCAACCATTCCTGTTTCTGAGAAACCTGCCGACAAACTCGCTGTAGAACATTTTGTGGTGAATCGTCCCTATGGGTGTTGCATTGACCGTGGTTCCAAAGTGACAATCGTATCGGCTGCTTCCGTAATAGACCCGATGATTGGAACTTTTTCCTATTATCTTGCTAAGTTAGGCGGTTTTAATTACGTTAGCAGGGAATTTGGAGAGGAACACCCGTATCACTCTTTTTTTCTGATTTCTTCTATGGACGCACCTGGCCAAGAAGAGTTTATGGCTGACGTAAATGAGTTAACATCAAGAGAAGGGGCCTGGTGCGTGGCAACTCTTGCGGTAAGCGGTGAGAATACAATGGAATACCCAGAAGCCGTTCATATAGCTTATGGTGCACCGAAGGGGGACAATACTTTCGATGCGCCGAACCTGACTGTTCACGATTTTAATATGGCCGAAACCATTTTTTCCCAGATTGAACAGAATCTTCAGGAGTCCATTGGTTTCTTGACGGAGCGTCAGATGAGGCATAAATCAGAAACTCCAAAGTTGTTCCTCAGACATCTTGCCGCAGCTGACAGGATAAACTCTTTCGTGTTAAGAATCAATTGGAGCGCTTTCTCCCGAAGTCCATATCGCATTCAAATGGCCCAGATTATTGCGGACGTCCTTCATCAGAATCTTGAACCGGATCGGGAAGTGGACCTTTCGGAAATGAAAAATAAAGGAATCGGTTATTCCGATTATAAGCTATGAGTATAACTTTTTAATAGATAAAGGATGAATATAAAGCTTTTATTCTTGCTGCCAATGGCGGCAATGATGATTTCCTGCGGACCATCGCAAGAAGATTTGACAAATCAACGTATTCAAGGCCTGACAAAAATGGCCGAGCTTGGAACCGTTGAATACACGGTAAAGAAGATCATCAAGACAGATGAGGCAGTGTGGTGGAAATGGGGAAAAAGAAAGATTGTTTTCACTTGCAAGGCTTTTATCAAAGCCGGTATTGATTTAAATGGTTTTTCTGCTGCTAGCGTTGATTACAAATCGGTAAAGAACCAAATCACGATAGACCTGCCCAAGGCGAAAATCCTTTCGTTCAATATGCCCGCGGAAGAAATCAATTTGGAGTTCTCAAAGATCACGGGTTTCAGAGATAAGTTCTCTCCGGAAGAGAAACAGCAGTTGTTGGTGCTGGGGGAAAATGATATACGCGGGGATAAATCGATAGAGGAGGGCATATTGGCGGATGCTGAGGCTAATGCCAGATTATTCTTCAGTGCAATGTTCTCACAACTTGGATACGAAACGGTAATCGTTAATTTTAAGTAGTTTATGAAAAAGAGTATTATACTTATCATTGCAATTGTAGCTGGGCTGGCAATATTCTCTTCGGTTTTTGTTTTTGACCCATTCAAATTGAACTTAAGCCTCTTCAAGCACGAACTCAGCATAGATAAAACGGCAAATGTTGTTTCTCAGATTAAGAAAATCTCAGAATTTACAACCGCTTGTTACTACGAAGAAATTGTATTGCAAAAGGACAAGTACAGCTATTCGGAGCATAAGGTATATGATAAAACCGCATCCAGAGAGAATCTTGTAAATGTTAAGAAATCAGCTAGTTCCGCGTGGGGCAAAGTGAAAGAGGCCACCAAAAAGGCTACAAATGCAGTAAAACACAACGAGGATTCGACTACAAGAGGAAAGCTGGCATCTGCAGCTGGTGCCGTCAAAGACATTGTTGTTGCGTCTGGCTCTGCTACTGCAGAGGTCGCCGGCAAGTCTGCTTCGGAATTGGTTGATTTGGCAAAGAAGGATGATGTTGTGATTGATTCAACAAAAGTTGGCACAATAGTCTATATTGTAAAGGCGAAAGTCAGGGCTGGATTTGATCTTTCAAAGATTGAAGAAGGTGATTTGATTGCCAAAGGTGATACCCTGTCAATAAAATTGCCCGCGATTGAGATTTTTGACGTAATTGTGAATCCTTCAGACTGGGAGATTTTTGATAGGGTTGGTGAATGGTCTGATGATGATATACGGATGTTGCAGACTACAGCCAAAGTAGACATCAAAAATGACGCTATAGCTTATGGACTTTTGGAAAAAGCAGAATCATTTGGCAAAGAGAGTCTCATATCACTCTTCAAAACATTCGGATTCTCTGAGGTTGTAATCAAGTGATATGAGAATCCCAGGCTTATCTTTTTCCCTGAAACGCGCCCTCGGAGTCAGTGCCGTGAAGCAGAAGGTGGCCCGGAAAACCGGGCTGCCGTTGACGAAGCAAGGACTTGAGAGGAAAATCGGAGGCAAAGTCCTCAAATCCATCACAAAGAAGTAATAATCACGCTATGCCGCAATTAATTGCTGTAGGGAACAAACTATATCGCGTAAACCCTATTAAGAATTCTGTTGACACTTCAAGCGGGTCCAATGGCGCGGTATGGGTAAGCCATAGATTAGGTCCAAGTATTGGCCGCCCGAAAGACCTACTCTGGTTTCATAACAAGCTCTTTTTATTGACGGAAAAAGGTATTTATCAGTCCAGAAATGAAGGCGCCGATTGGGGCTGTACCGGAAGTGGCTGGCCAGTCGAAAATATGGTCGCCTTGATGGACGGCGGGCAATATTTGCTCGGTCTGACTTCAGACGGAAGAATGTGGGCATCCTATAATGAAGGTGCATGCTGGGGGAGCAGAGGTGGCGTTATATAACATTTTTTTATTTAATAAATTAAAAGCACTGCTCCCAGAAGCTAACGCCCTAAAAGAAGACATTAATCGTTACGAATCCCGATTGATTAGCATAGAGCAACTTTATCTCTCTTGACAACCGATCACTCATACTACGACTCTCTGAAACGACGCTATATGGCGGCGGATAAGGCGTATTGGAAAAACTATGGCAAGCCGGGTTACAAATCGGGTGGTGAGATACTCCTCGAAGAAACTCCATCCAATCCATCTGAATTGAGGCAGTACATTGAGGTAATTGGAGTTTTCTCTGAGGATATCGACAGTAGCGACATTACATCGATCTATCAGGAAGCCGTCAATCTTTTAGATTATTGGGAGAAAGAACGTCAAGGGAATCTGGATCTGATTCAGGCCAGGGAAAAGCTGAAAGTTGTAAAGAAGCGAGTGAAGAAAGATAAGAGAGAAGTCCCTATTATGTTGTCTGTCATCATTGGGGGCGCCGCACTTTTTATCGCATCTCTTATAATCTTCCCCGGCTGGGCGGAACTGATGAAGAAGGTATTCTGGATAGAGTATATAAAAAGTTGGATATTAAGCATTTTTGCATTTTTTACGATATGGTAAAGAAAATTCTATTACTCGTACTTCCCGTCATCTCCCTCTCCTGCGGCCAGCAGGGCGGCAGCCAGTCTGAAAAGGCCCCTATGTCTGACTATCAGGCATATGTGTATAAAAGCACGATGGATAAGGTCAAGTCGCTGGAGGGGCGTATATCTGATCTGTCTACTGCCAGTTTCGAGGAGGTGGAAAAGTATCTGCAGGATGTTGATGGTGTCAAGTATCATAATGACACCACCGATATGACTGCATCGGGAATCGAATCCTGCCTGAAACTTGAAAACCGCGTTAAGATCCTGAAGCGCGACGCCCAGGCGGCGGCAGATTCCCGTCTTCGGACGATGATGATTCCCGTTGAGGTGAATGATGACTGCCTTCTGGAGGCGACAACCACGTATCCCGTATATCTGGAAAAAGGCGACGTGCTGTATTTCAAAATCGGTCTTCAGAAACCTGGCGCCGTCAAGCTCTATAATGCTGATGCGAAATCACTCATTAAGACATATTCCAAGACTTCGAAGGTGTCTGATTCACTCAGGATTGCGAACAAGGGAATATACCTTGTTGATGTTCTTCCGGGCGGGACCCAGTATGCGTCCGTAGATATCACTTACAGGATGGCGGACCATGCCCATCCCGTAAAAGCCGTAAAGAGTGAGGAGGTCGAGGGGCGTTCCGGAGGCTTCCGCGTCGTCGGCACCAAAGGCGTCAATATGCGTGCGGCCTTCGACCAGCCGAGAAAGTTCACCCTCTCCAGTCAGTTCAAATCGACCTTCTCCAGCGCGGCGAAGTCAATTGCCGTGGTTGCCGTCCAGATACCTTCCGGGGCGACTGATGTTCTGTACAACCTGCGTATTTCGACAAGCGAACAGGATAGAAGTTCGGACGGCAAGTTCCCGGATAATATGAATCTGGCGTACAAGAAGGTGCGTTTCCTCGGGCTTCCGTTATATGAAACGTCCCACGGAAGCGGCCTTTTCAGCATGTTGCTTGATGACAACCGGCCGCTGAGGGAAGAAGACGCATACTGTAATATGTATGTTTTCCGGAGCCAGCAACAGGCAAAGCTGTTCCAGGACGGCGTACGTTCAGCCTCCCAGCTTTCATACGATGTGGATTATTCCACGCTGGGCACCCAGTCATGCAACGGACGCATACCGGCAAAAGGGTCGAAGACAATCTATCTGGCATTCGAGAACGAACGCGTACGGTATTCAAATTATATCTGGGTCGAGGTGATGGTAGCCGTTCCGATAACTGAGTATCATTCAACCAAGTATACCATTGAATGATGAATCGCTTGCCCGTCCTCCTGCTTGTTTTCCTTCTGGCGGTTCCAATGTATTCACAGAATCTGTCCGGCCGGTGGTTGCTGGTGGATGAAGGAGACGGAACACGGTTGGCGCTGACGTTGCTGCCCGACAGGTCCGGTCGCGTGGAATTTACTACAGTTGTCCGCAGGCTGGCAATGTCATACGGCGAGGGCAGTCAATTCTGGGGAACCTTTCACACCAAGGGCGGGTATTACTTCCTGCTGAAGGCTGATGTCAAGACGCCCGTCAAATGGAAACAGACGGACTCCTCACTCGTTGTTTCCGTCGGTAAGCCGCCGCGCTTTACGGTTACGGCGACATTGGACGAGAAGTACAGTACAAGAGAAATTTCCGACGAAGGTCTCTACAAGAAGCAGGTCCTGGAGCAATGGCGGAGGGATTTCCGCGAAAACGATGACGTCCGTAAGGATAAGCGGGCCATGGAGGCTTATTTCAAAGAGGCATACTGGGATACGGTCTTTGACCTGTTTGAGGGTGAGCACTTCATTTTGGAACGTTCCGACTCAAGGATCGTTTTCCCCGAATGGGATATGACCCGGCTGCCGTAGAATTATTTGCCATTAAACAATTGCGATTAATGGAACAGATCAACGAGGGGACAAAACCGTCATTGGGGCCCGGGACCGACGTTGTCGGCAGTTATTCCATTCCCGATACCCGGATAGAGTTGTTGGAGTATATGAGTGATCTCAGACCTCATTTGCGTGTGTCGGAACACAATGTCGACATTTATGAGGAGTGTGTCAGAAAGGCCAAGAGGTTGTTCCCGGACGACCCTTTGTTCCGTGATTACATCGACGGCTTCGAAGCCTCATCAAAAAAGATAAGGGCCGAGATCAAAGAGGAAAAGGAAGAAAGGCAGCAAGACAAAGGGGACAAGAAATTCATCATCGTTTTTGTCCTTTTGATTATCAATACATTATTAGGATTTTTACTTTTACGGTTTTTTAGACTCCACTGTAGTAAGCAGGCTCCTCCGGTGGTTCTATTGTGATAATCTTAATACGCAGAGAGTGCCTACCGTGTGCAGGGAGGCCTCCATTCGTCACATATTTATGATTCTTTCAAAAGAATCCGCTAAATCTGCTTCCGTAGCATCATCCCCAAAATGACATAAAATGACAACTTGCCATCCGGTGGCGGGTGGTTATCTTTGCCTCAAATTAATTGACAAAGATTATGAAAGCATTTCTCAAAGCAGCCCTGGCGGCACTGTTCGTCATTTCAGGTATCCTGTCAGCATCCGGGCAGGAGGCAAAGGACTTTTACAAATTCGATGACAATGGTTTCCTGTGCGAATTCCAGCTAACGCTTCCCGACACCACGGTAATCAGGTATAAGCACCAATACAATTCGAGAGGACGTGCAAATGAACCATTCGTAGAAGGCGACTATGCAAATATCACCTATGCTGACGGAACCGTTGTAGATTTTTCCATGTCTGCTTACAACGCGGATTATCGTTCGGACAAGTATCCCGGGTTGTTGGCTGTCGTACCACACCATGAGTACAATGATTATTATATTCTTACTATCAATGATTGGTACAAACGTATCCGGAAGGCAACGAACGCGCCAAAGGGCCCTGATATGATAAAGAACATGTTTGACATCAGGGAATACATGATTACTTTTCCCGACAATTCCCAGTTGTATGTAGAATGCGCTCCTACTTTAGAAAATGTCAGGATTGGCGGGTATACAGACTGCGATGCAGATGGTGATTTCACGACATGGGATAGATATGGTTATGGTGTGGAAAAGATTAAATGGCAAGGAGAGGATCTTCCCTTCATTGAACTGGCAACAGGTGAGGAACATACAGAGAGTTGTATAGTGTCCGGAACAAAGGTGAGAAGTGAAGAAAACGACGGTTACGTATTCTGCACCCAAAAAGGCAGGATAATAACAAGCGGCAAGGAAACCTTCATCGGCACATTTGACGTAATCACCAAACGCGAACAGAATGGCACGCCACTGGCGAGTAACTATCTGAGAGCCGCTTTGGCAGACTACCCTAAAAAACTCCATGGATTCGGAGACATCTTCGCATTTGCCTACGAGAACGGCAACGTCCTGGATAAAGACAACAAGATCGTAGCAATGTATCGCAAGAGCAAGAAACTCGACGATTTTGATATGGAATCCGAGCTGGCCGCGGAACAGGGAAAGATAGACAAGGAAAAGGCGGCGGCACAGGCGGCGGCAAAAGAAAAGAATGCCTTGACGACCAAGTACGGAAAGAAGTATGCCGATGCCTTCCTGGCAGGAAAAGTAATCGTCGGTATGCCCTGGGAGTTGGTTCAACTTGGCCTGGAGGCACATTCATTCAAGGATTTCTACACTGCCCTCCTGTCCGTCGACCGCAGCTCAGAATACGGCAAAACGCAGTGCTACTCTCTATATAGCGGCGACTTCAGCCACATTGGGAATATGTGGATAAGGAATAACGCCGTCGAATCGATCACGCTGTATTGAGTGTTTCTTCAGAAACAAACCATTGACGACGGTGACTATAAAGAATTATTGGATACTGAAGATGATGCTGCATCTGTTAACTGAAGTGGAGCGTGGCGTACTCCAACAAAAGATGACATACTTGAATTAAATGAGAATTGCTCTTTTTAAATGACCTGTTTAAACGGAGTATTCGGATGACTTGTAATAAGTTCTGTACCTGGATATATCAGACAAGTCTATATTCATTCCTGCTTCGGGGCGTATTATGGGTAACGACAAGTCTGGTGTTGGCGAACATTCAGGTTTAACGTTCATCGTCTCATTTAGCAATGATGCATTTTGTTCTAAAACAACCACACATAAAAAACAAGCAACACCTCTTTAATGGGGTGCTGCTGTTCTATATATACACAACCTTCAACTAGACATAATCCAGTTTTGTTGGACTATATGATTACGATATAGTTAGGGCCGTCTTTTGATTCTGAAATGTACTCATCATGAGGCAGATGTTGATTCTTATTGGGGACGATATACCTGTTAACACCAATAATCCCATAAAACATTCACGCAGGAGGATGTGGTTCTTGATGGTGTACAATAAAAAAATCGTTTCATAGTGCAAGAATTCTCTCAAGCACAAAGATACGAAAAAACTATCCCAAGTCCGCGAAGACTATGCACTCCGGAGGATTGTATGTCAGGAAGCCGGTCAGCACGATAATGACTAGGGCGATGGTGATCCAGAGCGGCCACCATTCTCTTACGATATGGTTCCGGCTCCAGCGTTTTGCCAGATGTATCGCCCCCACCATCGCCACGACATAGATAATGATGTCAAGAAACATCAGTTCGTGGCGGACAAAAATCCAATATGCGAAGAAGGCCGCGACTATCAGAGGCATAACGGCCAGTCCTCCCAGGATGGGCGCTCCCAACTCACGGATGTCACGCCGGCTCAGGATGAAGAAAAAACTCAGAAGTAGCATCGGATAGAAGACCATTTTCATATGGGCCATCACACTTTCCGTCACCGGGAAAATATATCCGAGAAAATGATTGAAGAAGGGCACGTGGTGCACGAAGTGCATACTGGTGCCCAACAGAATCAGCAGAATGGTGGCGATGAGTGTCTCCTTGCGAGTCATAATAGCGTCTTTACCGATGCAAAGATAAGGATTCAAAAACGCAACCGGGTTGCATTTTACACTTGAACTGATTGTCCCCATTACCGCACTCATAGATATGGGTTCATCCGCAGAACGGGCACACTACCACCTTGCCCCAACGCTGCTCGGTGATAAAATCGCGGCAACGCTTGTCATTGTTGAAATGGTTGACGAGAGAGATAAGGGAGTTGAAATGTTCAAGTGCAAGTCTCATGGTTCAAGTTATCTATATACTTATACTTGAAAACTATGGGATTCTTTCAAAAAGTCCAGCGTTTTTCGCGCTGGACTTCAATGTTTTATGGGATTATTGGTGTAAACAGGTAAATCATTCCCTTCTTATTTTCTCTGTAGAAGACGTCCATCCTATCCATTAGACGTTGGTTATGTAAGGCATCATATCGGGGATCATATTTATCTACCCATTCAAAGATGTCTGATTCTTTCTTCTTTAACGAATAAATAAATCTATAAATCGCTGGATGTCTAGTGTCCCTTTGATTAACGCAAGGTTCGAGACTCGAAGATTTTGGTCTACTAAAATTCGGCAGCCAGATCGGCTGTCGTTTTTGTTTGGTGGAGACTTGTCCACTGGCGCGCCAACTTACTACCAGCGCTCTTCCTCCGGGCCTAAAAACGTCGATTCCGGGCCCGCGGCTGCAGATAACCCTTCCTCCTGGCCCGAAAACGCCGATTCCGGGCCAGCGGCTGCAGAAAACCCTTCCTCCGGGCCCGAAAACGCCGATTCCGGGCCCGCTACCGCAGAAAACCCTTCCTCCTGGCCCGAAAACGTCGATTCCGGGCCCGCTGCTGCAGAAAACCCTTCCTCCGGGCCCGAAAACGTCGATTCCGGGCCCGCAGCTGCAGAAAACCCTTCCTCCGGGCCCGAAACAGCCGATTTTGGGTCCGCGGCCGCAGAAAACCCTTCCTTGATGCAGACGATAAAGTGCTTACAATTCTTTGTTTCAAGACATTATCAATATAAGCATTATGGAAATGCATGAACCGCCGCTACCCGCTGCCAACGGGATAAAAAATGGCACGTTGGAAGCGATTAGAGGCTAAAATGCTGCCAACAGGACAATGATCGTCCCGTTGGCAGCACTTATTTGCTTACCGGAGTTTTTGCCGGCGTTTAATCCGTGGTTACTTTCTCGAATTTGTATCCGAGGCGGCACAGTTCGATGGCTGCGCCGATTCTGAACATTACTTCCACTGTTGCGAGGAAGAGCCTGTATGCTTCGGCCGTTCCGGGCTCGGGCCGTTCCCGCATCAGGTAGTGATATGCGTTTACCGCACAGGATTGCATGGCGGGGACGCTGTGGGTGCGGTCCTTGAGGATGGAGTCGGCGATGTAGTCGTCCATGTCATCGAAGCCGCGTTTCCCGAGGAAATGGCTGTATGGGACACCCGAGAACTTCTTCCAGTCCTTGTCCCAGAGGAATGCTACGGCCATGCCGAGGTATCCGGAGCAGCCGAGGCAGTACTCCGGGTAGTCGTTGAAGTTCCTTACCGCATCTGTGTAGAGTGACGGTGCATAACGCAGCCATGCCTCGTCTATGTCGGGAGACGAAAGGAGCGTGCCTTTCAGAAGCCCGGCGTCGGTGCATGCGCCCAACAGGCACTCTGTCAGCCTCTCGCGGTAATTATCAATTGCGGATTTTTCTGATGACATTTATGTAAGCTTATTATTCGACAAGATATGCTGTGTTGGCGGCCAGGGTGCTTCCGGTGAAACTGCCGAAAGCCGCAAGCTCTGCAGTGCTTTCCGACGACAGCACCCGGCATGCTCCGGCAGGGCGGGTGACCTGTGTGAGAGTACCCTTGAGGAGGTTCCCCCTTACGTTGGCACGGGTCTTTCCGGTAACGTCGGATGCACTTCCGTTGAATGCATACACCGTGTTGGCGCTGCCCTTGACAAGTACGCCTGTACCGGCTGGAATCACGCTTCCGGCGGGAACCGGACTGAGTTTTGCGTAACCGCAGGCAAGGGATGT
>OCTX012212513.1_pt1 | contig 10630 bp, 8 predicted proteins | sample 1539691 | NCBI WGS metagenome assembly OCTX01 (sample SAMN02144231, study PRJEB22623) | gut metagenome | biome: sheep rumen | host: Ovis aries | place: New Zealand | reverse complement strand
GCTTCATTGCTTAGCTTGTCCTGAGTCTCTTGCTTGTTGTGTTCCAGTAAGTCCGTATAATCAAACATAAATGTTATCCCCCGTTATATCCAATAGAAAAAAAGGGCTTCCGTCTGCACAAACAAACATCCGCCCGCTGTATTCAGTTTAATTCGTCCTCAAACATATTATCTCCCTGCTGTTCCATGATTGCTTTGCCTGCATCTTGGACAAAGTCTACAAACTCGTTTGAGTTTAATGCCTGCTTTACAATCGCATACTGTGGATGTACTAGCTGCATTTTCTTTGCCAGTTTGCCCGTCAATATCCTATCTGTTTCAGTTGTTTGCCAACATTGCCCTGCCTGAGTCATTGCGTAGTAATAGCCACAACGAAAAGCCTGCTCAATAGCTTCCATTGTCTCAAAGTCCCACTTTTTCTTTAACGGTGGGCATATATTGCTAATGACTTCGGGTTCTTCTGCTGTCAGCAGGTCTTGGAGTTCGTCCTGTAAGTTCTCCGCAAAGATAAGCCGTTTTAGTTCGTCCGTGGGTTCGACTCCTGCAAGGTCTGCCATATTGTCGATTGTCTCCCCGTCAACTAACACATCAACGCTCTCAACGGCCTGCATGAGCAGGGATAATTCTTCTTTTTTGTTCATAATTTCATACCTTCCTTTTCATAATCAAGTGCGTATGCTATTATAAACATAGCACTTACCTTTCTATTTCTGACATTTAGCGGTGTTGTTGTAGTGGTGGTGTAGTGTGTGGCCTGCCTTGGTCGTAACAAGGTGGGCTTTTTTATTGCCTGAATATATCCGATAGGAAAAGGCCTTTCCTCTATTGGATGCGGTCACTCGGCATTGATGAAGGCTTGCAGGTTTTTGTGTGATACAGTCCACTTGCCGCCAATCTTCTGTGCTTTCAGCTTGCCTTTCTCGCAATAAGACAGGATTGTCCTTGTCGTGACTCCTAAAATCTCTGCTATCTCTGGGATTCGATACATCTTTAAGTCTTGGCTGTTCTCCATAATCGGATTCCTCCTTACTTTCCTAATACCTGCTCGGCGTAGGCCAGTAAAGCACGTTCAGCAAACTCATTAAAAGAGACTTGTTCCTTTTTGGCCGCCTCCGTTGCCTTGGCGAAAACAGAGGGCTTTGTGAGAAGGTTTACACGTTTCGTTTTTCGTTCTGCGTTTTGTTTTTCGGCTTTTTCTTCTCGTAACTCTCTAACTTCTGCCTGCAATGCCTGCAATGCTGCCAATAATGCCTCCGTGGGCGGCGTAGGTAGCTGTTCCTTTACTGTTGCCTGCTCCTGTGCTTTCTGTTCCTGTGCCGTTTCCTGTGCCTCCGTCACTTCTTCGGCATGGTCTACAAATGCCCCTAGCTGTGACTTGAGTTTAGCACTTTTCTTTTCATTACCCATTATACACCACTCCTACATATAAGTATACCCTTATTATGAATATAGATACTATATACATACGTTATCATGTATCATAATAACCTATTTATCAAGGGCTTTGGTTGCTTTGGTCTGTTTATTTTGTATGTATACACATAAATGTGTATATATCTGTATATGTGCCTTATGTGTTATTTAGCGTTTTGTAGAAATTCCAAAACAAAGGCCTCATAATCTGCTGCGGCGTTGCTTTTCGGCGTGGCCTTGAAAATGCTTGCCTTGCTTAGTTGCGATTCCTTAACGCTAATACTTTCTCTAATGGCCGTTTTGTATAGCCGTGTTTCCATCTTCTGGGCGGTGGCCTCCAGTATTTCCTTTACTTCCTGCGACAATAACGCCCGTTTGTTGTATCTGGTCAGCAAAAGCCCATCAACCGATAGAGAAGGATTTAACCCTGCTTTCTTAACGTCTCGGATATTCTGCCATAGCTGCTTGATTCCCTGCAAGCTGAAAACATCCGCCTGTGTCGGGATTATTACTCTATCGGATGCGGTCAAGGCGTTTATTGACAATATGCCTAAATGTGGCTCGGTATCCACCACTACATAATCATAATGCTTTGATAGTCCTGTTAGGGCTTTCTTTAGCCGTGTAGCCTTGCCTTTGCCTGTCAATGATACATCCGCACTATTAAGGCTGTACGTTGATGGGATAACATCACCGCCGCCCACGGTCTGGATAGCTTTGTTTATGTCTTCGCCCTCCAGCACATCATAAATGTTTGGCTCTTGGTCGGCATCTGCTCCAGTACAATAAGAGAAATTTCCTTGGGCGTCTAAGTCTATCCCTAGTGTGGGCTTTCCGTGGTCGTTCAGGTACCACCAAAGGGCGGCGGCTGTGGTTGTTTTGCCTGCTCCGCCCTTCTGATTTGCTACTGTGATAACTTGCATAGGGTTATAACACATCCTTTCCGAAAAGAAGATTAGCGGCCTTGTTCTCGGCGTTATTGTCTTCCCTGTTCTTTTGTTTCAAGTAAATCATGGTGGTGTTAATGTTGCTGTGTCTCAAAACCTGCTGCACGTTCCGTATATTCTCGCCTGCTTTAATCATCAAGTGGGCGGCTGTGTGCCTTAGGCTGTGGGCGGTCAATCGGTCAGAATTTAGGCCAATGTCTACAAGGTGTTCTTTGCAGATACGGGAAACGCTCCGTGTTGTCATGCGTTCGCCTTTGTTCCTGTTGGCATCTGATACAAACAACGCTCCAGTCTTAGACTCTTTCCTATAGGATAAATAAGCCCTTATAGCGTCCTCAACCTCTGGCGATAACTTCACATATTCGCCTTTATCGTCTCGGCCTTTGCCTTGGACAAATAAGGCGGTGCTGTCTCCGATTGTTATAATGTCCTCAATGTTTGCCCGTACCACTTCAATGGTGCGTAGGCCTGTGGTAGCCATAAGTCCCATAATGGCGTAGTCCCTTGCTCCGTGGGCGGTGGTTCTATCACAATCGTTTAGCAGGTTTCTTGCTTGGCGTGTTGTTAGGTGGTCTTTGTGAAAGTATTGCTGTACTTTGGGCGATTTGACGTGTTCAGCAATATTTGGATAACGTCCATCTTGTGCCAGCCATGCAAAGAACAATTTTACGGCGGTTATATAGCCCCTGATTGTTGCAGCCGATTTGTTTTCCTTGGCCAGCTTATCCCTAAATGCTACTACATCCGCCCGTTGTGGCTGTGTGACTTTGTTATCCTGCAAGAATACAAGAAACTGTTTGATGTTGCGTGTGTAGGTTTGTACGGTCTTGGGTGCTGCGTCCAAAAAGGTCAGCCATGATTCGGCCAGTCTTTCCATACTGTCCATAGGCTGTATGTATGTCCCTGTTGTGGTTATCTGTAAGCCGTTCATATCCTACACCTCCGCTTTGTATTATCCATCATGTATGTTTCATGTATCTTATGTGTATAGTATAGCATAGTGTTTTCATGTTTGCAACATATTACTGTAAGTATACACACAAAACTTATACACACAATATAAACATACCAATATACGCACAATTTTTATACACATAATATAACCATAAGACACAAAAGGAATATAAGCCTAATACCACGGGAAAGCCCTTATTTTAGCGGTGTCATAGTGCTTATTGTCGTAATACTTTTATACACACATTATGTGTATAGTGTTGTTATGTATACGGATAAGACAATATAAACAACACAAGGTATTTATACAGATACACATACACAAGCAAAATCCCAGAAAGTGAGGGTTCATTTTTCGCTTTGTCGGTGGTTTTGATTATCCGATAGAAGAAGGCTATCCCCTGTCATTATTCCCTGCTCTGGTCGGCCAGTCCGTTTAATTGGTTCGTTCGGATGCGTTGCCGTGTCTATTCGTGATATACAGCCATATTTTTTCCATACTACACGCCCGTGGGAAAAAATATCTTATGGTAAGGTAAGGTAGCAGAAAAGCCCCTAGAAAAAATATAAAAAGGGCATAAAGTGGGTATAACGACACTTGGAAAAAATCTGTACTATTTTTTCCATGCACAAAAGCCACAAAACCCCCCAATTTTCGGCCTGTCGATTTTTGCCTAAAAAAAAGCCATGAACGATTCGTTCACCGTCCAAAATGCCAGGATTAAATATGTCTCTCTGGCTGTGAAGGTATCGCCAACTTACCGATACCTTTTCCCGTGGGCGGTAGTTTGTCTGTATCCGCCTTTATCTGTATACACACAATGTAAGCCAGTAAAGTTTTTTCCTCTATCGGATATACTCCTATATCGTCAGCTTTGGCGGTATACCTGCATTATATGTATGTGTAAGCCTGTGGTATTGGTAATATACACACATCATCCCATAGAAAAAGGCTCATATTGCTTATATAGTGGGCTGTATGTGGCTTTATCGGTGTTATATCGGTGTTATTGCCAGTAAACGCCCAGTAAGAAAAAAGGTTATATTGCCAATATGTGGCCAACTCCTTTGTTAACCCCTTGTTAAAAACAAGTTGACAATACTACATAAACATACGCCTAAGCCCTTATTCTCTAAGGGTTCACGCCTGTTTTTATGCCTTGTTTTTCATTGATTTTTGTTAGTAGATTTTTGTAATAAAGAAAATCCGCATTTTCCCGCCCTCTGAAACGCCCATATTTTACCTGTAAGCCCTGCCAATGATTAGGTATATATAAACCTATACCCTGCACGTCAAAAGGCTGTTACAGGCTGTTTTCGCCTGTGAGTTCCGTTTATAGCTAGTCCTTTGCCAGCCTCCACCCACCAATCCAAAAATGGATTGGCTGCCCTGTACTATCTTCCACTTTCGGAAAAAACTCCGCCCACGTTTCCCAACATTCTGGGAAGGTTCTTCGGAAATTCCGAACAAGGTCGATATTTTCGCCCCTGTGGAGATTTCCCCCACTCTTGGGGGATATGTCCAATTTTGGGCAGGTGTGCCGCCTTGTAGGGTTTCAGACAAATTTGTCCAAAAGTCCCACGGCAGACATTTTTGTCCTTCGTGATGGTTTCGCCACTTGTTGCGAAAAGCCTAATGTGACTAGACAATATCTAGTACCCTGTAGGCGGCTTGTGGCTAGAAAATATCTAGTTGCAAACAGATTCGCCAGTTATTGCCAACGCCTAACATTTTTGTTATCCGTGCAGGTGCTCCGCTTTTTGCGTATAACCCTGTGGGCGGCTTTGTGTTGATGGCGGAAAAATCCGCTGTCAAAATCAACTGTGCGATTCGCACACCTCAACTGAGTAGAAAATTTATACTCACCTGTAGGCGGCTTGTGACTAGCTAATAGCGAGTAACAAATAGTAACCTGCAATACTTCGCCCTCTCATGGTCGAAAATTCGATAGTGAGATTATAGGCAGCTCATTTTGTGCCGTTGGTCGCTCATCCGCAACGCATAACGCCCCGTATTTTCGTTTTTTCTCGATTCGTGGCCGTGGTTTCTTATGCTCTGGAGGTCTGCCCTATGGTCTGTATACCCCTTTCCTATCGGCTGGGTAAAACGGCGTTGTTTGATTAGGGTTTACAGATTTCAAATACGAAAACCATTGCCGCCCGTGGGATTTCGCCAATTTTGACGATATACATATTTTCCCCCACTTGTTGGGGAAAGTGAGATTTCGTCACTTTTTGGCGAAAACCTGCCGCCCATAATGCCCACAATTCGCCCATATTCGCCCTGTGGCGGTATTGCAAGCCGTTACCCATGTATTTATACCAACAAGCAAGAAAAGACACGTTACAGGCGATTCTCGGCGGTCATTTTTACACTTATCCGTGTGTATCCTGCTTAGATGGGTTTCAACTTGGACAAAAATGTCCGGGTTCAAAAACAGGCAACAAAAAAAGCAGGTTTCTGCCTGCTCCTGATTCTCCGTGCTATGTTCTGCCCTTGTCGTTATCCAATAGAAAAGGGTTTGCCTTATTCGTTATACCTGTAGATGCCTGTCCCGTTGGTAATGTTCCGTTATCTTGGCGGTGTAGTCCTGTAGGTTCTTTAACATCGTTGTTGCAGCCGTTTTTTCCTCGGCGTTCCATTGCGGCTTTCTGTCTAAGTATCTCATACACGTCATACTAACGACTATATCCCTCTGCAAGTTCCATAAATTCGCAAGTTCTCGCATGATGAAAGCCCCCCATAGCAACAATCCTGTACCTGCTTGTATATTATCGGCTGCACTTGTCGGCCTGCCCTGCATCCCTTAACACACCTACATAATGCTCCTTCTCTAATGGCAAGGTGAGTCGAAAAATTCGACTACCATTTGTTCATTCTTCAAGGGTTATGCCGCCATGTTCTCCTGATTGGCTGCCGTTTGCCGTTTCCGTTCGCTGTCTATGCCTTGATTGTATCAAAATACTTGTTATGCCTGCAATAGTAAGCCCCCGTAAACCTTTGATACAAAAATATTTCTCGGCATCAATAAGGCGGGAAAAATAAAGCGTTCAGAATGTAATTGGGCGGTGAGGGTCTGCCTGTCCTCCGCCCACGGCAAAAAGCAAGCAATAGCCGCCATGTGTGCCGTGGTTGCCATGCTTGCCTTGTCGTGCCTGTCCCTTATCCGATAGAAGAAGGTTTATTATCTCCCCGTTGCTCCTGCAAGTGCTCCTTGGTAGTTGCTTGCTATCTCAAAAAGTTCCTGCTCCTGCTCCCTCTCCTGCTCCAACATCTTGTTAAAAAGGGTCATGTCCATGTTTTGTTTTATCTGCTTATCAATCATGCTTTCGATAACTTCCGGCTTTAGTGCATCCAGTTCCCACGATTGTTCGCCGTATATCTTGCGGTATCCATTGAATCGGGTGTCAGTTTCTTTTGCAGGGTTCGGCGGCGGGTTATACAGTTGTATTTGTTCCATGTTCAGGGCTATTCGCTGTACCTCCACGCTCGCCCCAAAGTACGCCATACGCTCCCTTATATCCCTTGTCATGTCTAAGCCGCTCGGGTCATGGTCGCCTAAATGTATAATAACGCACTTCTTACCTGCTTCACGCTTAAACCTGTTGGCCGCCCGCCACATAGCCGATTGACTCGAAAAGCCACGGCACGAAAAGAAAGGTGTTCTCGTATGTGAGCAGGCTTTTTGGACAATGTCAACAAGTGCATCCTTTTCCTCCCATACCTCAACATAACAGGGTTGTCCTTGCCACAAGTCAAGCATGAAACCACAAGCCATGCTTTTTAGATAAGCCGCCGGGCTTGCGTATCCGTTCCATCCTCGGATAGTTCTCGTCCTGTCCTCCACGGCTTGCCAGTCAATCAAGCCCGCTTTCCTGCCGTTGTCCAGTAACTTGGCTATGTTCTTGTATGATTGCATTGTGTTCTCAATAATCCCCCGTGCAACAAGCTGATAATAGCATTGTCGCAAGGTCAGCCGATAGCCCTTGTTTTCGTATTCTGTGACAATCTCGTCCATTTGCTGAATAAGTTTTAGGCTCTTGGATTGAAACTTTCTTTCTTCGTATGCGATTTTCGGCATCTGTTAGCACTCCTTCCCGTGGGCGGCTTCCCACTTGTCGCCTAATACTTCGTATGCCCTTGCTATATACTGAATAGCCATAGGATTATCAGGAGTCATAAACGCTGTTTTTGTGTTGTGCTTGTTTATCGTGCCGTATACTTCCGCCAGTTCCTTATGACTTGCGGCTATTGTTGTAAATGTGTTCTGCCCGTGCTCCGTGCTTAATATTGCTATTGCTATAGCCATGTAATAACGCCCCTTTACAATCCTTGCAGGGCTTGCTGTTCTGCCTGCTCTCTTATATCCTCGGGAATTTCTCCAGCTGCTACAGGTTCGCCCATTATCTCGTTAAAATAGTTGTAACGGCTAAAGAAGTCAAAACAAACCTTGTCCGTGGGCGGTGCTAATCTGTTTTTTAGGATTCGCAGCTGTACAGGGATTGCTTCCCCTCGTTCTCGTTGCTCGTTTACCTTCTTCACCAGTTGCCGGATACGTTTTTTCCGCCCTGAGTCGGTTTCATCTTCTTCATACATCATGCCTAAGTATTGCAAGCCTAGTAAACAATCACTCGAAAACTCAATACTTCCGCTTTCCTTGAAACTTGCCATGCTTATGGGGGAATCATAGCTTTCTCGGTTAAGTGATGATATAGCTATTACAGGCAAGTTATAATCTTTTGCTATCTGCCGTAGTGCCTTTACATTAGCATCCACGGCCTGTTTATCCGTTGCCCGTACATCCATTGGCTGCAATATCTGCAAGTAGTCGATAATCACTACAGGATGATTTCCCGTTACTCTTATATGTTGCTCGATAACGCTTTTTACATCCCTAACGTCCCTGTCTGTTGGTAAAACAGTCATGTCCCCTTTAGCTTCGTAGATGTATAAGTGTTTGCTTATCTCGCTTTCAAATTCGTTAAAGGCTTCTTGTATGTTCTGCTGTTCTGCTTCACTATAACGTGAATAACGCTTTCCCAACATAATATCAAGCGTAGATTTTGCCAGTCCTACATTTTGTTTTCTTATGCTTGATAGCAGGGTCAATCGTGAGACTGATTTGCTGATAAGGTCAAACTTTGACATTTCTAAGCTAAAGGCAAGCACGTCTTGCCCTGCTCTCGCTATATTGTCTGCTATTTGCATCATAAGCGTGGTTTTACCTAGCCCGGATAAGCCGCCCACGGAATACAGCCCCATACACAAGCCGCCCCCTAGTGCTTTGTCTAATGTGTCTATACCCGTTTTAGCTATGATTTCATAATCCTCAAGCTCTTGGCGGTATTTGTTCATGTATCCGGCGGCGGAATTTGCCCGTTGATAATCTTCAATGGGTTTTAGTGCCTGCCGTTCGGCTTCTTTGATACGTTTACTGAACTCTGCCTTATCCGATAGAAGAAAATCATTAGCATCCATCTTGTCAGGTAGTAGGCTTCGCCCGTCAATGGTCGGTACTGATTGGTACGGCTTCAATCCTTCCAATATGCAGCTTGTGGCGGTTTCCCCTGATTTGTCCTTATCCATCAGGCATATAATAGGCGGTATCCGCTTTCCTGCTTTATGTCCCTTGGCGACTACCTTAATAAATTTATTTGCGTTTGGTGCTCCATTCAATGCCATAGCAAGCCCGCCCGCTTCAATTACAGATAAGGCATCTATTACGCCCTCCGTAACGAATACAGGGCGTTTTCCTGCCAGGGCTTTAATGTTCCACGGGTCAACAACGCCAACAACTCTAAATCTTTCGTGGTGTTCGACTTCGCCTATTGCCCTGCCCGTCATGCTGTAGGGCGAATTATAGAACATGATTGTTTGATACTGTGGATTGTATCCAATAGAAAAAGGTTTGATTGTTTCGTTGCTAATACCTCGCCGTTGCAGGTAGTCCGTTTCCGCTAGGTGCTGTGTTACATACTCCAGTACAGTCTTTACCTTTTGGGCGGCTTCCTGTCTCTTTGCAGCTTCTTCTTCTGCCATTGCCTGCCGTGCTCCTTCTGTGTTGATTTGTTGCGGTGTCTTGGCTTGGTGCGTTGTCGGTGCTGTTTGTTTTGCTCCGTCCTGTGGTTTATCCTCCACCACTTGAACATCAAATATTTCTAAGGCTTTTTTGAATTTCTCTTTTGGGTCTGTTAGCCCGTAATCAAAACCGATAACATCGAAAATGTCGTATGTCGCCTTAATGCCCTCGCCGTTACAGCTAAAACAGGTTACTTTCGGCGTAGGTTTGGCGTAAAACTTCATAGATGGGTGTTTGTCGGCGTGGTCTGGGTTCAAACAACAAAACATCTTGTTTGTCGGGATTCCCTTATCCCTCAGGTAGCTTTCCAGTTGGTCTTTCATGTACTGTATGGCTTCTTCTTTGGTCGTAAATGTTGGCATTTGCTTTGCCCTTCCTTTCGTAGATACATTTTTTCTTTAGCGGTGTTGTTCTCTCTAAGCATCCGATAGAAGAAAATCTTTCTTTTAGTTCTCGGTGCTTGGTAGTGTGGTGGTCTGCCTTGGCACTCCCTCCCTCACAATACAAATATAGCAAGTTCCTTTTTGGGTTTTTCTCTGTAGCTTGCTAGGTAGGTAACATCCAATAGGAGAAGGATTACCACCAACGGCGGCGGGTAACTTCTCTTTATCGGATTATAGCACGCAGGCTTTTCGACCCTGTCGGGAAAGCCGTGCTATAACTTATTTATCAATAAGTTATCAATAGCACATTGGTTTTATACAATCATTTGCCTGTAAGCCCTTGAATATCAAGGCTTCACGATATGCGGCAAAAAAAAGTTCGTGAAAGAAAAAGTGGACTTATGAAAAGAAAAGTGGACTTGTGAAAGAAAAAGTGGACTTGAAAAAGAAAAAAAATTCCCGGCTGTGGATGCCTTGGCAGGGATTTTTCCTATCGGATAAATGCTGTAAGCCCTTATGTATCAAGGCTCGGCGGTGCTTTAGGCTGTTTTAGGCTGTTGTGGCAGCGGGATTTCCCGCCGTCAATTTTTTCTTTCAATCTGCCGAAAGAAAAAGTGTAGCGAAAAAAGAAAAAAAATGGTGCTTGGCGTTCAGGGCATAGAAAAAGGGAGGGTTACGCCCTCCCGGTGTCAGGTCATGTTTGCCTGCTGTGATGCTATTAGCCGTGCCATTGCTCCCTGCTGTGTTGCTTGTTGCTGTGCTAGGCTCTTGTCTATGCGTTCCTGCTCCTGCTTTGCCCGCTTTGTGTTTTTGGTGCTCTTGCTCTTGTTTTTCTTTATGTTCGCTTTCTTTGT
>OCTX012218980.1_pt1 | contig 10631 bp, 8 predicted proteins | sample 1539691 | NCBI WGS metagenome assembly OCTX01 (sample SAMN02144231, study PRJEB22623) | gut metagenome | biome: sheep rumen | host: Ovis aries | place: New Zealand | reverse complement strand
TGTCGCGGCGGGCAAGGCCGTCGATGATGGCGGCGGTGTCGTCGGTGCTCCCGTCGTCGACGACTATAAGCTCCAGGTCGGCGCCGTCCTGCGCGAGGATGCTTTCCACGCAGGCCGCGATGGTGGCTTCAGCGTTATAGGCCGGGACGACGACCGAGATTTGTCTGCACATGATGGGGGGTGGGAAAAAAGCAAGACAGGCGGGATATGTGATTAGCATACCCGCCTGTCTCGTTATTACATGATGTTGCGGAAAGTTTGTGCTTAGTCGCCCAGGACAGGACGGATGGAGAGACCGTACTGACGCTCGTAGAAGGAAATGTAATTGTCGGCCTCGTCTTCGCAACAGTGCTTTCTGTTGATAGACAATATTCCAGCCATTGAGGTCGGCTGATGTCCGAAGTGACCTTCATGCTCCTTTGACCAATATTTTCCTCTTGGGAACATGTACTGTCCTATGCGATACTCCACATACTGATACTCGATGTCTCCGGCTGCGGGGAGGAAGATCTCGTATTTGGACCAGTCCAAACCGTCTCTTCCAGGATTCTGGCCCCTAAACCAGCATCCCCAAACACCTTTAGCTTCTTTTGCGCTTTTACCACTCAGAAGCTCCTTTTGATCGGTGTCCCAATACTGGTCGGTGTACTCCAGCAGCTCTTGGAATTCATGAATGTAAGGCATACGCCACTTTCCACCCCAATGGAATGTAGCAGCATCATCGTCGGGCACAAGGTCGTCCAACTCGTCAGGAGTGCCGTCTGTATACCAATAGGCATCCTCTGCACCGTCATACACGGTGTACTTCCAGACATCCTTCCATGTCGATCCGTTGCTAAACTCGTAGTTGCTCCACGTGAAAGCGGTTTTCTTGTCTTCAAGTATCGTTCCTGCTTCTAAGACGTAGCCATTATCGACGTTCTTTCCCTTTGCGGCAACCCAAGTTTTTCCGCCCCAGGCGAAATACGTGCCGTAGTCGCCATCTTTAGAATATCCAAGGTTCTTGGAGGCCCATTTCCTGCCGCTGGGAAGTCCCAGGTCTATTGCTGGAGCGGCACTCTCACCAAGCTTTGTGGCATTCTCCTGAACTCTGTTCATGATGGTAGCTTGCCTGCTGCCAGCCATGTAATTGATGAGGGCAGACATATCGGCAACGTCGACCGCACCGTCGCGATTCAAGTCGAAATTCTGAGCGGTAGCTGAGCTATACCCACCCAAAATCATTGCCAGCATAGCGCCAGCAAATTTAAGTCTAAAGTTCTTCATATTGCTATATCATTTAAATAGTTAGATGCATAGTGATGTGCAAAGGTATTGATTTATTGACACACGAACAAATTTTTGTTATACTTATTGTCAATATTTAACAATAATTAGTACGGCGGTTAGGCTGGCTCCTGTTGATTCTCGTCGGCGTCGTACTCGCGGTGCAGGTGTCCGAAGATGCGGTGGTGGATGAAGTTCATGGCTTCCAGGCATACGAGGACCATGATGGTGGCCGCCGTGGCCAGTCCGTACATGCCCACCCCGGCGGTCATGCCGATGGCCGAAGTGACCCACAGTCCGGCGGCGGTGGTGAGTCCTTTGACCACGTTTTTCTGGAAGATGATGGTTCCGGCGCCGATGAAGCCAATGCCGCTGACCACCTGTGCGGCCATGCGGGCGGGGTCGCGCTGGATGATGACGCCTGCGACGGGCTCTAAATTGTCGAATCCGTGAATGGACAGCACCATGAAGAGCGCCGAGCCCAGGCCTACGAGGAAGTGTGTGCGGAAGCCGGCCTCCTTCGACCGGTATTCGCGTTCCAGACCGATGGCACCGCCGAGTATGGCGGCGATGAAGATAGTCAAAACGTAGTCCCAGTTCATAGAAGTGGTGAGTGAGGGGTTCTTACTTGGCGTATTTCTCGATGAGGCCCTCCGCCTGCGGGTCGCCCAGGGCCTGGGCTTTCTGCAGGTTTTTCAGTCCCTCCTCCTTCTCGCCCTTCAGGCACTGGGCGAGCCCGAGGAAGAGGTATCCGTCGCTGTGGTCGGGTGCGGTGGCTATGCCCTCTCTGGCCGTCTGTTCGGCCTCGTCGTATAGGCCCACTCGCAGCTGCAGCGATGCTTTCTCGGCATAATAGAGGTCGCTCTTCGGGGCCATGCTGATGGCCTTGTCAATGTCGTTGAGTGCTTGCTGGAAGAGGCGTCCGCCGACCTCTGCCTGGAATCGCAGGTAGTAGAATCGGTCGTTGACCTGTGCGGCCATGAGCTGCTCGTATTCGTTGAGCAGGTTGACGGCCTCGCGGTCCCGTCCGGCCGCCATGCGTCCCTGTGCCGAGGCCAGGAGGTAGGGCGCGGCCTCTTTGAGATAGGGCTTGGAGAAGAGGGCGACGCAGCTGTCGAGCAGAGCCAGCTGGGCAGTAGTGTCGCCGGCGAGCACCTTGCAGCGCGAAGCCTCGTAAAAGAGTTCGGCCGAGCGCAGGGGCGAGTTGAAGAGCTCCTCGTAGGCGGCGTAGGCCTCGTCGTAGCGTTTCTGGGCGAACATCACTATGCCTTCGTGCTGTCGGTAGATGGGCTGAGGGTTGGCGGCGTAGGCGGCCTGTGCCTCGCTCAGTGCGCGGTCGAGCGTCCAGGGTGCGTAGGCCGGTTCGGGGCGGTTGAGCACCTTCTGGTAGATGAGGCGCGAGTAGCTGTAGTGTACGTCGTCGGCGCCCGATGCTGACGCATCGGTAGTGGTGGCCGCGTTGCCTTTCTCGTCGCACAGGCGCAGTGCCTCGGCAATGTCGCGGTCGGCCTGCTCGTAGTGGTTGCCGTTGGCGGCCAGCTGTGCCCGGGTGACGTAGCCCTCATGGCTCTTGGGAAACTTGGCAATGAAGTCGTCGATGAGTGTGGCGTAGGCGGCAGAGTCCATCTGCGCCTCGGCCATGAAGAGTGTCAGCTGTGCCTGGGCGATGTCGTCGGGCAGGTCTTTCTTTATCTTCGTGGCGCGCAGGGCGGGGTCGTTGATGCTCAGACCGCTGATGCGGAGGCTGTCGGCAAAGCGTGCACTGACGGCGTAGGCCACCCCGGCGCTGTCGGTCTCGTAGTGCTGCTGCATGATGCCGACGACGAGGCCCTCGTCGTTCATGAGCGGTGCGCCGGCCGTGCCCGTTGCCGACGCTCCGGGAGTGGTGGTTGCGGCGCTTTCGGGCAGGGTGATGGCGACGGTGTAGTAGCCGTACTCCTGCTGCACAGTCTCGGTCTTGCTGATGGTGCCCTGCGTCGGGTTCTTCGTTTCGCGCCAGGGCAGCAGCCACACTCTCGTGTCGGCGGGGACCATGGCCGGAGCCACGTCGAGGGCCTGGGTCTTTCCGGCGTCGACGCGGAAGCGCACCACGTCGTAGGTGTCGTTAGCACCGAGGATGTGGGTCACGGCGCGCTCCTTTCCCGATGCGTCGACAATGAGGGCGCGGGCGGCACCCTTGAAGGGAGCGAAGCAGCTGACGGCCTCGCCGCCTGTGCCGACGTAGAACCCCGTGGCGGTGCCCACGAGCTTGCCCTCGTCGTTGAACGTCTTCAGCGTGAACACGGCCTTCGAGGCCTTCTTCGTCCACGACGGCTGGGCCCCGGCGGGGCTAAATGAGAAATGAGAAATGATTAGTGTTAAGACAAGTATCAGTCGTTTCATGGTTTCAATCTTCAATGCGGGCGGGTCGTCCGCGTTCCTCTAATTTTCTATCTTCAGCAGTTGCCTGGCGTTTGCTATGGCGGCGTCGGTGATGTTCGTGCCGCTCAACATCTGGGCTATCTCTGTGACGCGCTCCTCGGGCTGTAGCATCGCCATGTGGCTGGTGGTGCCCTGGGGTGTCTCCTCCTTGTATACGCGGTAGTGGGTCGTTCCGAGCGCGGCAATCTGGGGCAGGTGGGTGATGCTGATGACCTGTCGGCCCCCGGCGCCCATCTCGGCCATGATTTGCGCCATCTGCTCGGCAATCTTCCCGCTGACGCCCGTGTCTATCTCGTCGAAGATGATGGTGGGCAGCTTCACCGCCCCGCTTATCATTGCCTTCAGTGCGAGCATCACGCGGGCTATCTCGCCTCCGCTGGCCACCTGTGCCACGGGCTGCAGCGGTGTCGACGTGTTGGCGCTGAAGAGGAAGGCCACGCGGTCCTGGCCTGAGCGTGAAAGGCTGGCCCGCTCCATCTGTGTCTCGAAGCGCACGTGGGGCATACCCAGCGGCACGAGCCTCTGCAGCATCTGCTTCTCTATGGCCTTGGCGGCCTTGCTGCGTGTGGCGGTGAGGGCGTCGGCCAGGCGCTGGCAGTCGGCCTGTCTGCGCTCGGTCTCGGCGGTGAGTTCGGCCAGTGCCTCGTCGCTGTTCTCTATGGCCGAGAGCTTTGCGTGCAGTTCCTCCTGCATGGCCAGCAGCTGTGCTATGGTGTCGGCGTGGTACTTCTTCTGCAGGCTGTAGATGCGGTCCAGCCGGTTGTTCACAGCGTCGAGCTCTGCCGGGTCGAAGTCTATGTTCTCCAGCCGGCTGCCCACCTCGGCGGCCACGTCCTTCAGCTCTATGTAGCAGCTGTCGGTGCGCTGTGCCAGCTCGTCGGCCCCGGGCAGCACGTTGGCTATGGACTGCAGGGCCGCGGTGGCTTTCTTCAGCTGGGCCACGATGCCGCGGTCGTCGCCCTGCAGGGCCTCCGTGGCCTCGTAGAGGGCGGCCTTGATGTCCTCGCTGTGGGTCATGGTGTCGCTGCGCTGCTCCAGCTCCTCCTGCTCGCCGTCGACGAGTCGGGCGTCGGCCAGCTCGTTGTACTGGAACTGCAGGAAGTCGGTGTTGCGGCTGCTCTGCTCGATGTCGTCGCGCAGCTGCTGCAGCTGCTTCAGCGCCTGCTGGTAGGTGGCATAGGCCTGCTGGTAGGCCGTCAGCTGGCGGTCGTTCTGGGCGATGATGTCGAGCACGTTCAGCTGGAAGTCGTGCTTGCTGAGCAGCAGGTTCTGGTGTTGCGAGTGTACGTCCATGAGCCTGTCGCCCAGCTCTTTGAGCATGGTCAGCGGCGCGGGCGTGTCGTTGATGAAGGCGCGGCTCTTGCCCTGGGCGGTGAGCTCTCGGCGTATGATGGTGTCGGCAGGGTCGAAGTCGATGTCGTTCTGGCGGAAGAAGTCCTCCATGTCGTAGCGGGCAAGGTCGAAGTGTGCCTCAATGATGCAGCGGTCGGCACCGGCCTTCACCGTCTTGGAGTCGGCCCTTTGTCCGAGCAGCAGCCCTATGGCTCCGAGTATGATGCTCTTTCCGGCGCCCGTCTCTCCCGTGATGACCGAGAACCCGTTGTGGAACTCCATGTCGAGCACGTCGATGAGCGCATAGTTCTTAATATATAGTTGTCTTAGCATGGCTCTTGCGGTTTATTCTTCTGCCCGGCCCATGAGCGTGGCGCTGGTGCTGCCGTTGATGGTGACGGCGACGGTCTGGCCAATGTGGTGGCTGCCCTTGTCGAAGACCACCATCTTGTTTTGCTCCGTGCGGCCGCAGAGCTGTTCGCGGCTGCGCTTGCTGAAGCCCTCGACGAGCACGTCGAAGCGGCGGCCCTCGTCCTTCCTGTTCTGCCGGGCCGAGATTTCCGTCTGCAGGGCGATGAGCTCGTTGAGCCGTCGCAGCTTCACCTCCTCGGGCACGTCGTCGGGCAGGTGGCGCGAGGCGTAGGTGCCGGGGCGCTCGCTGTACTTGAACATGAAGGCCGAGTCGTACTGCACCTCGCGCATGAGCGAGAGCGACAGCTGGTGGTCCTCCTCCGTCTCCGAGCAGTAGCCCACGAAGATGTCGGTGGAGAGGCCGCAGTCGGGCACGATGCGGCGTATGGCGCTGACGCGGTCGAGGTACCACTCGCGGGTGTACTTGCGGTTCATCAGCTGCAGGATGCGGTCGGAGCCGCTCTGCACGGGCAGGTGTATGTGTCGGCAGACGTTGGGCATCTCGGCGATGACGCGCAGCGTGTCGTCGCTCATGTCCTTGGGGTGGCTGGTGGTGAAGCGTATGCGCATCTGCGGCGCCTCGAGGGCCACGCGGCGCAGCAGAGAAGCAAAAGAACCGGAAGTATCCCCTATGGCCCCCGAGGGGGCTTCTATGCTTGTAGAGGCAGGAAGTATCGTGCCCCCCTCGGGGGGCGAAGGGGGGGCTTTGTAGCTGTTCACGTTCTGTCCCAGCAGCGTGACCTCCTTGAAGCCACGGTCGCGCAGGTCGCGCACCTCGCGGAGTATGCTCTCCACATCGCGGCTGCGCTCCCGTCCGCGGGTATAGGGCACGATGCAGTAGTGGCAGAAGTTGTTGCACCCACGCATGATGCTGACGTAGCCGCCAATTTTGTGGCCCAGGGCCATGCGCTGGGGCACCACCTCGCGGTAGGTCTCGGTCATGGACAGCTCGGTGTCGATGGCCTTCTGGCCCAGTTCGGCCTGGGCCACGAGGTCGGGCAGGTGCAGGTAGCTGTCGGGGCCAGCCACGAGGTCGGCTCCGTACTTGCTGATGAGGTCGTCCTTCACACGCTCGGCCATGCAGCCCAGCACGCCGATAATCAGGGGCGAAGGGTGAGGAGTGAGGGGTGGGAGGTTGGCCGCAGCCTTTGAGTCCTTTGATTTCCTGGTTTTTAGGTTTTTCAAAGCCTCCAGGCGGTGGAGTATCTTCTGCTCGGCATTGTCGCGCACGGAGCAGGTGTTGAGAAACACGGCGTCGGCCTCCTCCAGGCTGTCGGTCGTCTCATATCCGGCCATCTGCATCACCGAGGCCACCACCTCCGAGTCGGCCACGTTCATCTGGCACCCGTAGGTCTCTATGTACAGTTTCTTCATCGTGGCGGCAAAGGTACGAACAATTTCCGAGACAGCAAAATCTTTCGAGAAGAAAAACACACCACCTACAACACCCACACCACCCACACCACCCACAATACCCACAACACCCACAACCCCCACCACCCCCCCCAAAAAAAAAAGGTGCAACCCGCTCACTTCGGGGGAGAAGCTTCGCGGGTTGCGGGGAAAAGAGGGGGAAGATGTTTCAGAGAAATCTTCTTCTTCCGACATCGGTTGCTTACTTGCGCAGGCCGAGGGCCTTGATGATAGCGCGGTAGCGGTTGATGTCGTTGACGTAGAGATACTTCAGGAGCTTGCGGCGGCGTCCTACCATCATGGTCAGCGAGCGAGCAGTGACGTTGTCCTTGTGGTTCTTCTTCAGGTGCTCGGTGAGGTGCTTGATGCGGTAGGTGAAGAGCGCAATCTGGCTCTCAGGGCTGCCGGTGTCAGTGGCCGACTGGCCATACTCGGTGAAGATCTCCGTCTTTTTTGCTTTGTCGAGATACATTGTTTGAAATAGTGATTAATGGTTTTGTGCCTATACATTCGTGCTGACGCTGGGCAGCCTTAATCATAACTGTTGCGTCGCCCGATGCACCGGATTTTCCGGAAAGCGGCTGCAAAGGTACTGCTTTTCCCGTGAGTGGAAAAATAAGCGGCGCGAAAATCATCCTGCTTTAGATATTTTTAACGAATAAGGAGGCTAAAAGGCGGCCGCATCCTTTCGGAGACAGCCGCCTTTTCAATTCTATGTGTGGATTTTAGAAGTCTTCCTCCTCTTCGTCGTCCCAGACGGAGCGGCGCGAGAGGTTGCCGCTGGTTGCATCGGTTGTGTTCACGTCTTCATTGGGGTTGAAGCCCTTAGGATTTTCGCCATCGCCGAGTAAACCATTGGAAATGGCCAGAAGATGAATGCCGGTGGTGAGCACGACGTTTTCCGTTGTCGGTTTCTGATATATTGCTTTCATAATCATTATTCTTTTGTTGTTTTTGATACTAATCTGTTCGCATTTACTTCACCACGACCTTCTTGCCGTTGATGATGTAGAGACCCTTCTGAGCCTTCATGACACGCTGTCCCTGCAGGTTGTAAACCTCGCCGTTCTGAACATTCTCAGCTGCAATACCCTCGATAGCGGTAGCCTCGCCGTCAAGAGCAATGAAGCTACGGGCACCGGAGATAGCATCGATGTAGGCGGTATTGGCACCCACAGTGAAGCTATTGGCTGTAGTCTTATAGAAGCCCACGCCCTGATTGCCGTTCAGCAGCACGTAGATGCCCTTCTTCTCGACCAAGGTCTCTTCATTGACACCGGTGAAAACGTTGCCGTCAACATTCTGTGTGCTGGTTTCCATCTTCAGCTTGTAAGTGCCTTTGTCGGCCTTCAGCAGCAGGCCGGTGTTGGCGGGAGCGCTGGTCACAGGCTCGAAGGAAATTATTTTGCTATCGTCAACCTTGGCAATGTAGGCCGTCACGCCAGTCTCGGCGAAGTTGAGGTCGTAGGGTGAGCAGTAGGTGGCATAGCCGGCATCGCCTATGCTCTTATGGAGGGACATGACATGGGAAATGGTTTTATTCGTGGGATCGATACTGAAGGTTATGTCGTATGTTCCAGCCATCTTAATGCCAATCTCGAGGTCGTTGCCTATTCCGTCGGGAATCCAGGAACTGCGGCCTTCGACAACCTTATATTTGATGGTGCAGATCGGAAGTGTTACGTTTTCATATGTTTTGACGTAGATGCCATCATCATTGAGAGTCATGTCGTTTGCGGTAGCATTAGCATCGTATGCTGTTCCGAAGATTGTCGTGTTATCGCCAGCTACGGTGAAGGTTCTCTTTTTCTCAGCGGTAGCTGTGACGTTGCTGCCGTCGAAGGTAACGGTAACATTATAAATGCCCTCACCAGTTTCGTTAATGTTAAGACCAACATTTTGACCATTATTTCCATACCACTTGATGACGTTCTCGCCGTCGCGGGCCACGACCTTCAGGTCAATCCACTTAGCGGGAAGGACAATTTCTTCCTTTTCCCAGACGTATGTGCCGTCATTCTGCTTGGTCATGATGTCGGTGGTGTTGGTGTCCCATGCCTTGCTGCCGGCGAAAAGCTCAGACTGAACTTCATTTTCTCCTTCGTATGTGCAGCCGACGACGGCGTATTCGAAGTCGGCGGTCTTCTCGCCAACACAATTAAGCGTGTGGTTCAAGACGTTGGCAGTGAACGTAAGCGTGTAGTAGCCGATTCCCTCTTCGGGAGTCCACAAAGCATTGTCGCTTCCTGCGGGCAGCTGATAATCATTCCAGTTACCGTTAGCACGAAGCTTATACTTGTATGCTTCCGTGCTGCCGACGACGACGTTCTCCACGGTCAGGGTGTATTCACCCTCATTCTCTGTAGCAGTCATCTCTACGTCATCTTCCCAGCCGCCAGTAAGGTCGCCAACGATGGCGTAGGACATATCTTTGTAGAGCAACATGTCGGTGACAACGACGCCAGCACCCCATCCTTGCTTCTTAATGCAGTGCAGACGAGCAAACTGATAGTCAGCTACGATACCAGCCACGTCAAGGGTGTAAATGCCATCACTGCTAGTGAGATATTTCTCAGTTGACCAAGTGTAATTGTTGTTGGGGTTAATGTCGAGCATCTTTGAATCTTCCATCGTTTCAGCCTGTTGTCCACCAGCTACGAGGCGGTTCAAGCAGAAGCGAGGCTTGGTCTCGCTGGCAGTAGTGACAATTAACTTCTGCCACGATGTCAAGTCAGCCCAGTTCAGTTCACTCACATTGCCATCACCATAGGGCAGGTCACTTGCCTTGTTCAGTTCGAAGGAAGGATAGGCAGTCTGAGGCTCTCCAGGCTCTGTTACGCTTGCGTACTTCTTGAACATGGCGGCTGTAAGTTTTGTATAGCCAACGGTGAGCTGCAGTCCGCTCACGGCCTCGTTAACTGCGGTGGTGGCAGCTCCGAGGCTCTCAGCTGTAGCGGCTGCATCTGCCAGTGCACTCTCGCCCTTGGTTATGGCTGTAGTGAGGGTTCCCCAGCTAGCCTGCGTCTTGCCATAGGAACTCTGAATTTTAGCGGTGCTCAGAGCATTCTTCAGCTGCTCCTTGTAGATAGCCAGAGGATCGGAGGGCTTCACCAATTTGACAGCAGTGATAACACCTGTATGTCCCCATTGCAGCTTAATTGCGTTCAAATGTACATACGGTAAATCTGTTAGATCGAGTTCAACGATGCCGTTGGAACTAATTGTGGGTTGTTTTTCCGTCAGGGGGCCGTTGTCGCTTTCTTGGCGATTCATCATTACGCGAAGTTGGACACCTGCTGTTCCCTCAAAAATCATCTTTGAGCAACCTGTTAGGTCAGCATAAGTAAGATGAAAGACACCACCTGTGCCTGCAACGACGCCACCGCCATTAAGCTCGGTGCCAATGTTGAAGTCTACGGTAGCCGCTCCAGTGCTTACAGCATCAGCCCCATAGCCATTCCATGTGTAGAACATGTCGGCAGTCAGGTCGAATGTTTCGTCCTGTGCACTAGCACCCATGAGTCCTGCCATTAGTAGGAACGCGGTGTAGAATAGTTTTGTAATTTTTCTCATTGTTTTGAAAGTTAATAGGTTGTTATTAAAAAGATAATTGTCAAATTGCGGGCAAAGGTAGCGTCCTTTTAGATGATGCGGTTTTCTGTTTGTTTCATAGTTTTTTCGTTTTGCGCTTTTTTCTTATTTTTATGCAGTAAAGGGGCGGATTTTGCGGGGCTGCACTCTCCCTGCGGCGGGTGGGATGGCGGTGCGGCGGGAGAGGGGGCAAAGTA
>OCTX011939749.1_pt1 | contig 10631 bp, 11 predicted proteins | sample 1539691 | NCBI WGS metagenome assembly OCTX01 (sample SAMN02144231, study PRJEB22623) | gut metagenome | biome: sheep rumen | host: Ovis aries | place: New Zealand | reverse complement strand
CGAAGTCCCCTCGTGCAAGCGAGAGGATATTTGTGACGCAGGTGTCTATTTTCTTTTTTGCAAAGAAGATGATGGAACGGATGCCGTGTATATCGGAGAAGCTGAGAACGTTAAAGAACGTCTTGTCCAGCACATCCGTGATAACCAGGCAGATAAAGAAAAATACTACTGGACTACGGCTGTACTCTTCACCGGGCGTGATTTGAATAAAGCTCTGATACGTTATCTAGAAAACAGGTTGGTGGATATTGCTCGTAGCAGTAATCGCTATAAAGTGCTAACGAAAAACACATATAAGAATACTGTTTTGAAAGAGTCACAGATATCTGCGATGGATGAGTTCATTGAAAATATCAAAGTCCTGATTAATGCACTGGGCTATAAAGTACTTGAGCCGCTCGTTTCACAGAATGTAGCCGGGACAGCTAATGAAACGAGTGAAGAACTCTTTTTAAGCGCCGGATCCGCAAGTGCAAAAGGAATAGTAACATCAGAAGGTTTTGTCGTTTATAAAGGAGCTGTTATGAATAGCAAGCTTAGTGTAAAGTCAGTAGGTACCGGAATTGCGAAACTGCGTGAGAAACATTTGTCAGAAGGTCATGTTGCAGATAACATGACGACGGAAGATATACTGTTTAATAGCTCTTCAGCAGCAGCTGATTTTATACTTGGCTACAGTGTAAGTGGTCCTAAGACTTGGAAAACCCAGGATGGCAGGACTCTTAAAGAGATAGAATCGAGTGAGACGAACTGAAAAGTGATAGATGGTGTGCAGAATGCATCATTGCTTATCTATTATAGATTGAGAATGCCTTATGGAAAGAATAGAAGAATACAATTCATTGCGTCAGGAAATCCTTCAAAGAGATGCTAAATATAATGAGTATTTGCAGATCGCATGTGCTGTAACTACAGCGGTTTTAACATTTGCATTAGGGCAGAAAGAACCTATGGTTTGCATAGTCCCGATAGTAATGCTCGTTCCTCTTTATAGACTCGGATTAGAACAATTAAATCAGGAGTTAAAGTTAGGAATGTACCTTTTGGTTTTCTATAACGATGAGGGCTTCTTATGGGAAGAACGTCATAAATCATTTTACAGAATTGAGAAAATAATAATTGAAGAAAGCAAAACCAAAGGAAGTAATAGAACAACAATAGAGCGAGATCCTAATCCTTGGTTATATATCGTTTTAATACTAATATGTGCATTATCAGCTGTTTATAAGATATTCGATGCAGGTTATTCGCCTAATGAGTTAACAGTTCGGTCATGTATCGTAGTGTTGGTAACAACAATGTCAGTGCTATTGGTATTATTGTTCAGGAAGAAGTATTCTTATGGCAGAGAAAAGCTTTTTATAGAAATATGGGAACGGATAAAAAAAGAAGAGAAGAATAAGAAGCAACAAGAAGAGCAACCGGAGGTGAGCTGAATGATACTTGATAAAAAGAGCATGACAGAAGAGGATATCAAGCTCAATTTTATCACGCCTGCGATCAATGCCAGTGGCTGGAGGAACGGCTACAATATTACAATGGAGACCAAGATTACGGATGGAAAGATCAATATCCGTGGCAATATGGCTTACCGTGAAAAGGCAAAGAAGGTCGATTATCTTCTGTACCTGAACCGATATCATCCAATCGCGGTCGTTGAAGCGAAGGACAACAACCACAGTGTATCCTACGGCCTTCAGCAGGCGATTATCTATGCGCAGATGCTGGACCTTCCTTTTGCGTACAGCTCGAACGGGGACGGCTTCTACGAGCACGACTTCCTGACCGGTGCAGAACGGGAACTTAAAATGGATGAATTTCCAACGATGGAGGAGCTGGTAGATCGATACAGGAAAGGGACGAACGGTGGTGCAGGGCTCAGCGAGGAGGAATGGAAGCTGATACAGCAACCTTATTATTCCGGCCAGAAAACATACCCTCCGAGATACTACCAGCGTAATGCCGTCAACCGTACTCTCGATGCCGTGGCAAGGGGGCAGGACAGGATCCTGCTCGTCATGGCTACCGGTACAGGAAAGACCTACACGGCATTCCAGATCGTTTACAGGCTCCTGACCAGTGGCGTGAAGCGCAAGGTACTGTATCTTGCGGACCGCAATAACCTCGTGGACCAGTCGATACAGCAGGACTTTTCTCCGCTTGAGAGGGTCATCCATAAGGTCAACTTTGCAAAGGACAATAGAGACACGATCACGGCCTATCAGGTATATTTTGCGCTGTACCAGCAGCTGATCGGGGATAACGATCAGGAGCATTACAGCGAGCTCTTTGATCCGGATTTCTTTGACCTCATCATCGTCGACGAGTGCCACAGGGGGTCCGCAAAGGCTGACAGCCGCTGGAGGAGAATCCTGGAATACTTCAAGAGCGCTACCCAGATCGGTATGACGGCCACTCCGAAAGAGACCATGTACGTGTCGAACATAGACTACTTCGGAAAGCCGGTCTATGAGTACAGCCTGAAGACCGGGATCGAGGATGGCTTCCTTGCCCCGTTCCGGGTGCTCGGCATGACGATGAACATCAGCGATGGCTGGAGGCCGTACAAAGGGCAGAAGGATTATTACGGGAACGAGATAGAGGACCGTATCTACAATAACAAAGACTTTGACTACAACATCATTCTTGCAGACCGGATCAACGAGGTGGCTTACCGGATTTCGGAGTACCTGAAAAAACATGGACGGATGCAGAAGACCATTGTTTTCTGCGCAACGGAGGATGCGGCGGAGCGGATGCGCATCGCTCTTGTGAACCAGAACAAGGACATGGTCCAGAAGAACCCCGATTACGTCGTCCGTATCACCGGATCGGATGAATACGGGAGAGGAAAGCTGCAGTACTTCATCTCAGCCACACAGAAGTTTCCGGTCATCGCAACGACATCCGAGCTGCTCTCAACGGGATCGGACTGCAAGATGACGCAGCTGATCGTGCTGGATAAGAACATCAACTCCATGACGCAGTTCAAGCAGATCATCGGGCGCGGCACCCGTGTTCGGGAGGATCAGGGGAAGCTCAGCTTCACGATCATGGATTTCCGGGCAGTGACACGGCTTTTTGCTGATCCTGACTGGGATGGGCCTTTAGAGCAGGTGGACGGATACGATCCGTTGAAGGACCGGCCTAAAAAGCCGGGTGGAAATGAGCCGGGAGAGAAGCCCCCGATGCCGTATGTGGACGTAGAAGGGGCAAAGGTATACCTGACACAGCAGCTCGTATCGGTCTATGACGCGAACGGGAAGCTGCTTAGGCAGGAGAACATTATCGACTACACAAGGAGGAACATCCTCGGCAACTATGCAGACCTTGCGACATTTATACGGAAGTGGTCTGAAACAGATAAAAAAGAAGTCATCACACAGGAACTGCGGGAGCACGGCATCGACCTGAATATGCTGAAGAAGGAAGAAGGCATGGAGGGAGTCGACGACTTTGACTTCATAACGCATGTGGCCTACGACCAGAAGCCGTTGACCAGACGGGAGAGGGCGGAGAACGTGAAGAAGCGGGACTTCCTGCATAAGTACAACGGTGTCGCCAGACAGGTCATAGAAGCATTAATTGAAAAATATGCCAATGACGGCATTACGGAAATAGAAAAGACAGAGGTGCTGAGGCTCGACCCGTTCAAGCGGATAGGGAACCCGGCGCGGATCGCAAAACTCTTCGGCGGCAAGGAAGGCTATTTGAAAGCCGTCAAAGAGCTCGCAGAAGAAATCTACAGAATAGGATGACAGAAATATGAGTGATTTGGGAAGTTTCGTAAAGAGACTCAGGGACATCATGCGCAACGACGCAGGCATCAACGGCGATGCCCAGCGCATCGAGCAGATTGCATGGATGCTCTTTTTGAAGGTGTACGATGCGCAGGAAGAGAACTGGGAATTTGATGAGGAGGAATATGTCTCCATCATCCCGGAGGAATGCAGGTGGAGGAACTGGGCGGTGGACGATGGGAAGGGCACGGCGCTGACCGGCGATCCGTTGCTCAATTTTGTCAACAACACACTGTTCCCGACTTTAAAAGGACTGGAGATAGATGCAGACACGCCGATCAAGAAGGCCATCGTGAAATCTACCTTCGAGGACGCCAATCAGTACATGAAGGACGGTGTGCTTCTTAGGCAGGTACTGAACATCATTGACAGCGTTGACTTCGGTGACTATGAGGAGAGCCATGCGTTCGGTGATATCTATGAAGCTATCCTGAAGGAGCTGCAGAGCGCTGGCAGCGCCGGTGAGTTCTATACACCGAGAGCTGTGACCGATTTCATGGCGGAGATGATCAAACCACAGATCGGGGAAACAGTAGCGGATTTTGCCTGCGGTACGGGCGGGTTCCTTGTCAGCTGGATCAAGAGGCTGCAGGATCAGGTCGTGACCACGGAAGATTCCGAGGCAATGAACCGGTCCATCTATGGCATTGAGAAGAAGCAGTTTCCCTACATGCTCTGTGTTACGAACATGCTTCTGCATGGCGTAGATGTCCCGCGTGTGTACCATGACAATTCCCTTCTTAAGGATGTGCTTGATTACACGGAGAAGGATCAATTTGACGTGGTTCTGATGAATCCTCCATACGGTGGTTCTGAGAAGGCAGATGTGAAAGGCCATTTCCCGGCTGACCTTGCAAGCTCCGAGACAGCCGACCTTTTCATGTCTGTCATCATGTACCGTCTCAAGCAGGATGGTCGTGCAGCTGTAATCCTGCCGGACGGATTCCTGTTTGGTACGGACAATACGAAGGTGGCGATTAAGAAGAAACTCATGAGCGAGTTCAACCTGCATACGATTATCCGTATGCCAAGTAGCGTGTTCTCGCCTTATACGTCCATCACTACAAATATCTTATTCTTTGAGCGTCAGGGAGAGACGAAAGAGGTCTGGTTTTACCGGATGGATATGCCAGACGGCTATAAGCACTTCTCCAAGACCAAGCCCATGAAGAGTGAGCACTTCAATTCCGTACGTGAGTGGTGGGATAACCGCGTGGAGATCAAGGATACGGATACCGATACGTATAAAGCGAAGTGCTATACGGCAAGTGAGATTGCAGATGGCAATTACAACCTTGACTTGTGTGGGTATCCACATGAGGAGGAAGAGATTCTGCCGCCTAAAGAGCTGATTCAACAATATCAGGAGAAACGCGCCAGCCTGAACGCAGACATCGACAGGATCCTTGCCAAGATCACCGGCATCCTTGGAATAGAAGAGGATGGTGAGTGATATGATGACGGCGGAACAATTGAAGGCTTCGTTGTATCAGCAATTGTTCTCAGGAAGATTGACAAGGCGAGAAAAGAGCGATGGTACGGCAAAAGCACTTTTAAAACAGATTGAAAAAGTGAATCCCAATTATAAAAAAGCGGCGCGAATTATAAGGAAAGAGGACGGCAATTTTTATGAAGTGATAGGCACGAAAGAAACCTGCATCACTGACGAATTATTATTTGAAATTCCAGAAAGTTGGTCGTGGGTTCATTTGAATGAAGTTGCGATAAGTGGATTAGGAAAAACGCTCAACAAATCCAAAGACACTGGCGAAATCAAACCATATCTCTGCAGTATTAATGTCTACTGGGACGGAATCCATTTAGAAGAAATAAAAAGTGCGAAGTTTAGTGATAGTGATATTGAAAAATACAGACTTCAAAAAGGCGACCTTCTAATCTGTGAAGGTGGAGATGCTGGGCGAACAGCAATCTGGGATCGGGAAGAAGAAATGTACTATCAAAATGCTCTTCATAGAGTGCGGTTCTTCGGAGGAGTTGATTCTTGTTATTTCCGAGCGCTTATAGAGTTCTATAAAGCGAGCGGAATAATTGATTCTTACTGCAAGGGTATGACAATTAAGCATCTTGTTCAGGGATCACTTAATGCCATGCGATTTCCGCTTCCACCCCTCGCGGAACAAAAACGCATTGTCGCAAAGATCGAGGAACTGATGCCCTTTGTAGATCAGTATGCTGCTGCCAGCACCAAGCTGATTACGCTCAATGCCACGTTCCCGGATCAGATGAAGAAGTCTATCCTTCAGGAAGCGGTACAGGGGATGCTCGTGCCACAGGATCCGAACGATGAACCGGCGAGTGTGCTGCTTAAGAAAATTGCGGAAGAGAAGAAGAGGCTCATTAAAGAAGGCAAGATAAAGAAGCAAAAAACGCTTCCGGAGATTTCTGAGGATGAGATGCCATTTGATATTCCGGAAAGCTGGGAGTGGGTTAGATTCACTGATATTGCTGAAACATGCCTTGGTAAGATGCTAGATAAAGAAAAGAATAAGGGAGTGTCTTATCCATACCTGAGAAATGTTAATGTACGATGGGGCGACTTTGACTTGTCAGATTTGCTAGAAATGAAATTTGACAATCATGGTGAAAGATTCTTAATCCGAAAAGGTGATATGGTTGTTTGCGAGGGCGGAGAACCCGGAAGATGCGCGGTTTGGACTTCAAATGATACAATTCGATTTCAGAAAGCCTTACATCGAATTCGTTTTATAGGTCATATAGTCGAGCCAATGTTTTATTATTATGTGCTACAGCTTTATGCCAATAATGGTTATTTACCACACTTCTTTACAGGTACAACCATTAAACATCTACCCGGCGATAAGCTGAACATGGTCGTAATCCCTTGTCCACCCTTGAATGAGCAGAGACGAATTGTACAAATGATCGAACGATGTTTGCCATCATTGAAGATGCTTCAAAAGTAGTAATTACACCCCGGATTACTACTACTTTTACTACTAAAGACTGCTGTGTTATGCCAAATTATGTCGATTTACGGCAAAATCTGTAACTGTGTCAAAATTGTTACAATGTCCCAAAAGCCGATAAAATAGGGCTTTTCCCGGCATAACACAGCACTTAGAAGAGGAAGAAAAATTGATAAAAATTCTATTCATTTGCCTCGGCAGTGCTACTATTTTAACATGGTGGGCTGAGAGCCAACCCATTCTTCAGAAAAAAAGCTATAATAGTTATATGCTTATTAACGAAGCTCTCCGAGATTAGGAATCGCCAAATACATAGTACCGAACTATAGAAAGGATAAGAAAATGAAAAAGTACATTGCATTTATACTTACTATGATTGCGGTTATTTCAATTGCTGGTTGCGGCAGCAGTACTAATGTAAGCAGTAGCCCCAATACAGAAAGTAGCATCAGTGAAGCCACAGAACCATCCGTCGCAGAACAGATGTATGAGAAATATGGGTCCATTATAACTAAGCTTGAAGGAGAAAACTATGATGGCGCAATCGAAGAGATAGAGGCTATGAAACCTGCGCCGGTTGTTCAGGAAGTGGATATTACACCAGATAATTTTTACGATTATTATGATATTATTTACAGGGAAAACGATATATCACGCGATTCAGATGGGAGAATAACAAGGATTTATAAATGGGATAATGAATTTTCTTTTGTATTAAAAGATGAGTATAAGCTTGATGAAAATGAAGATAATACAGTTTTGGTTGGAGTGACGGGTGATTATGCTTTAAAGAAAATCGAAGAAGTCGATTTTGAAACAGGGGAGATAACGCTAGGGGATGAAGTCTTTGATGAATATAAGGCTGAAATTGTTGAATCCAACAAGGAATGGGCAAATGCTGGAACAACTCTCCTGTCAGAAACATGCGAAGGAACAGATGTAATACAATGCAATCCATCCGTGTTAGTTATCGAAAGATGGAATAACGAAGGATATGGATGGATATCTAATTTAGATATTTCGCCGACTGATTATGAAGGGTATGTATTTGCACCTGTTAATATTGAGATTTCCAGAGCAGAGGGGACTCTGCATATAGTTAATGAATAACAAGATAAAGACAGTTAACGGCCCTGGAGGAGTGGATCTTCCAGGGCTTTTTCTATGAAAGGACGGAAGTTATGTTTGAAAAAGTGAATCCCTCGCATCCGGATAAGCTGTGCGACCGCATTGCCGGAGCAATCGTGGACATTGCATATGGACTGGTTCCTGATCCCTGTATCGCGGTGGAAGTCCTTCTGGGCCATGGCATATGCCATATTATCGTGGAGACAGATATTTCCCTGCCCCAGTATGCGATCGTAGCCGCCGCGGAACGGATCGCCGGGAAGGTCGCCGTGGACTATGTCGAGGTGGCGCAGGACCGCCATCCGGCCAGGAACTAGGAGAGTGGTTTCCGGTGTGGTGACAACGGCATCTTCAAAGGCGTGCCCGTCACAACAGAGCAAAAGGCCCTTACCCGGATCGCCAGGGACCTTTATGAGAAGTATGGCTGCGACGGGAAATACATCCTGGACGTTGACCGCCTGATCATCTGTCAGAGCAATGCGCCAACGGAAGAGCTGCTTGAGGCTTATCCTTGTGCAGAGGTCAAACCGGTGGGCGATTGGACTGGCGGTACTGATGTTGATACTGGAGCTACCAATCGGAAGCTGGGCAGCGACATGGCGGACAGCGTCACAGGAGGCGGCCTGCATGGTAAGGACTTGTCCAAGGCAGATGTGTCTGTCAACATTTGGGCATGGCTCAGGGCCCAGGAGACCGGTGAGGTGGTAGAGGTGTGCTGCGCCATCGGGGACGACCACATCGGCAGAGTTCCCTATAGCGAGATCGTTGAGACGGCACGAGAGTACATCAACGGCCTCGGTGGATTTGAGAAGTTCGCAGAGTGGGGCCTTGTACGCTGATGGTTATGAAAGAAGAGGAGAAGCTGTTGGAAAACGGATACGAAGGCGTCAAGTTCCTGACGGACTTCTCCTATGACTCGGCATTAATCGGTGTGTCCCACGACGACAGAGCCGTCTACGATTACGATCGGATGGTGGAGTGGCTTATGGAGGACCAGGGCTTTACCGAGGAGGAAGCAGAGGAGTGGATTGATTATAATACGATTCGTGCCCTGCCGTACATGGGAGAGGATGGACCGATTTTCTTGCATCGCTTTCTGGAGGAATGAGCCTATCGCCCAGATATCCTGAATCTATCGTCCGGATATCAAGTGTCTATTGGCCGGATATCCTGAATCTATCGTCCGGATATCCTGAATCTATCGTCCGGATATCCTGAATCTATCAGCCGGATATTCTGATGCTAAGAGCCGAATATCTTGGCACTAAAGACCGGCTATCATTTGCGGAGGGAGAAGTGAGCCATGCCTACAAAGCCAAAGGTCCCCTGCAAGCATCCGGGTTGTCCGGAGCTTGTGGAACCTGCGACCAAGTACTGTGAGAAGCACGAGTCGATGCATCCTGAGGAAGTGCGGTCAGCAGCCAGCCGTGGCTATGGGCCTGCATGGCGCAAGGCCAGTAAGGCATTCCTTCAGGCTCACCCGCTGTGTGAGGAGTGCCGTAAGCAGGGCAAGTTCGTGAAGGCGACAGTGGTGGACCACATCGTACCGCATCGAGGTGACGAGGAGCTCTTCTGGGACCGGAGCAATTGGCGCCCACTATGCAAGTGGTGCCATGACCGGAAGACAAAGAAAGAAGACCAGATGCCTCTTTATTATTACCGATAATTGGGAAATAGTGTTGATAATAATAGATAATAAGGATATAATGACAATATATTTCTGAAATTTCCCTTGCCTTTTCTGTGTGGGATGTTTTAAAAATTTTTAAATGATAAAGAAAGACTATGACTCAACTAATAGAAGGAGAAGATATGTCTGGTTCCAAAAAGGGTAAAGTGATTAAGATATTTTTCATACTGGCTGCTATAGTAATCACTGTAGTGATTATTTATATTAATACTCCTACTAAACTTGAGCGGCTGAAAGAAAAATATAGTGGTGGTTATATGTTGCGAGCACAGGTTCAACAATCCGGTGGAGGACCACTTGAGTTTCGTTATGGTGTTGAAATCTATGATACCTATGTGCGAGTGATGATGGCAAGAGAATATGATAATCCGGGAGATTACTCAAGAACATTCGAAGGCTATGTAATTTATAAAGAAGACGAATCGATTGAATTGGTTTTTGAGGATTCTGCGTTATCTTTGGTTAGTCCTTTGCAGGCATCCTTCGTGAAATTTCCAGGAGAGAAATATACCTACTTAAAGATAACATCAGAATATGCAGAATGGCCAGACAGCTATTTTCATCCGTGTGGTGATTCTGTGGGCGGTTTTTTGATGTTTCAACCCGGTCTTGGGCCATATACAACCGATGAAACCTATGATGGGCCTAGGGTAGACTTGTTACTATACTATTGGGAAGAAGAATTGGGTTATTAATCATGGTTGTTAGGGAATAGGAGGCAAAACAAAGATGAGCTTTATTAAAGTAATAGACCAACTTGGACAAAAGTCCCCTTGTGTGATTAATACTGATATGATAATTAAAATTGAAAGCGCATATGCATTAAGAAAAGATAGGTACAAAGTTTGTCTTATGGGTGACAGATCTGTGGAAGTGGATGAGGAAGATTTAAAAAAAATATCGAATTAAATCGGTGCTTGGCTATAACATTTCCCTCCCCGAGGCCGGGTCACTTCTCTACGCTGAAGTCCCCAGGGACCGCCGCCCCCTCACGTGTGAAAATCCGCGAAATTGCATAGGGGGGTCTCGGAGCCCAGGCGTGTCCGCGAAATAGAGTCCGCGAAA
>OCTX011761708.1_pt1 | contig 10634 bp, 7 predicted proteins | sample 1539691 | NCBI WGS metagenome assembly OCTX01 (sample SAMN02144231, study PRJEB22623) | gut metagenome | biome: sheep rumen | host: Ovis aries | place: New Zealand | reverse complement strand
GGGTGTGTTCGGATTCAAGCCACTGCCTATGTTTGCTGTGGAAAAAGAGCAGGAGAGAAGAGCGGTTAATGTGGATTTTGAATTGAAAAATTAGAACATACCTTAAAGGAGTCAATAGTTAAGAGATAAACGATTGAAGAATTAATAGAATTTGAATATATCGTATGAAAATGAGTAGATTTCTATGGTTACTGATAGGTTTGCTGTGCAGTGTAGTGGCCAAAGCAGACCGCAAAGGATTTCATTATGAGAATTTCCATGTGGAGGCAGTGGTGCATCAAGACAATGTGTGGGAGATAACAGAGACGATTGATGTCTTTTTCGATGAGCCTCGTCACGGCATCTACCGCTATGTCCCGTTGAGGTTCTCGTTGGAACATGATGTGTCGCAAGATGAAGGGATGCATCAGCAAGTGATACAGGGGCAAGTGGTGCAGGATTGGCGAACGTTCAAATACAAAAGCGAAGTGGATGATGTAGAGGTGGAAGGAGGAGAGTTCACCACTGAAGATAGCGATGATGACAATTTTGTCGTTCGCATTGGGGATGCCGACAGCGAGGTGTTGGGAAAACACAGGTATGTTATAAAGTATAAATATGTGTATCGCGAGGACCGTCGTCCTAACTATGATTATCTGTTCCACACTATTTTGGGCACTGATTTTAACGAGGATATTGATCAATTCAGTTTCAGAATAGAATTTGAGAAATCATTACCTTCCGACATTCAAAAGCGTCTGGAGGTTTATAGCGGAGGGTATGGAAAGAAATCGACCAATGTGAAAGACTTGGTCATTAAAGCGAATCAGCATGTAATTGCTGGCAAAGCAAAAAACATCCTTCCTCACCACGGCATCACTCTCTACGCCAAACTGCCAGAAGGGTATTACGAAGGAGTGAAGAGCGTGAACTATCTATGGCACTACATGGCACTTTTCATCACCCTCATGCTCATTCTTGCAATAAGTTTTTATTTGCTGAAGACAAAACGGAAAAAGCCAGTGAAAGTGATTGAGTTCTACCCTCCTGAGGGCATCAGCAGTGCCGAGGTGGGCACCATTATTGACGGCAGCGTAGATACCATCGACATTGCATCCTTGATTCCTTGGTTAGCTGGCAAGGGTTACCTCACCATTGAAGAAAAAGATGAGGGGGGATTATTTAAGATGCCTGAGGCCATCTTGACGAAGGTGAAAGATTTACCCCAAGGTGCGCCAACTTATCAGAAGAAGATGATGAGCCTGCTGTTCGGAAGCAAGGGAACTACAACGAATCTGAAAGATTTGGGTGAAAAGCCTTCACAAGTGGAAACATTGAAGAAATCCTTGAAAAACTCATTCAAGGGAGAAAAGAAACTGTCATATTTTCATAAGATGGGTATTGGGCTTTACGTGTTGCTCATTTGCTTCTCCACAGTAGTATTTGGTACAAATTCTGTGGATGAGACCTTCAACATCAACGAATGGATTGTTGCTGTTTTTGTGTGGAGCGTTCCTTTTTTCATCGGCGCATACGGAAGGCTATACGACAGTTCCAAGGATCTTTTCGGCAGTGTTTGGAAACGAATACTGGTGTTTGGCATCAAAATGGCGGTGATGGCACTGCTGTGTTATTTCTATTGCGACCAAATCATGGAGTATGGTGCCCCAATGCCTACTTGGCTGGTCATTTCCTTGTTTGCGATTTGCTTTTTGCTTGGCGAATTGATAGGCCGGTTCAACATCGACACCGACTACCGTGTACAAATGATAGGACGCTTGTTGGGTTTTAAGGAATTCATCAAGACAGCCGAGAAAAATCGTCTTGAGTCATTGCAGCAAGAAGACCCCACGTACTTCTACAAGGTATTGCCATACGCCATGGTTTTTGGCCTGAGCAAGAAATGGGGAAAGCTGTTCAAGGACATCAAGGTGGAGCAGCCCGACTGGTACATCACCGCATCGCCTATCCTTGCCCACAACCTGACCACCCACATGGCCAGTAGCCTTTATTCTTCCACCAACCATGCCATCAGCATCGTGAGTCACGACAGTAGCAGCAGTGGTGGCGGCGGTGGACATAGTGGAGGCGGTTTCTCTGGAGGCGGAGGAGGTGGAGGAGGAGGCGGCAGCTGGTAACTCCTCTCCTGCGGTACATCTACAATAACGAAAGCTTTGGTGGAACTCAATGAAAGCTTTGGTGGAACCTAACGAAAGCTTTGGTGGAACCTAACGAAAGCTTTAGTGGAATCTAACGAAAGCTTTGGTGAGACCTAACGAAAGCTTTAGTGGAACCTAACGAAAGCTTTAGTGGAACCTAAACACGTTTGAATTGTTTATCAGAGTTGCTTTAGCGATGAAGGGACTATGTCGGAACTTGAATAATAAATTGTCGAACTTGAATGAATTTATTGATTGACATCGGAAACACTTCAGCCAAACTGGCTGTGGCAGACATGCCGTCTGCACCCATTTTCACCATGGGTGTAGGCATTGTGCATTTTGAGAGGCGCCATGAACCTTGGGCCGACACTTTCGCCCGCTTGACAAACGCTTTCCCCATTGATTCGGTTCGCATATCAACTGTGGCGGGAGAAGACAACGCTTTGAAAGAGGCCCTTGGAGCATTGTCTATCCCCGTATATTGGTTGACAGCTTCAACTCCATGCCCCATCAAACCGATTGCTGAAGTGAACCCGGCCCTTGGTGCAGACCGCTGGGCTGCAGACATCGGGGCTTTGGCCCAGGATGCTGCCCACACCCTTCTGATTATAGATGCTGGCACGTGCATCACCTACGACGTGATTTCTCGCGATGGGCGTTTTCTGGGCGGGGCCATTTCCCCTGGCGTGCAACTGAGGCTGAAGGCCATGCACGAACACACAGCACTGCTTCCTCTGTTTGAAGCAGAAGAGGAAGCAGTGCTGTTGGGGTACGACACGCGCACATCCATGCTGTCATCGGCGGTCAATGGGTCACGCTTCGAAATAGAAGGCTACATCCGTCATTTCTTCCAAGAGTACCCCGACCTGCATGTCTTTATTACAGGGGGTAACAGCTTCCATTTCTCCAGCGACATTCTCTGCCCCGTCACTCATGACCCCTATTTGGTGTTTCGCGGGCTTAATGCCCTGTAGAAGTTACTCAATGACGATGCGCTCAATGACGATGCCTGGGTCAAGCGGACTGAGTGTAAGGGTGTGCTTACCTGGTGTGAGTGAAGGTAACGACACGCGTTGCTGATTCATGCGAGTGGTTTCCCATTCAAAATTTTGATCATGTGACATCTGCACCACATAGCGGCTGGCTTCATTCACATTCAGTGTGGTGATGGACTGGCCGTCCATGGCAATGGAAAGTCGCTGCCCACGACCATCGTTGAATGGGAAGTTAGTGGCAAGGATAATAGTGGCTGTCGCCTTGTCCTTGGATTGCGCCACATTGAACTCATACGTGATAGAAGCTCCTTCGGTGCTCTTGGTGTAGGGGTATAGGATGACCGCCCCTTTCCATATACCAAGATCGGGAACAACTTGCCAACGAGCTTCCTTCGCGTCGGTCTTGGTGGTGAAGGCATCCGCTTCGAGGATAGACACTATGGGCTTAGGCTGGAACACCAGTTCGGCTCCCTCCACAGCTTCATCGGCATTCACACGCTTCACTTGAGGCATTGTATTGCGAGGCGGATTGTTCCAAGACCGATAGCCAATATGTATCTCATCCATCATGTGGTTCCATTTGCCTCCAGCTATCTTGTGGTTGTACTCATCGCAAAGTTCTGCATCGCGACGGAAACACAATTCCACCTTGTCAGCCCATTGATTGGCACGCAAATCGTTCTTAGAGGCATAGTAGCCATTCATGGCCACAGCGTAATACATATTATATAAATTGGCAAAAATGCGCACAGGATGATAAATCAGTTCGTTGTAAGTGGTGCGGTAAGGCACAGGCATGAGTTCACGCAAAATGGTGGCTTCGCGTTCCAATTGGTCATATTCATCCACACGCTCTTTCCATTCGCCTGAAAACAGGTTGAAGGTGCGGGCATCCAATTGTTCGGGAGTGCGGCGGTGCGCATACTTGCATTGCAAGTTTAAGATGCGAGCTGCTTCTTTTGCACATTTCTCGCCAAACTGTTGACGGCAAAAGGACTCCGTGTAGGCCATCAGGTTGGAGGCATTAAACTGTGAAGGGTTCCATGCCATCTTGAACCAGAAATCGATGGGAAACTCCATCGGCTTGAGGTCGCCCACGTTGAGAATCCAAAGTTTGTCAACACCGTAAGAATAGGTGAGCTGCAACTGCTCCCACATACGCTGAATCTGACTGACGTTCTGAAACTTGGAATTACGTGGAGCACCTACATAATCTACATGGTAGTACATGCCATAACCTCCAGGATGCCGCTTGGAAAAGGCACCCGTCCCCTTGCACCATTCCTGCTCAGGCAGCACCCGCACATTGCCCCAGTTGTCATCACAGAGCAAAAGAATTACATCGTCGGGCACGTTCATGCCTTTCTCGTAGTATTCTTGCACTTCCTTGTAGAGTGCCCACACTTGCGGCGTCTCTTTGGCTGGTTTGCCTGTTGCCTCCTCAATGATTTGACGCTGGTCGGCTACGATGCGCTCCAGCAATTCCACATCGGCATGGTCGCCCATGGCTTCATCTCCATCTCCACGCATGCCAATGGTTACCACGTCCTCAGTGTGTTTCATACGCTCCACTCCGCTCTTCCAGAACTGATCGAGTGTCTCCCTGTTGGTGTCGAAATTCCATGCTCCATGCGTCTTGTCACGTCTCCATTCCTGATGCGCCTTGGCCATAGGCTCATGGTGCGAAGTGCCCATGCAAATGCCCATGTCATCGGCAGTTTGCAGATTGAGAGGGTCGTCGGCATAGAAAGCCGAACCCCACATGGCTGGCCACATAAAGTTACCCTTCAAGCGGAGCACCAACTCAAACACACGAGCGTAGAACTCATGGTTATAGACACCACCGTAGTTGTCCTTCACCCATCCCGACAGGCAGGGAGCCTCGTCATTGAGGAAGATGCCACGATACTTCACAGCGGGTTCTCCATCGGTGAAAACCCCATGCTTGATGTAAATCGTTTCGTGCTGTTCCACGGGCACATCAGCCCAATCGTACCAAGGACTGACACCTAATTGTTGTGCGAGTTCATACACACCATAGATGGTTCCACGCTTGTCGCTGCCAGCAATTACCAGTTGCCCTTTCGTCATGGTGATGATAAACATTTCCTTCTTTCCTTTCAGCAGTCCACCATCAATCATCTTCTTCTTGGCCAGGCGGTCAATCGCGTCGCTCTTTCCCAAAGTGCCTATTACAATGGGAAAGTCCTGTCTGCCAGTCACCTTTTCCAGGTCTTTCTTCAGATTCTCTACGGCGATGCGCACTCCTTTCCAATCGTTAGGGTCGCAGCTGATGCTGCCCTTCATGTTGGTCAGGCACACAGCATCGGCTGAAGGTTGGAAACTCACAAACTGGTCAGCAGCCTTGCAGGGCAGAGACGAACAAATTGTCCATAAACACAAAAAAAGTAGCTTTTTCATACAGTCAAAAATCTATTTGGCTGCAAAGTTACCGCATTCTACGCAATCCTCCTTGTCCTCGCATTCCCATTATTTATATCTTCGTAACAAAAGGCCATCCCTTTGTTACATTCACTTGTGTCCATGTTACAAAATAAGGACGAATGCTGCATTTATATTTTTCATTCCTTCGTCTAAAAGGAATGCTTGGCTCAAGTGAAAACATGATGAGTTAAGGTATGTTCTTCAGACAAAGCACAAAATGATATATTTTGCGGAACTGAAAATCCATGAAGCGGCCTACCGCCGATTCAGTTTTATTCCAAAGGCTCTTTCATCCGACCTGTAAAAATAGTGCCAAAGTGAAGAGCAAACCCACGAAATAGCTGGTGGCATTGCACAGCAAACTAATGATGAAAGCCCGAGAAAAAGGTTTTTTATAGTGGAAGAATATCAATGTCTCAACCATTACCACCAGCACCTCGCCAACCAAAATGGTGAGCCAGCTATCGTCCACCCAAAACACAAAGAGGTTGAGCGGCACGTTGGTGAGCACATTCATACCAACCGATGCCAAGGCTGTTTTTTTGTCCCATTCTGTCAGTAGCCAAAGCATTGCCAACTCAATGAGAATGGTGAACAACAATGCACATAAGAGAGAGGAAACCATGCTTTTTATACTTTTTTACAGAAACACTGAGGCGAAAATTCTATCCTATGCCCAACAATGTAGCCAACAAGTACCCAGGAATGAGTGAAGCTGCTAACAGGCCAAAGGCCAGCCCTTCCTTCCCCTTCAGTAAGATGCTTGCCCAATAGAGCGTGATAGGCATTGTGCAGTTGATGGAAAACATTCCTAAAAGCACCAATGCAATGCCATTCCCCTTTAGGAGAAAGCAAGTCAATGCCGCAATTAGAAATAAAACGATTGCCTTGGAAATGCCTATCCAGTGGGCTATCCATCCACCCATCATCTTCCCTGACATACTCACGGCTCCTAACAGCAGCACAAGGAAAGGATTCTTGATTATATTCACCGTGAACCCCTCACTTGCCCATGAGCGAAAAGCGACAAGGAGCATGATTGCAGCTACCCAAAGGCTCACCATGTTGAAGTAGAAAGGGTGGGGGAGTTCTTCTTCTGGAGTATTGTTCCCATTGTCTAATCGGATACAGAAAACCGTCAACACACAAAAGCTTAGCAGCAATATAAAAAGAAACGGCCAGGAAAAGAGTAATGTCCCAACAGCCAAGCCGAAGGCACCTGTGGAAACAAAAGTTCCCATCGCCCGTATGTCATTGTTGGTCATCACTGCCACCTGCTTCCCGCCCCATACGTGAAAACACGAATTGCCCATACCTAATAAAAACGCATCGGCATAAAAGAGAAACAACGACACATTCCCTTCTTCGCCATACTTCACCGTGATGGCAGCCAAAACAACAGCCACTGTCAGCAGCACCATCGAAGCCAATAACACCCAATGGCGATGCCGCAATCGGTCGGTCCACCATCCCGTGAGCGGCTGGGTGGTGAATGCTAAAACATTATATAGGATGAACACCCTCACCACATCCATGTTACCAGCCCTTTCAGCCAACAGATAAAGGCTGCACAGGCACAATGCATCGACCAGAAAATGTTGCGCGGAACCGATGAGCACAGTCTTCTGTTTATCACAGCGATGCCGCTTTGGCTCCAGACTGTGTGAGTCTGCATTTATTATTCCAACCATCTCTATATATTATGTGCATTTTTGAATGGGGCAAAATTACAAAAAAAGACGGACACATTATTGCAATGTTCCAAAGAAATGGCAAAAAATAAGAAAGGAATGTAAAAAATGCTCCTTCAATCGGCTCTCTTTTGTTGTTTTTCCCTACATTTGCAAAAATATTCAAAACCTAACACCCCCAAAAACTTCATACACAAAGATGACATTTCCAATTCGCATGAAAAGAACATCCACTTTGATTTTATTGACTTTTTTCCTCTCTTTGCCACTAATGGGCGAAAATGACGAATCGAAAAATAGGACTACCCCATCCGACAAAGCGACGGGAGTTAGTGAGTTTGAACCCGACGGTACGTCAGGTTCAGGTTTCATCACCAGTCTGGTGAATAATAGTCTTGAAAATGCCATGCAGCAGATGCCCGTTCCTGACGGCCGTCCGCAGTATGGAAGGAAGCTCTCCGACTATGCCTCGGCTCCTAAATTTGGTGGCTACTTCATCGGCAAATACACTTATACTGACCAAGACGGTGCACACGGAGCGGGCGGCTTCAGCCAACGTTTCATCCGTGCATACGTGGATGGCACCATCTTGGGTGACTTCAAATACCGCATTCAGGCACAAATAAACAACTCTTCTTTCCATATGAAAGACTATTTCGTGGAGTGGCAGCATTGGAAAGAACTGGCAGTGAAAGTAGGTCAGTATAAGCGAGCCTTCCTTTTTGAGAATCCCATCAACCCATTAGATGTGGGTAGTGGCGACTATTCGCAGATAGCCCGCAACATCAGTGGCATAGGCGACAGCGACAAGGGTGTGGCAAACGGCGGACGTGACCAGGGCTTGCAAGTGCAAGGCGATCTGTTCCCTTCGAAGAAAGACGGTCACCGCTTTCTTCACTATCAGTTGCAAGTGATGAATGGACAGGGCATCAACAGTTCTGATGCCAACGGACACAAGGACTTCATCGGCTCGTTGCAGGTGCAACCAGTGAAAGGTCTTTTCTTCGGTCTTTTTGGCTGGACGGGCGATTACGTGAAAGATGGAGATCCCATCGACCGCAACCGTTGGGCTGCAGCGGTGAAGTATGAACATAACGACTGGACGGTGCGTGCAGAGTATGCCCATGCCCAAGGTCTGCTTGCCAACTATGCTGGCGAAGGCAAGGCCGACGGTTGGTACGCCACAGTGGGAGTGCCTTGTACCCCTTGGCTCAAAGTGTATGGGAAATACGATGCCTATCGCAGTGCCAAGACTTGGGAGTCGATGAGGACTATCTACAGCATCATCCCCAACATTCAACTGCACAAGAACTTCCTCGTACAGTTGCAGTACAACCACGTGCACGATCGCAGCCTCCAGCACAAGGACTACAATGAGCTTTGGGCAGAAATCTATGTGAGGTTCTGACCCCCAGAGTCATAAAGAACAACAAAGACTCCATACGCAGTGTCTTGTTGAACTGAAAAAGAAGAGGAGGAAGCTTCATAACTTTCTCCTCTTCTTTAGCTTTTTCAACTCCTTCAGAGCATGCTTGCCCGCCTTCTCGCCAAGTGCAATCATTTCGGCAATGCGTTGAGGCTTAAAATCGTGAGCACCATATCCTTGTAAATCGGGATTGATGTAAACATCGGCATCCAGACGGTTCTGATGGTATTTTCTCAAGTCTGGACGGAAAATAGAGGGTCGCTCCCCTTCATGCTTGTTAACTGTCAAATCGACGGCAATCACGATGTCTGCTCCCATGTTACGTGCTACATCCACTGGCAGGTTGTTCAGCACTCCTCCATCCACAAGACGCATGTTGCCCATCCGCACAGGTTTAAATATTAGAGGAATGGCCATGCTGGCTCGCATGGCCTGGGCCAAGTCTCCTTCTGTCAGAACCACCTCCTGCATCCGTCTGATATCGACCGCCACGCAACGAAAAGGAATGGGCAGGGAATCGAACTTCGTTTCGTTCAAATTCCCCGTCAAGTTGCGCAATGCCCTCACAATGCTGTCGCCCATCAAAGAGCCAGCAAACATGTCCATCCATTCTTGGGTACGGAACAAGGAATCGAGTTGCTCACTCCGGTAGCCCAACGAATACATGCCCCCCACAATGGAGCCGATGCTGGTGCCCACCACCATGTCGATGGGCACTCCCGACTGCTCCACATATTTCAACACCCCCACAGTGGCAGCCCCCTTGGCACCTCCACCACCTAACACCAAAGCCACCTTGGGGCGCTCCTGTGCTCCCAAGGGACAGAGGATAAGGGAGAAGATGAGTATGAAAATACTTCTAAACATCATGCTTTCATTCGACGATTTTTCAATCCTCCTATTTCCAATCCTTTAATTTTAACTCTGGCAGCTAAAGGCTCTTTTATATTTTACCTTTCTACCGCACTTCTATTTGGAACTGAGGCACTGGCACACCCTCCTTGTTGTAGAGCGAAGGCTGTGGGTAGTCATCCCATCCATAACGAACGGAGGTGACAGTCGCATTTGCTGGCAGTGTTACACGCACCGTCTTGTTATCCACTACAGTGGCGTCAGCCCATTGGTACTTGCCGTCTATACGGATGGCGAAATCCTTCAACTTCCCACCTTTGGCTGTCAGTCCCGAACCCACTTCAGCGAAGGTGATCAGCACCGCCCCGTCCGCCATGTGTGCCGAAACAGGCTTGGGTACATCGCACTCTATGCTTCTGTCGCCATAGGCCAGCTTGCGCATCTGTCGGGCTGCACGCTCGCCTGCCGTCTTCTTGTCCTGCGGATGGATGTCGTTGTATTCGCCCGTGTCGAACGTGGGGGCAAGGGATGCGCCCTTGATTTGCTGAGCCGCCACATACTGCTCCTGGCGAATCTTTGTCCAACTGCTTTCGAAGGGCTGGTCATGCTTCTGCATATAGCCGGGTAACTGCATGATGACCACAGGAAATTGACTGTTGAACTGCTTGCGCCATGATGCCACCATCGCTTCCAACAGGTTGGCATAGCCGTCGGGATGGGAGAGGTTCGACTCGCCTTGATACCAAAGCATGCCCTTTACGGGGAAATCCTGCAAGGGGGCAATCATGGCATTGTAGAGTCCAGTGGGTGTATCGACAAAATAAGTGCTGCCAGGCTTGCGTGGCATGGTGCAACCCACAGCCATTTGCAATTCTGGCTGGATGGGGAACACTCGCTCGCCCACCTCTAATTGATAGAGCTTTCCTTTTGTGAAGTTGCCCAAGTCACTCTGCGACATGAGGTGCACCACGATGTCGTTCTTTCCAGCCTTCAGTATGCCTTCTTTCACGGTATAGACTCGTGGGGGGTATTCGTAGGTGGTGTTGCCCACATACTGTCCATTCACAAAGATGGTGTCAGCATC
>OCTX012262713.1_pt1 | contig 10636 bp, 7 predicted proteins | sample 1539691 | NCBI WGS metagenome assembly OCTX01 (sample SAMN02144231, study PRJEB22623) | gut metagenome | biome: sheep rumen | host: Ovis aries | place: New Zealand | reverse complement strand
GCGAAAGCGAGTGCAAAGGTACGCAAAATATCAATACCATCCAAACATTTAAGCAAAAAAGTTTCGAAAAACATGAAAGTTTTCGGGATTGATTACAATTGCAGCCTATACCATAAATATAATTAATAAGAACTATTCGTAAATCTCATCAATCTCATTGACGTCAGACTCAAGAGCATCACCTACGAAAGAACATGGATCATAGCCATCTGGCACGTCAAAAATCGCATTTTCATTGTAGCCAAGTTGTTTATCAGCATATACTTTCTGCATATACAAGCCGAAGATAGGCAATGCCATAGCTGCTCCTTGTCCCATTGTCATCGTATCGAAATGAATATCACGATCATCTCCACCTACCCAACAAGCATTGACAAGCGTTGGCGTAATGCCCATAAACCAAGCATCGCTATTGTTATTGGTAGTACCGGTCTTACCACCGATCTCACCTTTAAGATTATAAATCCGTCGTAAACGACTAGCTGTACCACCATCAACAACGCTCTTCAGCATATAAAGCATTTTATGGGCACTCTCCTCGCTGATTACTTCATTCATACGCGGCTGGAACTGAGCTATCACATTACCGTCACAATCTTCTATCTTCGTAACGAACATCAAAGACGCACGAATGCCATGATTAACAAAAGCCGTATATGCACTTGCCATCTCTCCGACACTAATATCACACGGGCCCAAACATAGTGACATAGACGGATGAATCTCAGGATTCCTAATACCATACTCACGGAGCAGATCGACAAAAGCCTGCGGGTTAAGCCTACTCATCAGATAGGCAGAAATCCAGTTATTGGATTGTTGAAGTCCCCACTTCAAAGTAACCATTTCTCCATAGCGCGCTCTACTGCCATTACGAGGAGTCCACGGTCTACCTGCTACCATGTAGGTCTGTTGCACATTCGGTGCGACATCACAAGGTGAGAAACCATTCTCCATAGCAAGCGAATAAAGAAACGGTTTAATCGTAGAACCAACCTGACGACGCCCATCCATCACCATATCGTAAGCAAAATACTCATAGTTGAGACCACCAACATATGCCTTCACATGACCATTCTGTGGACAAACACTCACAAAACCGGAACGAAGGAAAGATTTGTAATATTTTATCGAGTCCAATGGAGTCATTGTCGTATCCACAGACCCATGATACGTAAACACTGACATTCTGACTGGCGTACGGAATGACTTCTGCACCTCTTCTTCCGACGCCCCATTCTCACGCAACACTCTATATCGTTCACTTTGCCGGATGTTACGGTTAAGAATCTGACGTACCTGATCCTTTGATAGGTTTGACGAATAAGGAGCATTTGCCTTCTTTTGATTCTCTTTCAGGAATGCCGGCTGCAAATACTTAGCAACATGCTGGTAAACTGCCTGTTCTGCATACGTCTGCATTTTTGAATCAATTGTCGTATAGACTTTCAGACCATCCGTATAGATGCTGTAGTTCTCACCATTACGCTTCTTGTTTTTGTTGCACCAACCATACAAAGGATCTGATTCCCAGTTAATTGAATCATTGTAGAACTTCACCATATTCCAAGATGGATAAAGTGCACGCTCTGGTTTCTTAGCCATCAAATACCGACGAAGGAACTCACGCAGATAAACAGCAATACCATCTTTATGATCAGCCACATGGAACTTCAGGGCAATTGGTTCTGCACTATATTTCTCATATTCTGCATCAGTCAAGAACTTCGCCTTCCGCATCTGAGCCAAGACAACATTCCGCCGTTCCTTGCCACGCTCTGGACTACGAACCGGATTATAATAAGAAGGATTTTTGCAAAGACCAATCAAGGTTGCAGCCTCTGTCACAGAAAGGTCTTTAGGCTCTTTGCTGAAATATACATTGGATGCGGTCTTTATACCAACTGCATTATGAAGAAAGTCAAAATAATTCAGATACATCGTGATAATCTCGTCCTTGGTATAATTACGCTCAAGATTAACTGCAATCACCCACTCTATCGGCTTCTGAAGCACACGTTCCAAAGTTGATTTTGCATGTTCGGAATAGAGCTGTTTCGCAAGCTGCTGAGTAATTGTCGAGCCACCTCCAGCGCTTTTCTGACCAAGAAGACCACGTTTAATAATAGCACGTCCCAAAGCATAAAAATCAATACCAGAGTGCTGATAGAAACGTGCATCTTCGGTAGCAACGAGAGCCTTGACAAGCCAAGGCGACAATTTTGTGTAGTCTACCAATACACGGTTCTCACGATTATAGTTCCATGTACCGATAATTTTCCCGTCTGCAGAATATATCTGAGTTGCATATCGACTGATTGGGTTCTGCAAATCTTCAATCGGCGGCATATAACCAATCCAGCCTTTATCAATAGCATAAAAGGCGACAGCACACGAAATAACAGTTACAAACAACAAAGTCCACAAGAAATAGACAAATAGCTTTCTCATACGCTCGATTTCCTTACTTTTTTAAGTATCTTGGTGCAAAATTACGATTTTCTTTCAAAATATCGCACGGAAATCAGAAATAATGTGTAATTTTGTGCCAACAAAATAAAAAGATTGGATGGAAAAGCATAATTTTGTGACAATTGCCGACCTAACACGGGAGAAAATCCTGTACATGATTGAGATGGCAGAAGAGTTTGAAAAGCATCCTAACCGGGAGTTGCTTAGGGGTAAAGTAGTGGCGACCCTGTTCTTTGAGCCATCAACACGAACCCGTCTTAGTTTCGAGACTGCCGCCAACCGCCTTGGAGCCCGCGTTATTGGCTTCGCAGATCCAAAGATCACTAGTGGTACAAAGGGCGAGACCTTAAAAGATACCATTTTAATGGTATCAAACTATGCAGACGTTATCGTAATGCGACACTATATTGAAGGTGCTGCCGTCTATGCCTCTGAAGTAGCCCCAATCCCTATTGTAAATGCAGGTGACGGTGCCCACCAGCACCCTTCACAATGCATGCTTGACCTTTATTCAATTTATAAAACTCAAGGTACGCTGGAAAACCTTAATATATATATGGTTGGCGACCTGAAATACGGGCGCACGGTGCACTCTCTGTTAATGGCGATGCGCCATTTCAACCCAACCTTTCACTTTGTGGCTCCAAAGGAATTGGCTATGCCCAATGAATACAAGCTATACTGCAAGGAACACGGCATCAAATACCAAGAACATACAGCATTCAATGACAAGGTAATCGCAGATGCCGATATCCTTTATATGACGCGCGTACAAAAAGAGCGCTTCTCCGACCTAATGGAATATGAGCGAGTGAAAAATGTGTATGTGCTTAACAACGAGATGCTTAAAAATGCTAAGCCAAACATGAAGATACTGCATCCCCTACCCCGTGTAAACGAGATTGCCTATGAGGTTGATGACAATCCTCATGCCTATTATATTCAGCAGGCTGGCAATGGACTTTTCGCACGCGAGGCCATTTTCTGTGATGTACTAGGAATCTCCTTGGATGAAGTTAAAAACGACAAAACGATTATACGATGAATAAGAATGAGATGCTAGTAGCCGCCATCGAGAACGGCACCGTAATCGACCATATCCCGTCGGAAAAGACATACCAGGTGGCACAGTTGTTAGGACTTCAAGACCTTTCCACTCCCGTAACTATCGGCTACAACCTGTTATCAAAGAAACTCGGAAAGAAAGGCATCATCAAAGTTGCAGACAAATTCTTCACCGATGAAGAAATTTCTCGTCTTTCAGTAGTGGCGCCCAATATCGTCCTTAACATTATCCGCGACTACGAAGTGGTGGAAAAGAAAACTGTAGTAACACCTGCAGAGATTAAAGGTATTGTAAAATGCAACAATCCGAAATGCATTACTAACAATGAGCCCATGACCACTTATTTCCATGTGGCAGACGGTATTCTTACCTGTCACTATTGTGAAAAAGAGCAGGACATCAACAAGGTAGAACTGGTATAAATAATAAATAGGTAAAAAGATAAATAATAGAAATGAAACAGGAAATACCCGTACTGCTGCTGACTGGCTATCTTGGCAGTGGCAAGACGACCCTCCTAAACAGAATACTGAACAACAAGAAGGGTATCAAGTTTGCAGTGATTGTAAATGATATCGGTGAAGTGAACATCGATGCTGCCCTCATTCAGCAAGGTGGTATTGTCAATCAGAAAGACGACAGTCTAGTCGCCTTACAGAATGGTTGTATCTGTTGTACACTTAAAATGGATCTTGTACAACAGCTGCAAGACCTGATAGAGTTGCAGCGTTTCGACTATATTGTAATTGAAGCAAGTGGTATCTGTGAGCCAGCTCCTATTGCCCAAACCATCTGCTCTATTCCACAAATGGCTCCACAGGTAACAGAAAAAGGTTATCCACGACTTGACTGTATTGTTACCGTAGTAGATGCCCTCCGCATGAGAGATGAGTTCGGCAGTGGTCTCGACCTTACACGTCAGAATATCGACGAGGAGGATATTGAAAACCTAGTCATCCAACAGATTGAATTCTGCAATATTGTACTGTTGAACAAAGCATCTGAAGTTACTCCAGACGAACTTGGACGTATTCGTCAGATTGTTCGTACCTTACAGCCGAAAGCTGCTATTATCGACACAAATTTCGGCGATGTTGAACTTGACAAGATCATCAATACAGGACTTTTTGATTTTGACAGCGTTGCCACCTCTGCTACCTGGATTCAGGAAGTGGAGAAACACCACGATGAAGATGACGATGAAGAAGAAGAAGAACACGAACATCATCATCATGATCATGAACACGGACATGAACACGAACATCACCATCACCACCATGATGAAGGAGAAGCCGAAGAGTACGGCATTGGCACATATGTCTATTACGCCCGTCGTCCTTTTGAATTAGGGCTCTTCGATGAGTTTGTTGCGCGCAAATGGCCTAAGGGAATTATCCGTGCTAAGGGCATCTGTTACTTCCGCGATGAACAAGAAACCTGCTACGTATTTGAGCAGGCAGGAAAGCAAGTTAGTATCCGTAATGCAGGTCAGTGGTATGCAACGATGCCCAAAGCAGAGTTGGAGCAATTCATGGAAGAAAATCCAGGACTGCGTCGCGACTGGGACGAGCAATATGGCGACCGCATGCAGAAACTGGTATTTATAGGCCAGCATCTTGACAAAGAACTGATAGCCAAGGAGCTTAACGCCTGCTTAGTATAACAGAATGAGTATTAACACCCAATAAACAAAGACAATGAACAGAGACAACACAATCTTCGAGTTGATTGAAAAAGAGCATCAGCGCCAGTTAAAAGGTATTGAGCTGATTGCCAGTGAGAACTTCGTTAGCGACCAGGTGATGGAAGCCATGGGCAGCTACCTGACAAACAAGTATGCCGAGGGTTATCCTGGCCATCGTTACTATGGCGGCTGTCAAGTCGTTGACGAGGTGGAGCAACTTGCCATTGATCGTGTGTGCAAACTCTTTGGTGCAGAGTACGCCAATGTGCAGCCACACTCTGGTGCTCAGGCCAACGCTGCCGTACTTCTGGCAGTATTGAAACCTGGTGACACTTTCATGGGACTGAATCTTGACCACGGTGGGCATCTCTCACACGGTTCACACGTAAACACCTCTGGTATTATCTACAACCCTATCGGCTATAACCTGAACAAAGAGACTGGCCGTGTGGACTATGATGAGATGGAGCAACTTGCACTTCAACACAAGCCCAAGTTGATTATTGGCGGTGGCTCTGCCTACAGCCGTGAGTGGGATTATAAGCGTATGCGCGAGATTGCTGACAAAGTTGGTGCCCTGCTGATGATTGATATGGCGCACCCTGCAGGTCTGATTGCAGCCGGTCTGCTTGACAATCCAGTAAAATACGCACACATCGTAACCTCTACAACCCATAAGACACTCCGCGGTCCTCGCGGTGGTATCATCCTGATGGGTAAGGACTTCGAGAACCCCTGGGGACTCAAGACACCAAAAGGTGTTGTGAAGATGATGTCAACTCTGCTCAATTCAGCCGTATTCCCTGGACAGCAGGGTGGTCCGTTGGAGCATGTGATTGCAGCAAAGGCAGTAGCTTTCGGCGAGGCCCTTCAGCCTGAGTTCAAGGAGTGGGCTAAGCAGGTACAAAAGAATGCCAAGGTCTTAGCTGACGAGTTGATTAAGCGCGGCTTCACGATTGTGAGCGGCGGTACCGATAACCATTCTATGCTCGTTGACCTGCGTTCGAAATATCCCGATCTGACAGGTAAGGTGGCTGAGAATGCACTTGTTGCAGCCGACATCACCGTTAACAAGAATATGGTACCATTCGATTCTCGTTCGGCTTTCCAGACATCAGGTATCCGTCTGGGCACTCCCGCCATCACGACTCGTGGTGCTAAGGAAGATTTGATGGTACAGATTGCAGCCTGGATTGAGGAGGTACTCAATGATCCTGAAAATGAGCAAGTCATTGCCAGTGTCCGCCAGCGCGTAAACGAGAAGATGAAATCTTATCCTCTCTTCGCCTATTAAGCCATATAGAGGAGAATATAAAAGAGGGCAGCCTTCCGTGGTTGCCCTCTTTTAATATATCATCTTCTAGAGATTATCTCCTTCTGGTAGAAGCTCTGCGGGTAGATGCTTTTTTAGTCTCCGTTGATTCTGGATAGTAGAATTTAAACTTCTCACCTCCATAAGTATAATCCCAAACTACCTGATACTTGTGTGTATTCTCCTTGGGTTTCTTCTTTGTTTCTGAGTCATCTCTGGTACCAGCCCTAGAGCCATTTGAGGATTCGTCATTAGATTTCTCTTCTGTTGACTCTCCCTCTGAAGGTTTTCCTCCCTCTTCCGGATTATCCGGAATTTCCTCATACTCTATATCAATAGGAAAAGTATAAGTATAGGAACCTCCCTCTTTATTTAGAGTCCTATTAAGAGCCTTAGACTTTTTGTACTCACCATCACAATACAACGAGACTTCGTCCAACTGAATTGTATTGTCACTATTATTTGTGATAGTACAATCAAGAGATGTCATCACCTTCACGCCATCAACACTCTCATATCCAGGTTCATTACTTCCTACAAGATTATCCTTAAGATCTTTGGGTTCTTGAACAGATATAGCAATCTGATCAGTATGATTGCCATCTTTAGAAGTCACAGTAATAACGGCACCGCCTCCAGCTACAGCAGTCACCTTACCATTCTCATCGACCGTAGCGACGCTCTCATCAGATGAAGACCAAGTTAACTCCCATTTCTTCACATTGACAGGCGTGAGTGTCTTCGATTCACCCTTCATCAGTTCTACGCTGCTATCTTCGAAATAGAGATAATGTGTTTGAGTAATCGTAACATCTATCTCTTTATCGAAATAATTCGAGAAAGAGACTATCGTTACACGCTTTGTTTTTTTCTCCGTAAAAGGCGAAATAGTAAATGACTGAGTTTTTATTTCATCACTAACAGTTTTAACTGTCTGTTTTTTAACCCATGTATCTTCGGGCTCCACAAAGCAATCCCAGTCAGCATTACTCTTGACATTGACACTCACAATACCACCACGTTCGTCAATCTCATATTCTATTGGATCAATATCCATATAGTCCGTAAACTCCTGAGTAATCAGCACCCGGTCTTCGACCCCTGATTTTTCATCATAAATCCGGACTGAAGCATTACGATCCTTCTGAGATGTATTCTTGGCCACATCAAGTTCCACAGTTTTCTCTACCAATCCACGTGTCTGGCTACGTACGGTAATCCAATCTTTAGCCACCTCATCATAGGTAACAGCAACCTTATAGGACACATTAGTTAATAATTTAATTGACACCGTGCCACCATCAGTTTTCACTTTATAAGAATTCGTACCCGTCTGAATGGCATCGCATTGCCCCTGACTCACCGTAAAAGATCGTTTGCTCACTCCATCAACGATGTCGGAGATGGTTACTGTGGCTGTACGCGGATCAAACGTCTCATTTTCATCTACGATAACTGTCATTGTAGATTTTGCAAAATCAATAGAGGCCTTACACCAATCAGCATTAGAGGTAATCTTGTAACAAGAGAGGTCTTCGCCACGATACTCTTTCTCATAGCTACCACCATCAGAGTCAAACTTATAATTATTCTCATTGATTATCAGCTCCTTAATACGGCTTTGATAATCATCTTTACTGCATGACTGGACACTCATGCCAAGCACGGCAGCCAGCATACACATACCAATTAATTTAATAGTCTTCATTGTCGATATCTACTTAAATAACTATTCGCGGGTGCAAAGATACAAACTTTTTGGATATATTATAGCATTCCACCATGAAATTTAACTATTCTTTCATAGTTATTATAAGTGGAGTCTGCTTTGAACGAAGAAACCAAGCAATTCTTGCCTGCCACTCTTCTTCCGTCCTGACATCATATTTCGACCAGGCTGATCCGAAGTAATAAGTGTATTGTTCGCCATGATAGTCAGGGATGATTCCCAAAGCATGACCGTCTTGTTTTTGGGTTATTACCTGCCCATCAGGGAACAGGGCAGCCACAAAGAGCGGGGCATGATGCACGTTAGGCTGATCTGTAGGATCCGTATAAGCAACATAGTTACGACCCAGCACGACAGAAGACGTATCCTCGCGCTGAATGACAACACCCGAGCACAAAGATACAGGCTTGGTGATACCCTCATACCAGACTGTCATCTTATTGAAATTAGAACCTTTATCAAGTGTGATCAGCCGGCTCTCGCGGATCGTATCTCCACAGACGACACGAGGACTCTGACGGAGGCAAACTTCAAAGCGCAACGGACCTTTGGTCAGCACTTCAAAGCGCTCAAAACAGTAAGGCATAACTATACTGTCACCAACCATCAGAGCAGGCGCTCCGCAACCAAGCGTAGGTCCGACCTTATAGGGATCAAAGCCTTTGCCATGATCATGATGATAAGAGTTGAGACGATACAAAGAGTCACCACGATGACGATCGATACGACGCAGGGAGTCTACCTTTGGCATCATCACGACATCTTCGATATAATAACGATCGTTGACCACCAGATCTGGCGTATTCTTTGTCCACACATCAATTCCAAACGAGCGTTCACCTGTTCGCTCCAAGGCTGGACCATAGACACGATAGGCTCCACGATCATTCTCCCAGGCGAAATCATCCTTACGTTCAGGGTGGATGGTGCCATCACAAACCGTTGGGAACGACGGCGGGGTGCCTTTACGTACCACAAAGCGATTCACCCCACCTTTCCTCACATAGGCTCCGATGAGAAGCTTACCATCGTGAGTCCATTGGTAAGGCACATCAAGTCCTGCACCATCCAAAACGCGCAGACTGTCGCAGGTGGTTCCCAGACGCTGGCAAATCGTATCCAGCGGCAGTTCTATCACTTCCTCACGATACTCATCCGAAGGATTGCTCACTTCCACAATCAACCGTTCCACCACGCGCGGCTTTGGCTGACAGATCTTTTTACGGGTCTTGGCACCAGCAGTGGCGAATGCTGCCAGAAACACCAGCCAACAAACGATTCGGATAGGTTTCATTTCATAGCAGCGTTAAAGTGGTTAATGGCTTGACGGAAGAGATGGTTACGGGTATTCCCACCATATATACTGTGATTGCGATTAGTGTATACCAGTTGACGGAAGTCCTTATCAGCCTGCACCAAGGCCTCCACGTATTCAGCCGTATTCTGATAGTGCACGTTATCGTCGGCAAGTCCGTGACAAATCAACAAGGCACCATGAAGCTTTGAAGCACGGTAAATCGGATTAACTTCGTCATAGCCCTTCTTGTTCTCATTGGGAGTCCGCATATAGCGCTCCGTATAAATGGAATCATAGAAACGCCAGCATGTTGGAGGTGCGATAGCCACACCAGCACAGAACACCGGCCTGCCCTCAGACATTGACATCAGCGTGTTCCAACCACCGTATGACCAACCCCAGATGCCGATGCGATTCTTATCGACATACGTCTGCTGGCCTAGCCACAAAGCAGTCTCCACCTGATCGCGAGCCTCCAGTTCTCCAAGACGGAGATATGTGCATTTCTCGAAAGCAGCCCCACGACCACCTGTGCCGCGATTATCCACACAGACGCAGATATAACCCTGTTGACAAAGATACTGTTCCAAGACAGCCCCATTGCCTGCCATTCCTATCCCCCACTGATTGAGCACCTGCTGATTGCCTGGGCCACCATACTGATACATGATGACAGGATACTTCTTGGCGGGACTGAAGTCTGCTGGTTTCACCATCCAACCATTCAACTGCACGCCCTCCGAGGTCTGAATCGTAAAGAACTCCTTCGTGCCAAGCGTATAGGCAGACAGTTTATTCACCAATGACTGATTGTCGATGAGTGTCACGAGTTCCTTGCCGCTATTCTGACAAAGCGTGTATTGTGCAGGATGGTTCAAGTCACTCCAAGTGTTGATAAAGAACTTGAAGCCATGACTGAAGACAGCCCGATTCACACCAGCCTTCTTCGTAATCTTTTCTATCTTGCCATTGGCGTGTGCGACCATGACCTGCTGTTCCAGCGGACTATCCGGATTAGCGGCGAAGTATGTATCGCCCGTCTGCTCATCATAGCCATATACCTGCTTGACTACAAA
>OCTX012246501.1_pt1 | contig 10636 bp, 10 predicted proteins | sample 1539691 | NCBI WGS metagenome assembly OCTX01 (sample SAMN02144231, study PRJEB22623) | gut metagenome | biome: sheep rumen | host: Ovis aries | place: New Zealand | reverse complement strand
TTGCGGGAGCGCCAGAGCGCGGAGCAATGCGTGCTTTAATCATAAATGTTTGCGGGCACTCGCCCATGGCCACAAGTATGAATAAAGCAGTGAGCCGCTTTAATCATATGAAGTTTATGGCACAAAGCCATGGATTTGATAATATATGAGAAACGTAATGATAATCTGCAAAAATGGCGGACGTAAAGTTGTGCGCCGGAAAGAGAAGGGAGAAAGATGGCAGATCTGGAAAAGATTCTGAGGGAAGTCAGTTATCCGGGAAGAGGAATCACGATCGGAAGAAGTGCCGACGGAAAGAAGGCCGTGATCGCTTATTTCATTATGGGAAGAAGCTCCAACAGCCGCAACAGGGTTTTTGTGACAGAAGGGAACGGAATCCGCACGGAGGCCTTTGATCCTTCGAAGATGGAGGATCCCAGTCTGATCATCTATGCGCCGGTCCGGGTTCTCGGAAATAAGACGATCGTCACGAACGGCGACCAGACAGATACGATTTATGACGGGCTTGACAGGCAGATGACTTTTGAGCAGTCCCTGCGCACCCGTGAATTCGAGCCCGACGGTCCCAACTACACACCCAGGATTTCGGGCGTCCTCCATGTGGAGGCGGGAAGTTACAATTTCGCCATGTCCATCCTCAAATCGGACGACGGGGACCCGTCCTCCTGCCTGAGACAGACATTTGCCTATGAAAAACCCGCCGCGGGACAAGGCCGTTTCATTTCCACCTATCAGGGTGACGGAAATCCGCTTCCTTCGTTCAAGGGAGAACCCGTGAAGATCGATTTTGACGAATCCTTCACTGCGGACATCGACACATTCGCGGACCGGATCTGGAAAGCCCTCAATGAAGACAACAAGGTCTCTCTTTTCGTACGCTTCATCGATATCGAGACCGGTGAGTTTGAGAGCCGCATCATCAACAAAAACATGTAATTACCGAAATACTGAAAATGAAAAGAACTCCAGGACATCAGTCATAACGAAGTCGGAAAAGAAAGGAATTCAGATGAGCACAGAGAATATTGCTATCACAGAGCTTCCGCTTAAATACGGATGTAATCCCAACCAGAAACCTTCACGTGTATATATGGAAGACGGCAGCGCCCTGCCTGTCACAGTGCTGAACGGACGTCCCGGCTATATCAACCTGCTGGATGCTCTGAACGGCTGGCAGCTGGTGAAAGAGCTGAAGGCGGCTACAGGAAAGCCTGCCGCCACATCCTTCAAACATGTCTCCCCCGCCGGCGCGGCGATCGGCCTTCCCCTCTCCGAGGTTGAAAAGAAGATTTACTGGGTTGAGGACGCAGGGGAACTCACCCCTCTGGCCAGCGCCTATGCCCGTGCCCGCGGCGCAGACAGAATGTCCAGCTTCGGTGATTTCATTTCGCTGTCCGACAAGTGCGACGCCTGCACTGCAAACCTGATCAAGCCCGAGGTCTCCGACGGCATCATCGCTCCCGCTTATGACGACGACGCGCTCGAGATCCTCAAGAGCAAAAAGAAGGGCAACTACTGCATCCTGCAGATGGATCCGGATTATGTTCCCGCTCCGATCGAGAAGAAGCAGGTCTATGGGATCACCTTCGAACAGGGCCGCAATGAGCTCGTCGTAGACGATGCCCTCTTCTCCAATATCGTGACAAAGAACAAGGAGCTTCCGGCAGCAGCCCGCGATGATATGGCGATTGCCATGATCACCCTGAAATATACCCAGTCCAATTCTGTCTGCTATGTCAAGGGCGGACAGGCCATCGGTATCGGTGCCGGACAGCAGTCCCGTATCCACTGCACGCGCCTTGCCGGCCAGAAGGCTGACAACTGGTATCTGCGCCAGTGCCCCAAGGTACTGAATCTCCCCTTCAAAGAGGATGTGCGCCGCGCTGACCGCGACAACGCGATCGATCTCTATATGGGCGAGGAATACATGGATGTCCTTGATGACGGCAAGTGGCAGGCACTTTTCACCGAGAAGCCCGCTGTTCTGACCGCGGAAGAGAAGAAGGAATGGCTGGCAGGCAACACCGGTGTGACCCTCGGTTCCGACGCTTTCTTCCCCTTCGGAGACAACATTGAGCGCGCTTTCCGCAGCGGCGTGAAATATGTTGCCCAGCCCGGCGGCTCCATCCGCGACGACAACGTCATCGCGGCCTGTGATGCCCACGATATGGTCATGTGCTTCACCGGCATCCGCCTCTTCCATCATTGATCCTGCGGTATAGCTTCTGAGGAGATTTTGTATGCGCATAGGAACCGGATACGATGTCCATAAACTGGTCGAGGGGAGGAAACTGATCCTCGGCGGGGTGGAAATCCCTTATGAAAAAGGCCTTCTGGGCCATTCGGATGCGGACGTCCTGGTACACGCCATCATGGACGCTCTGCTGGGCGCCGCGGCGCTGGGCGACATCGGCCTGCATTTTCCTGACAATGATCCCGCGTACAAGGGCGCGGATTCACTTGAACTCGCCCGCAGAGTCTCCGGAATCCTGGCGGAAAACGGTTACCTCATTGAAAATGTCGATTCAACCGTAATCGCCCAGGCTCCCAGGCTCAGGCCCTTTATCGATCAGATGCGCGCCAATATCGCTGATGCCCTGGATATAGACGTCAGTCAGGTCAGCGTCAAGGCGACCACCGAGGAGCATCTGGGCTTTACCGGACGGGGAGAAGGCATCTCCGCCCAGGCGTCGGCCCTGATCACATCGCCCCGGGATCTGACAGCCAGGCAAGTTGTCCCGGCAGGTGAGAATCTTCAGGCGGACGGATGTGCGGCCTGCCCCATGCGCCGCAGTTCTGTGACCGCAGAACCGTAATGAAAGCAATTGAATATTGTTTAATTTTAATCAGATTAAGTAACAAAAGGTAAAGAGGGACTGTAAATGATCAGAATTTACAACACAATGTCGAAACGAAAAGAGGATTTTGTTCCGCTCAAAGAGGGAAAGGTCGGGATGTATGTCTGCGGCCCCACCGTCTATAACCTGATCCATATCGGGAACGCGCGTCCTATGATCGTCTTTGACACCGTGCGCCGCTATTTTGAATATCGCGGCTACGATGTGAACTTTGTTTCCAATTTCACTGATGTCGATGACAAGATCATCAACAAGGCAAAGGAGGAGGGCGTAGAGGCCGGCGTCATTTCCGAGCGGTATATAGAGGAGTGCAAAAAGGACATGGCGGCGATGAACATCCGTCCCGCCACAACTCATCCCCAGGCGACCCGTGAGATCGGCGGAATGATCAAAATGATCCAGAAGCTCATCGACACAGGTTACGCATATGTTGCCGGGGACGGTACAGTCTATTACCGGACCCGCAGATTCAGGGACTACGGCAAGCTTTCCCACAAGGATCTGGACAACATGCAGACCGGCCTTCGCATGCTGGCGGTCACCGGCGAGGACCAGAAGGAGGATCCGCTTGATTTCGTTCTCTGGAAGCCCAAAAAAGAGGGTGAGCCTTTCTGGGAATCCCCCTGGTGCCAGGGCCGTCCCGGCTGGCACATCGAGTGTTCGGTCATGAGCAAGGCCTATATCGGCGATACCATCGATATCCACGCAGGCGGTGAGGACCTGGTCTTCCCCCACCACGAAAACGAGATCGCCCAGTCTGAGGCTGCCAACTGCTGCACATTTGCCCGCTATTGGATGCACAATGCCTTCCTCAATATCGACAACCGCAAGATGTCCAAGTCCCTCGGCAACTTCTTTACCGTGCGGGACATCCTCGGCCAGTACGACGGACAGGTCCTGCGCTATTTCATGCTTTCCGTGCATTACCGCAGCCCTCTGAACTTCAGCCGTGAACTCATGGAGTCAGCCAAGACATCCTATGAGCGCATCGTCAACTGCGCGGAGAATCTCCGCTTCCTCCTGGAGAAGGCAGCAGATGCCGGAAGGACACCGGAAAAAGATGCCGTGACAGAGGAAGAGACAGCCCTGCTCGTTCAGGCAGACGCTTTCCGCACCCAGTTTGAGACGGCCATGGACGATGATTTCAACACCGCCGACGGCATCTCAGCTGTCTTTGAGCTAGTCAAGTGGATCAACAGCAACGTGAACGAGAAATCCTCCGCTGCTTTCCTGCACAAGCTCAACGAAGAACTCGCTTCTCTCACCGATGTTTTCGGCCTGATCCTCGTCCGCGACAAGAGCCTGGATGACGACCTGGCAGCCTATGTGGAGGCCCAGATCGCAGCCCGCCAGGCGGCGCGCAAAGCACGCGATTTCGCCAAAGCCGACGCGATCCGCGATGAACTCAAGGCCAAGGGTATTATTCTCGAGGACACCCGTGAGGGCGTCAAGTGGAAAAAGGCCTGAGTAAGAAGCGAAAGCAGTTCAGATGCCGCAGGAATACCGATAAGGCGGCAGTCTGATCCCGGAAAAAACAGCCCCGCAGCGCAAGCACGGGGCTGTTGCTGACCTGACTGAGTTCAGGCATGGAGGTTTAAATGGTAGAAGGCCTGTTCAGTGACGAATTACTGGAAAAAGCAGGGCAGGGAGCAAACGCGCCGGACGAACATGAGGAAGTGAAACCAGAGGAAGCAGCCGGGGAGGCCCCCAATGTCGCGGACCTCTTTGCCCTGAATGGAATGAACGTGGATATCCGTACTTTTTCGCCGCTTGCCCTGGCCTTTCTGGGAGACGCGGTCTATTCTCTTTTTATACGGACCACTGTTGTCGCCAGGGGAAACCGTCAGGCGGAGAAGCTTCACAATGAGACGACAAGACTGGTGAGGGCGCAGAAGCAGGCGGAAATCGGAAAAGCCGTATATGATCTTCTGACCCCGCAGGAACAGAAGATCTACCGGAGAGGAAGAAACGCGCATCCCATGCATCACGCCAGAGGGGCTTCTCTGGAAGAATACCTGCAGGCAACAGCGCTGGAGACCCTTTGCGGGTATCTCTTCCTGCAGGGGGAGACAGAGCGGATCGCGCAGATTCTGAGAACAGGGATCGAACTGACCAAAAGGCGGGGCGGAGAGCTCCTGCTCTGATCTGAAAGTTCAGGACTGGCCCGCGAATCTTGCGCGATGAAAATAAAGCAGGGGAAGTCATTCCCGGACGAAAGGACATAGAAAACATGCAGGACACAAATACACCCGGATTTGCCAATAACAAGGGAAGAGGAGAGAGACGGAACAGCGCCGGCGGACGCCGGGACAGCCGGCCCCGCCGGGATGAGAGCAGCTGGGACGACCGCAGAAATGACCGCAGGTACGACCGCCGGGATGACCGCCGGGATGACCGCCGGGATGACCGTGGAGATGACCGCCGGTACGACCGCCGGGATGAGCGCGGAGATGACCGCCGGTACGACCGCCGGGAGCAGGAATTCGACGAGAACAGGATTGAGGGAAGAAACGCCGTGATCGAGGCCTTCCGCGCGGGGAGGACAATTGAAAAGCTTTTTTTGCTGGAGGGGCCTGCCGAAGGGGCAATGCAGACTGTGCTTCGTCTGGCAAAGGAAAAAAATACACCGGTGCGCTTTCTCAGCCGCCTGCGCCTGGACCAGATGTCCCAGACCGGAAAACACCAGGGCGTGATCGCACAGGCTGCAGCTTTCCACTACAGTGAGATTGAGGACCTGTTCGCGAAAGCCGCGGAAAAAGGAGAGGATCCTTTCTTTGTCCTGCTGGATCAGATCGAGGATCCCCACAATCTCGGGGCCATCATCCGCACAGCGAATCTGGCGGGTGCTCACGGTGTGATCATTCCCAAGGACCGCGCAGCAGGTCTCACTGCGACCGCTGCCAAAGCCTCCGCAGGAGCCCTTCATTACACGCCTGTCGTCAAAGTGACCAATCTGGGACGGACAATGGAGGAACTCAAAAAGAGGGGACTCTGGTTTGTCTGCGCGGACATGGACGGAACGCCGATGACAAAGCTTTCCATGACGGGGCCGATCGGTCTTGTCATCGGAGCGGAAGGCAGCGGAGTCAGCCGTCTGGTCAGGGAAAAATGCGATATGACCGCGTCGATCCCCATGAAGGGCGAGATCGATTCTCTGAACGCGTCAGTCGCCGCGGGGGTGCTGATGTATGAGATCGTGCGCCAGAGGGACCTCTCCCTAAGCGGACAAAAATAATATGAACGGAGGTTGATGCTGCAAGGATGTACCGGGATAATTATGAAGAACTTTCGGATGATGATCTGATCGCTCTCTCCAGAGAACAGGACAGCAGGGCAACCGGGGCGCTCATGAGCCGCTATAAGGGAATGGTCCGCAGCAGGGCTCGTTCTATGTTTATCCTGGGAGGTGATTCCGAGGATCTGATCCAGGAGGGCATGATCGGCCTCTTCAAGGCGCTGCGGGACTATGACTGCGGAAGAGACGCGAGTTTTGCGACGTTCGCGGCGCTCTGTGTCTCCCGACAGCTCTACACGGCGGTACAGGCCTCCGGCAGAAAAAAACACATGCCGCTCAACACGGCGGTCTCTCTCAATGCTCCCTGGCAGAACCGGCAGAACGGAAGGGAGAACGGCACAGAGAGCGGGACAGAGCTGGAGGAGGCTGTCTCGGAAGAGCTGGGAACCCAGCTGTCATCCGGCTATGGAGCAAATCCGGAGAAGGTCCTGATCGACCGGGAAAACCTCCTCCAGCTTCAGGAGCGGATTGAAGAGGAACTCAGTCCTTTTGAGAAGGAGGTGCTGGATCTGCACCTGACTGGGATGAACTACGTTGAGATCGCCCATATTCTCAACCGCGACGAGAAGTCCACGGACAATGCGCTGCAGCGGATCCGGGCAAAGGTCAGAAGCCTGGTGAACCACTGACAGAGACGTACCGGGAGGTAGAACAGGAGTATGTACAGTTTTTTCGCTACGATTTCACGAATGAAATATATCGAGCGCTGGGCGCTGATGAGAAGTACCCGGCCCGAAAATCTCTCGGAGCATGCTCTGGAAGTGGCATCGATCGCCCATGTGCTTTGCCTGATCGGCAACAGACGCTATGACCGGAAACTGAATGCGGAAAGAGCTGCCATGCTGGGGCTTTACCACGACGCCACCGAAATCATAACGGGTGATATGCCTACTCCTGTCAAATATCACAGCAGCGACATACGCCAGGCCTATGGACTTGTGGAGAAGGCAGCGGCCCGAAAGCTGCTCGACCTTCTGCCGGAGGACCTGAGGGGATCTTATGAAGAGATTCTGCTGCCGGCTGGGAGCGACATTTCTGAATCCGAGAAATACCTGCGCAGACTGGTCAAGGCGGCAGACAAGCTCTCCGCGCTTATCAAGTGCATCGAAGAAGAGAATGCAGGGAACGCGGAGTTTCGGACAGCGAAAGAATCCATCGAAGCCATGATCGGAGACCTGGCCCGGGAACTCCCTGAAGTGAGGGATTTCTGCAGGGATTTTCTGCCCGCCTACGGCAGGACTCTGGACGAGCTGTTATAATATTTTGCCTTATTTTTGATCATTCCCTCATACCGTGCCCGCGCGCGGCGTGAGGGAGTTTTTGTAAACGATTTAATGTAAATTATTTAATGTAAATGATTCATTGTAAATGATTCATTGCGCGGCAGGGGAGTAGATATGCTCATTTCAGTTCTGACCATCATGCCGGACCTGTTCGGCAGCTTTTTAAAAGGACCTGTGATCGAGAGGGCAGTGCGCAAGGGCATGCTGGAGGTGGAAATCGTCGATATCAGGGACTATGCTCCGGGAAGCTTCAGACATATAGATGATTCTCCGTTCGGAGGCGGTCCGGGGATGGTGATGCGCTGCCAGCCTGTTCTGGACGCGCTTCGAAGCTGTAAAGCAAGAGCAGCCGGAACAGGGGGCAATTCCGGAGAGGCAGGACCTGCCCGGAAAAGCCCGGAGACCAGGACGGTGATCCTGAGTCCCGCGGGGACACCTTATACGCAGAAAAAAGCGCATGATTTCGCCGGCCTGGATCACCTGATTCTGATCTGCGGCCATTATGAGGGTATGGATGCCCGCATTTTTCCCCATGCTGATGAACAGCTCTCGATCGGGGATTATGTCCTGACCGGGGGAGAACCCGCTGCCCAGGTGGTGATCGATTCGGTCGCCCGCCTGCTGCCCGGAAGCCTGCGCGACAAGAGCACACAGGAGGAGTCCTTTGAGAACGGGCTCCTGGAATATCCCCAGTACACACAGCCGGCGGTCTATGAAGGAGAGGCAGTCCCGGAAGTGCTTCGCTCCGGTGATCATGAGCGAATTCGAAAGTGGCGTCTGCTCCAATCGCTCCTTCTGACCAGAAAAATGCGCCCGGACCTCTTTGCTGCACATAGTCTTACAGCAGAGGAGGAGAAGCTTCTGGCAGAGGCGGACAGAGCCGGGGAAGAATCGGAGATCTGACCGGCGATCTCTGATTTCCGGAAAAAACGGCAGTCCTGAGCAAGAGTTTCTCTGAGGAATCGGAGATCTGACCGACGACCTCTGATTTCCGGAGAGAAAAACCCGCGCATCGGCGTGAATTTCTCCCTGGATTCTGCTGTGGTTATGCTTGACTCATCACATCTTCTGTGTTATATAAAATATATAACAGATAAAACAAAGAATAGCAGACTGGATTCTCAGGAAAGCAGCAGCCGGACCTGATCATATTGAATGATGCATTCGGTCCGCGCGGAAGGGAGGTGAGGATCATGGCAGAATATAGAAAACCGAAAGAAAAAGACCTTTACGCTGTTCTGGGTGTCGCGCGCACCGCAGACGCGGCGCAGATCAAGAAAGCATATAGGAAACTGGCCAAAAAATATCATCCTGACTCCAACAAGGGCAATGCCGGGGCAGAGCAGAAGTTTAAAGACATTTCAGAGGCCAATGCCATTCTCGGGGATCCCGAAAAACGAAAGATTTACGATGAATTCGGCTATGCAGCTTTTGAGAGCGGAATGGATCCCGCGGAATACGCAAAGCGCATGAGGGAAGCGAAGGCGGCAGGCTTTGGAGGCGCGGGAGGTTTCGGCGATTCCTTCCATGGCTTCGGAGGTGCCGGGGGCTTCTCCGGCTTCGGCGGAGACCGGAACGGGAGAAGCGGCTTCTTCCGCAGCGGCGACGGAGGCTACACGAGCTTTCATTTCGAGGGCGGCGGAGATTACAGCGACCTCTTTGAAAACCTGTTCGGAGGAGGCGCGGCAGGCAGCGCGCGTGCGGGAGCGGGAGGCCGCGGATCTGCAGGAGACGGACCGGGCGCAGGCAGCTTCAGATACACACGCGCCGGAGGAGGCGGCTCCGGACAGGGAAGCGCCTACGGTTATTACGGCAGCGGAGGTAATGTGCCGCCCGAAGAACTCGATGCGACGACCTCTGTTCACATTTCCTTTGAGGAGGCCGTTATGGGATGTGACCGCACGATCCGCCTGATGAAGGATGACGGCAGCGGCACACAGACCCTGCGGGTTCACATTCCGGCGGGCATTGACGACGGAAAATCCGTAAGGCTGCGCGGCAAGGGACATACCTCTGCTGATGGAAAACGGAGGGGAGACCTTCTGCTCAAAGTAACTGTAGACCCTTCAAAAGTCTTCACGAGGAAGGGGCAGGACATTTTTACAACAGTTTATGTCCCCTTCACGACCGCGGTGCTCGGCGGCGAGACCACGGTCCGGCTGCCCAATGGCAAAACGATTATCTGCAAAGTTCCCCGCGGCACAGACGCAGGCAAAAAGATCCGGATCCGGGGCAAAGGAATCCAGACGGAGAAGAGCAGTGCTCCCGCCGGTGACCTGTTTGTCACTGTTCAGATCCGGGTCCCTGCAAATCTGACAGAAGCAGAGATCAAAAAGCTTCAGGAATTTGAGAAGATGCATATGGAGCTGCATTCAGACAGTTCGGCGGGCGCGTGACTGTAAGTGACACCCTGTAAGTGACACCGCCGTGAGAAGGGATCTCCCGGGGATGACGTGTTGATTATGCTGTGCACAGACCTGCTTCATGCTGCGCACAGACCTGCTTCATGCTGTGCACAGACCTGTTCCGGCATGGTTGAAATGACACAGAAATTACACAGATAAAAAAATTACACAGATAAAAAAATACACAGATAAAAAACAAAAAGACAGGAACCTTCCGTGCCCGGTGATCCGGGACGGAAACGTTCCTGTCCTGTTTTTTTATAGATGATCTCATCGGAAGCTTCCGCCCGGAGCAGGAGCAAATGATGAAATCAGCGATGGAACCGGCTCATGCAGCAGTCAGCCGGACATAACCGGTGTCTGCCGGAATCAAATAATCACGACGCGGAAAAACTCCGGACAGTGAATATTGCAGAGCCTCCGGATTCTCTCTTCGAATTAGCGAAGCATGGAACCGGACATGACCATCTTCATAACTTCGGATGTGCCCTCGTAGATCTCGCAGATCTTGACGTCGCGGAGCTTGCGCTCTACAGCGTACTCACGGCAGTAGCCATAGCCGCCCATGTACTGAACAGCGTGACGGCAGACATCGTTAGCGATGGTGGAAGCAAAGAGCTTAGCCTGTGCAGCGAGGAAGTTGTAGTTCTCGTGATTGTCCTTGGCAACAGCTGCCTGCCAGGTCAGAAGACGGGCTGCGTTGATGTTTGCCTGATCCTCAGCCATACGGAACTGGGTGTTCTGGAAAGCGGTGATGGGCTTGCCGAACTGCTTTCTCTCTTTGCAGTACTTGAT
>OCTX012282171.1_pt1 | contig 10637 bp, 7 predicted proteins | sample 1539691 | NCBI WGS metagenome assembly OCTX01 (sample SAMN02144231, study PRJEB22623) | gut metagenome | biome: sheep rumen | host: Ovis aries | place: New Zealand | reverse complement strand
GATGAGGATGCCCGCAGAAAAGATTTCGGACACACCGCTGAACACCGCAAGGGAAAGAGCGTTTTTCATTGCGAAGGGGCATGCAGCCAGAAGAAACACCATGGCCTGCCGTGCACCGGCGATCCAGTTCTTCGTAAAGAGGGGAACCAGCAGCCCGAACAGCAGTGCCAGAACCAGCAGAACCGGATAAAGAATATTGCTGACGCGCACGAAGAGCCGCTCGTCCTCACTCTCCTTGCGGATGGTGGCGGTGAAGGACGAATAAACCCGGGGCGCCGCGGAAGTGTTGAAGTTGGCGGATGCGCACACGGTGAGAGGCACCGTCAGATTGCGGCAGCCGCAGAAAACCTTTCTGCCGGGAGCAACCGGCACGATTTTTTTGCCGCGGATCAGCGGCCCGAGATCAACGGAGGAGACGCCGTCTTCCACCAGGGCGTCCACCGGGATGATTTCACCGGGCTGCACCAGAAGCCGGTCTCCCGCCCGGATATGGACGGGCTTGATTTTGCGCAGGGTCCGGTCGTCCCCCTCCTCCTCGATGAGCGTGGCAGACTGAGGGAGGATGCCGAGAATCGGCTGACCGCTCTCCTGCTGATGGCGAACGGCAAGAATCTCCAGCAGCTTCAGAAGCTGATAAAGCATGAGGATCAGCACGGAGGAAATGATGAGCCCCGTACAGAAGCCGATGACCGCTGCAACAAGCACCGGCAGCGCCTCGCAGAGAAACCGGCCCCCACGGAAGTTTATCATCAGATTCAGCACAATGTGGAATGCCGAGAGGCAGAAGCTCAGGGCACCGAGAACGAGACGAACCGGTGTGCCGCGGCCGAAAAAGAGAGACACCAGCAGCAGAAGGACCGCGGAGAGCAGAAAAACAGGGATTCTCCATCCGGCCGGATAGCCTTCGCTGTCAGCCCCGTTGTCGGGATAAATGCGCAGGACTTCCAGACCCCGCAGGCTTTTGCCCTGCCGGCGGGGCGGATTTTTCTTTTTCGGTTCGGATAGATGTTTACTCATACTGATCAGTCCTGCAAGAAAGGGCAGCGTACTGCCGAAAGGATTATGCGCGGTGCAGCATCTTCTTCACGATGCCCAGCAGATAGTTAAAGGTATCCAGCTTCAGGATCACCGATGCCGCAATGTAGAACACCGCTCCCGTGAGCACCTGAAGAATCAGGGTGACAAGGCTGCCGAAGCCTGCCAGTGAAATAAGCCAGACCAGAAGGCCCATGGCGGCCGCCAGAAGAAAAGCGGGAATAATGTCTCTCAGCTGCTGAGAGAAGGCATATCCGCAGAGCTTGCTGTTGGGATAGGAGTTGATGAAGAGGCACAGCACGCCCTGAATCAGCAGGCCGTAAGCCATGGCACGCACGCCGATGAAAACCGTGGAAACCACAAACACAAGATCCAGAACACGCTTGACAATCTCCAGGCGGAGGAAGATATCGCTTCTGCCCATGGCCTTGATGGCATTGAGATTGGCGGTGTGGATGGGAAACAGTGCGTAATAAAGGCTGAAAATGCGCACAAAAGGCACACAAGGGAGCCAGTCCTGCCCCAGGAGGAGGGACACCAGCGGCTCGGCGCAGACAAAAAGCCCGATCATCAGCGGCCACATGATATAGGAGCTGATCTGAATAGCCCGGCGCGTCATGGTTTTGACCTGCTCCGCAGAATCCTGCTGCTGGGAAAGCGCAGGCAGGAGCACACTGTCGATGGAGGAGTTCACATTGTCCACAATCAGGTTGGGAAAGAGAAGCCCCTCATTATAAAAAGACAGGTCGGCAGGAGAAAACCGGTAGCCGATGATCAGCGGGCGCAGCTTGTCGGAGACAATATTCAGAAGGCTGGAGACCAGAAGCTTCCAGCCGTAGGAGAAAAGGCCCTTCAGCCGCTCGAGAGAGAAGCGTGCCACCGGGCGCCACTTCACGGTGAACCAGAGAATCAGTGTGCCGACCAGATTATTCAGCAGATACTGGGTGACATAGGCCCAGACTCCGAAGCCTTTCACAGCCATGAAGATGCCCACCACGGCAGAAACAACCGTGCCGCCCAATGTGGAGAAGAAAAAGCGCTTGAAGAGCATGTTGCGGGACACATAAGCCTGCTGCACATTGCGCACACCCGCAATAATCAGAATAAGCCCCACAACGCGGATAATCTTCAGCAGCTCCGGACGGCCGTAAAGCCGGGAGATCAGGGGTGCGAAAGCGAACAGCAGCACATAAAGCAGCACAGACATGGCCAGGTTAAAGAAGAAAACGGAAGAAAAATCAAGATCATCCGCATCTTTTTTCTGGATGAGTGCCGTGCCGAAGCCGCTCTCCACAAACACCTGCAGAATCTCGGTGAAGACCAGCACAATGGCGACCGTACCGTAGAGCTCGGGCGCGAGGATACGGGCAAGGATCAGGTTGACAACAACCGAGATCAGCTTTGCCCCGATCCTTTCGGAAAACCGCCATATGAGATTGGAAAATACCTTATTACCGTCCATAGAGAAGCTTCCGATTAATCCTTATATTCAAACATCAGGTCATAGATGCTGACGGTGTCACCGTCCTTTACGCCCATCTCTTCCATGCGGGCATAGATGCCCGAGGTGCGCAGCGCTCTGTCAAAGAACATCATGCTTTCATTGTCAGAGAAATTGACGTTGGAGCACAGGCGCTGCATCCAGGGGCCTTCCACCGTCCAGATATCGTCAAAGTGGCGGATTTCCACATCCTCCGCCGTGCCGATTTCCGGCTCGGGCGGAACATAATCCGCCTCGTACGCCTTGGGCAGCGGAATGGTGCTTAAGAGATCGGCGCAGGCCTTCACCAGCTCCGACACCCCCGTGTGGGCGGCAGCGCTCATTTCAAAGAAGGTGTAGCCGAGAGCCGTCACATGCTCTTTGAGGCGGGAGACATTCTCCTGCTCCTGATCGGAGATCAGGTCGGTTTTATTGCCCACCACCAGCTGAGGACGGGAGGCAAGCTCTGCGCTGTACTCCTTCAGCTCGGCGTTGATTTTATCAAAATCCTCCACCGGATCACGGCCCTCCGAGCCGGAGACATCCACCACATGCACAAGAAGCCTGCAGCGGTCCACATGGCGGAGAAAATCGTGCCCGAGGCCGGCACCCTCCGAGGCGCCTTCAATCAGGCCGGGGATATCAGCCATGACAAAGCTTCTGCCCTCATCCACGTAGACAACGCCGAGATTCGGGTAGAGCGTGGTGAAATGATAGTTGGCAATTTTCGGGTGGGCTTTGCTCACCACGGAGAGAAGGGTGGATTTGCCCACATTGGGAAACCCGACCAGCCCCACATCCGCCAAAAGCTTCAGCTCCAGCGTGATCTCAAAGCTCTCCCCTTCCAGGCCGGGCTTGGCAAAACGAGGCACCTGACGGGTGGGCGTGGCAAAGTGCATGTTGCCCCAGCCGCCGCGGCCGCCGCGGGCCGCAACCCAGTCCTCCCCGGAGGACATGTCGTGCATGATGGCGTTGGTGGCCGTGTCACGGACCACCGTGCCACGGGGAACACGGATGATGATGGATTCCCCATCCTTGCCGTTGCAGCGTTTGCCGCTGCCGTTCATCCCGTTGCCTGCAACAAACTTGTGCTTGTAGCGAAAGTCCATCAACGTGGACATGTTGTCATCCACCGTGAAGATCACGCTGCCGCCGCGGCCGCCGTCACCCCCGTCAGGGCCGCCGGCTGCCACATACTTTTCGCGATGGAAGGCAATGGCGCCGTCGCCGCCCTTGCCCGCTTTCACGGTGATTCTTGTTTTGTCAATAAAGCTTGTCATAAATACCCCTGTATTGGAAAAGGCCGGACTGAAAGCCCGGCCTTACGGTTCACTTTTTACTGAGCGATTTCTTCGTAAACAGAAACCTTTTTACGGTCTTTGCCGAGACGCTCGAATTTGACGGTGCCATCCACAAGTGCGAAGAGCGTATCATCTTTGCCCTTGCCTACGTTAGTGCCCGGATGAATCTTCGTTCCGCGCTGTCTGACGAGGATGTTGCCGGCAAGCACGAACTGACCGTCTGCTCTTTTGGCTCCAAGACGCTGTGACGCACTGTCGCGACCGTTCTTCGTGGAACCCATACCTTTTTTATGAGCCATGTAGGTTAACCTCCCTTTGTCAAAATCAGTGATGCGGAATATCAGCCGTTGATTGCTTCAATCTGGACCTTGGAATACGGCTGTCTGTGGCCCTGCGTTCTGCGATAGCCTTTTTTCGGCTTCATCTTGTAAACGCGGATCTTTGCGGATCTGCCGGACTTCACAAGATTTGCAGTGACGGTTGCGCCGTCAATGTAGGGCTTGCCGAAGGTGACATTCTCACCGTCAACCACGGCAAGAACCTTGTCGAACGTGACAGCTGCGCCGGCTTCAGCATCCAGCTTCTCGACGAAGATCACATCGCCTTCAGAAACACGATACTGCTTGCCGCCTGTTACGATAACAGCATTCTTCAATGAACTTTCCTCCCTCTTCTCAGGACTCGCTCTTGAGGCGGAGCTGTGCCCACTTTCACAAGCCTCTTCAACGCGGCTTTAGTAGTATACAAGACTCTTCGCAAAAAGTCAACATTTTTTATCGGGTTTTCCCGCAGTTTTTACCTATGTTTTTGCGGAAAGCATGCCGCTGACAGCCAGCATCACACCCAGCTTGCCGGATTCGTAGGTGAGCCCGCCCTGCAGGTAGACGCAGTATGGTTCCCGAACCGGCCCGTCACAGGAGAGCTCGATGGAGCTGCCCTGGATAAAGGCACCGGCGGCCATAATCACATCGCAGTCATAACCGGGCATCGGGGCGGGCACGGGAGAAACAAAGGAATCTACCGGAGCCCCTGCCTGAATTCCGCCGCAGAATGCCTCCATCTTCTCGGGAGAGCCGAGGGAAATGCGCTGGATAATGTCAGACCGCTTTTCATCATAGCGGGGATGGCTGTCATAACCCAGAAGATGCATCATGGCTGCAGCAAATACAGCCGTCTTCACAGCCTGCATCACAATGTGGGGGGCCATAAAGAAGCCCTGGAACAGCAGGCGGTTCACCCCCAGGGTGGACCCGCACTCCCCGCCGATCCCCGGCAGGGTCATGCGGCAGGCGGCCTTTTCCACAAGGTCAGCCCGGCCTGCAATATATCCGCCGGTAGGCGCAAGACCGCCGCCCGGGTTTTTGATCAGAGAGCCTGCTATCAGATCCGCTCCCACGTGGGTGGGTTCCAGAACATCGGTGAATTCCCCGTAGCAGTTATCCACAAAAACGGTGATCTCCGGCCTTGCTGACTTGACGGCGCTGCAAAGCTCGCGGATCTGGTCGATGGTTAAGGCCTTTCTGGTGCTGTAGCCGATGGAGCGCTGCGCTATAACGGATTTAACGGCAGGATCAGCCAGCGCCTTGAGCACGGCGGGGATGTCAATGGTTCCGTCCTCTCGAAGATCCACCTGCTCGTAGCCGATCCCGTAAAACCGGAGTGAGCCGAACTCCTCTCCCGTGATACCGATGGCCCGGTGGAGCGTGTCATAGGGTTTGCCGGTGGCGGCAAGGATCTTCTCCCCCGGGGCACAGAGGGCAAAGAGGGCCGATGTGATGGCGTGGGTGCCGTTGACAAAATGGGGGCGAACCAGAGCGGCTTCCGCTCCGAAAACCCGGGCGTAGATTTTCTCCAGGGTTTCGCGGCCCAGATCATCATAGCCGTAACCGGTTGTGCCGGCAAAGCAGGCTTCGGAAACCCGATTGGCCTGAAAAGCCTCCATCACGCGAAGGGTATTCTTCTCGCAGATCTCCTGCAGGGCAGCGAACTGCGGCGCGGCCAGTTCCTCGGCCCTGCGGGCGAGATCATATACTTCCGGGGAAATCTCTGAAATATTCACGCTTATAACTCCATTACCAGTTTCTTGAAATGTCTGCCTCTCTCGGCAAAGTTTTTAAAATGATCAAATGCTGCACAGGCCGGGGAGAGAAGCACAATGTCGCCGGGGACGGCACAGCGGGATGCGGCGAAAACAGCATCGTCAAAATTGTCTATTTTTTCTGTGGGGAGACCGGACTCGGCATAATACCGGGAGGCCTTCACCGCCTGCAGGATTTTATCTGCCGTGTCGCCTGTGGCGAAAACCGCCTTGGCATGCAGGCACAGCTCATCCCCCAGACCGTCAAACGGGATGTGCTTGTCATATCCGCCGACGATAATGACGGGCTTGACCTTCAGCGCATGCAGCCCGGCAGCCGTGCGCGTGGGGCTGGTGCCGATGGAATCATTGATATAGGTGACGCCGTTATACACCCGCACCGTCTCCAGCCGGTGCTCCACGCCGCGAAATTCCATTGCCACCCTGCGGCAGATCTCATCCGGCACAAAGTCAGCCGTGGCGGCGAATGCGGCCATATAGTTCATGCAGTTATGCTCACCGGGAAGGAGGATTTCATCGGCATGCATAATCGGCGTTTCCGCCCCGTCCTTTCCACGGATGATAACCCCATCCCGGCAGAAGACGCCGTTTTCGCAGGACTTCTTCAGGGAGAAAAACCGCTTGCGGGAAGACGCCTCGGAGGCAAAAGACGGCGTGAGGGCATCATCGGCGTTCAGAACCAGAACATCGTTCTCGTTCTGCATGCGGTAGATGGATTTTTTGGCATCGATGTAATCGGCATAATCCTTATGCTTGTCCAGATGATTCGGGCTGATGTTGGTGATGACGGAGACCGCCGGGTGGCAGGGCATGCTGTGCAGCTGGAAGGAGCTGAGCTCCAGCACGGCAATGTCATCAGGCTTCATGTGCGGCGTTTCGCACAGAAGCGGATTGCCGATATTGCCGCCCAGATGCACGGTACGGCCTGCGGCCTTCAGAAGCTCGGAGATGATGGTGGTTGTGGTGGTCTTCCCGTCACTGCCGGTAACAGCAATCACCGGGCAGGGGCAGGTCTGAAAAAAGACTTCCATTTCAGAGGTGATAACACTGCCGTTCTCCTTCGCCTTCTCCAGATGGGGGTCAAAAGGCATCAGGCCGGGCGTGCGGAAAATGATATCATAGTCCAGATGCTCGAGATAATCCTCTCCCAGCTGAAGAGTAGCCCCGAGAGCGCGAAGCTTATCGGCTTCCTCTCCCATATCCTCAGCGGTACGCCTGTCGCAGGCAGTCACATGGCAGCCGGCAGCAAGCAGCGCAGTGATCAGCGGCTCATTGCTCACACCGATCCCGACGATGCAGATTCGTTTGTCACGGATGGAGCGGATATATTCCTCAAAAGTCATAAAATGACCTCCCAATTAAAAAAATGCTGCCGAGACACAGCAAATGTCATTATAGCGTTTTCTGCCGGTATTTACAAGAATAATTGTTGACTCCGGGGCTGATTTCGTTTAAAATATGCGGGCGAGTCGGCCGAACGGCCGCGGGCACGAGGCGAAAGCCTGTGCGTGAGGAAAGTCCGGGCTCCACAGGGCAAGGATAACGGGTAACGCCCGCCAGGGGTGACCCTCGGACAAGTGCAACAGAGATATACCGCCGCGGCAACGCGGTAAGGGTGGAAAGGCGAGGTAAGAGCTCACCCGTCGCATGGAGACATGCCGACGCTGTAAACTCTATCCGGAGCAACACCGTGGGAGAGCACAAGGCCTGCCCGGCCGCTCTCGGGAGGTGGCTTGAGCCTGCGGGCAACCGCAGGCCACAGATAGATGGCCGTTTAAGACAGAACCCGGCTTACAGACCGACTCGTATTTTTAGATCATTCCGCTTGGGGCGTACGCCCGTCAGGCGGGATTTTCTTTTTGATGCATTTTTCGGTGAATATTCAAAAAGTTATGCATGACTAACCAACGGGTTATATGATATGATACTAAGGTGTAAAATGTGTTTATTTTTTACCTAATTAATAAGGAGTAACATATGGCAAGAGAAATCCTGTTTGAACTGGGCAAAATGATTACGGACCGGCTTCCGTACAAATTCGGCATCAAAAAGCTGACAGAGAGTGATCCGGAATACATTATTCTGGATCGTGCATGCTCCAATGACGAGATTGCGGAGATCATGCTGAAGATGGGGCTTCGCAAGCCCAAAACCACCGCGGAGATTGCACACCTCACCGGCAAGAGCGAGGAGCGCGTCACGGAGCTTCTCACCGACGCAGCCGAACACGGCATCGTTGAATATAACTGGGAGAATCCGCGGCATGAGAAGCAGTGGTATGTGCAGCTGTTCGTACCCGGAATTGCCGAGATGACCAACATGGTCCTTTGGCAGGTTGAGAAGTATCCGGAGCTTGCTGATTCCTTTGATAAGATGACCTTCCTCCCTCTGGAGGGAAAAACCCATCTGATTCCTCCCGGCGGGGACGGAATCGGCATGCACGTCATCCCCGTGGAAGCTGCTATCCCGGCGAAGAGCCAGTCGGCTTCTGTGGAGCACCTCTCCCACTGGCTCGAGAAATATGACGGCCAGTTTTCTGTGGGTTACTGCTCCTGCCGCAATGCCCGCCGCCTCTACGGCGAAGGCTCCGGCGAGATTCAGGATGACTGCTGCATCGGTGTGGGCGATTTTGCCACCTATCTCATTGAAACCGGAAAGGGCCGTCCTATCACCAAGGAAGAGGCACTGGAGATTCTTCAGCGCTCCGAGGACAACGGATACGTTCACCAGGTCACAAACATTGACGGTTCCGACAAGATTTTCGGCATCTGCAACTGTGATGTGGGCGTGTGCTTTGCCCTGCGCACCAGCCAGTATTTCAACACACCGAACCTTTCCGCTTCTGCCTACCGGGCACATGTGGACAAGGAGAACTGCGTAGCCTGCGGCAAGTGCGTAGAAGTCTGCCCGGCCGGCGCGGTGAAGCTGGGCCAGAAGCTCTGCACGAAAAACGGTGAGGTTTCTTACCCGAAGCAGGAGCTGCCCTCCGGCCTCAAATGGGGCAAGGACAAGTATAACCCGAATTACGTGGTAGATAACCGCAAAAACTGCCATGAATCCGGCACGGCTCCGTGCAAAACCGCATGCCCGGCACACATTGCCATCCAGGGCTACATCAAGCTTGCCAAAGAGGGCAGATATCTCGATGCCCTGAAGCTGATCAAACAGGACAACCCCTTCCCCTCCGTGTGCGGCTATGTCTGCAACCGCCGCTGTGAGGACGCCTGCACCCGCGGCGCCCTGGACAAGGCCCTGGCCATCGATGAGATCAAAAAGTTCATTGCAGAACAGGATCTCAAGGGTGAAGAGCGGTATATCCCCGCCCCCATTCGCCGCAGACCCATCGACAAACCCTATGAGGAGAAGGTCGCCATTATCGGTGCAGGCCCTGCAGGCCTGAGCTGCGCCTATTACCTCGCCCGCATGGGTTATACCAACGTGACCGTTTTTGACCGGAACCCGCAGCCGGGCGGCATGCTCGTGATGGGCATTCCCAGCTATCGCCTGGACCGCAGCGCACTGAAGGGTGAGATTGAGGTGCTGGAGAAGATGGGTGTTCACTTCCGCATGAACACGGAAGTCGGAAAGGACGTCACCATCGAGCAGCTTCGCGCAGAGGGATACAAGGCATTCTACGCAGCCATCGGTGCCCAGAAGAGCTCTGCCATCGGTGTTCCCGGTGAGGAGCTGGAAGGTGTTTACGGCGGTGTGGACTTCCTGCGGGAAGTGAACCTGGGCAACAAGCCGTCTCTCGGCAAGAAGTGCGCGGTTATCGGCGGAGGCAACGTGGCAATGGACCTGTGCAGAACCGCCGTGCGTCTTGGTGCGGAGACCTATGTGATCTACCGCAGAAGCGAAGAAGAGATGCCCGCTGACAAGGAAGAGATCGCCGAGGCAAAAGAAGAGGGCGTGAAGTTCTGCTTCCTCAATGCACCGGTTGAGATTCTCGGCAAAGACGGAAAAGTCTGCGGATTGAAAGTGGAGCTCATGGAGCTCGGCGAGAAGGACGAGAAGGGCAAACGCAAGCCCGTCGGCACCGGGAAGTTCGAGACCATTGAGCTGGACAGCGTGCTGGCAGGCGTCGGCCAGGCGATCGACTGGGGCACCCTGGACGTGGGCGCACTGAAGACCGGCAAGAAGGGCAATGCCATTGCCGACCCCGTGACCTATCAGACCGAGCAGGCAGACATCTTCGTCGGCGGTGATGTTTACACCGGCCCGAAGTTTGCCATCGACGCCATTGCAGCCGGACGGGAAGGCGCAGAGTCGATCCACCGCTTTGTGCAGGACGGACAGAGCCTGACCAGAGGCCGCAATCTGAGAGAGTTCTACGAGCTTGATAAAGACAACCTGGTATTCGGCGTTGACAGCTTTGACAAGCCTGCCCGTCAGGCAGTGCTGCACGACGCGAAGAAGGCACGCTCCTTCGAGCATGACAGGCTGACCTTCACCGAGGAACAGGTGAAAGCGGAAGCCAGCCGCTGCCTGGGCTGCGGCGTCAGCGTGGTGGACCAGAACAAGTGCATCGGCTGCGGACTGTGCACCACCAAGTGCATGTTTGATGCAATCCATCTGCAGCGCGATGTGCCGGAGGCCTCCAACATGGTGCGTTGTGAAGACAAGGTCGGCCCCATGCTGAAGCATGCGGCAAAACAGAGCATCAATCTGATTTTCAAAAAGTAACGGCAAACGGATAAAAGACAATAGCAGCAGAAACGGCAGG